>Ga0315289_10009823_pt1 | contig 13739 bp, 12 predicted proteins | sample YL17G11_40_MG_FD_203452 | JGI IMG/M metagenome (GOLD analysis project Ga0315289, IMG submission 203452) | Sediment microbial communities from Yellowstone Lake, YNP, Wyoming, USA - YL17G11_40 | ecosystem: Environmental > Aquatic > Freshwater > Lake > Sediment | place: USA: Wyoming | collected...
CAAATTTGCCCGAACTCCAGGGCCCATCGCCGGAGTTCCTCGAAGAATAACCCCTTCCCTGCCGCTACACTGGCTGACAAGCAGCCAATGGCATCCGGCGTTGACACTGAGGAGCCGGGCTGAGCGCCCTAACCCGGTTTATTCACGAGAAGAAGGAAGATCGTCGTAAGTCGTTATTCTTACGAACATAATCATCGGTCCCCCTAAAGGCACTGTGTAATTCGCACCGTCGGCAATTCACGAATCTTGCTCAACCCGTGAATAATCCGGGCTAATGCCCCGAGTCTTGGCTGAGGGGGCAGTTTCCCAGGGGGAGAGAACGGCGAGCGGACGGGCAAGAACGAGCCCCGCACAGCCATCGCTGGAGCATTTCTGCCAGCCGGAGTAGGCACAACTTAGAGGGGAAACCAGCCCCCAAACGCTTGACAGAGTAGGAGTTTTCCCCACAATCAGAGGAATAGGGGCGTATGGGTTCGTTTCACCTCGGAACGCTCGAAGCGTGTGCTGCTGGGTGCTGCGCTGCGTAGCAGCGAGTCGTTGGTGTTCATCGTCCGTATTGCGAGTTGCGACACAATCGTTGAAGGATGGACCAAGCCGTGAAATATCACAACGTGCGTCGGCTGATTCTGGCGGTGGGTGTATTCGCGGGCGTGATTCTGCTTGGTACGGGCAATGCCAGCGCGATAGCCACTGGAAAGGTGCTTGCATCTGGAGACGAATGGGTGCTGTCCGATGCCGCCTACTCTGGTAACAACGGCTCGACGACGGCGTTCGCAAACAACATCGTTGGATACGTCGGTGGTACTCGTTATCTAATTGCTGCGAACGATTGGCAAAATATAGCGTATGGATCGGGATTTCAGAGCCAACTGGCAAGTCTTGGCGTCACGACTACAGACAACCCGTCTTTTACGTTCTCGCTCGCTTCGTTGGCCCAGTTCGATGCAGTCTTTTTGGCGGGAACTAACGGCAGCGGGACAGCAAATGCATCGCTACTGAATCAGTATGTGCAGAGTAGTGGTTCTGTATTCGTCTGCCTCGGTACGGGCGAAATGGGCGGAGCCCCAGGGGAGGCGGCCGCCTGGAATCCCTTCTTAGAGACTTGGGGGCTGACCGCAGGTTCCGCCGAGTATTTCGGTGCCGGAAACGTACCACTCGTTCCAAGCGGGCACCCACTCCAAGTCAATGTTGCCGCTATAACGTGGTCGGCTGGGCAAGAGATTAGCGTCCTTGATCCAAATGCGACTGTCTTTACGGGGCAGTTCGGCGGAGCAATTGGGAATAGGGGCATCCTTGGAGTGGCGAACGTTCCCGAACCCTCCACCCTCGCCCTTCTCGTTGCCGGTGCCATCAGTCTGCTCTTTTGCGCACGACGGTGGCGAATGCGGGCAGCATAGCACCCTTTATCTGGCAACAGTCGTTTTTGCTCCACCCGTGCCGCTTTCCGCCGTCGTAAGTCCGGTGTTTTCGGCGGTCGCCAGGGCGGTTTTTGGCGAATACTGACTCTTTAGTATCTATTTAGCCGATTGCAGTGAATTCGTCGCAAGTCAAAGCCACGAAAACAATTGCGCCGTTGTACTAGCATTGAAGCGAATGCAACGCTAGCACATCGCCGCAAGTTGTGTGATCGTCAAGGGTTACGTGAACAAAATGACTCGGGTTACTGCAATCGGCTAAATAGATACACTCTTTACATTTCCGCAGGCACTTCGCCTTTGCTGTTTGCGATACGCAATCGGCTGGGTTTTCAGGCGGTTGTGAGATCATTTTGCCCTCCAAACCGCCTTCCAATTTCGTGATCCGCCCGTTCTGCGAAATGACTTCTGGCAGCAGGATGGTCGTTGGGTTGTACTCGTCGCCCTGCGTCTCGACATCCGACATTATCGCCCCAATTCTTGGCGGCTTATTGCCAACAATTCGCGGGTGGCGCAGATAGCTCGGCTATCTGGGCCGCGCCAGCGGCAAGAGGATTCCGAGAAACCTCTTGTGCCTGCGGCACACCGATAGCAGAGCTATCGGTGTCACCCCTGCTGGGCAAGGGTCTAGACTTCAAGGAACTCGGACGACGGGCTGTGTGTCTGGGGCCGATCGGCGTCGTTCGACTTTCCGTCCTCCACATACCAACGGCAACTTGAACCATCGTCAGCAGTGGCTGACAAGGAGCCAGCCGCACCCGCCAAGGCAGCTCATGTGAACGCCTGCCACACACTCCATCCTTCAGGGCGTTCCCCCTGTCCGCTCGACCTCGGCGAGCACGTTGTCCAGCACTTGGCGCGAAAGATGGAGAGAAGAGCCACGAGGAATATCGCGCAACAAGGCGAGCACTTCCTGACGTGTCCGCGCCTTCGTGCGGATCGAGCGCACGATAATGCCGATCGTTCCTCGCACGGTGAATCCGAGCGATTCGGCGGTCAAACGTGCCGCGGCATCGTCACAAAGAAACAACCCTGCCGAAGCGCTTTCCATCAGTGCCAGCGTCGCTGACAACGGGCGGCAGGTCAATCCTTGCCATGCAGGCCCCAGTTCACGTCGGCAAGAACCTGCGATTCGATGAGTTCCGGACGGTGGGAATCAAGAAACCGGCGCAGCGCCTCCACCAGGGCCTGCTGTTCATCGGCTACCCACCCCTCGCGCACCAACCGCGCTAGGCGATCGGCTAGCAAGTCCGGACACTGAATATGAAGCGTTTTCATGCCAACATTGTAGCGCGAGCCGCTCAAGATGTCAACGCCGTTTACAAGCCCACGACCCCACGCCACCGATCCTCGCCGCCGAGGGTGGCCGTGGGCGGAGTCCATTGTCGAAGGGAAGTTGAACGACTCAGGTTTGCCTGAACTCCACGGGGCCGAAAAAGGGGTCAGAACGTCAGAACTATTCTCCGAGTCGAAAAAGGGATCGGAGTTGCTTTATACGATGGAAAATAGTTCTGACCCATTTTTCATTCACCGCCGGCAGCGCCAAAGCGACATCAGCGCAAAGGCCGTGCCGTACTGCTTGTGGTAGTCGTACAGGGGAAAGTCCCACCAGGAACCGTCTTTTTCCTGGAGGTGCAACAGTACCTGCGCCAGGTGGTCCTGGTACGTCGGGCGCTGGGGTGACGGAAGCTGCTCGATGCACAGCGCCGCATAATAGTAGCCGTAGTAAAAGAAATAGCCGGCCACCATGAACCACGAGTCGTGCGGGATGGGACGCTTGCGGCCCAGGTCGAGCCAGAGGTTGCGGGCGAACAGCCGATCGAGCCAGGTGGCGAGCACCTGGTCGGTCACTTGCCGGTCGCCCCAGAGGCGCATCGCCAGATTGCAGGCCTGCGAGCGGCCCAGGCTGCCCCCGGGCCGGTTCACCGGGTGCATCGGCTGATACTTGAGGTATTCTCCATAGCAATAACTGAAGTCGGGCTTGCGCTGCCGCCGGATCGACTCGACGCCGCGTTTCACCAGCCGCTCCGGGATCTCGAAGCCGGCCTGTTTCGCCTCGGCGAAGGCGACCAGCACCGTGGCCGTCAGGAACGAGAGCGTCGAACCGCTGGGCCTTTGCGTGCGGGCCTTGAAATCATAGTAGCACCAGCCGCCGTCGACGCACTCGTAACGATCGAGCATATCGATCTGCTGCCGGATCAGTGCGCCGATTTTGTCGCGGCGCTGCCGGTCGTCCGGCCGGCGGCCGAGCATCCGCACCAGCGCCTGGATCGAGTAGGCGTGGCCCCAGGTGTTGTACAGTGCGTCCGGCGTGGCCCGGCGGAGCTTGCCCAGGTTCTCGAACATCCAGGCCTCGCCTCGATCGATCGCCGCCGCAACCGCAGCACTGTCGCCGCCGGCCTCGATGAGCGCCGAGATGCACAACGCCGTCGCTCCGGCACGGAAGGCGTGATGGGCGCCCGGCACGGGCGCATAGACGTTGAACGCCCGGGGGTCATTGGCCGATCCCCACGATCCATCCGGGTTCTGCCGCTTCAGCAGGAATTCCACGCCGCGGCGGATGGAATCGTCGAGGGCCGCGGCCGCAGGCGCTTCGACCGGCGCCGGCTTCGGACCCTCCAGCGCCAGCGCCGGCGGCTGCTGCTGGGACTGGGAATCTTCTGCCCCCATCGGCGCGCACAGCAGCAACACGGCGATCAGCCAAATCCATCGCATTCGCATGGGTCTCCTTCGGTCCGAGGCCAGGGGCGGGTGTCGGAGTCGGGGGCAGAATTCTGGCTGTGCCGCGAACGAGCGGCCGTTCCGGCCGCTGCTAAACGCATGTTGCATTACTTTTCTGAGGATCAAATGAATCCCCAAATCCCTAAATCCCTAAATCCCCTTTGTGCCTTTGTGCCTTTGTGCCTCTCTCACTTCTTTTCCTTCGGCGGCTCCAAGCGGATCTCGTCGCCTTCGCTGAGCCCGCTGAGGATTTCGACCTGTTTATCGGCCCGCTTGCCCAGCGTCACTTCCTGCTTCTTGGGCGGCTTGTCTTTGACGGCCACGTACACGTAATGCTTTTGCTCATCCTGCTCATCGGTCGTCACGGCGGCGGCGGGAACGGCTAGGGCATCTTTTTTCTCGTATGGGATCAGCTTGACGCTGCACGTCATGCCCGGAACAAGCGGGTCGGCCTGCGGATCCAAGGCCACGGTGAGCCGCGCATCGAAGCCGCTGAAGCCAGCCGAGGGAATGGCCGCCACGCGGTCGACAATGGCCATAAGTTTCAGGTCCGGATAGCCTGTGGCTTTGGCCGTCCCCTGGAGGCCGGCCTTGAGGTGCTGCAGGTCCTTCTCGGCGATTGTGGCGCGGATGGACATCGGCCGCGACTGGACGATCGTCATAAAAACATCGTTGGGCATGACGCTGGCTCCCCGGCGTAGCCCTTCGCCCAGCAGGCCGGCGCTCCACTTGCCGCGCGTACACCTGCCGTAGTAGACGATGCCGTCGGTTGGGGCCTTGACGGTCATCATCGCCCGGTCGGCCAGCAGCTTGCTCAGCCGTTCGTCGGTGCGCGTCTTCTGGACCTTCAATTTCTCTAGCTCCAGGCGTTGCCTTTTCAGCGCCAGCGGCAGGGTGGCCTTGTCTTTTTCCCATTGCAAGGCGGTCCGCTGGGCGGTGTCCTTGGTTTTTTCGTCCATGCGCGGCAGTGCAGTTTGCGCTGTTTGATCGTGGTCGACTTTGGCACGCTCGACCATGAACTTCGCCTGCTCCACCTGGTTGCGTGCCCGCTTCAGCACGATTTCCTCGGTTTCCTCGGTGATCTCGTCGGCCTTGTACATCTTCTCCAGTTGCCGCAGCTCCTCTTCATAATATTCCAGATACTGCTGCATCATCTTGAGCATGAAGTCGTTCGACTTCACCAACATGGGGCGATTCACCTCGGTGAAGAGTTTTTCGTCTTCGTTGGCGTTGCGTTGGGCGCGCTGACTGGCCGAAAGGTCCAGCGGAGTGAACGTCTCCAAGGAGCGCAAGGCCTGTTCCCCTTGCTCGACGGCCAGCTCGGTCAGTTGCTGCTCCGAACGCAAGTCGGCGATCACCCGGTCGATCTTCTCCAGATCCAGCGCCACCAACAGGTCGCCCCGCTTCACCGTGGCGCCGTGTTCGACCGCGCTGAGTACGCTCAGCCCGCTCCACTCTTGGGGCCGCAGCACCACTTCGGTCATGTTTTGGGCCTCGAACACGCCCTCCAGCGAAAGCTCGATCTTCAGCGGTCCCCGTTTGACTACGTAAGTAGGCGGCTTGACCGCAGCATCTTTCTTCGGCTCGGCAGCTTCTTTCTTTGCCTCGGCAGCATTTTTCTTGGCTTCAGCAGCTTCCTTCTTCGGCTCGGCAGCTTCTTTCTTTGCCTCGGCGGTTGCCTGTTTCGCTTCGGCAGACGGCTTGCTCTGGGTGGTGCTCTTCTTTTTCTTCGACTTGGCGGATGGTTTCGTCTCGGTAGCGTCGTTGCTCTTCGGCTCGCCCGAATCCTGCTTGGCGGCGGATTGCGCGGCATCGTTGTCTTGCGCGGGAGCACCGTGGACCCGGTACTCACTCGTCAAGGCCAGGGCCAGCAAACCACATAACGCCAGACGGACGCAACGATTCATGAGCATCTCCCTTCGGTAGTGATGTGACTGCTTCGGTAGCGGGAGCGTTCGCCCCGGTTTGATCTAGCAAGGCCCACTAGTCGCCAGCCACGGCCCCACCTTCATCGATGGCGGCTTTCCATGGCATCCAGCATCCTCTAAGGTGGGGGCAGCATCCACACAGATTCTCTTAACCGCGAGAACCTATGTAACTTGACTATTCTGACACATGGGGGGACGTGTTGCAAGCACTAAACACGTTTAGAGGGATGCTTATAGCTCGATTAGGCTATCACCGCTTGTACACTTTAGCAGGGCGATCGCGGGCTGCACGGTGTAACCTTGCCGTTTAGCAGCCCCACCAACCTATTGACCAGCCCGGCTGCCGGCCCAATATTGCTTGCTGAGTACCGAGGAACTTCGTGGCCACGAGTCCATCAGCCTTGGAAACGGCAACAGGCAGCACCGGGCAAGGCGCCATTGCCGCCGACGAAGCCGGCCCGCTGGACTGGCAAGAGATCCGGGGTTCGCTGCGGGGCGACGGCGAAGCCTTCGCGCGACTGGTCCGTCGCTACCAGCAGACGATGGCCGCTTACCTGTGGCGATTTTCCCGCGACCGCGGGCAATGCGAGGAGTTGGTACACGACGTGTTCGTGGAAGCGTACTTGGGGCTGCGGAATTTCCGCGGCGAGGCTCCCTTGCTGCACTGGTTGCGGAAGATTGCCACCCGGGTCGGATATCGCTACTGGCGCAGGCGGGCCCGGCAGCGGGCCGAGGCGTCGGCGCGGATCCAGGAGTGGGACCGCGCCGCGCGAGCCGAAGCCGATGTGCTCGATGCGGCCGAAGCCGCCGCGGCCCTGCATGCCGTGCTCGAGCGGATGTCGGCCCGCGATCGGCTGGTGCTGACGCTGATGTACCTGGAGGGATGCTCCGTAGCGGAAATCGCCGAACTGAGCGGTTGGAGCGCGACGATGGTGAAAGTGCAGGCCCACCGCGCGCGGGCAAGATTAAAGAAACTGCTGACCGCGGCAGAAGAAACAGCAATGAGTCAACCGTAGACTGGAGGCAGGAAAAACTGAAGGAAAGAACGAGGAGTCAGGCTGGAAAGCCTGACCTACTTTGCAGAGAGACAGCGATGAATGAGTTGGAGAGATTTGTGGAACTGGCCATCAAGGCTCACGGCGAACCGGCGCCCGCCATCGACGTGACGGCCCGCGTGCTCCGCGACATCCGGCAGGCCGTCGGCGGCGAGGGCATCAATCCGCCGCTGCTGATTTTCTCCGGCTTGTCGCTGTTGGCGGCATCGATCGTGGCGGTGTTGGCGATCCAGTCCTGGGAAGTGCTGGCCGATCCGCTCAGTGGGCTATTCGATTCGCTAACCATGGTGATGCAATGAGCGCGGCAACGAACTCCGCTTCGACGCAACCGTCCCCGCTGCCGGCGCCGCCACGGCGCCGCCGCTGGCTGTCGATCGTGTTGACGCTGGTGGTATTCATCTCCGGTTTCGTCTTGGGGGCGGGCACGGTTGCCATCTCCATTCGCAACCAGGCGCTGTTTGCGCTGCATCATCCGGAGCAGGAGCCGGCACGCATTGCGGCCAGGCTCCGCCGCAGCCTGCGCCTTTCCGACGAGCAGACGCAGCGGGTGCAGCAGATCCTCGAAGACCGGCAGGCGGCCTTGGAATCGATCCGCCGCGACGTGCAGCCGCGGGTCGTGGCCGAACTCGACCTGGTAGAGCAGCAAATCGCCGCGGTCCTGGACGAGCGGCAACGCGAGCAGTGGGAGAAGAGCTTCCGCCAGTTGCGCGAAACCTGGATCCCGCCGCTGAAGCCAAGAGCTTCCTCGCGCTCTGAAAAAAAGCCGGGCTGAAGGCCACCTCTACGAGTCGAAATCGTACACGAAATCTCGCAGCGCGTCGGCGTGCTTGCGGAGTTTTCTGATCGCTCTTGCTTGGAGTTGCCGGATCCGCTCCCGGGTCAAGCGAAAGACTTGTGCGACCTCGGCGAGCGTGTAGGCGAAACCGTCGCCCAGCCCATAGCGCATTTCAAGGATTCCCCGTTGACGGTAGGTCAGTTGCTCCAGTGCGGCGGCGATGTGCTCACGCAAGGGCAGGCGAATCACGTCGCCATCTTGCGCAAAACGGGCCGCCAGACGGTTCTCCGGGAGTAGCTCGGGATACAAATCCCGCAGGAACCGCTGCTCAGGAAACATGACCCGTTCCGCCACGCTTACGCTCCCCAATCAGGACACCGCCAAGCTGTTTTTCGGCCCGCGCTCAAGGCACGCAGAATACTGCTTGGCGCGTCGGCTGACCAGTCCCCCCCTCCGGTTTCGCATTGTTGACATGCCGAAATCTGGGATTACAATAGCGGCATTGAATCTGCACTGCACGAAGGTTCTTGCATACCATGAAGGAGCTAGTTATGAAAAAAGGCAAATCTGCCCGCCGCTACAGCCGCTCTCGATGGTTTGTTAGCTCACGACCCGCGCGCCTTGGCCATCGCCACCGCTGCGATGCACCACAGCTCGCCTTCGAGCAGCTCGAACCACGGATGTTCTTGGATGCCGCATTGCCGACGCTGGCCTGGGCCGCTACGGCCAAGGCGAGTCTGAATGACGCGCCGGGCGCGGCCGTCGCAGGACTGGACGCGGCACTGACCTCTGCCATCACGACGAAAGGCCACATCAAACCTCCGCCCGGCGGCGGCTATCATACCTACGATACGCTCCTCAGTGATTTGAGGAACATCGCTGCGACGCATCCTAATATCGCGCAACTGATCGACATCAGCACCTACACGACGAGCACGTCGACGGCAACGCTGCTCACCAAGGGCGGTCGGCACCTCTGGGCGATGAAGATCTCCGATAATGCCATCGTTGCCGAAGCAGGGGAGCCGGAACTGGCCTACATCGGCAGCATGCACGGCAACGAGCCGGTGGGCATGGAAATGTGCTACGACTTCATCAAGGAACTTACCGATAAGTACGGCACCGATTCCAGCGTCACCAGCCTGGTCAACGGGAACGAGATCTGGGTGCTACCGTTGATGAATCCCGATGGATTGCAAGCTAACAAGCGCGAGAACGGCTGGAATCAAGATTTGAACCGCTCGTTCCCGCACCTTGAGGCCGATAGCACGCAGTCGACCAACCAGCTCGGCCCCGCCTTTACCGACGCCGACCTGCAAGGACTCAACAAGGGACGCACGCCGGAAGCGGCCGCGGTGATGCGCTGGAGCCGGGCCGAAAACATCGTGCTGGCGGCGAACTTCCATACGGGCAATCTGGTGGTGAATTATCCGTACGATAGCATGGCCGGCGTGCCCAGCGGCCAGCCGGCGATCTCGCCGGACGACGCGTTGTTCAGGTACATCTCGACCGAGTATGCCTCGCACAACGCGCCCATGTTCGCCAGCACGCAGTTTCCCGGCGGCATCACCAACGGCAACCAGTGGTATCAAGTGATCGGCGGCATGCAAGACTGGAGTTACCGTTACCTGGGCACCAACGAGGTGACCGTGGAGCTATCCAGCGTTTACAAACCGCCGGCCAGCCAGTTGCCCACCCTGTGGAACAACAACCGCGATTCGATGATGGCGTATCTGGAGACTATCGACACGGGCATTCGCGGCTTGGTTACCGATTCGGGCGGGCATCCGCTGCGGGCTACGGTGACGGTGGTCGACATGTCCAGCGGCACGCCCGTAGCCAACGCGCACAAGGTGTTCACCAGCCAGGATTTCGGCGACTACTATCGGATGCTGCTGCCGGGCAGCTACAACATCGCTTTCTCCTGCCCCGGATACGCAGCCCAAACCATCAACGGCGTTTCCGTTTCGCTGGACATGGCCACCCTGGTCAATGTGACGTTGCCGGCGGCGTTGGGCGGCAGAAGCGTGGTGAACGTGGGCAATAGCCCACCGCAGAACCAAAATGTGGCCTTGGCCGCGGCGGCACTTCGTGGGCAAAGCGTCTGGGCCCCGGCAGCCAAGGCAGGCCTGGATCAGCCCGAGAAGGCGACCGATGCCTTTCTCGCGGCCTTGGCCGAACAACGTGCTTGATATCGGCCTCGGCTCACTCGTTGGATGCCGCGCGATGATCCGCGCTGTCACTTTTCGCGGGCCGGATCACGCTGTCGTTGTTCTCGTCGATCGCGAAAGGACCGGCCGTCATCTTGACGCAAACGTGGTACTCTTCCGCCGGCTCCGATGGTACTCGCCACGAGTACCCGCAGGTGAAGCCTCAGCCATACTTGAACTTGCCGCGCTCGACCACTTCGCCCTTGGGATCGGTGATGGTGAACTCAGGCGGCGACGGCTGGCTGCCGTTGATCGTCAGCCCCGTGCAGACCTCGCCCGCGGAGCCGATGAGCGACATCGACAACGAAATCTCCTTCCCCGCGGCGATAGAGGAAACCTTCACCACGGGCTTGTAGGGCGGGCCGAAGGGCAGCGCGAGCGCTTCTCCCTTGCGAACCTCCACCGCGGGGCAATCTTTCGTGCCCGCCGCCGAAATCCGCGTGGTCATGATGGGCGGGCGCACGCCCCGCACATTCGCGGCGGTGGTGCTCGCCAAGGCCTTCGCCATCGCGCTGAGGATCTCGTCAGCCTTCTTTACAGCGGGGATGCTGCTGGCCGATTCTTCATAGCCGGTCTGGTCGATCGTGTAGGAGAGCAATTTCCACCGGCCGGCGGGCAGGGCGGTCGGCGTATCCTTGCTGCCGTTCATCGTGAGAAAGCCCAGGTCGCCGCAGAGCAGCGCACGCAGGCCGTCGTTGGGACTGGTGACGCTCCCCAGCGGCACCGAGGAAGAATTCAGTGTCAGCTTATCGCCGCTGGCGGAAATCTTCAGATCGTAGTAGCGGCCGTCGATGTTAACCAACTTCGACACGTATTGCCGATTACCGCCGGACGTCACGTCGTAAGCGGAACCGAGAGCCGGCTTGCTCGGATCGAGATCCATCAGCAGCATGTCGCCCTGCTCGGGATAAAGCCGCCCGGTGGATGATACGATGTCGGTACGGAGCTTGATCTCGTCGTCGAACCGCCCATTGCTGTTGAAATCCAGCAGCACGACGTGTCGCTTCTTTCCCTCCAGGACAATCTCGCCTTCGCGGTACGCGGCCGCATTGAGCGAGACCCCGGCGTAGCTATAATCCCGCGAGGCACGCGCGTAGCCGCCCAGCAAAAACGCGTAATCCACCGGCGTCCCATCAGCATCAATAGTGACATCGACCCGCGGGAACTGGAAGTACGCGTACGTGTACGCAGACGGGGAGGAGGAAGAATAAGAGGAAGTGCGCGGCGGCGATTCTGCCTCGAGCACTTTATCGTCGGTCAGGTCGCCGTTGCGATTGAAGTCGAAGTAGAGCCGGTTGTACGCCACCGCCTTAGGCGGCGAGGCCTCACCTGGCTTGTCCTTCGCTTTGTCCTTCGCGGAATCCGATGGGGCTTTCTTGTCTTTTGACGTGGCTTTCTTGTCTTTCGACTTGGCTTCCTCGGCCGCCGACTTCTCGTCTTTGGCCTGCGACTCGGCTCCCTTCGCTTCCGATGGCGGAGGCACTGCGTCCAGTGCGAAGGCGTACTGCTGCGACCCCAGCTTGGCTACGCCACGGAACGGATACTCCGACCGGTATTTGGGCTCCTGCTTCGCAATCCGCTTAAAGGCGGCCGACTGCTCACTCGCTCCCGAAAACATGATGCGGCTTTTCCCCGCGGGTCCCACCTGGGCAGTAAAGCGCTGCGCATAGGTGGTGCGGTAAATGGAATCCGCGGACAGGCTAACTTCCGATCGACTGCGCGGTTCGAGCCGTTTCAGTGCGAGGTTCCAGGTTTCGGCCCTGGCGGCTGTTGCTGCGGCCAGTGTGAAGGCCGCCAAAGCCGCCGCTGCGAGAAGACATCGTGGCCACGGTCTCATGACTCTGTTCCTCGCTCCTGCGTGGTTCTCGGTGACGAACCCAAACCCCACCGGGCGCACCTTATACACCCAAGCCGAGCCGCCGTCAATACCCCCCCGGCGTGGCAGTGGCAGTTGCCCAGCGGCCCGGCAGGCTGGTGCCTGAACTGGCTACGCGGGCAAGCTATCCGTACCGGCCGAGGACTTCTTGTCGGATCGCTCCCAGATGGTGTCCACGGTCACGGCGTGGCAATTGGTGCACTCCAGGCAGCGGACGCAGCGCAGGCCGTCGATCCGCCGCTCAGACCGTCCGCCGCCTCGGCACAGACTCCGGCAGACATCACACTCCTTGCAGCGATCCTGATGGAAGTGGAGGAAGAGCAGAGAGATGCGGTTGCACAATCCGTAGATCGCCCCCAGCGGACAGAACACCGTGCACCACGGCCGCCAGGTGAAGAGCATGGCGCCCAAGATCACCACGAGAATCGTCGTCTTCGCGGCGGTTGGCCAAACGATCGCTTCGCCCGCCAGCGCCAGCCGCGCCGTATTGGGTGCGGCCGCCTCCAGGGCCCCCGCGGGACACAGACGGCAGAAGAACAACGGGTGCCCTTCCCCAAAGAAAAACGGAATCGCCAGCACCAGCACCGCCAGCACGCCGTAGCGGAAGTGCCCCGTCCAGGCAGGCAGCGCGAGCTTGGGCGTCGGCATGCGAGCGACCAGGTCTTGAAGGAAGCCGAACGGGCAGGCCCAGCCGCAAACAAAACTGCCCAGCACGGCACCCAGAACCGCCAGCGTGCCAAGAGCCAGCAGCGGCACCAGGTGAATGGCACTGAAGTTGGCCAGCACGCCGATCGGGCAAGCCAGCGTGGCCAGCGGGCACGAGTAACAGTGAAACACCGGCGCACAGACCGTGTGCAAGCGGAGCATCAACGGGTCCAGCCACACCAGCAAGAATCCCGCCTGGATCCACCAGCGCCGGCGAGCCAGTTTCAACACGAACCTACCCGACTTGTCCTTGGCCATGGACGCCATGACCTCCGATCACTTCACTCATGTAGGGCACAGCGACGGCGCCTTGCCGCTGTAGGTCCGCTTCAGCGCGCCGGCGGGCGTCAGGGCAACTCCGCCGATGGTCACTTCGCGCACCAGCGCCGGCTCCGATTCAGCGGTGGTGACCAGGAGTTTTTCCTTGACGACTTCCTTGCGAAACGGCGGCCCGCCGAAGGGCGAAGCTTCGCCAAAGGGGGGCAGGAACGGTGGGGGGACCTCGATGGTGGTTTCCCTCTCCCGCTCCTCCACCACCGACGCGAAATGAAACTTCGCGCCATAGATGAGCGAGGCCAGGCCGCCAATCAACAACAGCGCCGGCAAGACCGCTCGCCTGACGATCGCCTGCATGAACGTTTCCTTGCCAAAATCGGAACAAAACACCACGTCGGTCCCCTCGCCTTTTGGAAGAGGGTTAGGGTGAGGGCCGCCGATCCAACACACCCTCACCCCGACCCTCTCCCAGAGGGAAAGGGGGCCTATTGATACAAAAAATGGCGGAGGTGAATGGGAATTGAACCCACCCGGGACCCTTGCGAACCCCACACTGGTTTTGAAGACCAGGGGCACCACCAGGCACCAGTCACCTCCGCGAAAAAAGGGCTCAGGGTTCAGGGTTCAGGATTTTGTGGCACGGCTCAATTGGTGTACGAACAATCTGACTAATCTCCTTGCTTCTGGAAAACGCAACGCGACTCCCTCGACTCGTGACCGGTTACTGCTGAACCCTGAACCCTGAACCCTGAACCCTGCCAACCGTGCTGTAAAACGC
>Ga0315289_10009827_pt1 | contig 13736 bp, 14 predicted proteins | sample YL17G11_40_MG_FD_203452 | JGI IMG/M metagenome (GOLD analysis project Ga0315289, IMG submission 203452) | Sediment microbial communities from Yellowstone Lake, YNP, Wyoming, USA - YL17G11_40 | ecosystem: Environmental > Aquatic > Freshwater > Lake > Sediment | place: USA: Wyoming | collected...
AGAGAGGATATTCGATTGGAGCGCCTCCCAGACATAGCACATGCCGCAGATTTCTTTCTTATCGCACTCGCCTTTTTTGGACAAGCACTTCGATACGAGCAACGGACCTTCGCACACTTTGACAATGTCCATCAGCGTGATTCGATCCGGCCGCCGGGCGAGCGCGAACCCTCCTCCGATCCCACGGGCGGAGCGCAAAACCCCTTGTCGAGCAAGCCCTTGGAAGATCTTCGCCAGATAGCGTTCGGGGATGTCATGAGCCTCGGCAATTTCGCTGATCAGCATCGTGCCCTTCGGAGCGCGAAGCGCAAGGTAGATGACGCCGCGGATCGCATAGTCGCTTCCCGAGGTTACACGCAACATACCGACAACTCCGCACGCAGCTTGAATAGAGCCATTGAGTCCATAACAATATCCCGAAAAGAGGGCCTTTGAGTCTTTTTCAATTTACAGAAAGCTCGCTCAAAAGTCAACTTAGACGAGGAGAATGGATAGGACAAATCAGATACGAAAATACCGGAATCAAAGGGGGCAAATGTCCATGAGCATCATCTATCGAACCGCAGGACAAGTACGAGCAGTCATGAGTCCTCTTTGCGATGAAAAAACAGAAATCCGAAGAACCGTGTCGAAGGGGATTGGCCAAGCCAATTTGATGGCCAAGGTCTCGTCAATACGGGAGCTCATCCCGCTTCACACCAAGAACACATACGATGACCCAAGGATTTTCTTTTGGCACATTGGCACCAAGCACTTGTTTCGAGAATGGAATGGCATTATATTAGGACGATCTCACCTCTTGAGGACGAATTGATGAGTGCCCGACTTTTCCTGATTGATGGCTCGGCGCAGATCTACCGAGCCTATTTTGCCTTTTCGAAGATGGCTCTCCGCACGAAATCGGGCGAACCGATCAGTGCGATTTACGGCTTTCTCCTGATGCTTTTTGCCCTCTTGGAGAAAGAGAAGCCAACACACCTTGCACTGGCCTTCGACCGTCCCGAGCCAACCTTCCGCCATACGCTGTGTGCGGACTACAAGGCGACTCGCGAGAAAATGCCGGAGGATTTAGTCGCGCAACTGCCTCGCTTGCGGCAGGTTCTGCAAACCATGGATCTGACAGTTCTCGAAAGGCCGGGCTGGGAGGCCGACGACATCATCGGGACTTTGGCGAGGAAAGGCCACAGCGAAGGGTTTGAGGTCTACATGGTCTCCGGCGACAAGGATTTTCAGCAATTGGTTGAAGAAGGCGTTTTCGTCTATGACCCGAAGAAAGAGGGAACGCCGATTATAGATGCAAAAAGGGTCGAAGAGAACTTCGGCGTTTCACCGGAAAGAGTCTGCGATGTCTTAGGATTGATGGGAGACAAATCCGATAATGTGCCGGGGGTCAGCGGTGTCGGTCTTAAAACGGCGGCTTCGCTCGTGAAGACCTACGGTTCGCTTGAAGCCGCGCTGGAGCACGCGAACGAAATATCGAAGCCCGCGTTACGGGAGGCTTTGCTTCGTGACCACGACCAAGCCCTTCTTTCCAAGAGACTCGTGACGATTGATACTCACGCACCCGTGGAATTCTCGGCAGATGCCTTTCGCCTCAAGCCGTTCGATTCGCCGGAAGTGGAAGACATGCTGGGCGAGCTCGAATTCAAAACGCTCCTCAAATATCTGCCGGTCAGGAGAAAAGAAACGTCCAAGCCGGAACGAGACTATCGTGCGATTCTGGAGGTCGAGGAACTGCAGAGGCTCTTGGAGACCTGGCAGCGCGAGAAGAAAATGGTCTCCATTGACCTCGAGACCACGAGCATTGATTCCATGCAGGCCGAGCTTGTGGGAGCGTCATTTGCCGTGCGAGAAGGGGAGGCGTTTTTTGTTCCCATTTCCGAACTTCATGGCATGCCCGCAAATCCGCGCGAATTCCGTCGCTTTGGAAAACCTGTGGACAAGCACATCTTGGCTTTCTTGACCGTTGCTGCGCCTTTTTACGAGGACGAAACCGTTCCGAAGACCGGACAGAATTTGAAGTATGATGGCTTGGTGTTGCGCACCTACGGCGTCGAAGTCAAGGGCATCGCCTTTGATACCTTGCTGGCCGCGTCGCTCTTGGACCCGGGTGCGAAACAGCCTTCCCTGGATTTCTTGTCCCAGAAATATCTGCATCTGGACAAGATCCCCACATCCGCCCTTATCGGCAGCGGCAAGAGTCAGCGTTCCATGTTTGAAGTTGAGACCTCTCAATTGACGGAATATGCGTGCGAGGATGCGGACTATGCGTTGCGCCTCACCCATTCGCTCGGTAGCCTCTTGCATGACGAGAAGCTCGACGGACTTCTGCGCGACATCGAGATGCCTCTCTTGCCGGTACTGCTTGAGATGGAATATGCGGGCGTTCGGCTTGATTTGACTCTTTTGGGGGAAATGTCAAAAGAATTGGAGCGCGACCTCGGCCGCTTGGAGGAAGAATGTTATGCGCTGGCCGGTCTTCGCTTTAACTTGAACTCGCCCAAACAATTGGCCGAGGTGCTTTTTGATAAGCTGAAACTCCCCGTGCAGCACAAAACGAAAAGCGGGCGTTCGACCGATGTAGCGACGCTCACTCATCTGGCCACTTCGCATGACCTGCCGGCTCGCCTCTTGGATTACCGCACACTTGCCAAATTGAAATCCACTTATGCCGACGCGCTTCCGACTCTGGTGCATCCCAACACGGGTCGTGTGCACACGACCTTCAGTCAGGCCGCCACAGCAACCGGACGCCTCTCATCGGCAAATCCCAATCTACAAAATATACCTATTCGCACTTCGGTAGGCCGTCGGATTCGAGAGGCATTCATTCCGGGCGAGCGAGGTTGGGTGATCTTCTCGGTGGATTACAGCCAGATTGAGCTGCGCATCATGGCGCACCTTTCACAAGACGAGAGGCTTCGGGCAGCGTTCGAGAGAGGAGGCGATGTTCATCGAGAAACGGCGGCGCTCATTTATGGAGTGTCACCGGAAGAGGTGTTGCCCGAAATGCGACGCGCCGCCAAAACTGTCAACTTCGGCATGATATATGGTCAAACGGATTTTGGTCTCGCCGAGGAATTGGGAATTCCGCGCCATGAGGCGCGAGCCTTTCGCGACCGTTATTTTCAGCTTTACCCGGGAGTGAAGAACTTCATGGAAGAGACCATCCGCGAGTGTCGAAAGACCGGTGTGGTTTCAACACTGGTCGGCAGGCAGCGCCGCATTCCCGACATCAACGCCTCCGGGCGACAGGAGCGCGAATTTGCAGAGCGAACGGCCATCAACACACCGGTTCAAGGAACGGCGGCGGATATGATCAAATTAGCTATGGTGCGCATCGCTCGGAGACTGCGCCAAGAGATGCTCGCGGTGCGCATGATTCTTCAAGTTCATGATGAACTCGTCTTCGAGCTGCCGGAAGATGAGGTGGAAACCCTCAAGGTCGTCGCGAAGGCTGAGATGACCGAAGCTTTGCCGCTCTCCGTACCCATCGTGGTGGACTTTGGGTATGGTAAGAATTGGCTTGAAGCCCACGGATAAAAAAATTTCCTAAAAATTCTTACAAAAAGTCTTGCAATTTAACTTTGCATGATATATATTATGTATTGTCTCTTCCCGCGCGAGGTTCGTCTTGAGCGATGAAGAGCTGATCTTTGAATGGACTTCGCATCCACTTCGGCAAAAGCCGGGGAAGGCGCTGCTCTTTTGGATTGTGGCGGGATTTGTTCTCGGGATTGTCTACGCGGCTTTTCGCACGGTCGGTTGGGTGATCCTGGCAGCGCTGTTTCTCATAGGGTCGTTGCGCCGATTTCTCTTCCCGACACGCTACCGCCTCACGACCTCCGGTATCGAAATCCGACAGGCAATCGGCAAGGTGATGAGGAAGTGGTCCGATTTCAAACGAGCGGACTTCGAACGAAACGGCGTTTTCCTTTCGCCCTTCGCCAAAAGCTCTCGGCTCGAAAACTACCGGGGCCTCTTTCTGCCTTATCCGACCGAAAGGGAACGACTGGAAGGAATCGTGCGTGAAAGAATGAGAGTCGCACCCTTGAATGAGCCGCAACAGCAAGATTCCGAAAGACGATGATGCCGACGGTTCCGAGTTTCCTGAGTTCTGAACAGATAATGCTCTTTGACCGTATTGCTGACCGCGTGGTTCGATTGCGAATGGCCATGCCCGCTGTTCTCTTTTTGGAATCCGTTCGGCCGCTGAACTTCATCGGGTCACAAGCGATGGTCTTCTTCGCTCCCATCGTTCACTCTCTCTTCTCGCTTCGAGAATACGACCTGATTCAGGAGGCTTTGGAACACCGGGACGCCATCGGCTACTTGCTCGACCTGATCGAGGAGAAGGACACGCAAATGCGACAGGCGGAGCGAACCGACAGAGAGGCGCGCCGGAAGCGGAAAAAGGAAGCGTTGCGGTAATGAGAAGCTCCTGTCTTTCGGGCGCAACGCTCCTGACCATGAAGCCGGGAGAGCTGCCTTTTGTCGGGAATCTGCGCATTGAAGGTCGGCATATCGTCGCCCTTGGGGCGGTTGAATCACAGAAACACGATGAGGCCTTCGATTGCCGCGGCTGTGTGGTCATGCCGGGGCTGATTCAGACTCATCTTCATCTTTCGCAGACGCTCTTTCGCAATACAGCAGAAAACCTGTCGCTTCTCGATTGGCTCGAGCGGCATATTTTGCCCTTTGAGGCGGCACACACGCCGGAATCGGTGGCTATTTCTTCCCAATTGGCGGTGGCCGAACTTTTCCTTTCGGGAACAACGACCGTCCTGACGATGGAAGCGGCACGCCATGTGGAAAGCGCGCTCGAGGTGGTGACCCGCTTGGGCATCCGGGCAGTCGTAGGAAAGTCTCTCGTGGACATGCCCGTGGGCGATGCCGATTTTTCAGAGTCGCAGGACGAAGCCATCGCCGATGTTCTTCGCCTCAAAGAGAGATGGCACGGTCGAGCGCAGGGACGCATTGAAATCTGTTTGGCTCCCCGTTTCGCTCTGGGTTGCAGCGAATCATTGCTGCGACGAGTAGGGCAGGTGGCCGCCGACGAAAAGCTCCGGATCCATACGCACGCTGCCGAAAACTATGTGGAGACAAAGCAGGTGAGGCGCGGAACGGGGCTCGGCAACATCGAGTACTTGCATTCGTTGGGACTCTTGGGACCGTCAACCTACATCGCGCACTGCATCCATTTGGAGCCCGTCGAGTTTGACCTGTTGGCGCAGACCGGATCGCATGTCCTTCATTGCCCCACGGCGAATTTGAAGCTTGGCTCAGGGATTGCACCGATTCCGGAACTGGTAACCAAGGGAATCTCTGTGACGCTGGGATCAGACGGTGCGGCCTGCAACAACACTCTCGATATCTTCCGCGAGATGAACCAGGCGGTGCTCATCCAATCGGGCCGGTTGGGCGTTGGGCACCTCGGCGCGGCACAGGTCCTCGAGATGGCGACACGCAAGGCGGCAGAAGCTCTGGGAAAAGACAAAGAGATTGGGACGCTCGAAGCTGGCAAGCTCGCGGACATTGTCGTCCTTGATCTCAATCGGCCCAATACTTGCCCGTCTGAAGATATTACCGCGGCAATAGTGCACGGGGCATCACCCCAGAATGTGCGCCATGTTTTCGTAGATGGACGGCAAGTGGTTCGCGATGGCGAGCTGACCGAGATAGACCTGAAGGAGTTGTTGCCACAGGCGCGAGAAAGTCTGCGCGAGCTGCGCCAGCGAGCCGGACAGCTCGCTTAGAAGCTCTGCCAAACACTAAGTGCCCGTGAGTCCGCGGCTTTTCGAGCAAACGCTTTTGACATAGTTGACCCCGACGCCCAGGTTGCCCCTAAGGGTGCCAGCCTGACTCAGAACTCGCCCGCATCAGGACGGGAGGAGGGGGTTGGGCGAGCAAAATGAAGAGAGGGTGGGCCTTCTGAAAGGCCTGCCATCACATACCGCTGAAGTTTTCGGTGAGGGCAGCGAGAGATTTCAGCGGCCAAATCAGATCGTTCCCGAACGAGTCCCTGCCCTCAATCAACCACTAAGGAGGACCAGCATGAGTCCAACCAAAAAGAAGGCCACGAAGAAGAAGGCGACTAAGAAAAAGGCAACAAAGAAGGCCGCCAAGAAGGCACGAAAAGCCACGAAGAAGGCTACCAAGAAAACCACGAAGAAGAAGGTAACTAAAAAGAAGGCCACCAAAAAGGCGACTAAGAAAAAGGCCACCAAGAAAGCCACTAAAAAGAAGGTGGTAGCGCCTGGCCTGACTTTTCCTCCGGCCCCTTCCTTCGGGGCGTAGTCTTCTTCCAAGCGCCGTAAGCAAGCGCCGAAACCGTCGGGTTTCGGCGCTTGCCTTTTTGTATGGATTTGGCCATATTGAGGGCGGTTAACTGTTCAAATGCCCCTCGAATACCCGTGAGCCTCTCTTAGCATGACCGTCTTTCGCGCACTTCGGCACCGGGATTTTCGCCGATTCTGGTTCGGCCAATTGGTTTCCCTGACGGGAACATGGATGCAAAGCTTGGCTTTGGGATGGCTTGTTTGGCGAATGACAGACTCCCCTTTCTGGCTGGGGGTCGTCAGCGCGATGCCCTTCATGCCTTCCCTCTTTCTGGCCTCCGTCGGCGGCGTGATCGTTGACCGTCATGTCAAACGACGCCTCCTGCTACTCACTCAAGGAGGCATGGTGGTTCAGGCAGCAGCCTTGGGATTTCTCACAATAAGTGGCACGATCCAACTCTACCAGATTATTCTATTGGCGGGCGTTGCGGGAGTATTAATGGCCATTGATATGCCAGCCCGACTGTCCTTCATGCGGGAAATGGTGGGGAAAGACGACCTCGACAATGCCCTCGCCCTCAACTCCACAGCTATTAATGCCTCTCGCATCGTGGGCTCCTCGGTCGCCGGCGTTCTGGTGCCAATCGTTGGAGAAGGAGGCTGCTTTCTCATCAACTCAGCCTCGTTCCTGGGCGTGATTGCCACCCTTCTGGGTATGTCCAATCCTGAGCAACCCCGGCTCTCGAATCGTGACCCATTCCATGTGCAGATTCGGCAGGCATGGGTCTTTGTCCGCACGCATCCCACGATATACCCCCTTATCATCGGCCTTGCCTTCTTTGGAATCTTCGGCTTCACCCCGACCGTCTTGCTGCCCATTTTCGCAGATCGTGTCTTGAATGTCGGGGTTCGAGGACTGGGGGCATTGATGGGCGCAGCGGGGGTGGGAGCACTCCTGGGCTCTTTGGTTCAGGCAACACTGCCTCGCGAGAGCGCCCGGGGTCGCATTGTTTATCACGGAGCGATGGGCCTGGCGCTCGCTTTTCTGGGATTCGCCTTCTCAAGGTGGTTTCCGCTGTCGCTGGTTTTCATGGCTCTGGTGGGCTTTGCGATGATCCTCATGCTCACCTCGCTTGTCACCTTGATGCTGGATCTCACTCCTGAGGAACTTCACGGCCGCATCATGGGACTCTATACGACGAGTTTCATTGGACTCGCACCCATCGGGACCCTCCTGGCGGGCGTGCTCGCCTCGGGCATTGGTGCACCGGCAACGATGGCACTTTACAGCGCAATCGGTCTAGTGTCTGCGTATTTCATTTTCGGGCGCGCCAGCAGGTCGCTCTCGTCTCAGCTCCATACCTCGTCCTAACTCGAAGCCTTTGAATCCGCATCTCGTAGCGCCCAGCTTGCTGGGCCGTGAAATCTTACGAGAATGCCTCTCATCTCGGGCAGCGTCGCCTTCCAGAATCCCAATCGAGTATGTGAGTCGGAAGCTCATGCCGCATGAAAGCCCAGCAAGCTGGGCGCTACGCATTCTGCATATCTCCACGCAAGGGTGGAAAAGTGGAGGCTATGGCGTCCGCCCGACGCGGCAATACCTTGCCTTCCGCGGATGGAAGGACGAATGCTGCGAGGGCGTCGTCAGGGAGGTCAGGCCACGGGCACCCAAGGAAAGAAGGTGCCTCGACCATTTTTGCGGGGATCAAAAGAGGGCTCCGCGGAGTAGATCTGGGATTCGTCCGTTCGCAAACCGTGCTTCCCGGGGGCCATGATGAGGGCGGTTAGAGCAAACAGACAGACCATCCCCGCCAGAATAAAGAGGAGTTCTTCGAACCAGCCAGGCTGAGACGCTGCGAAGCGAAGCATCACCGGGTCTCCCGGCAAGGGATGGGGCTATTCTCTTCCACTTTTTTTGACCTCGGTATAGCTTGGATAGTTCCCATAGAGGATTCGGGCCAGAGAAAAAGCAAATTTTGTGAAAGAAACTCTTGACTTTGAGCTTTGAAGCTGCTATATTTAAGAATATAAATTTCTCCGCTGGGAATCCACCCCCCTGAGCGAGCTAATCCGGCAGGTCAGAGTCAGTTCGATTGGGTGCAGAGAAGCAGGAACAACAGGGGATCTGCGGAACACCAAGGGAAGCGGGGGCCATCGTCGGGCCGGCCAAGCGGCACTTCCATAGTGCTATATCAGGCGCATCGGTGCCTTTGCCCGACGGCTTGAAGCCGGTTTTCTTGAGATAATCCCGATTTTCCTGCGTCGGATGGCAAACGCCAGCCGGAGCGATTTAGTGTGGCCTTTTCTTTTGGCACGACTGAGTATCTATATAATCTGTTCGTTTCAAACTACCCCGTGCATGTCCGTTCAATATGGACTCTTGCCCGAATGAAAAGAGGGCTGGGCTCTATTCCGGATGTCATGATTTCCGTCGTGCTGAATCGCATTTCTCTTAGGCGAAAAGGCTAAAGGCAGTCAATCAGAAGGAGACAAAAATGGCCACGAAGAAAGCGACCAAAAAAAAGGCGACAAAAAGAGCCGCCTGTGGGAGCCACATGAAGAAGAAGGCAACCAAAAAAGCCACAAAGAAGGTGACCAAGAAGAAGGTCATTAAGAAGAAGGTGACTAAGAAGAAGGTTACCAAGAAGAAGGTCATCAAAAAGCGGGTCGTCCGCCAGCCGAATCCGGCTTTCATGAAGCCGATGCAGCCGGACATGGTCTTGGGCGAGGTTGTCGGCAGCAAGCCGCTGCCGCGCACCGAGATTACCAAGAAGCTCTGGGCCTACATCAAGAAGAATGGCCTCCAGGATACCGTCAACAAGCGGATGATCAACGCCGATGAGAAGCTGCGGCCGGTCTTTGGCGGCAAGTGGCAGGTCAACATGTTCGAGATGACCAAGCTGGTTGCCAACCACATTTCGGAGCCCTAAGCGCAATATTGCGATTGAGTTGAGCGGCGCGTCAGGTCTTCACCTGGCGGCGCCTGTTCGGCTTCCCGTTTTGCGGCTGCCCCATCGAGAGGGGTGGCCGCAAGCTTTTCTATGAAAACCCCAGACAGATCCGGGAATCTGGCTCGGCGTAGGGACACGGCGCGCCGTGTCCGCTCTTGGGCGCCCAAGCGCCCCCGGGCGGTGGGTATCAAGAAACAAAAAAGCCGCTCGACACGGGGAGCGGCGGCGGCAAAGAGAGTAGGGACACGGCGCGCCGTGTCCGCCTCTTCCCGGGTGAGCAAGCGGCCATCGCCACAGCAATCCCGAACAGAATGCTGAGAACCTTCATGTCATCCTCACTGCATGATGATGAGTTTGACACTGCAAATGGATAAGTCGAGAATGGTTGAATCGCATTCCGCCCTCCGTCTTTGAACCACCCGGTTGCCTGCCGCAATTCTTGTGTTCCCAACAGGTCACTTTCATGTTTTCCTCCTCTTCGTTTGTTGTCTGCTGTTCTGCCAACGGTGTGTGTTAGGCCGCTCTCGGTGATAAGTCAAAATGGCTACGATAGATATTCGACTCCAATATACTCAAGATTCCTGCATCAACGGTTTCGTCGAATTTGCGGGCAAACAAGCCTTGACTTGCTAGCAAGAATTCGGCGTCTTGGGATGTGAAGTCTTTCGGACGTAACTTTATTGTTCCTATCGGCACCCACACAATTGTCCTTTTATCGTCGTTCACGATAATTCCCTTGTAGCTAGTGTTCATTATTACCGTCTGAAAGAATCCTTCATCAGATATGAAGGTGTGCCGATAGAATTTCTTGAACCTTTCGACCTCAGGGCTGTAGCATACAAATTCACAGAACTTCCTGCTCAAGATCATCCACTGATTTCCGATATAAGGAGTCACGCCTCGAAGATACGGTCGCTTGATAGGAGTGCGTAGTATCCTCTTGCTAAACTCGATACAGTAGTTCTGTATTCGAGATAGTGTATCAGGGCGTATCTTGCTCTGGTTAGCCACCTTGATGAAATCGTTTACTATATTGCGGCTAAGAAAGGCTTGGATGTACGTCTGCGACTTTAGGGGGAAATCCTGTCCGCTAAGGTTTATGAAGAATTCCCATTTCAAGCCCATCTTCAATAACTCCTTAATGCCTCGCAATTCAACATCTACCAGGCTGTATCCCCCCCAAAGAGCGCTTTGGCTTTTCAGCAAGGATGTGTTGGCAAAGCTTGACAAGAAATCTTGTATCTCCGTCAGTAATCCAACGCCTGATCTCTTATCCACATGTACCAAGTAGTAGTTGGCGGGATGGAAAATTGCCCTAAAGAGTCTTTTGAACTGGCCGGGATACCGATGCACCAAGATGAGGTATGCGATCATGTCCTTCTCCTATAATCTATAAGTTGTATCTCTCGAATTTCTATCATGGCAAGCCTTTCATAGTTAGTCGCTTCTGAAAAAGTCATTTTAGGCGGTTGACGGGACGAAGGAGCCGGTTGCGGGGGCACGGCTCGATGGAGGAGTTCTCGCGGAAAGGCAGGAAACAGGCTCCGGAAGCGCGCGGGGAGGCGCAAAAAGTTGAGCCCAAAAAACCGCCCGCTGGAGCTTCTTCAAATTGGCGCCGCACGACACAGGGTGCGTGCCGGCGGCAAAGCCCGAGAATTCACCTCAGGCTATTTCACTTCGATTTCGTAAAACTCTTCGTTTGGCCCGACCAAATGGTGGCGGCGCGCTTCCTCTTCAAGGGCCAAACTGTCCCCGGCTTGCAGCCTCTCAAGATGGCTTCGGAGCACCGCGTTTTGCTGGCGAACGAGCTCGAGCTGTTCTTGGACTTGCGCCAGCTCGCGCCGCTTCTCAAAATACCGTATCAGACCTTCCTCGCCAAAGGCCAGCAGGCTCGCAAAGACAAGCAGGATGCCCCCCGCGAGTCCCGCCAGAATCCAACGGCGTGTTTTCCGCTCGTGTCCCATACTCTCTTAGAGTTGCCAAAATCGCCCGTAGAAAACGGCATCGGCACCGAGTTCTTCCTCGATGCGCAATAGTTGGTTATATTTGCAGATTCGGTCTGTCCGGGAGGCGGAGCCCGTTTTGATTTGCCCGCAACCGGTGGCAACGGCCAAGTCGGCGATGGTCGTGTCTTCGCTTTCGCCAGACCGGTGTGAAATCACCTGCCGATAACCTGCTCGCCGTGCCAAATCAATGGCATCCAGCGTTTCCGACAGGGTGCCAATCTGATTCAGCTTAATGAGAATGGCGTTGGCAACTCCCTTCTCGATTCCTTCCTCCAGCCGGTGGACATTCGTGACGAAAAGGTCATCTCCCACGAGCTGGACCTTTTCTCCAAGCCTTTCCGTCAGGATTTTCCATCCCTCCCAGTCGTCCTGGGCCATCCCATCCTCAATAGAGACAATTGGGTAGTCCTTGCAAAGCTCGGCATAATAGTCTACCATCTGCCCCGCTGTAAGTGTCTTCTTCTCGCAGGTCAATTTATAGACTTTCTTCTTGGCATCAAAGAACTCGGATGAAGCCGGATCGAGGGCAAGGGCAATTTGCAGTCCCGGCTTGTAGCCTGCCTTTGCGATAGCGGCCAGGACGGTTTCGATTGCCTCCCGGTGGGTTTTCAATTCTGGCGCAAAGCCTCCCTCGTCTCCGACATTCGTTGAGAAGCCCTTATCCTTCAGGACCTTCTTGAGAGTATGGAAAGTCTCGACGCCCGCCCGAAGCGCTTCCGTGAAGCTGCCGAATCCCCGCGGGACGATCATGAACTCCTGGAAGTCGAGAAGATTGTCCGCATGGATGCCTCCATTCACAATGTTCATCAGAGGAACCGGGAGCGTTTTTGCGCCGACACCGCCGAGGTATTGGTAGAGGGGAAGCTCCAGAGCCACAGAGGCTGCTTTGGCAACGGCGAGCGAAACACCCAAAATTGCATTGGCACCCAATTTCGCTTTGTTGGGTGTGCCATCCAGCGCACAGAGCTTGGAATCAATCTCCTGCTGATAACTGGCATCCATGCCAATGATCTTTTCGGCAATCTCCACATTGACCGATTGCACGGCCTTCAACACTCCTTTTTTCAGGTAGCGTTTGATGTCACCGTCGCGCATTTCGAGGGCTTCGTGATCTCCGGTGGAAACGCCGGAGGGTACAATCGCTCGACCCATCGCCCCGCCAACCAGAACAACCTCGACCTCCACGGTCGGATTTCCACGCGAATCCAAAACTTCGCGGGCAAAAACATCACTGATCTCCGTCATAGGCACCTTATGAGAGTGGTTGTGAGAAATACTTCGTCTGCGCATGATGGAAGCAGACTCAGCCAATATACAAAAAATTCCGTCGAAAATCCAAGCAACAAAAAAGGCCTCGGAACTCCGAGGCCCTCTTCTCATAGCGGTCGAAGGATGAAGGTAGTTTGAGATACCGTTCGCGCTCTGATTCCACCCCCCTTTCATCTCCCCGTGAACGAGGGGACACCCCTCTTTCATTCCCCCCTGCTCGCGGGGGGGGCATAGGGGGGGTCTGAAGAATGAGGTTATTGCGGCCCAACAATGCTTTCGAAGATATGGAGCGCCTCCTCGTATTTGTCGCGAGGGACGAGGATGCGCCAGGGTTTCCCCACGGTTGTCGTCCCGATGACCATTCCGATTCCCCCCGCGGCAAGGTCCGTCTTCACCAGATTCGGGATCTTCTCCTTGTCGAGCACTTCGGTAACCATCGAGACATAGATGCCGCCGGGCAATTTGGGCAGCGGAACCCATTCCGCCGAATTCTTTTCTTTCATGGCGCGGCTACCTCTCGAATGGTCAGCGGTGAAGTCGGCTGCCAGATTCCCTTCGTGACATTTTTTCCCTCGCGGAAACCCAGATAACTGTATTTTCCATAGTGAGGGAGCTTACGCGCCAGCAGAATCAGCGTTTCAGGTTGGATTGCATTTACAAGAAGCATCCGGCGGCCTTCGGTGTCTTTTCCGGCGACAACGGTTGCATCATGGCGAGAATCGGCGTCGCTGAGGAGCATCTGTACCTGCGAAAGACTGCCACTGCTCTTCGCTATTTGTTCGCCCAGATTCGGCCAGCCTGAGGAGACGAGCTTGCCGTAGCGCCAAGGAATGATTATCGCGGCATCAACGGGCGCATTATGCCAAGCATTGCCCTCGACGATTTCACCTCCCCATTCCACGATAAGGTTTTTGAAGAGTTGCTCTTCGGCGCGCTGCGTCTCATCATCTGCACCTCCGGGAAGAACGAATAAGCGATTCGGCGCACCGATGATGGCTGCAATTGTGGCAGGCTGTTCGTCGGGCCACAAAAGCCGCAGCACATGAGCATCCGGATCCAGCGCCACACGCAACGGACGCGCCGGAGTGACTATCGTGCTCGTGACGCGCCCAGTCGAGATGCGAACAGGCTGTTCAATCTCCGCACCTCCCTCGCAAGAGACCTTGAGCGGGAATTCCAAATCATAGGGAGGTTCGGTGGGTTGAAGCACTTCCACTTCCACTCGATAGTGG
>Ga0315289_10009829_pt1 | contig 13734 bp, 18 predicted proteins | sample YL17G11_40_MG_FD_203452 | JGI IMG/M metagenome (GOLD analysis project Ga0315289, IMG submission 203452) | Sediment microbial communities from Yellowstone Lake, YNP, Wyoming, USA - YL17G11_40 | ecosystem: Environmental > Aquatic > Freshwater > Lake > Sediment | place: USA: Wyoming | collected...
CTTGGAATATGGACTTCGTTAAATCTCTCTTGCGATGTAAAATCCGCCTTACGTGTTCATCTATCGTCCTCCTTGCTAGAAGGTTTACCACCTGCACACACTTCTCCTGGCCAATGCGATGAAGGCGATCCTCGCGCTGGCGCAACCTGGCTGGATTCCAAGGTTGTGTGATATTTACTATAATGTCTGCTGCCGTGAGGTTGATGCCATAGGCTCCTGCCTCAGTGGACAGGAGGAGAGGAATGCTGTCGGTCTGGAAGCGTTCTATAATCTTCGCTCGCTCCTTGGTCGGCACGTCGCCTGCGATTACTGGAGCGTTCAGTTCTTGTCCCAGGAGATGTGCTAGTTGGCTGAACTGCGTAAACGCTACTACTTTGTGCCCTTCTGCAGCCTCTAGGAGTTCCCGCAAGGCTGCCAACTTGCTAGAGGCGATATTCTCTCCGAGGAGGCGTGGGTCGGCAGCGCATTGGATAAGCCGCAACATCTCTGTGAGGACGTTGGCGGTCAGAAGCTTAGGGTTGTCCAAGATGATGGCGAGTATCTGCTCTCTGATAGCCTCATAGAGCCGCCATTCCTCCTTGCTTAGCTCGATCCAGACATCGTTGTAAATCTTCGCCGGCAACTCCTGCAGCACATCCTGCTTCAGACGGCGCAGATAGTGAGGCTCAATGCGCTGCCTGATGAGGTCTATTCCTTTGTAGCCGACGACGCTGCCCCAATAGTTCTTCACGCAGTGCTGGCGCACGAACAGCCACCCTGGGCCAAGGAGTCCTGGCATTACGAAGTCCATGATGCTATGGAGTTCCTCCAGGCGATTTTCCACAGGCGCTCCGCTGAGGCCGAGGCTGTAACGACGCTCCAGACGCTTCAGCAGCTTGGCCGTCTGAGCCTTGTAATTTTTTGCTCTAGTGCATTCGTCTGCCACCACCATGTCCCAGGACACCAGGCGAGGGTAGCGGTCATGCAGCAGAAGTTCGTAGTTTGCCACTTTGATGCGAGCGTCAGACTTCCAGAGAGCGTTGCGCTCCTTCTTGTCGCCATCTATCACAGCATAGGTGAGTTGCGGGTAGTGCTTTTTTATCTCGTCAGCCCAAACGTATTTGATGGAGGCAGGACAGAGGACGAGCACGTTCTGCATCTTGGAGATGGCAACAATGCTGAGAGCCTGTATGGATTTCCCCAACCCCATTTCATCACATAGAAGTGCGCCATGGAAGGACTTGAGCGCGTTGGCGAGGAAGGTTACACCTGCCTTCTGGTAGGGACGCAAGGTGGTCTTTGTAGGCAGTTCGATGGTGGAATCTTCCTGTGCCTTGGCCGCCAGCAGCAAGCGTCGACGCTTAGCACCCTCTTCTGTTGCAGCCTCCAACTTCTCCGAGAGTACGACATGGCTGCCCAGGCGAGCAGCGTGAGTTTGTAGCTGGCGGAGGGAGAAGGCAGGCATGCTCCAATAGCGACCTTCCGTGTGATATTGCCTACCTGGCAGAGCCTTTACCAGCGATACCAGAAGCTCATTGTAAGGGAAGGACACTAGGATGCTGTTAGCATCTAGGAGGTCTGCTTTGATGTCTGGAAGAGACCTGTTCTTTGACATAACGACTCGACTCCGACTTCACTAACGGCCTTAATTATAACCTGCGCCTGCTGGGAAGTAAAGGGGTTTTTGGGGTTTCTTTGGGTAGAAAGTGTCTTGGGTACATCTGCGTACGTACAGCCAAGATGTTGAGACGATTTGCCTCCTTTCCCAGCAACTGGATGAACTCCCAACACTCAGCCCTGCTCATCACCAGGGGACGGAACTTACTGGGGGAGATGATCCTGGTAAGGCGACGATGCAGGGGAACGAGAGAACGATCTGGACTCAACGATTTGATTTCTAGTGCTAGGTCTTCACACTTGTAAGCAAGTTCTTGGAAGAATCCTACTTTTGAAGTTTCTTCTCTCCCGGCTAGGGTAAGGTATACGGTACGTAGTACCGTTCTTTTCGCGCGGCGGATTTTAGAAACGAGCGTTAACGCTATGTTTATCGTGACCAGGTCGGGTCTGCGTACGTACCACGAGCTGCCTCGTTGGAAAGAGCCATTGGAATCTCTCGTGCTTCTCTCGTAGATAGGTTTCGTCTGGATGTAATCCATTGATCGAAGGATGTTTCGGTAGCAGGTGACGGCTCGCCTTCCCCGCCCCAGGCATTTGGCGGTATACGCCGCTGCCGTCGGCTGGGTGAAGGAACGACTGGCGACAGGGAAGGACATAAGTGCTCGAATGACTCCTAGGTTTGCTTTGTAGGCTTCTAGCGGCACCAGCATATAGGAGCGTTTGTAGACTCCGATGGTGCGGTAGGAGAGGCGGCGTAGGCTGTTCTCGCTCCGCAACTCTATGAAGTCTGCGTCGTCCTTCGCAGGCCACCATAGAAGGTTCATACCTTCACGGTGAATGATCTGCCAAGCTCTCTGCTCTGTGAGACCTGTCAAGGCGCAGATCTGCTGCACGGCTTCCTGGCGGGCAAGGCGGCGAATGCCAAGGGTCTTCCAATAAGACCACATCATGGCGGCTCTAGGCGCTCGGCGGTTAAGGACGTACAGGTGAGCGGGCCAGAGCGTGTAGTTGTCGCGCTCTGAGATCTTCGCGTTCTTGTGCTGCATCTCCACTTACCACCCTTATCAACAATCCGTAGTTTCTGTGGTGTTTGCACCACTTTGTATAATTTCCTACTGTCGTGCAGGCAAGGCAGACACCTACGTTCAAAGTTCCTGCTCCAAAGGCAGGGTCTTGGTAGTTTAGACGTTTATCCAAGATGCAACCTCCTTCCATATTCTGCAATTAGCAGAGCTTCTGCTTTGCCATCAGGCAATCTGCCCAGATGAGGCCAAAATTGGAGGGCTACCATTATTGCTGCTCCTTTGTCTTGGGGAGTATCTCTCAAAACGGCGGCCTTCCAAGTCTTTGGCGATACCAGCATGTAAGGTATTCCTAAGGCCGCTAGGATTCCTTCCCAGAGACCAAATCCTCGTCCAAAGGTGAAGGAACTTGTTACGCCTTGCTTGGGCATAGAGTGAACATTTTCCAGGATGGCGATAGTGCGGTTATTGGAGTATGCGCCAACGACTAGACCCACCATCTCAGGCACAACAAGTTGTCTCTTCCCCCCGACCGTAAGTGTGGGGGCTTTCCATACTCTCGGCAGGCCGCTGTTGCCAATAGCAGCCAAAGCACCATCGAGTCCAGGATCTATACCGATGAATATGTCGTAGGAGCTCAAAACGGGCACAACCTTGATGCGTCTAGTGGCAGAATGAAAGTCTTACCACTAGTCTCCCCAGGAGGTGTATAATTAGCAGGTCGCAGTTCAGGCACCTCCTGACGGATTATCTCCATCACCTGCTCAAAGGCGCGGGTGTGGTCTATCCAGACAACCTTCTCGCCTTCCGCCGTAGCCCAATCGTAGTGTTTACGGGTAGTCTCCCACTTTGAGTGTACGTAGTCCTCGTTGATGGGTTTGCCGCCGTTCCGCTCCAGAACGCGTTTGATGCAGACATCTACGGGTGTGTCGAGCAAGGCCCAGACCATTCCTCCGAGCTCTTTTGAAAGTTTGAGGTAGCGAGCATAGACGCTGCTTATCATTAGCCCTTCAAAGATGATATGACCGATGGTTGCCCACCGCCGTACGAGAGCTTCTGATCTGGCGGTGAAACCGTCAACACTCCGACCTTTAGCGGCCTTTGCCAGCAAGTCTTTTATGTCTTCTTCAGTAACATTTCTAGCGGCTAAATCGGCGATCAGAGTTTCTTTTCCTTCGGGGAGACAGGCGAAGCGGCGTAGGATTTCTGGCTCCCAACGCAACCTATCGCACCCTCCGCAGGCGGATTCATACCTTCCTACGAGCCGTATATTACCTCTCAACAAGTAGCCTTCAGGCTTTCCTACGGGGTCAAGGATAGGTTCTGGCGGACCTAATTCCTCCATGATCTGGCGAATTAAGTGGGTCTTGCCTGAGCCAGAGCAGCCACGTATATTTAGGATCAAGACTCCCCTCCTAACAGTTGTAGCGTGCGTTTGGCCACAAGACCTGCCAAGCCGAGCGCTACCCTCCACCCGCCGACCGTTACCACCAACCCAGGGGCTGCCTCGCGGACATGGAATTGTTCGGTAACTGGTCGGAAACCCCCCACCCAATCCAGGGAACGGATCTCCCCAGCTAGAGACTCCGCCACTTTCAGGAGGCAATCTGTACTCTGCTTTCCAGCGGTGTCGCCTACTCTCCAAAGCCCACCCCACTCGCGAGCATAAACTTTTCGATAAGGTGCCCACATTACGGCGGTGGGTCGCGTCGGTGGGGGTTTGGATGATTTGAAGGTTATCCCTCTCCCTTCCAACGGGGTTACACCTACTGGAGGTAGGTCGCTGGCTATGAGAAGATCGTCGGTCCTATAACCTGCAGCTATTACAACTTTTCGGGCAGTAATCAGGCTCGCCTTGTTACTCCAGATGACCCAGCCGTCGGGTGTTTCGTATAGTCTTTCGATATGGGCTAGTTCAACTGGGAACAGTCCTAGGAGGGGGTCATTGCTAACCATTGCAAACAGGTCAGAACGCTCCCGTTCACCAAGCTCAGGTCTTGCCAAATTTAAGAATGTCTCCCCAGTCTTTTTAAGTCCGCAATTCTCCTCTAACCAACAAAAACTATCTTCTAGTTCTCTCCAAGTCCAATCCTCTGGCCAGCGATCCTTTACGGTCTTACTTTCGAACACCCCCATATGGATCATGGCGGCGGCGTTTCGGCTGGAAGCCAGAGGTTGGTTATCATCTAGTAGGATGGTATCCCAACCTTGTTTACGCGCTTCAAAAGCGGTGGCTGTTCCCCAATACCCATTCCCTATTACGGCCAGGTCGTGGTTCACGTTCTCCATATTGGGAATTCCTCCTCCAGTGCTTGTTTGTGTTCTGGGAGCAACTGCCATTCTGAGGCGTGGCAGTTATCTCGAACGTGGTTGGGGTTGCTACTCCTAGGTATGGCAATGACGCCCTTGGACACACACCAATTTAAGGCTATTTGGATGGGTGTTTTCCCGTAGATCCCCGCGATGGCGGTCACCACAGGCGAACTTTCCAATACCCTTCTATCTCTTTGGTAGCGAAAGGTCGTAGGGCGATAGGCGATCATGGTTATGCGGTTGTCTAGACACCAAGGTAGCAAGGCGGCTTCCGCTGCGCGATCCAGGAGGTTAAATCGAACCTGGACGGATACCAAAGGGTTATTCTTCAAAGTTGCCCGTACAGCCGTAATCTGGTCTATAGAGAAATTGGAGACACCAATGAATCTTATTAGACCTTCATCCACTGCATCCTCAAGGGCACCCATGGTCTCTTCGTAAGACACCTCTGGATTGGGCCAATGAATCTGATAGAGGTCAATGTAGTCCGTTTTTAGCCTTCTCAGACTCCCTGTGATGGATTGCCTTACCTGGTGGTGTTGTAGTCGATCGGGGCTTACTTTTGAGGCAATGAATACCTGCTCGCGTGGTCGATCTTTTAGGGCTTCACCTATAACCTTCTCTGAGTCGGAATAAGCCTCGGCAGTATCGATGAGTTGCGCTCCTTCATCCAGGGCTGCTCTTATTGCCTCGGCGTTCATTTGCTTGCGCCATGTGCCCATGGATGTTCCTATGCCAACTATAGGCAAATAAATGCCTGTTGATCCAAGTTCTAAGGTGTTCATCGGGAAAGGCGGGCTATTGTGTAGTCAATCAACTCTAATACACCAGCGACGTTTTTTTCCTCTTCGTACTGTCGTGGTGGGTGCCTATAGCGTTTCTCGTAGAGTGAACCCATAATGGCATCCAAGGCTAAACTGGCTTCCTCCTCAGAAGTGGCTGAGTCCAGCAGAAGCCGCTCATAGCCTAGGTTGTCTTCTTCTCTAAGAGCGGCTCGAACCTTATGGAGCAATGTGATAATGTTCATGTTAGGCTTACAGTGTTTGGATCAGCCAGCACGTCATCTACTGGAGGCAAACCCCACAATTCGGCGTCTGTCGCTAGGTTGGGGTTGCACCCTCTCATATTTGCCTTGTCTGGTTGCGGGCAACTCTCGGCCATACCCCAACCCTCAAGATTGCCTTTCAAAACTATCTCTCGGTAGTCTTTGTACCCCAGAGCTTTTGCTTGCAGCAGCATCTCATTATCACAAGCTCTTGTACCGTGATTTTCGCAATACAAGCAGCCTTTGCGGTAGCATCCAGGCAGAGGTTGGAAAGTCTCTCCAGATGCGGGCCGATAGTGTAAAGGAACAGCAGGCCCATGGCATTGGTCTGAGGTGGTGAACCAGGGTGCAAGGTTAGCGCCAGCTCCGCCGTTGTAGTAGTACTCATAGCACAGGGACATGGTTATGCCGAGGCTGCGAGTGTGTCGCAGCAACTCCTTGAGCCATTCCAGCCGCAGGTCTTGCTGGATATAATAGAGCGATCCCATTCTCTGGCAGAAGAGCTTTTCAAACTCCTCTATGCCTGGCAGTCCTGTGTCACGCAGTCTCTTTACCAGCAGAGGTTTGACGGGGTAGGACTCTTCTACGAACTTGAATATGACATGGTTGCCGCCAGCGTTGGCGATCAGCGTCACAAGGTCTAGGATTTCCTGCAAGGTCGTGATGCCTGGCAGAATAGGGTTGATTTGGAAGGATGTGTAGATTCCTAGGCTTGCATAATGCCTGATGGAGTCTTGTAACTCCTCTAGGCGAAACGTCCCTGGCGACAGTTTGCGCAAGTGGTCGGGGTTGGAGGTGCTTACAGACCATTGCATGTAGTTGTAAGGATTGGACAGCAACACCTCTTCTACCCAGGAGGGGGGTATGAGGCGCGACAGATAGAATATCGGCACGCCGTGTTTGGTAAAGACCTGAGACAAGCGTTCTGTGGTGTGATACTTTACCTCTAGGCGCTGGAAAGGCTCCGTGAAGCTGGATATGTAAGCCTGACCTGTTACCATCATCTTCGACAACCATTTGTCCATCTGCTCAGGGTAGCTGTCGTTGATGGTAGGCAGCAAAGTGGACTTGTACCCTCTAGTGCCGTAGTTCACGTAGCAGAAGGCACAGCCAACATGGCAGTACCCACCATATGGCATAGTCAGCAGAGTCTCAGTGTAGCATGGCCTAGGACGTATTTTGAGAGGCGTGTGCTTGTCCTTGTACCAGCCTCTAGGAGATGGTGCGGACTTCCTGACTATGTGCTTTACAACGTCCGTCTCCACCTCTAGTACTTTTAGCTCCCCTCCTAGCAAAGGGCTCATCGGCACAAGGAGCTTACCGTCTCGCTCACCCACGGCTTCTTGGCGGTGGAAACGCTTCTGGCGCTCTTCAGGCTCTTCCATTATGCCTCCTTCGGCAGCAATTCTGCAAGGCGGTGGGCAAGAGGACTAACGGAGTCCCGAAGGCTATGGCCTACCTCGATAGTGTCTTTTCCTAAGTAGTAGAAGCCATGAAGATGGGCCTTGAACTTGCACATGATGGTTTCCACCTCTTGGCAGTTAACAGGACGATCTTGCCAGGGTGGGGCTAAGTAGTTGCTGAATTCCTTTTGCAGTCTTTCTATCAAAGACCATTGGTTCGGCTCCCTAGGTTCGATAAGGTCTATGGCCTTTGCTACCTCTGGGATGACGAAACGGTCATAATCATCGAATACTATGGGGACTCTCATCACACGTTCTAGCATGTCGGCAATTTTCCAGCCTATCCAGTGGCCAAACATAGGCCAGGAGACGGCTCTTTTCTCTACGTTCTTAAGTGTGCAAACCCCATTCCCTGGCAACTTGGTTTCTTCCACCAAGAATTCTATCGCGTTATCGGCATCACCGTAATTGGCGGCGAGCCAGCGAACGGCCTTCTCTGATTTAGGCCCTCGAAAGTGCCTACGTTCCATACCACGAGGCTTCCCAGGCTCACAGGCAACCAGCATGGCATCCCAGTAGTCGTCAGCCTCTGCTATCTCACTCACCATCCCGCAGGAGTAGAAACACCAATAGGCAAGTAGCCAACGGCACATAACCTTGTGCGGCAATTCAGCCTTGGTCAGCATGATGTAGACAGGATCAAGGTCTCCTGTCTCTAGCAGGCGCTGACCGAATTCCAGGTATCCGAGCTTATCGTAAGGCATTACATCCCCTCCCCTGCTAGGTAATACTTACCCCAGACCAACCAGTCTGGGTAGTAGTCGGCATGGCGACATCCGAATGTTCCTAGAAAGGGCGCGTCTTTCTCACGATAGGCACGCAGGAAGTCCTCGGCGAACTCCAGGAACGACACGTCATCCTCTAGGTGCTCACCACCCAGCACAGCGTTGGCGGAGGCTACGAATTCATGGTGCTGCGTCAGGCCGCTCTGGAACAGCGGGCAAGGTTCTGGCATCAACGGCAGCGGCTCCTCTATGGTCGCTAGCATACGCTTTGTAGGCCTTGCGCCTGGGCCGTCAAGGTAGATATGAAGGCTGTTGGAGATGTGCGTCTGAAGGCCAAGGCCCGCATGCAGTCGCACAGCAAGGTATTCCTGTAGTATGCTGAACTGCGGAAGGTTCACGGCATATAGACCCCAATGCAGGTCGTTGGAGCGGCAGAAGACTGTCATGTGCAACTTGCCGTCTCGCAGTTTGAAGGATATCACGTCATTACAGGGTGGCGATTTTGTGTCCGCCGTGAGATCCTCCTTGCGCCAGATCATCAACACTGCGCGGCGATCATTCGGGTCACGCCGTAGGCGCTCCAGAAGGTCGGGAATCTGGTCTCGCATGCGATAGCCGTAGGCATCATAGAGGGTCTTGCCGTCATCGCTGTAGTCTGAAATGTGCTTGTTATAAGGCAGGAGGGCCTTTACGTCATTGCGGCCTGCCAACATCCAGAGCGCCTCGCTTAGCGCAAGGAAGGGGCTTGCCCTGCGGCCAGGGACGCAATGAACGCGCCGCTGTGGCTCCTCGATAACGGTGATGACGTTCAGCAACTCCAGGGTGCGCTGGCCGTGGACAAAGACCTCTCGGCCATAGTGGTCTAGCGCTAGAAGCTGTTGGCGATACAACTCATGCGGGCTGCGTGCTCGGAATATTTCCGCCATAGCGATAGATTCTCCTTCGACCTCGACCTTGACTGAATTTCACGTACTTACCCAGTTCGCACAGGCAGTGTTCTACATCATTTAGGCTCGGCGGCTCGCCACGCAGGAGAGGAGTGCCTCGCTCTCTGAGAGCCTCCTCAGCCCTGTACGCTAGCATATGCACGGCGGGTCTCCAGGAGGAAGGCCGCTGCTGGCCGAAGACCTCCTTGAGCGTCCAGGCACAGCCAGGGCCAATCTCTGTCCAGTCGTTGTCATTAAAAGGTATTGCTCGCGCGAGGATGAGATCGCGAAAGATTTGGAGGGAGAGGAAGGGGCCGATGCCAAACTGACCTTTCAGAACCAGGCTCACGTATTCCAGGCTCTCAGCTGTTTCGATGGCTTCCGCTAGTGTGAGGAAGGACGTGTCCAGGCGTTCTAGCACAAGAGCGAAGCGTTCCAATCGCGTATGAGGCTCACCAGCCCAACTGAATGTGGTATGTGCAGGTGTGTAGGGTTTGATACCTAGTTCACGCATTTGTCCAACCATAGCCTGCCAACATTCCCTCGGAGCAGGCGGAACGAGTTCGAAGATTTTCACGTTATTCACAAGGCGATACACGATGGTGCGCCAGAGCAAGTCAGGAAAGTCTGCAGCAGTAGGTACTACATTCTCCCGGTACCATATTGTGCCACGGTCGAGTTCCCTGTAGACGTTGCAAAAGTGATATTTCTGCAGGATAGGATCTTCTGTCCAAGGAGGCAGGCAGCCATCCTGTCGGCGCTTCCAGATGCGCTGGCGCTCGTCTATGAAGTCCCAGAAGGCTCGTTCGGCAGCGTAAGGATCTCCAAAGCGCTCAGAACATGTGCCATAGCCGAGTTTGGCTGCATCCATCGCCCCTCACCTTTCATGTTGGCCGCCAGCAGATTGAAAACTGCGTCAATGAGTTCTTCCCTAGCATTCTGAAGGCAGTCTCGCACCAGGCAGGCGTTCACAACTCTGTTGCCTTGCTTGGCCGTCGTAGCATACCCCCAACCATGCTCGTCATAACGCTTCCGCAGGTCTTTACGGACGTGTTCAGGAACTTCTGTATGTGTGTAAGCCTCAAGAAGCTCCGCTAGGCTCGGGTACATAGCTATCGACGCTGCCAGAACTGGCTCCATCCCGCTCCTCCAGTTTCTTCAACCAGTATTCTTGATAGCGCTTGTATAGTTCTGGCGATTCCTCTTTGGTTGTGCCTATCAGCTTCAGGCGACGTGAGGCAATGCTACCAGCAACAGAGGCAGGACAAGGCTTGATGCCCTTCTTTCTCATGTCCACTGAGGCCTTTCTGCGTCCTTCCCAGAAGTTGGGGTTGTTGTGTCGGTCATACTGTCCTGTGGTCACTACTTCTCCCCCCAATTTCTATTATAGCGCCTGCGGGCTGGAAAAGTAAATCGGTTTTGGCCTCAGTCGCAAAAATAATTGAAAAATACTTTGCCAACCCCTTTACTTTTGCGCGGGGAAGGGCTATAATAAGGTTAGGTAGTAAAGGGAGTAGTTAAGGAGGGGCAGAGGTGAGGATGCGAGGGACAGCCTGGATAGATGGAGAGGTGGACGGCGAGGTCAAGCATATCAGGGTATGCGTTATTTGCGGCCACGGCCCAGGATATCATTTCAAGCCAGGTAAGCCTTTCGAGTGGAACGGAGAGGTAATACAGTCACCTGGCGGTTGCAAGGAGGACGGTTGCTCCTGTCCTTTCAGTTCCACCGACCTGAGGGCTTTCGACGAGGTAGTGGATGAGACAGAGGAGCAAATCAGGATTGAGCAAGAGAAGGGAGGTTCGGATTACTGGTGCGAGGCATGCGAAGCCGGTTTCAACACCTATGACGTCGAGCCGATGTACGAATGCTCTGAGTGCGGGGCAGAATTCACGCGTAGCAACTCGATGAACGGCTTCTCTCACCAATGCCCTGATTGTGGACGGTTCGGTCGGAAGGTGGATACGATAGGTTGCCCCAATTGCGGCGAGGCCGTAGAGGGTTAGGAGGAGCAAAGTGGAAACAGCAAAGCCTTGCCTATGCTGTGGAGAGCTAACAGTGCATGCCAACCGAGTCTGCGGCCAATGCAGGGAGAAGATGCTCAACGAGGAGGAGCAAATGAAAACACCGATCGAACTCCTACGTGAACTAGAGCGGGGCGGTGAGCGCAATGACAACGAGGGATATTACGAGTGCTCTCATTGCCCAGCAAGGGGTTGGGGTTTTATTGAGCACGATAAGGACTGTCCTGTACGAGAGGCTCGGGCCTTGTTGGGCAAGTGTCCGCATGGGTACTCTGACGGGACTGACCATGGTAAGGGGCCGTGTGCATGTGAGGTTGCGGCTGTTCAGGCGGGTCACGAGCGGCTAGCCTCAGCAGTCAATGCCACAGGTGACGAGCTTCTAGCACAGGCGCTCAATCTTCTGGAGGATGCGTGTCGTACCATAGGAGCGCTTGAGGGGCGACCGGAACTGTGCGAACTGCACGAGCAACTGATGCTCGTCATAGACACTCTCAAGCTCGTGCGGGATGTTAGAGAGGAACAGAGATAGAAAAATAATTGGAAAATAATTCGGAGACCCCTTTACTTTTCGGCGGAAAAGGGTTATAATAGAATCAGAGAAAGAAATAGGGGGTAGGAGAAGGAGAGAAGGAGAGGAAGATGGCAAAAGGACTGAGAGATGCCCAGGGCCAACCCATACGATGCAGCGCAGAGACTTTTGACTATTCCTACTCCTACTACCAATGTCAGAGGAACGCCAGCATTATACGTAACGGCAAACCCTACTGTGGCACCCATGATCCAGTCCGCCGAGCCGAGAAGCGCAAGGCTCGTGACGAGGCGTGGGACGCAAGGTACCGGCATGAAGAGGAACTCCGAACCCAACGCAAGGCCGAGTTTGTCCGGCGCATTGCTGGAATCAGGGTACTTCCAGAGGACGAGTTCGAGAAGGCTATTGCGGCCCTTGTAGACGAGATCATATCTGCGGGTTGTAGCTGGTACAAGTAGAGGAGATGGCAGGGGAGCCAAGAGGCTTTCAGAAGGAGGAGTAGTAAGATGGCACAGCAAGAGAGAATTCCCTACCGCAGTCTCAGGGCGATGAGCGCAGAGGACGTAATCACGGCAGTGTTCGCTCAGATGAACGGGCCTTGCTACACCTTCGAGGAGGCTCTATGCAAGCACTGGAAGTCAGAACACCTCACGCTCCAGCTAGCCTTCTTGCGGCATGTGGTGAGGCCTGTTCTGGAGCAGATGGCAATCACTCGCACCGATGAAAGGAACGAAGCTAGTAAGCGGTGGGCTATCGCAGTTCTAGCAGGTATCGGCGATATTCACCTGCCGCTTATCTAGAAGGAGGCGCAAGATGGCAAAGGTAGCTAAGAAGCAACGGGATTGGGTAGTAGACCTAGGCTCAGGAGACTACCAGGTATGCAAGGCTGCTCTGGCGAAGGCTCACAAGGGTGAGGCATCCTTCTCCCGTATCCTGGGGGCTACTCGATACGGCGGGCGAGATAGTTGGGCGGCAGTTGTCAAGCTCTGGGAGGAGACGGTCTTCAAGTACGGCGAGATAGCTCATATCATCGTGTGGGATGACGGTAATGCCACTGTCTGGAGCGGCCCACTGGAGTTCTACCAGGATCAGGATCCGCTGCCGTGGGAGGTAGTGCTGCCAGCGGCAGGAGGATAGGAGCTTTACTTTTCCAGTTGCAAGCCTTATAATTAGCGAGGAGGAGCAAGAATGGCAGCAGAAAGGAAAGTCAGAGGTAGGGAATGCAATGTCTGCGAGAAGTGCGGAGAGCCTCTGCGAGCAGATGATGGGCACTACCACAGCGCAGTGGACAGTCGTGGTCTCCCCTTTTACATCTGCTGCAAGTGCAAAGGCTGCGAAGGTTACAAGGTTCAGCCAGGGACTGTAAGCACTTCTACCTTGGCATGGGAAGAGAAGGACTTCTTGAACAACGCTAGAGTGCTGGGGCAGTTCTCCCTTACCAAAAGCTCTGGGAGGCTGTAGCAACCGATGTTCTTCCTCAATACAGGTGTTCTAACGACTGGTGTTCCTTGTCGGCTCTTAGAAACTTCTGGCGACAGCAGCGAGGAGAAAATGGAGTTAATGAATTCTATAGATCGGATGTTCCTAATAGTACTGTCAGTTGCCAGAGCATCACATTGCTGAAGAAGGTATATCCTGGGGAGGAGCAGAAGCATGGTTGAAGAAAATGGCGAGATAGGAGCCATAATGCGTCGCCTCCTGGCGATCAAGGCACAGCAGGACATTCTGGCGGCTGAGGAGACAGTGCTCTGGGATACCTTCTATGCCAGGGCAGATGTAGAGGCAGGAGAAGGGAAGGCATATCGCTACCTTGACCGCTTCAATGGCCTTGTCATTGCCAGACAGGTAGCCACCTCCGAGACAGTGGACGAGAAGGCTCTTGCAGCTAACCTCTCCAAACAGCAGTGGCTGGCGGTGACTGTTGCTACCAGGAAGCTGGAGCCTAAGCTGCTGGAGGCAGAAATGATGAGAGGTCGTATATCTTTCGCTGTGGTAGAGGAAGCTACGAGCAGAAAGCATATAGTCAAGCGCTACGGGCCAAGGAGGGCTAGCAAGGAGGAACTGGCGGAGTTAGCAGCAGAAGAGGAGAAGAA
>Ga0315289_10009830_pt1 | contig 13733 bp, 16 predicted proteins | sample YL17G11_40_MG_FD_203452 | JGI IMG/M metagenome (GOLD analysis project Ga0315289, IMG submission 203452) | Sediment microbial communities from Yellowstone Lake, YNP, Wyoming, USA - YL17G11_40 | ecosystem: Environmental > Aquatic > Freshwater > Lake > Sediment | place: USA: Wyoming | collected...
TTTTCTAGGAAAGCGAAATCATATCTCCACCCGGCAAACCGACCGGGCGTTGAGAACTTCAATATTCCCAACCCGTATTCTCTGCTCCCGGTGGCTGTGCCCGCAGATAACCATTTTCACCCGGGGAAACTCCCGGATTACCTCCCCCATCCTCCGGCTGCCCATGAAAGCGTTCCCAAAAGCCCTTTCAATGGTGTCTGGCTTCTCCACCAGTTCCGGGAAGGGAAGGTGGTGGGTAGCCACCACAATTTTTTCGGCCTTCTTGGAGACCTTTTCCAGGTCATCTCTAATTTTTTTTAGGCAAAGTTCTAAAAATTCCTCGTCGCGGAACTTCCATTTTATAAATGCTCGGTCATTCCAACCCACCAAACAAAGTTTTCCGTCTTTTTTCCAGGCGAGGAGCTTCTTCTTAAAATCTTCCGGACCGAGGTCATTCCACCGCTTTCCCGTCTCCTGGAAGCTCAGGGTATTGGGAACCTTTTCCTCGCAGAGTACAACCCCATCCGGCAATGGGAATGAATCTGGGGCAAAGGAATAGTCATACCAGCCGATATTTCCTACAAAACCGACATTGCCCAGAATCTTGGAAGATTCATCGAGGTAGTGAAAACCATAGATATCGGCCAGAAGCTTTAATTCTTCCCTGTAAATCTCTTCCGGGTCATCTTCCGTCGTCCAGAGCTCGTGGTTCCCGGCAATAAAAAGCTTTTCCCCGGGGAATGAGGAGAAATATTCGAATACCGTAACCAGACGATCCTGGTTGTAGTTATTCACCAGATCCCCGGCCAAGACCAGGACATCAGCCTCCCGCCAGAGCTGGGAATCAAGCTCCTCGAGGCTCCTGGTGAAGACGGGATAATGCAGGTCGGAAATTATGGCTATTTTCATACGGCCGGGAAAGATTCTAGTTGACCGTGCCCGAAGCCCCGAGACGGGATAGGATTTTCTCCCGCATATTCACTTCCAATCCGCCGGCCAGCCGGGTAATCCAATCGGCCACCTGCTTCTTTTCCTCGTCATCCGTGGAACTCACCAGCGAATCCACCGCGAATCTGAGCGCGACAAAGAGATCCATACCCGAGAGTTTCTCGATCCGGGACATCAACGAATCCATCGTCGGCCGGTACCAATTTGCCCCCCTGGCCTGCTGGATCGCTCCCGCCAATACCCCGAGCGCGCTGGACCTGTCTTCCGGGCCCATGAACTCCAATACTTTCATCATTATCGGAATCAGCGTTTCCCCCACTTTTTCATCTCTAATGTTATTTGCCGCGCTCATTAAAAATTGTTGGATAAAACTCGAACTGTACCAAGTATCGGGGCGGTCCGTAACCATGAAAACCATCTTGATTTTATCTTCCACGATGTCCCTGGCCCACTCGTGGTGAGCGAACCTCCCCAGCATCCTCCCGATTATCATTATGCTGGTCCCTCTTTTTATGTCATCTTCGATCCAGCCAAAATCGGTCGAGGCTATGAATATTTCCCGGGCTGATTCTGTTTCACCAACAGCCACGGCCAATTCTATTATTTCCACCATCAGGAAATGACTGGCCAGGAAATCGTTGCGGTCGATTACTTTGCCGGGGTACATGCGGATAATGGGAAACAGTTTCCGCGCGATCTCCAGTTCTTCCGGGTCTTCCGGGATAAACACGCACGCCGAGCAGATCTCTTGGGCAGCACTGCGGTCCAGGGTCAATCCCTTTTCCAGCGTCCGTTGAATCCCGTTTAATATCTCCCCCTCTCCGTCATTCGCAGGAATCTCGTCTGCGGCAATCCCGGCTTCACTCATTACTTCCTTCAGTCGCAGGCATATATGTTTGAGCCTTTCCGATGATTCCGAATTCATGTTCGCTTTTATTTCATTTATAAAGAAAAAAGTGGGGTAAGAATGCTTTCGTCTAAAAATACCGACGCTAATTTTCAAGCCTTGCGGCTTTTATCATGTCCCGGTTTATCATCCACCAGTTTTTGCCCTTCATCTCCCACCCTCCGGCGTACTTCAGGATTGAACTGTTGGGTTCATCTGTATAGGCTAGGACCAGAATGAAGTAACAGGCAACATTTTTCCGGAAATCATCTTCCAGGCTCTCGTTTACTCGCGTGAAAAATCCATCGGTGATGATCAGGATTTTGTGGAACTTGTGCTCCAAGGCGTGCCGGGCCACGCAATCGATATCCGTTCCAAAGGTGGTTTTATATTCTCCCGCCTTTAATTCCCGCAAGCTCGCTTCGCAGACCTTGTTGCTGAAGAGGTAAACCGGTTCCCCGACTAGGTCACCCGCGTGGGCCACCAGGCCGAAAAGCAGATGGATGTAATCGCTGATCGAGCCGGAAACATCGATGTAAATATGGACCCGGTTTTCGCTTTCGCTCCGATCGAACGCGTTGTTGTCATAAAAAACCGGGTGATATCCGCCTTCCAGCAGGAAAATCTCCTTCCTCCCGGGGGCGGGAACCACCCCCCTTTGGAGGACAAACTGCTCCTGGATGGTCGGTTTGACCCCGCCGGTGGTCAAGGCCTGCCGGATGGCTTCGTAAAGCTCCCAGCATTCCCGGCCCTGGACCTCATTCCTGGTTTTATCTTCCTGGATGATTTCCGAATATCCACCCATCCGCCCGAAGTTCTTGAATCCCGGCTGGTTCTTAAACCATTCCCACCAGTGGTCTTTTTCCCCCTCGCCGGAATGATCCCCGACCAGGAGCGGCAGGAAGGCCGGCACCTGTTCCACCTTTCCGCCGAACAGCTTCCCGACCAGCGATTTGAGATCGGAATAAACCATTGCGAACGAAGGCAGGGGCACCAGGCACCAGCAGCGCTCATAGAGACGGGCCGCTTGCCCGAGAACATCTTCCTCAAAGGCCCGGAACAGCCCCGGGTTGTTCCGGGGGCGGCCGGCCGCCGCCAGCCGCTTCAGACCTTCCCGCAATTTCTTCTTGATCTGTTCCCGACGCTCTTCCCGGCTAAGCTTATCCGCTTCCGCCCGTGACAAGCCCAAGAGCCCCGGGGGCGGGCACAGCAGCTGGAATAAAAGATTCCCGTCCCGGTAGAGACGGACCAGGTAAGGGGGTGGAGGGGCATCACGGTATATGATAATGTCCAGGGCCGAGTCCAGGATCAGGTCGGCCGCCACGTTCATGATCATCCGGTTGAGTTCGCTTTCCCGGTGGTAGCCCAAAGCGTTCAGGAGCAGATCCCCCCGCAGCCGATGGCCCAGTTCGTGCAGGATCAGGTGCAGAAGGCTGGCCGGCTCCCGGACATATTCCCGGAGAAAATCCGTGTTGAAAGTCAGGTAGAACCGGTTCCCGGAGAGGGAAAGCGCCGCGCTTCCAACCTTTTCCGCTTTGCCCGCAACCAGGCGGATCTCGGCGATCCGGCCGAGCTGGCGCAGGAACAGAACCAGATCATCGCTCAGCATTCCCCGGGCCTCCAGGAACGCTTCCTGGAACAGGAGGTCCGGTGCCTTCTCCTGGATGGCTTTCCTTAAGATATGTATGAAGTTTTTTTTCATGCTTAAAGTTTCACCTTGAACCCGGCCAGGTAATATTCCCGCCCTTCAAAGATATTCTTGGTCATTACCCCGTTGTCCTCCGGGATGTAAATGTCCTTCTTGGTCCGGGAAAGGAGGTAGAGAACCTCGTCGGTCCGATCGATCACCTTCAGGTTTTTCCGCAGGGCGACGCAGGCGTTGCGGATGTCCCGGAGCAGCAGGATTTCCCTTGCCCCCCGGGGGGCGCCCATTTTCAGGATCGCTTCATTATATTTGGAATCCAGCAGTTTCTTCTTCACCTCCGGGTAAGAGGGGATGCGGACCAGGCAGCTGACCTCGCAGTTCCCGAGAGGCAGGAAGATCTCCGGGGTTTGTTCCTCCACGCTCCCCTGTTTCTCCAGTTTTTCCAGGAAGAGGTGAGGGACATTCTTCCGGACCTTTTCCCATTCCCGGCTTTCCCTTCTTTCCCCCAGGAGAAAGGTGTCCAGCCTTTCTCCGTCCCAGAAAAACCCGCCGGCTTCCGAGACATCCAGCCACTTCCGGGACGGCACTCTTTTCTGCGGGGAAAGCTGGAAGTAATCATCCAGGTAGAAACGCTGCACCCGGTTGGTCCGGATGCCGTAATCGGAGCCCTTGATCGAGGTCTTTACCGCTCCTCCCGAAACGTACTTGAACGTGTTTTCGAAACCTTCCTCGGAAAGGGCCGGGATCTTGGGATAAACCGACTCGTTCTGGATCAGGACGTTGTCTTCCTCGTTTTCCTTCAACAGGGCCTGGAGTGCCAGGGCCAGACCCCTTTTCTTTTCCTTCTTCAGCTTCCCGATCGCGTCGGACAAAGGGAACTTCCCGGAAACTTCGTTCTGGCTGAGGAACCTGACTAGGTTGACCTTGTTGTCGTAGGTAAGCAACCCGCCCTGCACCTTCCGGACCGGACTTCCCGGGCGGCCGGGCCGGATCGTGAAGCTGGCCAGCTTCAGTACGGAGGTGGAGTTGCTGAAGCGCATCCGGGCCGAGGGGGTCAGATGGATCCGGATTCCCCCTTCCTCGTCCGGGATGCAGCGGAACGAGCAAAAGGAATTTTCGAACGCGTCTCTCAGGGGCACTTCCACCGGGCCCGGTTCCATAACATGGATCCCGGCCTGCAAACTGGTGATTTTCAACGCTTGAATGATCACTGGGATTTTCCTTTCGTTTCTGGGTCCACGCCATGGTTCCGCTTCTGCGCCTCGTAGAGTGCCTGGCGGAACTGCTTGAAATACTCCATCAGGTTTTCTTCCTCGATTTTCTCGCCGCAGCCGCCGTAGGCCAGGCGCATCGCCAAGGCGTCGGGATGGCGGTCCAGGGCCACGGTGGACATGAGCTTGCGGGCCTCCCCTTCCTTCTGGCCCAATAGTTCGTGCAGGGCTTCGGTGCGGTTATCACGGTCTTCGCTGAAGGGGTCCTCCCCCAGCATCTGCAGGTACATCATCAGGAGCTTGCGCGCGGTCACCGGGTCGAGCCGGACCGCCCGGCTCATGACCGCCTCGACGATCAAAACCAGGGAATCATAGAGGCTGACGGTTTCCCCGGCCTTCCGGGACTTGTCCTTCATCCTCTCCTCGAAAAACGTGACTACCTCCTCGTGGTCGAGGGAGGAGAGCTCGCGGGCGTATTTCCGGTAGTTCTGCGCCACCAGGTGCGGCTCCCGGAAACGGAAGATCTCCTGCAGGGCCGCGGTCCGCTGGCTCTCGTGCTTGATCCGGTGGAGGGTCTGCAGGTGGACGGAATAAAGGACATCCGGCCGGAAACTTTCCCCCGCCGCCTCGAAGGGCAGGGCCGACTGCAGGCGCCGGAAAATGCATTGCTCGACCTCCCCGGGGGGCAGCTTCTTTTCCCGCTTCGCCTTCTCCTGCTCGATCCCGAGGAAGGCAAAAATCCCCCTCCAGATCATACCCAGGCGCCTCCCGTCCAGGTATTTCCCTTCCATCTTCATCACTAGCGAGAGGTTGGAAACGTATTCCTTCAATTCCTCCTGGTATACGGGAATGATCCGGTTGATCCGGTTCCGCGCCCTTCGGACAAAATCTTGCAGTTCCTTTTGGACCGCCGGGTCGGGATGAAACCGGGAAAAGGTGATCTCCGGGGCATCATCCTCGGATATTTCTTCGATGATCCGCCCCAGGTCTCGGGAATCCATCGAATCGGTATTGGGGATATTGATGATGTAGGCAAAGCGCCCGGCCAGGGCCGCGTCTAGGGGAATCGAGCCTATGTATCCCGGCGGATTCATCGCCGCGAAAACGTAGCGGAGCTTCCGGGCGGATTTGCCCATCACCCGGCGGGAGCGGATCACCTCCAGCCACTTGTTCTGCATCATGGGGGAAGCGCGGGAAAGCTCGTCGACCAAAACGAATTCCTTGTCCCACATCGAGATCTCAGTGGGGATGTAGTCAATCTTGCCCTTGGAAATGGACCGGGGGTTCGGAAACCCGATCACGTCCTCGAATAGGGCCTTGGAGGCGTCGTAGGCATGGAATTTCAGATCCATCGCCCAGGCTAGCCGTTGAGCCAGGAGCGTCTTGGCCGAGCCGTGGGCGCCGACCATAAGTACCGGGTCACCGGTGATCAAGCCGGCGATAACCGCGTACTCGATTGAGTCCAGACCGTAAACTCCCAATTTCTCCAGGAAATTCATACGTCCACCTCGACATTATTAATTGGGTTATTTCAGAAGATTCTTTCTAATGTATTTATCTCGACGACTGCCGGAGCGCGAGTTTAACTATCTCTTCTACCCCGGGAGGGGGTGTTGACGCCAATTCCGGTTTGATCCTTTCCATGATTCCAACGATCTCTTTCTTCTTGAAACCGAGATTCGACATCGCGCTCATTGCATCTCGGTAGGCACCGTCATTATCGTCTGGAAAAGTCGGTTCAATCCTGGGGGGCGCGTTTCGGGGCGGATTTACCTTGGGGATTACCGGCTCATGTTCGTCATTTTTGCCAAACTCTCCTTCCGAGGAAGGGCATTCTTCCCCTTTAGAAAATTCCTCCTTGCTGTATTTTCCCTTTCGGGATTTCGTAGCAATATTTCGCTGAATCCTCACAGAAAATCTTGCGATAAACTTAACCAAACGGATCGGAGAGACCTTGGTAATCAAAGATATTGCAAAAAAGAGGGCCAGGATTGCCAGGATGGTTATCAACCACTGGGAAAAAACCAAGGCCAACAGCTTGGCCAGTCCGTTGCCCAAGACACTCTTCACCCCCAGCAGCTTGAGCAAAACCGAACCGGCACAGATAAAAACAGAAATCCCGGCAAGCTGTGTATTGTCCGGGCGGGTTCCCTTAACCAACCAGCAAATGGCAACCGCCACCGGAACGAGTACTGATGGGGACAGGCAAGCCCAGATCAATTGCCCGAAGAAATCACCAATCGGCCCCATAAATTTCCAGGAAAATATCCCCTCGGCCACGCATAGGAATATGTAAGCTCCCAGTCCGACCAGGAGGATGATCTTCAATTCCCGGAAAAACCTGGAATCCATCGCAAAATCCTTTCTGATAATGTCCAATCCAAGTTCATTAGCCGCTGGTCTTAATCTCGTTCCCCGCACTGATTACTCGTTCATGTTGAAATCGTGCGGGTCTTTGACCCTTCCGTCCGGTCCATGCAGAGTGAAATGGACATGCAGGCCCTTGGCATATCCGCTTTCGCCGCACCAACCGATCATTTCTCCCTGGTTCACCCGGGAGCCTGGGCGTACCCCCTTTCGGAAACCGGCAAGATGAGACAGCCCTACATGCCAGCCACCCCGCGCTCTAATCAGGATCTCCCTGCCACCTTTCCCCTTGTAACCGGCCTGCAGAACCCTTCCGCCAACCGGGGCATAAACCGGCACGTTTCCCGAACAGGGGATATCTATCCCATTATGAAAATCCCGAAAGCCGGAGATCGGGTCAGCCCTCCATCCGAAACCCGAAGAAACCTCTCCCCCGCCCAAAGGAACTGGATTGGCCAGGAAACCGGCATTAAAGGTTGGAACCTTCACCTTTTCCGAACTGCCGCCCAGAATGTTCATGAAAAGCAGGGCATAGAAAACCCCGGAAAGGGCGCCCAGGGCAAAAATCCTTCCCGGGGTTTCATCTCCATGTCGGGCCATTTACTTCCCCTTTTTCGCACTATCCCCGGCGATTTCCAGAATCCTCTCGCAAACCTGCCGGACTTGCAGGGCTGAAGGATAGACTGGCTTGAGATTGACGAGATCGCTGCAGACCTCGTAGAGCATGGTCGGGTGCCCCAGGCTTATCGCCGGGGCCACCAGTACCGGGGCCAGGACCTGCCGGGCAGTCCGGTCGGCATTGGCATAACAATCGTAAAGGCCTTCCGCGATCAACCCAGGGTCGTCTTCGGAAAAGTCCACCTGCAGGTAGGCCTGGTAAGCCCGGGCGCAAGCCAGGTCATTCAAGTTCTGGTCGACATACATGGGGGGATTTTTTCCCCGGCCGGCAAACGGGAAACATCCCGTTCCCGCCAAAAGTACCGACACCATCAGCAAACAAGTTTTTCCCGTAATCTTCATTTTTTCTCCTTTCCCTATTTTTGGACCGCCGCCTTTTCGAGCTTAAACCTTTCGCCCGGATCGAGGGATGGCTGTTCTTTTTCGCTCCGCTGCTGCTCGAACTTCTCCTTTATTTTTCCCCTCTCCCGGAGCTTCTTCAGGTCGGTTTTCAACGCCTCGCCGGATTCCTTGATCGGGACCTGGGGCAGCCCGATGGCCTGGAGCGCCCAGACCAGGTTGCCGTACGGGCCCGGGTAGGTCTTCACCGGGGGGGTCTTCCGGCAGGCCCCGGCCACCTGGCCGGCTTCCTGCAGGTAAGCTGCCGCGATCTTCATCTCCCCCTCGAGGTCCATCCCGAAAATCCCCGCCAGGCCTTCCTTGACGGCCTGGGTCGAGAGTTCCGTCACCCGCTGGCAGCTGTCGGCGTGGGCTAACGAAGCCCAGGCGGCAAAAGCCACCCCGATAATTGTTGCCAGGAAAACCTTGGTATTTTTCATCGTTTTACCTCCTTTTTTCTTTGTTATTCATCGCCACCTTATAAACAACTTTCTTCTTGGAAAACTTTTTACCTTCCCTGATTTTTCCCAGCGCCTTTTCCACCCTGCCTATCCTCAAAGAAAACGAGCTGGCAGCCCGAAATATTTCCTTCTGGATCAGGAATTGTCCCGCGACCACCGAATAGGAAATTCCTGCCCAGGGATCACCCTGCAGGGCCTGGTTTTTCACCCGGAATAAGGTTTTCAGGGTCTTCCTGGTCACCTCCTGGAAAAATTTCTTCCGCTTGGCCTCCTCGCTCCGCAGCCACGCCAACCTCTTCTGGAGTTTTTCCTCGATTTGCTTCCGGTTCCCGGGTTTGTATTCCCGGGCCCCGGAAGAAACCTGGGGCTTCTGGCCCGGCCACCGCTTTGCCGGTTCATCCGCGGCCGCCGGGCCGATCCCGAAGGAAACAACCAGGAGCGCCACCATAATCACGATATGACTGCGGAACATTTTTCTCTCTCCGTCCCTTTTTTCTTCCTACTGCTTTCCCGCTTTCCGGCAGGACGACGGCAGCGGCTTGCCCAGCGACTTCAGGGCTTCGCATTCCTGGCTGCCGGTCTCCGCTCCCGCGGCGCCGTAGGCGGGCTTCTGCTCTTCCGGTTCGGGGGGAAGGAGCGTCTCGATGATGTCGATGTGCGGCCCTTCGGTGATCATGTTCCCCATCTTCTCCGCCATGGTCAGGGGATCCCCGCTTCCTTCCTCGCAGAACTTCGGGTCTCCGCCGTTCTGGAGGCAGACCTGTTTCAGGTCCAGGAGAGTAAGCCGGAAAGCCCCCGTCTGCCTCAGGGTGAAGAGGATCAGTTTTCCCGTGGATTTATAGGCATTAAGCATGTCCACCAGGCTCTGGATCACCTCGGGCGAGAAGAGGTTGTTTTTGAACCTTTCCGCGTAATACAAGAGTCTCCGCTGGAGTTCGCCCTGCTGGGCAAGGATCCGCCCGGTGACGGTGGTTGAAGCGTTTCCTTTCAGCGCCTCGTTCATCTCCTTAAGCTTGGTCTCGAAGTAGAGCTTTTCGCCGTATATCTCCCTCTGGACCTCGATCTCATGGATGATCTTCCCGGTCCCGAGCTGGTCGTTCTGACTGCCGTCCCGGAGCTTCCTCAAACCGTCATCCAGCTTGCCCACCACTCTCTCCAGGTCTTTATCCAGGGACTCCCAGGCCTTGATATAACCGGAAAAAAGCCGTGCCTTGGCCGCTTCACACCCGGGGGCCTTCTCGTCGTTGCGGGGGCAAACCTTCTTTACGTTCTTATACTCCTCTCCCCAAACGGTGTTGTTGAACCCCCGCATGGCCGCGTTGTAGATCCCGAGGCCCTCGGTGATCTCCGCCGCCCCCGGCATCTGCCCCGGCTGGTCCGCGCGGGCCATCGCCCAGGGGAGCAGAGACAAGACCGCCGCCAGAAAAAGTTTCTTCATCTTCGTTTTCATCTTTCCCTCCTTATTTCTCCCTGAACCCCAGGGCATCCTGGTAAATCCCGATCAGGGTTTCGTTTTCCCTGATCTTATCCTGCCGTTTCTCCTCTACCCTCTCGACGCTTTCCCTGGCCGGCTCGGGCTCCGGCTCGGTTGGGGCCTGCCAGATACGGGCCGTCTCGCTGGAAACCCCGCTTCCTTCCCGCTGCCGGTCCGAAATCACCGGGCTGGCATCCGGGTTCACCGATGGAATCCCCGAATCCATTTTTGGCCCGTCCTCTTCCCGGTACACCTTGTTTGCCGGCATGGTCTCGCGGAGAGGGTTCCCCTCCACGACGGTTCCACGGCCCATCTCTTCGTTATCTCCTTTTCCGTGTTCCCCGGCCCCGTCTGCGCTCAGACTCCGCTCAGGACCACTCTGGCTCTCACCTTGGAACACCGAGGAAATTTTCGGGCCAAGATTCCGGGTGATTTCCCCCTTGGTCAGGACAGACAGAACCAGGATCGAGACTATCCCCGCCGTCACCAGATAAAAAAGCCACTTCATCTCTAAATACCCCCCTTTCTTACCGCCCCTTTTATCTTTATAAAGGGCGGGTGTGGCAAGTAATCACATTCAACGGCTGTGACCCTCGCCGGGCCGCCTGCTGCGGCTACCGATAAGCTGAGATCCCTCTGGATCTCCTGGCTTTTCCCTCTCGGAATAACCCCATAAAGCTTCAAATTTTCTACGCTTACCCCGCTCAGGGCCGAAACCCGGGATAAAAGACCTGGATTAATCCAGGTCACCTCTTCCTCCCCGAACATCCGCACGTAACCGTCCTCTGCCGGAAGGTTCTTGCTGGCCGTAAAATCGAATTCATCCCCGCCGGAATTTTTTACGTAACCGATGAATCGCCCCTTCTTCTTGTCCCCGTTTCCTTCCGCGACGACGAACAGCTCTATCCCGATTCCCCGCAGGGCCGTCTTAAAGGTCAGGGGATCAGGCGCCGAGCAAAAAAAGGGGATTTCCCCATCTTTCTCTCCGGCAACGGAACCAAGGCCCGGTCCGTCGCTGGAAAGGATTCCCCCGGAAGAATCCCGGGATCCCCGGTTGGCAAACTGGGTTTTACTCCCTCTTGCCTCCCCCGGGACTGCGGCGGCGAGCGCCGGGCGCCGGGTGGTGACCTCTCTTTTCGGCTCGGCCGGTTTTGGTTTGCTTTCAATTTCCATATTGCTTTTCGGTTCCTCCGTATTCTTTCTCAATTCCGTTTCCGGTAAGGGGGCGATTGCGACCAACTTTATCTTTTCCGTTTCCTTTTTTTCTTTTTCCTTCATCTCCCTCCCTAAAAATCCCAGGAGGCAAACATATAAAATTAAGGAAAACGCCAGGTACAACCACCATTTTTTCATCTTTGCCCTCCGCCTACCGCGTTCACCTTCACCTCGGTCCCCTGGAAGATATTCTGGGGATTGGCCCGGCTGATTTTTTTCAATCCCGAAAGCCAGATCCTCGGGTAGTTCTGCGGGACATCGGCCGGCATGGAAGCGATCACCACCTTGCCCCTTACCAGGTTTTCCAGCCGGTCCTCCGGCACCGGCAAAAAGTTGCCGTTCACGCACTGGGCAAAATCCCCATCGGATAAAACCACGAGGTTCACGTTTTTCAACTGGGGCTTTCCGTTGATCCGGTTGGCCTTACCGCTCCCGGGCAATTGCAGGGCTAGGGCCGACATGAGCAGGATCTTCACGATCAGGAGGTAAAAGAACTGGCTTTTCAGCGCGAAGAAATCCGCCCAGGGCTTAAAATCCAGGTCAAACATCGGCTCATTGTTTCCAAACATCTTGGGACTCCTCTCCGTTCGGCTGTTGCCGGTATCCCGATTCAATCAGGTTTCTCAGGTTTTCATTTATCTCCTGGAGAGGGCCGTGGAGGCTTTCAATCGCATTCCGGAGTGCCAGGATTTCCGGTGATCTGGAAGCCGATTCGGCATTCTTGATTAAGGAATGCCCGATGGCCAGGCAACCAAGTCCGATCAAGCCGAGATACAGGCCGTACTGCGTGGCCACGTAAGAAACCGCGAGCTTCACCGAGACGTCGTTAACCGCGTTTACCACGTCCCCGCTTCCGGTGAGCGAGGGAAGGTCTTTCAGGGCATCCGCGCCGGCGGTAACGGTACCGATGAACCCGAGGAGAGTGGCGGTAGAGGCCAGGAAGCTGAGGATCACCCTGACCACGCTCCATTCCTTCTCGATCGTTATCCTTTCTTCGGTCCCCACATACCGGTACCTGATCCCCTCGACAATCGTCCAGGTCGAGAGAAAAATCAGTGCAAACGCCCACAGTGCCATCGCCCAGGCGGTATCACCGGCGCTCTGGTAAACCTGCCCCAAACCATTCAGCAGGGATATTCCCGAGCCGGGCTCGATGACCAAACCTTTGCTGATAATATTTGCCGCCAGCATCAACCTCTCCTTTTTTCCTGAAATTATTTATCTGCAATTCCGGTGCCAACCTCATAAGTGCCTAAAAACTGTGTTGCAACATTATGTAAGATCAATATGAATACAGACCTGCAGTTATCTACTGGAGAAATCTCCCCGGTAATTTCCACCTTACCCCCGGTAATTCAAAATTGACCCTGGCTTGGCTAGATCATTTTTTGGGTTATCCGATTGCTCTTGGTATCTGCCCAACGAGAAACATTTTTTTCGTCTTCGTTTGAGTTATCTGCCTTCGATTTGGAGACCATCGCTTCCGCATATTGCCACCTTTTGAGACTGGAGCATCTCGATTAGCTTCACCGCTTCCATGGCTCCTTCCGTGAAGGTGACAACCCTGCCTTGCTCTTTCCAGCATTCGACCCGACATTTTACATATTCCCCGGTCTGCGTCCTCGTTATCAGCCACTTTTTATCTATTTTTGGTTTCACTTTGTTGCTCGTTTTCCTTCAATATTTGTTGAACGTTTGTAAGACGTATGGTTTTCCTCCCCAAGCATTGAGAAAGAAACACTTCATCCTCTAGTTGGCCTTTTTTTAAAAAAATCGGTCAACAATCAAGGGGAAAAATGAGAATTAATTAACTTGAAATAAATCTGGAAACGGACTTAAGAAAGATACATATTTTTTATCTTCGTATCACTCTTGCGGGAGCCCAGGACCTTGGTGAGTTCCACAAACCAATCCGGCATTTTCTCCTGGACCGCCAGGGAAGACATCTTCCGAGCCAGGCCGGGTTCCTCAATGCACAACTGGATGTTTTTTCTCAATACCGGCTTCAGGTTTCCGTGCGAAATAACCCTGGCCATATCCCTGATCCACCAAGGCACGCAGGAATCGTAAACCACTCGACCGGCGATCAGCGGGTTATAAAGGCACGCATTTACGGTCTCAGCCAGGCCGTTCAGCGTCGCATCGTAAGACTCGGGATTCTCCCCCGGGGAATCCGAATTCTGCTTCCGGATCTCCAGGTCTTCCGGGTCAAAACAAAGGATTTCCTTTCCGTCCAGCCCGGTTTCCTCATAAATGCTCAGCCAGAACTCTTTCTTTTTTAAACCGTGGCGCTCGGCGCTCCGCTGCATCTTGTCCTGGTAAAACATCTGCTCAATCTCGCTGGCCAGGAGTTCGATCGCACCGCTGTAGACGCTTTCGCCTTCGATCCTGGCGATAGCCTTTCCGGTGTCGCTGGCTTCACGGTACTGCCGCCTCAGCCTTTCGACATACTTTTCCCGGCCGGGAATGTGCCCGACCTTGGCCAACAGGT
>Ga0315289_10009832_pt1 | contig 13731 bp, 12 predicted proteins | sample YL17G11_40_MG_FD_203452 | JGI IMG/M metagenome (GOLD analysis project Ga0315289, IMG submission 203452) | Sediment microbial communities from Yellowstone Lake, YNP, Wyoming, USA - YL17G11_40 | ecosystem: Environmental > Aquatic > Freshwater > Lake > Sediment | place: USA: Wyoming | collected...
CCTTGCCGGATCAGTTGCGCCGCGAACAGCAGACCTTTATCGAGGCCCAGAAGGTCTCTGAGGCGGAGCGCGCCCGGCAGATGGCACAGTGGATGGATGAGTTTGCCCAACAACGCGATCTGATCGAAAAGCAGACAGCGCGCCTTCGTGATTTCAACGCCCAGTATGAGGCCGCCGGCAGAGCGATCAAGGCACTTGAAGATTTCCAGGTGCAGATGACGCGCGACCAGAAACAGGTTGCCGAGCTTCAACGGCTCTCGGAAGAACGGCAGCGCAAGGAACTGGCCGAATGGCAGGCTGAAAACGAGCAGCGCTGGAAAAAGGAGCTATTGCGCTCGGAATACGCCAATCAGGAACAGCAAAAGGTCAACCAGAAGCTCGCAGAGCGCTTTGCGCCCATCGAGCGCACAGCTACCCATTTACAGAAGGATCTCGAGGCGGTGTGGCGGCTACAGGAGTTGATTGGCGATCGGCAGTTGAGCGATGCCCAACGCTTGTTGGACACCATAGGTGCGGCACTGGACGGACGTCCCAAACCGGGGGCATAGCGCATACCGGAGGCGATGACCGTCGATGTACGTTGTCGGCACGGCAGGCCACGTCGATCACGGCAAGTCCACACTGGTCCACGCCCTGACGGGCATTGACCCCGACCGACTGCGCGAGGAAAAAGAGCGCGAGATGACGATCGACCTCGGGTTCGCCTGGCTCACGCTGCCGCCAGCCGAGGGAGCGACTGACCAGGCCGTAGGCGAACCCGTGGGGGTCATCGATGTCCCCGGACACATTGACTTCATCAAGAACATGCTGGCGGGCGTAGGCGGCATCGACGCGGCCATTTTCGTGGTGGCTGCCGATGAAGGGGTCATGCCGCAAACCCGCGAACACCTGGCCATCCTGGATCTGCTTCAGGTGTCGGCTGGTGTGGTAGCCCTCAACAAGGTCGACGCCGTTATCGAGCAAGACTGGCTCGATCTGGTTGAAGCCGACCTCCGCGACACCCTCTCCGGTACGTGTCTGGCGAAGGCACCCATCGTACGCGTATCTGCACGCACGGGCTTCGGTCTTGACGACCTCAAGCGGGCCATCGCTCGCGTGCTTACCACTGTACCGCAGCGGCTTGACGTAGGCCGGCCTCGCTTGCCGATCGATCGTGCATTCAGTGTCGCCGGCTTCGGCACAGTTGTAACCGGCACTCTCAGCGATGGCGCGTTTCGTGTTGGCGACGACGTCGAGATCACGCCTGGCGGGCTACGAGCGCGCATTCGTGGCCTGCAAAGCCACAAAAAGAGCGTTGAGGTCGGGTTGCCCGGCAGTCGCCTGGCCATCAACCTGACGGGTGTGCATCCTGATCAACTGCCACGCGGCGCGGTGGTCGCCCCGCCGGGCAGCTTGCAGCCTACTATCCTCGTCGATGTGCGGCTGCGGTTGGTGGCCGGCGCCCCACCAGCGGGCGGCGGGACTACGGCTTCACTGCGGCACAACCAACAGGTGGACTTCTTCAGCGGAGCGGCCGAGGCCCCGGCACGGGTGCGCTTGCTGGAGGCTGAGGAGGTCTGGCCAGGCGGTAGCGCTTGGGCACAACTCCGGCTCCAAGACCCGGTCGCCCTGGCCAAAGGTGACCACTTCATCATCCGTCAGGCATCTCCAAGCCTGACCGTCGGGGGCGGACAGGTCATCAACCCCCACCCGGCGCGCCGCTGGCGGCGCTTTCAACCTGAGGTGATCTCCCAACTGGAGACCCTGGCCCGGGGAACGCCGGAGGATCTACTGCTGCACGCACTGGCAGCCAGCGAGCCGGCGTCGTTCAAATCTGTGGCGGAGCGCAGCGGCTTAGACGCCAGCACCGCCGAATCCACCCTTAGCAACCTAGTTCAGGGCGGGCAGGTCATCCCACTGGGCCAGGCGCAACCGCCTCTGAGAGCGAGCGCTACCCCAGCCATCTCGATAGGCGGCTGGCACAGCCTGGCTGCGCGGATGGCCGGCATTTTGGCCAGCTTTCATGCCCAGTACCCGTTGCGACCCGGCATGGCCCGTGAGGAATTGAAAAGCCGTGTGCAGAGCCGTGACAGGTGGCCAGCCAAGCTCTTCAATGAGCTGATTGCCCGCGGCGTGGCGGAAGGCATCGTCGAGGAAGCCGGAGATTTGCTTTGCCGGCCTGGGCATCACATCGCGTTCACGTCTGAACAGCAGGCTCGCGTTGACGCCCTTCTGGCCGCATTTCGCCGGCAGCCTTACACGCCTCCGTCGGTGGCCGAGAGCGCGGCCGCAACCAACCCGGATACCATCAGCGCGCTGCTCTATCTTGGCGTGCTCGTCCGGCTTAGTGAAGACGTGCTGCTGCTGGGGGAGACTTACGAGGAAATGGTAGCTGGCATTCTGGCTTACATCAAGGAGCACGGCAGCATGACCGTCGCCCAGGTGCGAGATCGGTTCAACACGAGCCGCAAGTACGCCCTGGCGATCATGGAGCATCTGGATGAAAAGAAGGTCACCCGGCGGCTGGGCGACGAGCGCGTGCTGCGCTGATCGCTTCTCTAGTCCAGTTTCCCCCCTACAGGCCAGACAACCTGCCCCTCCAGAATCGTGAGGTCCGCCACAGTCTCCGGGATCGCCGCGGGGTCGATGCTGAAGATGTCTCGCGAGAGCACCGTCAGATCGGCCAGCTTCCCCGGGGTGATGGTGCCGCGGTAGCTCTCCTCCGCCGCAGCGTATGCCGGCCATCGTGTGTAGGCGTCTACAGCTTCGGCCACCGCGATCCGCTCTTGCCCCTGCCACCCTGTCGACCCTGGCGTTCCGTCGGCGCGCCGGCGCGTCACAGCCGCATGGATCCCGATGAGGGGCGAATAGGGCTCCACGGGCGCATCCGAGCCGAAGATCAAATGCGCGCCGCTATCCAACAGGCTCCGGAAGGCGTAGGCGCCACGCGCACGCTCCGGCCCCCAGTAACGATCCACGGCCAGCATGTCTGATGTAGCGTGGATGGGCTGCACTGAAGCGATGACATCCAACTGGGCCAGCCGCGGCAGATCGGCCGGATGAATGCACTGCACATGCTCGATGCGGTGGCGCAGCTTCCTGGCGTTCGATGGAGCGGCGCCACGGCCTTCGAGACCACGGGCAGCCTCCCGGCGGCGTACCTCCGCCAGGATGTCGAGCACATCCCGGAGGGCGCGATCCCCAATGGCATGAATGGTCAGGCTCAGCCCACCGGCGCTGGCAGTCGACGCCAGCTCCAGCATATCTTCCGGATCGGTAGTGGCAACTCCCCGATTTTGTGACTCATCCAGATAGGGCTGTAGCATGTTGGCCGTACGGCTACCCAGCGCGCCATCGGCAAATATCTTCATGCCGCCGATCCGCAACCAGGCATCTCCAAAGCCACTGCGTAGACCTAGGGCCAGGGCCCGGGCCAGGTTTCCCACCGGGAAATGCTGCACTACACGCAACCCTAGCTGCCCCGCCTCGCGGAGAACCTGCCAAGTGCGCAGGGCAAGCCCGTCCATTGTATCGGTGGCGTTGTGGATGGCCACAATGCCGCTGGCCCAAACCGCGGGCAATGCCGACCGTACGGCGGCGGTCGTCTCGGCCAGCCCGGGCGCCGGTATGGCGTCGCCCAACAGCGCCATGGCATTATCCCGCAAGATGCCGATGGGCTCACCCCGCTTGGCCCCGCTTGGCGTACCCGCCTGCGGGGTGGCGTACCCGCCTGCGGGGTCACCTGAACTGTCACGCTCGACGACACCTCCCGGCACATCCTGGGTAGCTGCCGTGATGCCAGCTCGACGCAAAGCGGCGCTGTTCAGCCAAATGGAATGCAGGTCATGGCTATCCAGGGCGACGGGCACATGGGGGGCAACCGCGTCTAAGACCGAACGGTGAGGCGCGGCTCCATCGTGCCACAGGTTGGGATCCCAGCCTCCCCCGCGAATCCACGCGCCCGCAGGCGTCGTGATCAGGCGCGCTCGCACCATCTCGGCCACGGCGGCCGCAGATTCCGCCCCGCTCGCGTCGATCTGTGCCGTACGCAACGCCGTTTCGATGAAATGGATATGACTGTCTGTGAAACCCGGGAGCAAGAGTCTGCCTTGAAGGTCGATCACTTGGGTGCGGGGTCCCTGCAACCCTGAGCCCAGATCTGAAGCCTTCCCCACGGCCAGCACGCGCCCGTCGCGCACGGCGACCGCTTCAGGCCAGAGATTGCCAGGGTCAGCGGTATAAATCCGGCCTCCGGTGAAGAGGAGGTCAGCATGGTGATTCACGGGCGTCACTGGGGTTCGCCGACGATGCGATCGTAGATCGCCTGTAGCTCTTCATCTGAGTAGAAGGAAATGATGAGACGGCCTCCCTGTCGCCCGCGTGTCAAAGACACGCGGGTGCCCAAGGCGCCGCGAAAGGCCTCTTCGAGCTGCCTCATGTGGAGCGCTTCAACAGAATCCTTGGCCACCGCGGACTCCTCGTCCCTCGTTGCCCGGAGGGGGGCCTCCGCTTTGGCCAGGAGGCGGCGAACAAGGCCCTCGGTTTCCCGCACGGTCAGATCGCGCGCCAGCACCTGCTCTGCAGCCCGTACCATCATCTCTTCATCGGGCAGCGCCAGGAGCGCCCGCGCATGACCTTCGCTCAGACTGCCCTCTGCCAGCAGGGTTTTGACCTTGTCTGGAAGGCGCAGCAGGCGCACTGTGTTGGCGACGGCGGTCCGGCTCTTGCTCACCCGGTCAGCTACATCCTGTTGGTTCAGGCCGAAATCGGTCATCAGAGCATGATAGGCCTCGGCCTCTTCAAGGGGGTTGAGGTCGGCCCGCTGGATATTCTCTACCAGAGCCAACTCCAGAGACTGCTCGGGCGTTGCCTCCTTGAGTAACGCCGGCACGGTCGTCAGCCCGGCGAGCTGGGCGGCGCGCCAGCGTCGCTCGCCGGCGATAAGCTGGTAAGGTACACGCTCAGTCGGAGAGGTACGGGTGATAATCAGGGGTTGGATCAGGCCGTGCTCACGTATGGAGGCGGCCAATTCTGCCAGTGTCTCGGGCAGGATCGCCCCGCGGGGTTGGCGCGGGTTCGGGATGATATCTTCCACCGCAACGGCGAGCACGCTGCTCTCCTCGGTGGCGGCCTCCTCTGCCACTGGACTTGCCACAGTGGACGAAGGTATCAGCGCGCTCAGACCCCGGCCCAGACCGCGCGTTTGCGGGCTCATGGCTCTCCCTCCCGTCCGACGCCGGAAAGCGCCAATCGATCACTCGGCTGCTGGCCCCGCTTGGCCCCGCTTGGCGTACCCGCCTGCGGGGTGGCGGACTCGCCTGCGGGGTGGGCGCTGGGCGCAGAACGCTCGACCCAGGCCATCTTCAATGCACCTTCTGCAGACGCTTCGCGGGCCAACAGCTCCTGCGCCAACGCCGCGTAGGCCAGCGCGCCAGGCGAGCTTGGTGCATAGGTTGATATCGTTTGTCCGTAGCTCGGCGCCTCACTCAACCTGACGCTGCGCGGAACGACGGCTCGGAAAGTCTGCTCGGGGAAGTACTGGCGCACTTCGTTGACCACCTGCGCCGCCAGGTTAGTACGGCTATCAAACATGGTCAGCACCATGCCGGCAATGGTGAGATGGGGGTTGAGGTGCTCGCGTACCAACTGGATGGTATGCCAGAGGCGTCCCAGACCCTCGAGCGCCAGGTACTCACACTGGATGGGCACGATGACACCGTCTTTGGCTGCCGTAAGGGCATTGACGGTCAGCAATCCGAGGCTGGGCGGGCAGTCGATGAGCACATGGTCGTAGTCTGCCAGGATAGGTTCCAAGGCTCGCAAGAGGAGATACTCCCTGGACAGCATAGATACCATTTCGACTTCTGCGCCCGCCAGGGCAGGAGCGCTGGGCACAAGGTTGAGATTGGCTTGCTGTGTGGTGGTCAGCACTTCGCCGATCGGTCGTCGCCTGATCAGCGAATCGTAGAGCGAGCAAACCAGCGCGCCCGAATCGACTCCGAGGCTGCTGGTAGCATTAGCCTGCGGATCCGCATCCACGAGGAGCACACGCCTGCCTTCGGCCGCCAGGTAGGCTGCGAGGTTAACGGCAGTGGTGGTCTTCCCCACACCGCCCTTCTGGTTGGCAAAAGCGTAGATATGAGTCACCAGACTCCTTCGTGGCCAGAGGGCCGGCTGATATACACAGTGCACTTTCCTGCAGATGCCCTACCAGCCGTTGCGTTCAAACCACATGTCCGCTGCCTCACGATCCGGGATGGCGCTCATGCCGAATCCTTCCACCGATAACGACGCCACCACATGTGCAAACCGGGTGGCAATTGCTGAATCGCCCGTTTCGGCATAGCGGATCAGGAAAGCGGTGGCGAAGACGTCGCCAGCCCCCGTCGGGTCAACCTCGTGCGTCGACCTGGCTGGCACGAAATAGCTGGCGTCGCCCTGATAGACCTGGGCTCCGTGATAGCCGTCAGTCACAACCAGCAGACGGGCCTGGGCGGCCAACTCACGAATGTAATCTTCGTCGCCTCCAACGTCCTCCCGGCTCAGGATCACGACCTCGGCCCGCCGCAGGAAGGAACTGGCGTTTGCCCACGGCGTCGGTCTGACATGCCCCAGGCTGTCCCAGGTGCGCATCCACCCTTGAGGCGTAACGCCCATGATCGAGCCAGGGAACGCACCGGCCCAACTCTGCGGCAACTCCTGAACCAGCGGGCCAAGAAGCACAATCGGCACGCCGGCCCAGGCAGGCACCAGATCGTTGGGGTGGATCTGCCCAGCCATAGCTTCGACAACCTGTGTCCGTGAGCCATTTCGGTAGATATTGGAGAACGTCGTGCTGACAGGCGAGGGCAGTAGGTGAATCTGCACGCCATCCAGATCTCCACCACTCAGCACGCACACACCGTTGGGCAACCCCGGCTTCAGATTGCACTCAAGCCCACCCAGAGATCCTCGCGTGAGAATCCCGGGATGCCACCCGAGCCGCCTGGCCGTCACCGCCGCATAAGAAACCGTGCCGCCGAGACGGAAACCATCAGGGGTACGGTCGTGAGTGATATGGCCGACGGCAAGGAAGTCAATCTGCAAGTACTCCTCCTCCTCTTAAGCGGGTTGGCCGTGCTATTCTAGCATACTCCCCGAGGGGGGTCAACGAAAACGCCGGCCCCGGGGTATGCCGGAACCGGCGTTGCTCTTCCTGGCTGGTGATCTTTCCGACCACCGGTATGATCGCGCTATGCCTTCTTCGGGATGACCGTCACCTTGCGTCGATCTCCCTCGCCAACGCTCTGCGTTGTGACTGATGGATGATCGCGCAGAGTCAGGTGGATAATCCGGCGTTCGGCAGGCGGCATCGGTTCGAGGGCCATCGTGCGGCCCGCCTGGGCCGCCTGATCGGCCATGCGCAACGCGAGCCGCCGCAGCGATTCAGCCCGACGGGCCCGGTAGCCATTGACGTCGACCACGAAACTGCTGTGCGTGTGGCTTTTCTGGTTCACCATCAAACGCGTGACAAGCTCCAGCGCCAGGATCACCTCGTTTTGCCGCCCGATCAAGGCGCCGAGATCATCGCCCACGACGTTCAGCACCGGCACCTGGTCGCCCTCATCGGCCTCTGCATCGCTCTGAGGTACGATCTCGATCGTCGCGCTCACATTCATGCGCTCAAGCAGCCCCATCAGGACCTCGCGCCCTTGTTCGGCTATCGCCATGTCTTTGTCGCTGAGGTCTACTTGTGGTTGAGCGAGCGCCTTCGGCTGCGCCGAAGTTACAGGTACAGATGGGCTCCGGGTTTCCTTCTTGGGCACAGAAGGACGGGACGGAGATCTCTGAACGCGCGCCGGTTCTTCCCGCAGATCCGGCACCGCCGGTAGGCTGCTCGGCGCCACAGGGGACTGGTCGCTCTTGGGCGACGGCTCGGACTCCGGCCTGGCTCTCGGCGCCACGGTAATCCGCACGATGGCATCCTCGGCGCCGATACCCAGCACACCCCGGCTGCCTGGACGAACCACCTCAACCACGGCCTGATCGCGGCTTATCTCCAGCGCAGCCAACCCGGCAGAGATCGCCGCATCGACCGTCTTGCCGCGGAACTCTTCACTTCTTACGCCTGTCATACGTCCATTCCTTGACACACACAAGAGACCGGCCCAGCATCGGTTGGCAGGGCGAGATCGAGCTCTTTTACCTTCTTCGCCGGCGGCGTTTGGCGGGTTTTTCAGGCCCGCTCTCCAGCACGAGAGGCGGGTCCGCTGCCATGACGACTTCGGCCGGTTTCGGCTTGAGTGCAGGGATCCAGTCGACCAACCCGCCCCAACCAGTCACGAAGTATTGCTGGACCAGGCTGAGAATGTTAGAGACAGTCCAGTAGAGGGTCAACCCTGAGGGCAACCCCAATGTGATGTAGCCGAACATGATCGGCATGAACATCATCATCTGCCCCATCATCTGCGACTGGCTGTCCGTGCCGGCGCCCTTCTGATCCTTGGCCGGCTGCGTCATCCTCTGCAACACCATCTGCGAGGCGAGCATGAGAATGGGGAGGCTGAAGTAGGCGGCAAGGGTGCCCCACTCTTTTGCGCCAAAGCTCGTGCCAATCCATTTCGTGCCTACCGCCAGGCTCGGGAAGGCTAGATCCGGGATCCAGAAGAAACGAGCTCCCTGAAGGCTATACGGACCGGGACGGGCCAACTCGTAAAGCGCCTGGTAGAGGCCCCAGAGGATCGGCAACTGGACCAACATGGGCAAACACCCCCCCATAGGGTTGACCCCCGCTTCCTTGTAGAGCTTCATCTGCTCTTCGGACAGCTTCTGTCGATCTTTGCCGTACTTCTGTTGCAGCTCCTTCAGCCTTGGCTGCAGTTCTTGGGTAGCCTTTGTGGATTTGAGCTGTTGCCGTGTCAGCGGCAGGGTGACGAGCTTGATGAAGACTGTGAAGACGATGATCGCCCAACCCCAGCTAAACGGGATTCTCACGCTGGCAAAGACCGTGTTGAGCTCGTGCAACACCCAAGCGATGCCCCAGACGATCATAGCCCAAACACCGGTGGTGGGTGGTTTGCTTGGGTCGAACGACTCTGTTGAGGTGCTGCAGCCAGAGAGCACGAAAATTGCCAACAACAGCGCCGCTACCAACAGGAGGGTGCGGGTTCTCTTACTCACGTGATTGGATACTCCTTGGGCGCACTAGGGCACCGGATCATACCCACCGGGATGGAATGGCTGACAGCGGAGCAACCGGCGGAAGCCAAGCCAACTGCCGCGCAACACACCGTATTTCTCAATGGCCTGGTAGGCGTACTCGGAACAGGTTGGGGCAAAACGGCAGGCGGACGGCAACGCAGGCGAAAGCCACTTTCTATAGAAGCGCAATAAGAGAAGGACAACTGTCTTCACTACACATCCGGTGCTTCTATATGTGCTTCGGGCTGTGCCCTCAGCAGGCCAGCCCTACGCAACAAGCGTGCACAGACCCCTTGCAGATCCACAAACTCAGCCCGGTTGATCGCCGGACGAGCAATCCACACCATATCCCAACCCGGCGCGATCAGGTCCCACATGAGGCGCACCGCTTCACGCAGCCGCCGTCGCGCCCGATTGCGCTTAACGGCCTTGCCCACCCTCCGACCTACGGTAAAGCCACAACGGCTGATGGGTTCGCCATTTGGCATGAGACACAACACCAACATGGGGTGCGCATAGCTCACGCCGGTCTCTTTCACTTGCCGGAATCGCTCCTTGTCGCGCAACCGATACCGGCGTCTCACCCTGGACCCCCATACCGAATCCGTTGAGTACTCTTGCTCTCAATAAGCCTTCACCACCAACTAGACGGTCAGCCGCTTTCGTCCCTTGGCCCGACGCGCCCTGAGTACCTGGCGCCCGCCCGTGCTGCTCATGCGGGAAAAGAAGCCATGGACCCGCACGCGACGGCGCTTCTTGGGCTGGAAAGTCCGCTTGGTCGCCATATGTTATCGCTCCTCTGAATCAGGTCAACCGGGTGCAGGGGTCATGCGTCCCAAGCATTGCCGGGGTCAATACAGAAAAAAGAAGGCGAGACGTGCGCACCGGTCTCACCCACCTTAGCTGAGCGATTATACCCTTGGGGCTAGGCAATGTCAAATTGATTGCGGGTTTGGCGCGCTGCCCGCTTTACAGGCCGGTGGGCCGGTCAACGAAGGACACGCTCAATCCGAACTTCCCCGCCAGGTGATCCGCCAGCGCCTTCAGGCCGACCGTTTCGGTAGCGTAATGCCCCGCGTAGATGACATTGATGCCATACTCGGCCGCGTCGTGAAATGCGCTGTGGCTTGTCTCTCCTGTGATGAAGGTGTCGCACCCTGCCGCGACGGCCCGGCCGATGTACCCAGCGGCGGACCCGGAGATAATGCCGACCCGATGCACCGTCTCGGGTCCTCCCACTGACATCGCTGGCCGGCTGCCCAGCACCAAAGCCAAACGGTCTACGATCTCGTCTCGCGCGAGCTCTCGAGCGGGGAGAGCAATGACACCCACAGGGATACCGGAGACTTCTCCCATGGCGTCAACCACCGTCAGATCAAGCAGACGGGCCAACTGGGCGTTGTTGCCGATCTCGGGATGCCGGTCCAGCGGCAGATGCACAGCGTAGAGCGAACAGCCTGCATCCAGCAGGGCCTGCACCCTTCGCCGGTGCGGTCCTACGAGGCGTAGGGACTTGCCCCAGAACAGCCCATGGTGGACAACCAGCATCTGGGCTCCACCCTGAATGGCTCCATCGATCGTCTGCTGGCAGGCATCCACAGCAAAGGCGAGCCGATCTACCTCTTCGATCCCAGCCACTTGCAGCCCATTATCGCTGCTATCTTGCATGGAGTACGTTCCGAGGAATTCATCGAGGTAAGCAACGAGTTCGTCAAGCTTCATGATCTGATCTCTTCTGCATTCGCTGCGGCGCTAGCTACCGCGGTCGCCGACTGCGGCCCGGGCGACCGGGCATCCTGCGTGGTCTGGACATCGCCGCGCCCGATTACGGCACCGATGCCCGCCATGGCGATCGCGAGCGCGCCCACAATGATAAAAACGGGCGGGATCCCGATGGCATCCGCCATGCCGCCCAGGATCAACATGGGCGGAATCCCCACGAGGTTATTGAGCATGAACTGGACCGAAAACACTCGGCCGCGAATGTAAGGCGGCGACTCTCGCTGTAGCTGAGTTTGGCCCAGGATATTCACCGATGACAGGCAAAAACCGATCACCAAGCCCAGGGCCATGGTAGCCGTTGTCAGGCTGAAGGCGGCTCGAGGGTACACTCTCAGGATAGGCTGGAGAAGCTTCTGGTAGTCCATGCTGAGCCAACCCATCGCCGCAAAGCCCGTGCCCGCCATGGCCAGTCCAAGCGCGCCAAAACGCGGCCGGCGCATGACGTGCCCCCACCGGCCAACCGAAGCGGTCGCCGCGAGCATGCCCACGCCGGCAGGAAGAAAGACGATCACCGCACTCTGGGGTAGCATGCCCAGCACACGGACCGCATAACCGGGCGCCAGCATCGCCATCACCATCACCATGGTCGCGATGGTGAGTAACTGGACCGTGGCTGCCTTCAGCCTGGGCCGTCCGGAGACGAAGCCCAACCCTTCAGAGAACTCGGCCCAGAGCCGCCGCCAGCCCGAAGCGCTCCCCAAGGGGGCCGAAGCCGGGGCCGTTTGCCTGTCGTGTGGGAGGGTGGCCACCAACGCCGTGGCCCCAAGATACATGGCGGCAATGATAATGAAGCCGCCCTCGACACGTGCCAGGCTGACCACCAGTGGCCCCAGTATCATGAGCCCAATCGCCTGAGAGGCCAACATCGTGATCGTGAAAAGGGAGTTGGCGGCGATCAACCGGTCTTCCCCGACGAGGAGCGGAATGGTAGCCGCCTCCGCCGGCGCGAAAAACTGCGCCAGTGTGGCCATGAGAAAAGTGACTGCGTAGATGGCCAACAGCTCCCAAATCCCGGTCAGAGCGCTCAGGATGACGACATAACTGGCTGCCAGAGCCACACGGCCAAGGTTCGACGCGACCAGCACCCACTTCTTTGGAAACCGATCGACCATGACGCCAGCAACCGGGCTGAAGATCACTCCGGGCAGCGTGAACGCCAGAATGATAAACCCAAGGTGGACTGCCGAGCCTGTGAGTTGCTCGATCAGCACCATCTGGATGAAGTGAATCGCATGCTGGGAGGTCTGGGCCAGCAGTTGCGCCATCCAGAGGGCGCGGAAGTTGGAATTGGCGAGAACAGGGCCGAAGCCCCGACCGGGCTTTTGGACCACGAGACTACTCTTGGGATTCATCCTGGCGGCTGACGAGGGTCTTGACTCGCCGCAGAAACTGGCTGCGCGGGAGCAGCACACGCCGCCGGCACTTGCCGCAGCGAATGCCAATGTCAGCTCCCAGGCGAACCACCTCCCACTGCAAGCTGCCGCAGGGATGCGGCTTCCGCATGGAGACAACATCTCCTAGCCGGATGTCGGTGTACATGACACTCCGCGAGATGAGCGGCCGGAGATCACCTTGGCCCGGTTTCATGATTCCGTGACAAGCGCATGAAGCAATTCCGGTCCGTATTCCTCGAGCTTCCAGGCGCCCATCACTCCGAGCGCGGAGAGTTGTGAGAGGTTAACCGGAGCAGCCCGAGCGATTGACATGAGCACCTGATTGGTCAAGACCACATCCGCTTCGACGCCCCGTTCGGACGCCCGCCGCGTCCGCCATTCGCGCAGTCGATCATACCGATTTAGCGTGGCGGGATCGGGCCGGCCGTCGCCGTTCTGCGGCCGGACGGGCGGGGCCGGGACCGGTGCAGTCCGAGCCCGGGCAATGGCCGCGAGGATCGCCGGCCCGAACTCCCTCGCCTGTCTCGCATCAAGAGGCAGATCCGCCGGCTGCCGCGGCTGCTCCCGGCTGAGCCTGACTAGCATCTCGTCGCTCAACACCTTGAAAGGGGGCCGGTTCCAGGAACGCGACTGTTGGTCACGCCACAGGTAGAGCTCCTTCAGAGCCGCCAACTCCACCGGGCTCAGGTTGCGCGCTTCCCGATTGCGCCAGAAACCTTCAAGGTCGAAGGGCTTTTCGACGTAACTCACATGCAGCAAGGCGGCAAAGGCCTCCTGTGCCTCGCGCCAGCGCCCCGCATCCCGTAACTCGGTTTCGAGCATGCCGCGCAGGGGCAGCAGGAAATGGGTGTCCAGACGCGCATAGCTGAGTTGCTTGGGCGTCAGAGGCCGGTGCCCCCAGTCGGTGAGTTGCATGCGCTTATCCAGCTCGATGCCATAGCGCTCATCGAGCAGACCAGCCAACGACACCTTAGGTCTCCCCAGGATGCGTGCCGCCAACATGGTATCGAAGACAGAAACCACCCTGAACTCGAAATCGCGCTGGAGCAACAGGATGTCGTTTTCCGCTGCATGAAACACCTTCTCCACGCCGGGATCGGCGAAGATCGGCCCGAGCGGCGCGATATCGGGTAACCGCAGGGGATCGACCAGGTAGTCCACGCGGGCCGTGCTGATCTGGACCAGGCACACCTTGTGATAGTAACGGTACAGGCTGTCCGACTCCGTGTCGATGGCCACGATGGGCTCCCCACGCACGTCATTCAGCATCTCAGCAAAGGCAACAGCGCTGTCCACCAGGCAGGGCGGCAGCAGCGAATCGTCCGCGGGGGCGGCCGCGCGGCGCGAGCCTGGCATCTGCGATCCGTACTCGATGACGGGGCTTCTCTGTGTCACC
>Ga0315289_10009833_pt1 | contig 13729 bp, 15 predicted proteins | sample YL17G11_40_MG_FD_203452 | JGI IMG/M metagenome (GOLD analysis project Ga0315289, IMG submission 203452) | Sediment microbial communities from Yellowstone Lake, YNP, Wyoming, USA - YL17G11_40 | ecosystem: Environmental > Aquatic > Freshwater > Lake > Sediment | place: USA: Wyoming | collected...
TTATGACGCCGATGCTGCCGGTTAGGGTAGCCGGGTCTGCATAAATTCGGTCGGCAGCGCTGGCAACGTAGTACCCGCCGGACGCCGCGACATCCCCCATGGATGCGGTAACTTTCTTGCCGGCATTACGCACCCGCATGATCTCTCGGTAAATCTCCTGCGATCCTGCTGCACTCCCACCAGGGCTGTTGATGCGAAGAACGAGCGACTTCACGGAATCATCCTTGCGGAACCTCTCCAGAAGCTTAACAATACTCTCCGCACCCGCCACCCCGTCGCCCAGGAACCCGATCGAACCGCGCCCCGACGTAATCACACCCTCGACGCGAATCAGCGCCACGTCGCCGCCTGATACTAGACCAACCCGAGCCATCAGGACAGCCGCACCTATGGCAACGGCAATGATGGACAGGACAACTATTGCGACGATGATAATGATGGCTATCGTAGTTGTTTTCCGGCTCATGCTCACTCGCCTCCCCTATTGACAGACCAAGCCATTTCGATTATAATTTCCCTTGTGCCGAAGTGGCGGAATTGGCAGACGCGCCGGTCTCAAAAACCGGTGAGGGCGACCTCATGTCGGTTCGACCCCGACCTTCGGCACCATCCCCCGTGACCTTACGTCTTCACAAGCGCCTCGAATGTCTTGATTCTAGCACCTGCGCTGTGCAGTGTCAAACGAAGCCAGCGCCGTTTGGCGAGCTTCCCGTGGACAGCCTGCTCGTATCCTGGGTATAATGCGCTGGTATATGTGGCAAGCAGGAGCACACAGCAATGCAAAGCGATTTCATGCCGACCGCCTACCGCGAGACCGTGTACTATAAGGTCAGCCGGTTGAGGATGCCCTTCACGTATGTCATGGCAACCCTCGCAATCTTCTATGCCCCAAATAGGCTCTTCTTACCCGGACTCATACTGATGGCCCTCGGCGCGGCGATACGTCTGTGGGCGGCAGGCCATGTCGTCAAAAGGCACAAGCTGTCCAGGGGCGGTCCGTATGCCCGGACACGAAACCCCCTCTACCTGGGAAGCCTACTTTGGGGCATCGGGACTTTTGTCTTAATACACACGTGGTGGCTGCTGCTCGTTTTCCTGGGCGGCTTTGCCTTATTCTACGGCGCGGCGATCCGGTCCGAGGAGGACTATCTGTTTGAGCGGTTCGGCGAGGAATTCGCGCTGTACAGAAGGAGCGTTCCTGCGCTGCTGCCGCGGCTCAGGCCCGCTGCCTCGGTCTCAGAATCAACCTTCTCCTGGAAATCCATCCTTCAGAATGACGAGCATAAAGCATTGGCCTGGTCCGCCGTGGCGGCTTTCCTGATTTTTGTGCGAGCGTACCTTCGCTGATCTCGTTGGGGCGAGCTATATGCTTCTGAGGAACTTGTTCTCTTCATCCACCAGGATCATTTTCGGGGTGATTTCTTCGTCCGTCAGGACGAATGCCACAATGATAACCTTGTCGCCCAGCTTGCACAGATGGGCGGCGGCGCCGTTAACGCAGATCACGCCGGATCGTTTCGGGCTGGGGATGGCATAAGTCTCGAACCGGTTGCCATTGTTAAGGTTCCAGACATAGACCAACTCACCCCTCCTGATACCGGACCGCTCCATCAGGTCTTGGTCAATGGCGATACTGCCGATATAGTCCGGATTCGATTCCGTAACTGTAGCCCTGTGTATCTTGCTTTTACAGATAGTGACTAGCTGCATATTTCCTGCCTTCCCATGAGCCCGGACGCACTTATTATATCACATCCCCGGCCTCGCTTCATGCTCAGCCCGGCAGGTGGTATATCAGAACGTGCGAGCCTATCGAGGCGCCGAGCATCTCCGCCGCGTCATCTCCGTTGACGGCCACCTCGAGCACGCCCGCGCTTCCGAACACGGCAGCTACATGCCCAGGCGGAACGTCGCCGTACGTCCGGCTGATCCCTTGAATCTCCACCGAGCCAAGGTGAATCTTGAGAGTTTCACCGGACAGCTTCTTTCGCCAGCCCTCAAACTCCTGCCGGGTTATATTAGTCAGAAGGTTGCCGAAAAGGTCTATGTATACAACCTCGCCTTGAAGAGACCGGTCTCCCACCACAACCTCAGGGATAGGAAACGTGACTAGATCCTCTATCGCCGGGCCAAGCGTCTCCAGCGGCATGCCCTTTGACAGATGAGCAGCCACCGGTGCAAACACGTCCCGGCCGTGGAAGGTATCGCTGACTTCTGAGAGAAAGAACTCTGCATTCTCCAACTTCACCGCCCGCCGGACGGCTTGATTCTTCAAAACCCAGCTTAAGAGGCCGTTGTCGGGACCGACAAATACGCGCCCATCAATCTCGGCGGCTATCCCTCTTCGCCCGGCGCCAACTCCTGGATCTACCACTACGGTGAATATAGTTCCTTCCGGCAGGTATGGGAACGCCATCGCAAGCGCGAAGGCGGCAGCCCGGACGTCTCCCGGCTTCAGCTCGTGGCACAGGTCCACGATGGTTGCCGAAGAGTTAATACCGAGGATGACGCCCTTCATGATGCCGACGAACGGGTCGCGCGGCCCGAAATCCGTCATCAACGCTATCGGCCGAAGTCCCATGTTAATACTCGATCCCCTTATGCGCCTCAGTTCCCTGCTCGGCAGGATGCTTCACCGCCGCCATTTCGGTAACCAGGTCCGCCGCATTTATGAGCCAATCAGGCGCATATCGCCCGGTCAGAACGATTTCCACATGCTCGGGGCGTGCGGAGAGCAGGTCCAGCATCTCATCCCGGCTTATGAAATCGTAGTGCAGCGCGATGTTGATCTCGTCCAGCACGACCAAATCCCACACACCGGAGGAAATGATATCCTTCGCTATTTCGAAGTTCCGCCTGCTGTCGTCCCGCAGTTCGGTGGATTTGCGCTGATCCACGCGCGGGTCATACGGCCTGGTGCAGCCAAAAACGGCGAGATTCGGACTCAGGCGCTCGGCTGCGGTGAACTCTCCAGAGGTACGCGGCTTTAGGAACTGCACAACAGCGACCTTCCACCCGTGACCGACAGCCCGTACAGCCTGGCCCCATGCTGCAGTCGTTTTGCCCTTGCCGCTGCCGGTGTATACCTGGATCAGTCCGCGTTTCCTTGGCTTTTCTTCTTTCGCCAAGTCATGCCCCCATGCCAGATTTACAGGTAGTCGTCCATACCAGCTTTTTCGATCTCGTCCACTATCTTCTTAACATCCTGCGTGCGGTCCTTGCGGCATATAAGCAGAGCGTCATCGGTATCAATCACTACCAGGTCTTCGATTCCGATGGTTGCTACAATCTTCTTATCCGTGCCCAGGATTAAGCAATCCTTGGTATCCACACCTACGTGGGATGCCTTGATCGCGTTTCCGTCGCTGTCCTTCGGTGAAATATCGCACACGGTTCTCCAACTTCCGATGTCGTTCCAGTCAAAGTCTCCGGGTATCACCAGAATGTCGTCAAGCTTCTCCATTATCCCGTAGTCCACAGAGACTTTCTCCATTTGCTCGTACTCGCGATCTATAATCTCATCTTCGTAGGAGGCGCCGAGCGCCTCCTGTATTCGCATGAGTCTGGAGTATGTATCCGGCAGGTGCTTTTCAAACAACCCCAGTAACGTTGGGATGCTCCATACAAACATGCCGCTGTTCCAGAGATACCTTCCGGACTCGAGGTATTGCTGTGCTGTCTCGCAGTTCGGCTTCTCGACAAATCGTCGAACACGGTAAACTCTATGGCCGTCAACAACGCTGAACGTGTCGCCAATCTCTATGTAGCCATAGCCCGTCTCAGGCTCGGTAGGCCCGATCCCTATTGTCACCACGTGGCCGGCATCCGCCAGCTTCTCGGCAGCCCGTACGACCTTCCCAAACTCGTGTTCTAACCCGATGAAGTGATCCGCCGCGAAGACTCCCATTACGGCGTCGGGTTTGATTTGGCTGAGATAGATTGCTGCGAGGCCGACGCACGCCGCAGTGTCACGCCTGTAGGGATCAATGAAGGTGCGATCCGCCATCTCCGGCATCATATTTTCAATTAGGCGCGCATGGTGGGAATTGGTAATGATAAATACATTATTCCGCCCGGCGATTCGCTGCAGCCGCTCGGTCATTTCCTGGACCAGGGGCTTATCGCCGGCCAGGGCATGCATCTGCTTTGGAAGCTGCTCCCTTGATTTCGGCCAGAGGCGAGTACCGCCGCCGCCGGCCATTATAACCGCAAACATAGATTCCGCTACCTCGTACAGTTGGTCGGCGCTCCTGGGCGACAAACTTCTATCCCGATAAATACCCGTATTTGCGTTTGTTTATTCGCAGACATGATGCTAATCCGCTAATCTGTGCTGCGCGTGTGGCAGGCTACATTGTACCATGCACGGCTCGGGGATACAACCGGGAGATTTAGGAAGCTACTGGTACAAACGAGATTCACAACAGCATCCGCCATGGCGGAACAAAACATTTGCGGGAACCTTGGAACTCAGATACGCTCCAGAGGGCGCGTGTCCTCATCCTTGGCCGGGAGCGCGTCTGCCTCTTCCGGTTTGCGCTCCGGGTAGTCTTGCACGCCAACCGGATGGTGATCGGTGGTCTCTGCCTTGCTCTCTACAGGGAGCCCGATCGGCTTTGGTTGACCGTCCCGAGCTTCACCGCGATGTGCCGGCGGGGCCGGGAGGCATGCCGGCTTCAGGCTGGGCTGCTTTCTTGCCATAGTTGGTGCTCTGCGCAACCTTTGCGTCAGGCTTAGTGTTGACCAGAGTGAATAAATTGAGCAAACCGGTTATTTCCAGCACTCTGTGAATCCGGGGATTCTGGCACAAAACCACCATCTGAACGCCGCTTTCCCTCGCCCTCACCCATATACCCACCAGCGCGGATAAGCCTGAGCTATCTATGTACTCCAGCCCATCCAGATTCACGATTATTTTCTTAGCGCCGGAGATCCATGCCTTCGAAATAGTTGACAACCGATCGCTTGTATATGAATCGAGGTCGCCCGTCAATCTCAGCACGCGTGCTCCGGCAATCTCGCTGACCCCTATTTGTAGCACTTCCCCATTCATAAAGCCTCCCCCTTCCCAGCGCCTGACCCGGAGCGACCGTGTGTTATTCGATAACGTAAGTGAGCGTTACCGAAGCATTCACCGTAACCTCGCCTGGAAGAATGGGAGTAGGCGCTGCAACTTCCGCAGCCGCTCGGAAAAGCACCGGCGGACGTATCACGCCGACGCCGCCTTGCTGGACAGTTTGCACCTTGACCAGCACAACATCGAGTGCCTTGGCCATGGCTAATGCGTTTGTCCGGGCATTCGCCACTGCCTGTTGGAGTGCCTTTTGCCTAGCTGTGGCCTCATCTTTCAGCATGAAGCCGACACTATCCACGCGGTTGGCGCCGGCACCCACCGAATCGTCTATTATCTTCGGCGCTAGGTCGAACTTCTCGGTGCGAACACTGACGATGTTCACGACGCTATATCCTACAATCGGCGGTTCACCTCTGTACTCCCGGTCCTCAGATCGCCTAACCGGGTATATTTGGAATGTTGACGTTTGTATCGCGGTCTCAGGGACTCCAAGCGCCTTGATCGCGGCTACAACCCGTCCGGCGCGAGCCGCGTTCTCCTCCCGGGCCTGAGCAGCCGTGGGCGCCTCACTCTCCACGCCGATACGGATCTCCACCAGGTCCGGCCGGACCCTTACTTCAGATTCTCCAAATGCTGTCAGCAGGCGGAGCTGATCTCTGCTGTCCGTTTGTGCGGCCGCCGGTTTGCCTAGCAGAAAGGCACAGCCGAAGACAGCGGCCATCATGGCAAGTAGCACACACGATGGTTTGCATCTGGACGGATTGCAGCGGAAATTCATGACTGTGGCCTCCTTTTGATGCGTTTTATGGATGCTTCCCTTCCCCACGTATATCTTCCCAGCACGTTGTACCCGAAATATCGTGGGCAGAAACTGAACAGCTTATACAGCGCTCTCAGGTAGAACAAAGCTGGGGTGATCGGCAGGGGAAACCCGGGCGCAGGCCTGCTCCTGCTGCCTGGAATCTAAATTACCCATCCTATGCGGCGACTAAACTTATCGCCCGTGCTATTCGCCTTCAGGTTCGACGTGAGTCAAGACCATGACATTGCCGAATTCGGCGCGTATCTTATCCTCCACGTCTTCCGCCAGGGCATGCGCTTCAGTCAGGCTCATGGCCTCGGGTACGATGAGATGCACGTCCACGTGCCTCTGCCCGCCCGATTTTCGCGTCCTGAGTTTATGATAGCCAAGTACCTTCTTCTCAGAACCTATGATGGATATGATGCGCTCCACCTCCGCGGGAGGCAACTGCGGATCCAGCAACGGGCCTAAAGTGGTACGGGACAGGTCGAAGCCAATCCAGGCTATCCATATTGCAACAGCGAGACCCAGGAGCCGGTCTATCAAGACGATGCCCGTCAGGTATACGGCCAGAAGTCCCGCGAAAACGCCTATCGAGGTGTAAACGTCCAGCCGCAAGTGCTGTCCATCCGCCTCCAGAGCAATCGAATCGGTCTCCCTGGCTACCTTAAACAGCCTCGCTGACACAAACCAGTTCGCCAGAGCCGAGATGAGCATCACTCCCATGCCTATGCTCAGGCGTTCCACCCCGGCGCCGTGAAGGATCCTCGCAACCGCCTCGTAACCTATATACGCCGCTGCCGCCAGGATCAACAGCGCCTCAACAGTGCCGGATACATTCTCAAATTTCCCGTGACCATAAGCGTGGTACTCATCCGGCGGTTGATCCGCGACGCGTACGGCGACATATGCGATCAGCGCCGCCGCCAAATCAACGGCAGAATGTATGCTTTCCGCCAGGACGCTCACTGAACCCGTGAGCAGTCCGACCGCTCCCTTGACCAAGACGAGCAGCGTGTTTGAGATGACAGATGCACGTGCGGCGCCGGTTTTGCTTGGATTCACCATAGTCTCTACAAACAAAAGAACCTGCGGGTTAATTTTTAGGTTAGTCCCGCAGGTTCGACCTGCTGTCCGCCGCGAGCGGACCCGGCACCATTCGCCCCGCTGCGGCGGACCGAATCGCCTGCTCTAATCCCTAGACTCTACACCGGCCTCGGAAGGCCATTTGGAGGATATTGTAGCGCGCCTGCCAAGTGTTGTCAAACGGTATCTTGGGTTCTTGTTGATTAGGCTTTGGGGTTAGGCTCGGTGTCCGTCGGTTTCTCTTCCTCATCCTCCAAGGCGGCTTTCGACGATTTCTTGAATTCCTTGATCCCCTGGCCCAAAGATTTGCCTAGTTCAGGCAGTTTCTTCGCGCCGAAGAGAAGCACGATGATCCCTAATACTATCCATATTTCCTGGCCACCGAAATGCATCCTAGGTTCACTCGCTTTCTTTGTCAGCGTTCAACTCTTCGCTCACATCGAGCTCCTCGACCGATGACGAGAACTCCCGTGCCATCTTTCGAAGCTCCCGCATCGCCTTTCCGAGAGTTCGGCCAACCTCCGGAAGCTTCTTCGGACCGAAGAGCAGCAGCGCTATGAGTAGTATAACAAGTATCTCCGGATACCCTATAGATCCCATCTAAGTCTTACCTCGCCACAGCCGCAAGTTCGGTAATTTCAGTCTGCTCTGCGAGCTGCATGATGTCCTCGCGCCTGCAAAACCCCGCGCCGAAAGTCATGGCATTCGCCGCGCCGGCCCCAACACCCAATCGAAGGGCTTCAAGAACCGATCCGCCACTCGCGAATACATACACAAACGCAGCCGCCAGGGCATCACCGGACCCGACCGCGCTGACAAACGGTATTTCCGGCGGCCTAGCCCGCCACACGCCGTCCGATGTAGCCGCCAGGGCCCCATCCCGACCCAGCGTGACAACCACTATCTCGATTCCACGCTGGTTGAGATCACAGGCGGCCTCCGCGGCCTCCTCGATAGTGCCCAACTGCCTCCCAACGACCGCCGAAAGCTCGTGGGCGTTCGGCTTTGCCATGAACGGCCTGGCCTCCAGCCCCTCGGCAAGCGGCGCCCCGCTGGTATCGAGGATGCAGGGAACACCGTAATGCCTTGCCAACTCCGTAAGCTCGCGATATATGCTGTTCGGCACTCCCGGCGGCGTGCTGCCCGAGAAGATTACATACCGCATACCGGGCACGAGGCTTTCGAACTTCAGTTTCAGCCGCTGCACCTCTTCATCGGTGACAACGGGCCCCACCTCGTTTAGCTCGGTCTGCGTTTTGCCGACGGGATCGAGAATAGCAATGCACACCCGCGACTCGCCCGCGGTGCGGACGAAGTCGCACTTCAGTCCTTCCTCCCTCATGCCTTGGAGGATGTAATCGCCGTTGTGACCGCCGACGAACCCTGTGGCGACAGCCTCGCCGCCGAGCTCCCGGTAGACCCGGGCGATGTTGATACCCTTGCCCCCCGGAACGATGCGCCACGATGACGGCCTGTGCACGCGGTCAATCGTGAAGTTCTCCACGGTGTAGGTCTTATCCACCGCGGCGTTGAGTGTGACAGTGAGAATCACGCGGATCTGATCTCCCAAACCGGTACATCTGTTGACAAAGCCAAACCGGTTTGCTATACTGATACCGCCGTGCCGAAGTGGCGGAATGGCAGACGCGCATGGTTCAGGACCATGTACCCGCAAGGGTGTGCGAGTTCAACTCTCGCCTTCGGCACCATCGAGTTAGAAGGCGTAGACAGCGCTTGTCTACGCCTTTCGCATTTACAGCCTCATTCTACACCCTTTCGCTGGCGAAGTCAATTATGGCAAGTCGCCGCCATAAATGGCCGGGGCTGAGCGGCTTGTGGGAAAGCCCGCTGAAGCGGACTGATTCGTTGGCGGGCTAGAAGCCTCAGCCCCGGGTGTACTTCTCCAGCTTGCCGGCGATTTCGCGGGACACCTCGGCTTCGACGAGGATGCCGGTCGGGGTGTACTCGGCTTTGAGGACCTTGCCGCTGTCGTAGCAGAGGGAGACCAGATCGCTGCGCTCGTATGGGATTTCGAGAGACATACGCACGAGCAGGCTCTGCAGGAGCTTGCTGATAGCCGCCATGAGATGCGGGATGCCCTGTCTCTTGAGAGCGGAGATGTATACGCTGTAAGGTCTCTCCGCCACGATCTTTCGGAGGAAGTACTGATCCGCCACCAGGTCGCTCTTGTTGAAGACCGTCACGGTGGGCTTGTCGGCGGCATCCAGCTCGGTCAATACATGGCTGACGGCGGCCATTTGCGCGGTCATCCGGGGGTGATTCGCGTCCACGACGTGGATCAGGAAGTCGGCCTCGGTGACCTCCTCCAGCGTGGCCCTGAACGCGGCGACGAGATCGTGCGGCAGGTCTCGAATGAAGCCGACCGTGTCCGTAACCAGGACAGCCCATCCGTCCGGCAGCACAACCCGCCTGGTAGTAGGGTCGAGCGTGGCGAAGAGCTTGCGATCCACGAGGACGTGCGAGCCGGACAGGGTATTCAGCAAGATGGACTTGCCTGCGCTCGTGTAACCTACCAGCGCGGCGGTGGGAAACGGCAGCTCGCGCCTCGCCTGCTTCTGCACGTGCCGATGCTGCCTGACTTCCTCGATTTCCTCTGCAAGGTCGCCAATTCGATCCCGTATCCGCCGCCGGTCCGATTCCAGTTTCGTCTCGCCCGGGCCGCGCGTGCCGATTCCGCCGCCCAGCCGGCTCAGCACCGTTCCCGTTCCCGTCAAGCGCGGCAAGAGATACCTGATCTGCGCGAGCTCGACCTGGAGCTTCCCCTCGCGGCTGTGCGCCCTTTGTGCGAATATATCAAGAATGAGCTGCGTGCGGTCAACCACGCGGACATCCACCACATCCTCCAGGTTTCGCTGCTGAGTGGGCGTGAGGTCACCGTTCACGATCACGAGGTCGGCATCCACGGCCTTGACTTCCGTAAAGAGCTCCTCCGTTTTCCCCTGGCCCAGGTAGGAGGCGATGTCGGGCTTCAGGCGTCGCTGGCCGAACTCGCCGACGACCTCAGCGCCTGCCGTGTAGGCCAATTGCTTCAGTTCTTCGATCCGCGAGCGGTCATCTTCCTCATCGCCGGATTCAAGGCTGACGAGGATGGCACGCTCGGTTGTGCGTATTTCGTGCATCTCAGGGATCCAGGGTTCCAGGTGTCCCTTCACCACTTGATCTCGACGTTTCGCCTGATGCGCGCGATGGCTTCCGCTACTCGGTCGCCATCGCGGTCGCCGGTGACGGTTAGCGAGAGGCGGATGTATCCCTCGCCGTATTCTCCATAGCCGACGCCGGGAACCACCAGCACGCCGGCCTTCTCCAAGAGAGTCTTCGCAAACTCGATGGAGGTGTAGCCGGGAGGAATCGGCGCCCAGATGTAAAGGGTCGCCTTCGTCTGGGGCAGACTCCATCCAAGGCTGTTTAGGCCGTCTATTATAATGTCACGCCTCTTCTGGTAGAGAGCGATCGTCCTGGGATTGCCCTCCAGATTCCGCAAGGCCCAGGCTCCGGCCAGCATGAGCGCCGGGAACTGCTTCGAATCAACGTTGGATTTAAGCTTGTTCAAGCCGCGAAGTATGTCGGCATTCCCAACGCCAAATCCAACTCTCCAACCCGTCATGTTATACGTTTTGGAGAGCGAGTGCATCTCCACCCCGACATCCATCGCGCCCGGAACCGCGAGGAAGCTCGGCGACCTGTACCCATCGTACGTCACCTCCGAGTACGACGCATCCTGGCACACTATGATGTCGTACCCCTTGGCGAACGCCACTACATCCGCGAAGAAATCGGGAGTCGCCGTTGCTCCTGTCGGATTATTCGGGTAGTTGATGTACATCAGCTTCGCCCGCCTGGCGACATCCGACGGTATAGCGCTGAGATCCGGCAGGAAGGCATTCTTCGCAAGCAGCGGCATTATGTATGGAGTTCCACCGGCCATCGCAGTATTCACTTTGTAAACCGGATACCCGGGATCCGGCGCCAGGGCGACATCGCCGGGGCTTATGAAGGCCCACGCGAGATGAGCAAGCCCCTCCTTCGAGCCTATGAGACCCAGCACCTCTCCCTTAGATGGGTCCAGCTCGACGCCGAATCTCCGGCGATACCAGGCCGCAGCCGCATCGATGAACTCCGGGCAGCCGTAATCGGACTCATCGTACCGGTGGGTAGCCGGATTATTCGCCGCCTCCGCCAGCTTGTCAATAATCGGCTGCGGTGTTGGCTGATCCGGGTCTCCGATGCCGAAATCTATAAGGTCTCTGCCCTCCGCAACGGCCTTCGCCTTGAGCCGGGCGATTTCGACAAAAAGGTACGGCGGTATCTTATCAAGCCTTTCTGCGTATTGAACCAAAGCCGTTCACCCTCCTCTAGCAAACTGTGAAAATTTGGCAAAAAGCGGAGGGAAGCTCCCTCCGCCCGGCATAGTGCTCAAATTATACACGCCACTAAACGCCGATCCTGCCGGTGAAGACCTCCTCTGCCGGCCCGGTCATGTACACGCTGCCGTCCTCATGCCAATCAATCAACAAATCGCCACCCGGCAGATGGACAGTCGCCTTCCGACCGACTTTGCCGTTCAGCACCCCGGCGACGACCGACGCGCAGGCCCCAGTTCCACATGCGAGAGTGATTCCCGCGCCTCTCTCCCAGACGTTTACCTGCAGTTCATGGTCATTGATGAGCCGCACAAATTCAACGTTGGTTTTGTTAGGGAACGCCGGATGGTTCTCTATTTTCGGACCCAGGTTTTCGAGGGTCGAACGCTCCCTCGAATCCGCGAATATCACGCAGTGAGGATTGCCCATCGAGACACACGTGATATTGAATCGCCTGCCGTCCACATCCAGCGGGCGGGAGATCACCTTGCCCTCGAAGCCGGAAACCGGAATCTCCTCCGCCTCCAGGCGCGGCACTCCCATATCCACGGTGAATCGAACACCTTGGCCGTCTCTCGCAACGACCGCAACCGTCTTCACACCCGCCAGCGTCTCGACGGCCACCGATTCTCCCGCCAGGCCGCGATCGAACAGGTATTTGGCGAGACAGCGGATTCCGTTCCCGCACATCTCCGCCTCGCTGCCGTCCGAATTTATCACGCGCATGCGACAGTCGGCACGCTCGGAAGGCAATATCAGAATAAGCCCGTCCCCACCGATGCCGAAGTTCCTATCACACAGGCGAACAGCCAGGGCCGCGAGGTTCGTATCTCCCAGATTATCGCGCAGGCAATCAATAAGGATGAAGTCATTCCCTATACCCTGCGCTTTTACGAACTCAAGCTCCTTCATCCTGCTCTTCGGTCGGCCCTTCCCTTGCGACTTCCTGCAGCGGTATGATCACCTGCTTGGAGGGAACTACGGAAGCGATCGCGTGCTTGTAGACCATTTGTGTTGGCTTTCCGGGGCTATCCAGCAGAACGGTAAAGGGGTCAAATCCCTTGATTAGCCCTTTGAGCTGTACGCCGCCGGTCAAGTAGATTGTCACGGGGACGTGTTCTTTACGCACCTGGTTCAAAAATAAGTCTTGAAGGTTCACCTGTGTCCTATTCATCCGACTAATCCTCCACGCGTATTTCCAGTACACTGCTTTTGGGGATCATGCCCTCGTTCGCAGCAAACTCACAATCTCCGCGGCCACATCGCACGCGCTCCGCCTCTCAACATCTATCCAACAAATTCTCGGGTCTGCCCGAAACCATGTAAGCTGTCTCTTGGCAAACCGCCGTGTATCCCGCTTTAGTAAGCAGATCGCGGTTTTGAGGTCATAATCCCCGAGCAAATACCCCACGATCTGCTTGTACCCCAGCCCTTTCATCGAGGGCAAATTAGGAGAGTACCCCTTGTCGAGTAATCCGCGCACCTCTTCGACCAGGCCGGCACTAATTTGCTGATCTACTCTATCCTCGATGTTCTCGTACAGAGCCGGCCGGCTCACGCTCAAGCCAAAGAGAGCCACGTGACAGGCTGCCTCTGTCATCCCAGCTATCTTATGGAAGTGGGAGATCGGCAGCCCCGTCAGCATGTGAACTTCGAGCGCCCGTATGATCCTCTTCAGGTCCTTCGGATGGAGACGGCTGGCAGTGATTGGATCCACAGCCCTCAGGCGCTCCAGCAGGCGCTCGCCGCCGAACTCCGCCGCCTCCGCCCTCAGACGCTCTCGAAGCTCGCGGTCAGGAGACACAGCGGGGATATTCAGGCCGCCAGTGACAGCTTTAACATACAGGCCCGTCCCTCCCACAAGCAGGGGAACCTTTCCACGGCTCAGTATATCGGCTATTGCTTCCCCTGCCAGCCGCTTGAACTCAACAACGCTGAACTCCTCGTCGGGTTGCACAACGTCAATCAGGTGGAACCTTACTGCCGCCCGTTCTTCGGCTGTCGGCTTGGCGGTGCCGATATCCATACCCTTGTAGACCGCCATGGAGTCCGCAGAGATGATCTCGCCGTTATATCTCTTCGCCAACTCGATTCCCACAGCGGTCTTGCCGGTCGCAGTCGGCCCGACGATTCCGACCAGAGTGCCGTGCATTTCCCTTGTTCCCAGCGGCCAGTTTGAAAAGCCCCGCCCAGCCAATTGCGTAGAGTAGAGTATAACACAATACTCCCGGCGCCGCAAGGAGCCGAATCCAAATCGGTGTTCGTTTACCATACATGTGTTACACATTGGGGTTGCGGGAGAGGGGCGCTCTTTGGTATCACTTATATCATCAAACAAAGCATCCAAGGAGGTGTCCTCATCCCGCATGCCTAGTGTACGACAAA
>Ga0315289_10009834_pt1 | contig 13729 bp, 10 predicted proteins | sample YL17G11_40_MG_FD_203452 | JGI IMG/M metagenome (GOLD analysis project Ga0315289, IMG submission 203452) | Sediment microbial communities from Yellowstone Lake, YNP, Wyoming, USA - YL17G11_40 | ecosystem: Environmental > Aquatic > Freshwater > Lake > Sediment | place: USA: Wyoming | collected...
AAAGCCATGGAAACCTATTTGCGCGCCCACGACCAGGAAGGCCCGAACTCGGAAATCTTTTCAGGTCTGGGCATTATTTCCTATTATCAGAAACGCTACGAAGACGCCTACACGCTCTTTGCCGAATCCATCAAGCTCTGTCCCTATGATCCCGACGCCTATCTGAACCTGCTTGATGCGGCCAAGGAGAGCTGCAAATTAAGCGATGCAAAAGAGATCTACGAGCATTACGCTAAAGACATTCCCGCGCTCGCGGCGGTTGCGGAGCATTTCCAGAATATCTGATCCCCCTCCTTTCCGCCCTGTCATGTACTGGCAGCGCCCTATGCGCTCCGACGTATTTTAAATCCTATGCGCATCTTCACTGCCGCGATATTGCTCTGCATCTGCGCTGTTGCAGTTTCCGCCAAATCATTGCGCACAACATCGGCGCACGCGTCGTCCGCAGCCCGCGCGGTCATCGAATCCCGCGGCTCGATGCAGGCGATCAAATCGTTTGAAACGCGGCTGATCCCGTTTCTGCAGGCGAGGATCTCCCGGCAGCGTCTGCCGGCAGCGGTGTATGTGCCTTCGCAGGAAGACCTTTTTCTGCTGCCGAAAATCTGGAGCCAAACAAGCCGCCAATTCCAGGAAACGTATAAAGCCGCCACCACGATCCCCGCCGATTATCTGATGTATGCCACGCCGGGCGGTCATCTGGAAGTCTATTATGCGACCGCGTCCATCGATCCGGGCAGCGCGGTTGACGCCGAGGACCAGTACGGCTACGATGCCGCAAACTGGCGGCAGCGCACCGGCAATGCGAATGGCGTGCCTGATTATATCGACGAAGTCGCCTGGGCGCTGGACAGCGCCTGGGCCATGGAAATCGAACGGTTCGGCTTTGTAAAGCCGGTGCCGTCGGACGCGACGCGCGGCAGCAGCGGAAAATACAAAGTCATCATCCGCGCCCAGGGCGACCTGTATTATGGCATGACCTGGCCTGGACTGAAAATCAGCGCACAGGGGCCGGGCTATTCGAGCTTTGTGGAAATCCGCAACGAATGGTCGGGCGATGAATGGAATGTACCGCCGTATATCGACTACCAGATTCATCCTGAAAAAGGCGTGCGCGTCACGGCGGTGCACGAATTTTTTCATGGCATTCAATATACCATGACATGGAATGTCGTCAACCTGCAGTATCTCGATCTTTTTCCCCTTTCCTGGCTCGAAGGCACCAGCGTGCTCATGGAAGAGCTCGGGTTCGGCGACGTCAACGATTATCTCCAGTACAGCTCCGGCTATTTCCATCATCCGCAGATGTCGCTGTTCAACGATGCGCTGAATACCCTTGACAACAGCAATTATGTTTACGAACACAGTCTGGTCGCCAAGTTTCTCTACGAGCATGCGGGGCCCGCGCCGGGAATTAACTTCATCAAGTCCGTCTTCGTCCGTAATTACGCGGCGCGATCTGATTTTGACAACCTGGCGAAAAGCGCGGCCGCGGCGCTTTCCACCACCTGGACCCGGCTTTTAGGCGGGTTCCACGAGCAGAGCTTTTTCACCGGCAGCCGCGCCGTACCCGGCGTCTTTTTTAGCGACGCGCCGCTGCTGGGCACGTGGACCTGGGCAACGGACTCCGTCGACAGCTCGTTCACCGTCACCAAGCGGATCGATCCCCGGGGCATGCAGACCTTCGCATTCCGCGCAGACCCGACGCAGGCCGATACCATCGCGATCGCCGTTGCGGGCGCCGGCGGCCCCGCCGCGGCCGATGACTGGGCCGCGGGCGTTGTCCTTATGCCGGTCGATACCGCTCAGCATAATTCGCTGGTAGTGTTGACATTTGCAAATTCCAGATCCCGGCTCGTGACGGTCCCCGGATGGCGGCAGTATTACCAGGCGCTGGTAATAGTCACGAATGCCGACGGAGACAGCGCGCGCAGCGCATCGGTCACCTTTCAGGCGTGTTCGCTTGCATATCCCGCGAATGTCCCGGTGCATGCGGCGATCCCGGTGGATGCGCCTGCGGCTTGCACGCTTTCCTTTACGCCACCCGCTGGTCTGCATTGTACCGTCTCCGGCGGCGGTACGTCCTTGTCGAATGCGCAGACACAGGCGGCCGAAGACGGCAACCTGCTGGGCATCGGACAGCCTGTGCGGCTTTATTTCCCCTTGACATGGTCGTGGTCGGCCGTTTCCATACGTCTTTCGATATGGATGCCTGTTGCCGGCTTTCAAGCCGCGGCACCCGGCGCAGACCCGGCGACCGACGTTACCCTGTGCTACTGGGACGATGCGCAAGGGCAATGGCAAAAGCTGGTCACAAGCACGCAAACCTCGCAGGACCGGATCTGCTGGTCGGCAACGACCGTGCAATCGGGGACGTATGCCGTTTTCGCGGTTCGCCCTGCAGAGGCGCCGCTGATCTATCCGAACCCGGTGCGCAGCGGCGGGCAATGCATCATTAAAGCAAAGCAGCTTGCCCGCGTGCGCATATATGCGCTCGATGGGGATGTGCTTTTCCAGGTGCAGCGACGGATGGACGAGGACGCAGTCGTTTGGCCCTGGCGACGCAATGGCGATATCTCATATTCGGTGATCTGGGACCTGCGTGCAACAAACGGCAGACCCATGCGGCAGGGGACCTGCATCGCGGACATTAACTGGAAGAGCAACGGACGCACGTTGCGGGCGTACCGGAAAATATTCGTTCTGCCGCTGCGGTAATGGACCGGCCCAGGCCGGCGCCGGGCCCTCGCCGATTGCCGCGGAATGCCCAACATTTCTATAGACAGCCGCAACGGTTCGATGGCATAATATAGTGCGCAACAATATATCAATTGCTATAAGGGATTGATCAGCCCTCTTGACGCAGGCGCACACCCATGGAACTGCTGACAACCAGCTTTACTGGATACGATATCTGCTCGCTGAAAGGCGAACTCAAGATCAATGAAATCCCCGCGATCACCACACAATTCTTCAAATATACGCAGGCCGATCACGGAATCGACCTGGTGTTCGACCTGTCGCAGGTGACATTCATCGATTCGGCGGGTATCCGCCTGCTGATCAATCTTAATAAAAGGCTGGAAGGCTTTCACCGGAAATTCTATCTTCTCAAGCCGTCGGAGCAGGTATGGTCGGTCCTGAAATCCGTCAATCTCGACAAGGTCTTTGCCGTCATTGAGGATTATGAAAAGATCCAGAAGTGCATCTCCGCCGGCATATTCGAGGCCTATCAGCCGTTTGCGTATCCCGAAGGCGACCAGCGCCGCCTGCGCGCCATTTGCGCGGTATGCGGGTCCAGTTCCGTCATGGGCTACCTGGTCGATCCCAATGTGTACGAATGGAAATGGGTTGAAGACGATGCGTTCCCCACCAGTTTCCTGAAGGGGAATCCCGCGCCCATGGACGTATTCAAGCTTTTGCCCATCGTGTGCATTGACTGCTGCACGTGCACGATCAACCCGGCGCTTTTTCATGCCGCGGACAACGAAAAAATCACCGTCCATTCGCGGCTTGACGAAGAATCCAAAGTGCTGCTGGCAAAATCGATCAAAAAGCGGAAAAAAATTCTCGAGACGGCCGGTCTTTCAACAGTGGCCAATTTCCGGCACCCGCGCGAAAAAACCGCCTGCTATCTGCTGTACATTCTGGCGGAAAGTTGCGCGCATGCCATGGCCGTTTCGCGCCTGTCGGCCAATGAATTCACGATCGGGTATCTCAATTACCTGGCCTTGCGCTATGCAACAACGGAACAGAAACCCGAGCTGATCAACAACTGCCGGACCTGGCTTACCCAGCTCTTCCATGAAAACAAGGACCACCATATCGAAGACCTGGCCAAGGCCTATTTCATTCTTATCAATGCCTCCCTTTCGACGGACAAGGTCAAAGACGCGGTTGCCGCCTTCAAGGATTTTCAAAACCTGATTGAAAAACTGCCGCCAAACCTGCCGACAACCGGCATCGACAGTCCGCATTTCTGGTTTTCCCAGGCGCACCACATCTGGCAGCACGAAATCGATGCGAAATCGCATCAATTCCGGGTGTGACCGTCGCGGCAAAATCCCCGGATGAATTATCGGACCGGACTCCTGTTTTTCATTGACGGCGCGAGTATGCGGGAGGCGCGCGCGCCAAAGACGCGGGTGATTTCCGAAAGCCGGCTTTGCATCGCCTGCGGGTTGCCGTTGCTCTTCCCGGCAAACGCGCGTACATCACGCCTGCGTTCGTCTTCTTTTCCCTGGCGGTCGTGAATGATCGCGGCCAAGGCATGAACGATCGGATCGGGCGCCTTGCCGCCATCCAGGGCAATCAGGCGCTGCAGGGCCGTGTCAAAGCGTTTTTCCGCGCACATATGGTAGGTCCACACCACCAGTTCGCGGCGGCTGAGCGGACCATCGACGGACAAAAGTCGCTTGCGCAGAAACTCCACATCCACCGAAGGGTCCTCCGCGGAATAATGCACGATCAGCATGTGCAGCGCGAGGATATTATGCGGGTCGCGCTTTAAAAGTTTCTCCAGCGCCGATTCCATTTTCGCGGACTGACCGGCTTTTTCGTACATTTCGGCCAGATACAGGTAGGCAAAGTAATTTTCCGGCGCAACGCGCACCTCTTGTTCCAGGCTTTTTATTGCCTTGTCAAGTTCACCCAGCGATTGATAGCAGCGGGCGATGTTCTGATACGCTTCGGGGCTCTGGTCGTCGATCACCACGGCCTTCTCGAACCAGGCAATGGCCTGGGAATATCGCTTGAAGGTGTGGAACAAATCGCCCAGCAGAATACAAACCTCGGCCAGGTCGCGCAGGTTTTCTTCGTTCTTTCTTTCAAGGGATTCATAAAAGTCAACCAGGTGTTCGAGCTGCCGCACCGCTTCGTGCAGCGACGGTCCGCGCGCCAGCTCAAAGGCCTTTTCGGCAATCTGCTCCTTGAGGTCTTCAAACGGCCGCGTGCAGGTGACCACGAAATTGCACAGCTGGCCCAGCGAATAGGCGGCCGGGGATTTCCGGCTTGTTTCAGGTTTCCGCGAACGCGGCATGGATCCTCCGGCGCCCGAGAGCGCTTTATCAAATGATACCGTTGCCACTGCGGAGAGTCAATCCGGAAAATCAGAAGTCGGAGGTCAGAAGTCAGAGGTCAGCGGAAGGCGCAAAAACAGACAATCAATGACCGGTGACGGCATGCAGGATCTGGATGCTGTTGCAGAATCCTTTGCTCCCGTCGATGCTCATGGGCACGGGATTGATCAGCGAGGAATAAAGGCCGTCCATGTCGGTCAGGCCGGTCAGGGAAAAGAGCACCCAGTTGGTTATCAGGTAATTGCCGCGCGGAAGGTCGCGCAGCGTCAACCGGTAGCCGCAGTGGGCGATGCCGCCGCGTTCGGACGGCCGCCGGACCACATACCCGCTGCCGCCAAGCAGGCTGTCCGGCATGGAGGTCTGCAGAAGCCAGCCATAGCCGGTTGTTCCATTGTCAACACGCATGAACGAATTGTTCGGCATGACCGGAACCAGCGAATCCGCCGCATCGGGAAAACCAAGGCCGAATCGCACGTCATGCTGCGGCGCGCAGAAGGCATACGCTTTTCCTTCGGCCCGGATGACCGGCGTCATTTCGATATACGCCTGATCAAACACGCTTCTGAACCGGATCGGCAGGTGCACGATCACCGGGACCCATACGCACTGGGGATAGCAGATCTGATATACGGAGGCGCGGCTGCCTTTGATAAGCAGCCCGAGGTTAAGATGAAAATCGCCGCGGCGGATCAAGCGTATCGGTCCGGTTTTATAGCGCTTGACCGTGCAGACGATGTTCTCTTCATCATAATTGATGGGGAGCAGCCCGAACAGCGTGCGCAGGTGGATGACGATGCGCAACTCATTCGTCAGTTGCGTATAGGTATTGGCGCCCGGCGTTTTGACGCCCGCATTGATAAAATGGAACCGTTCCCTGCCGAACTGCGCGAAATAATAGGGTGTGGTCACCTTTTCGGTCTTTTCGTCATATTGCATGTAGCAGGTTGACCAACTGGGAAGCGACGCGTCGTTGCAGATATACACCGGCTGCGTGACCGGCCCGTCGCCGATGTCCAGCCGCACGGACCGGCGCGGCGAAAAGCGGCTGGCCGAAAGCTCCTCGGGAACCGGCGACGCCGCGCTGATGTCTTCGCGCAGAAAAACAATCTCATCCGTCGAATCGATGAGCCCGTTGCCGTCCGCGGTATTGGGTTCCGGCCCTTGCGGGCAAATATACTCGCCGTTTGGCGTCACTTCGTCGATCTGGAACGGTATGGGCCGCCGGGAAAAATCCACGATCCTGATATTCTTAATGGGCGCGCCGATCAGCTTGGGGATCATATAGCCCAGAATGACGACCGGCTCGGCGCCGGCAACGCAGGAGAAGAGGATTGCGGAAAGGACTGCGGCTCGAATGGATGATCGACTGCGTGCGGGGGAATACATCAAATACGCCCGGTGGAAGAAAATGTTCCCGTCCCCTCCCGATAATTGAAGATAAAATAACATGCGGAGGCGGATTTTGCTGGAATATTTCGACAGTCGTGAAACCGTGGAACCGGTGACTGACATACGAAAAGATTTTGCGCGACCGCGAGCGGCAGAAAGCTTTCGCTGCCGATTAATCTAACCTACAGTTCCGATATTAAAGACCACCAATTGGCCTCATGGGCAGGATTGGGCTTTGATGTTGATATGCCGTATATCGAGCGGGAGATTGTTGGGACGCCAGATGATAGGGAAGTTCCCCCATATCTTTTTTATCAGGAGCGCAATGCCGATCCTGCATTAGATGGAATTATAAGTACTTTCTATCGCGGCGGCGCGCCGCTTATACTACTGCTTGAATATACGAATAATCAACAATTGCTATTAGAAAACGGCAATAATTGGACTGCAACGGATTTTCCATTTCATTTTGGTGAAGACGATTTTCCATGTAGCGATAATTATTATTATCTCAATCCGGGAAATAACCTTTCCCTGGATAATAGCACGCAGCAGGATATCTTGATAGTAGGTGACGGTCTGGGAGAAACAGCTCCCTGCGGCCACCATCATCGCCCCAAGAATGCGGCGATTCGCCATCCGTCTCCAGGCGATTCCCATGCGTACCTCCCCGGCGTCATGTTCTGTTCAGAAAGATCCCGATCCCGTGTGCATCGCTACGCAAAATCAGGCGGACCGGCGCCGGCATGTTGCGGCCCGTTCGCACTTCATCGAAGCATCCTGATACAAACGGATCCTGCCCGGTTTCCCGCAGAGCCGCGGCTCTGCTTGAGGCACAACCCTCCGGCGGCGGACGTTGGCGGATGCTTCTCGGTCGCCGGCGCGGTGGAGAACCGGCCGATCAACCTGCCTTGGAGGGAGAAAAAATCGAAACTCTCCGGGGAACCCGATGCGCTCCGCACCAGTCCATGTCTGTCTGTCAATGAAATGGGCGCACGGATGGAGGCCTGGGGGGCCACGCGCCCGGCGGTTTGCATGATGGAAAGGGCCTCGGCTGGCCAATTGCCGTTTGTCACATAGGTGTTGTTGCGAAGAACGCAGTTGGTGCCGTTGGTGTTCTGGGTCTGGTTGTCGTAGTAATTGTTCTCGATCGTATCGTACTGGATCGTCCCGGTCCACATGTGCAGCCACCGAAGATTGTTACTCACGACGTTCTGGTGCCAGTTCATGGAACTGGAACCTTCGTCGGGATAGAGCGCGCCGAATTCGTTGAACAAATTGCTGATGTAGTTGTGATGCACCTGCGTTCCCGGCTGTGCGCTGAGGGTATAGATTCCGCCCCCGTCGCGTAGTACTCGCAGAATTGAATCAATTCTGTTATAGCTGATCTCGTTGTTCTTCGCGACCGTGAGCGAATTGCTCCAACCCCATCCCATGGAGATCCCGGAGTACGGCAGATCGCGGATCTCATTGTGGGTGAGTATCGTATGCTCGGTATAGCCGACCAGAATGGCGACGCATCCTTCGTATTCCACGGCGACTCTCGCGATCAGATTGTTGTCGACGGTATTGTCTTTGACAAGGTCGGAGGCGGAAGGATTGCGGGCCGAGAGGCTGCCGATCGAAACGGCGGTCCCGGAAATGTCCCGGAAGATATTGTTGTAAACAACGCAGCTCTTGCAGCCCGAAAACAATTGCAGGCCATCGGCCCCCAGATGCTCGAATGTATTGTCCTCGAACCTGAGATTCGTGCAATGATCGAACGCAACGTTCCCCGGCATCTGCCCGCCGGCCCCTTGCGGCATATCCGCCTGGAGGCAGGGATAGCCGCCGGTTGAATTCGGACGCACCCAGGCGGCATAGGAGAAGGTGATCCCGCGGAACGTCAGATTGTTCACCGCCGAACCTCTGACCAGCGTATCGGTTGCCGGCATCACGACCACGGCCGAGGTCATGGCCTCGCCGGCCCGCGGTTTGTAAAAAAGCTGGCCGTTCGACCGATCCAGGTACCACTCTCCTTCCGAGTCAAGCAGTTCGTAGGCATTTTCGACCCAGGCCGGCGGCGCATCGTACTGCTTGTGCAGATCGTCCCAGTACGGCTGCGCCATGACGGCGTGGGTGCCGCTCACCGACGAAACAGGGCCGCGGTGGCATTTCCATTCCTTGCGGCTGACCACCTCGACACGGGTGATGTTCGCCCACGATGCAACCGCCGCGGGACAGGTATACCCGTCTCCGCTTTCGGTCCAGCCCGATGCATTGGCGCTTCGCGCACGGATAGCGCGGACCCCGTTGACGTAGAGCTGCCGCGTGTCAATTGACAGGCCGGCCGTTGCTTTGTAGATAGTGCGGGCGGAATCGGCCCGGCTCCATCCGGTGATCGTACGGCCGCCGCTCAGCACCGGTTTCTCCCCGGGAAAGGCCTGGTAGATAACCTGATGCCCGTTCGCGCCGCCGTCCGCCGCGGTCAGGACAAGGGGCGATGTCAGCTCATAGGCGCCGCCGCGAAGCGTGATGACGATATCACCCGTCATCGCTGAACTCATCGTGCGGACCTTGTCCCGGGCCGCCACCAGGGACCCCGGCTGCGCTTCGGAAAATGCCGGGCCGCTCCCCGACGGCGACACATACAACGTCGTTTGAACGGCGGCTGAGGTGCTCATTGTCAAGAATGCGGCAAAGATGCTGCTTCCAGTGATCCGCGTCATGGGCTGCCTCCTTTGGTGAAGATTCCGATCCGGTAACTGCGCCTCTCATCACTCGCGCACGATCGGCCCGATCATTCGCACATGGTGCCGCTCACCGACGCCCGCGTCGATGACGCGCACGACCTGCACTCGTTGCGATGAAGCGGGAAAGCTCGCCCGCGTCCCGGCGTGCGCAGATGTCGCGAACGAAACAGTCAACTTTCCGCTATTCTCTTAAGCGGTCTATTCACTATGCCGTCTTTCATTCCTTCTCCGTTCCGGCGCGCCCATGCTTCCATACCTAAAATTAGGTATTCTTGACGAAAAAAGCAAATGGGAGTTTCGGCCGCCTTCGTCCTTCGCTTCGCTGGACTTCGGCACGCCAAGGGAGTTCATTCCTCCTCCGTCGATGGATATCACGGCAGTATGTTCCGCGTATTCAACATGAAAATGGGGTTTGCTGTGACGCATAGTATCATAAAAATGCATCTCGATAAAAACATCAAACATAAATTTCCCAGTGCATGAATATATGCGGGCTGCACGGTCACGGGTGACCGTGGTACACGGAGTGGGAAAAAGTCACATGGGGGGGGGAGGGCTGCCCGCCTAAAGACGGGCAGGCGAATGCGCTGCATTGGCCCGGCACCGAAACGTATTTTCATGTCAGAATAGATTTCATTATATGATCGACATCCAGAAACAGATTGCCTATTGGCGCATTGGTGCGGCAGAAGAATGGGAGCTTGCGACCCACCTGCTGGATGAAGACCGTGTCAGGCATGGGCTATTTCTTTTGCATTTGACTATAGAGAAGGCGATTAAGGCCCATGTATGCAAGAAGATGGAGGGCATGCCACCAAAGTCACATAATCTTTTGCGGCTTGCTGAATTGGCGGGCATTTCCCTTTCGCGGGAGGACGGAGATTTTCTCGGTGAGCTTTCGCTTTTTAATATCGAAGGCCGATATCCGGATTTCTACGGGGCACTTCCTCCTCCCGCCGATGTGCGGAGAATACGACAGGAAACGGAGCGGATATACCTATGGTTGCTCAATCAGTTATAGACAGCGTGCGATTTTACCTTCGGTTGGTCGGCGAAAACGGAATACCGGTTTCTTTCGGTGTTCTATTCGGTTCGCAAGCGAAAGGCACCGCCAATGAGGAAAGCGATATCGATTTGCTTGTAGTGTCGCCGCATTTTGACGGGCGCAAAGAATACTCTGAAGTATCAAAGCTGTGGCGATTGACGGCACGCAGCGACAACCGCGTTGAACCGATCCCGGTCGGCGAGCGAGAGTGGAAGGAAGACGACTCACGGGCGATCGTGGAGATTGCACGGCGAGAAGGCCAAATTATAGAAGTATAAAGCGGCGGCAGCCGGGAAATCCGAAATCCTAAGCTCGAAATCCTAAACAATCAAACCGAATCAATCCAAAATTCAAAACCAGATCACGCTCGAATTTTCTGTGTGTCCTGTATTACGATCCGTCAGAATTTTGTTTTTTTTGCTCGATTTTATTGGCTTTATTTAGGATTTTGGTCATTCGAATTTGTTGCGGATTTCGAGCTTAGGATTTCGAATTTCCTGGCTGCGGCTTAGCCGCGCCAGGTGTTCTGTGGTAAATTTTGCTTCTAGCGAAACCAGCATACAGCGCATTAATCGCCGCCTCCGCAAGCTCATCTCACAATAATCAACTTCCCCTTTATCAACACCTTCTCCTTCGTGTCCCGGATGACGTAGAAATAGAGCCCCGAGGCCACAGGATCGCCGCGCGTATTCTTTGTGTTCCAGAGCCATGCCGGCCGGGTGTTGCCGCTTCCTTCGGCAAAGGAGATCGTGGTCCCGGCCTTATGGGATTCATAGACCGGAAAGCCCTTCATGTCCAGGATTTCGATACGCACTTCCGTAATGCCAAGCCTGAGCGCATGGAGGTTTTTAAACCAGATGCCGCACGGCGCATCGGGATTGCCGCAATGCCGGGGATCTTTCCCCGGTTTGTACGGGTTCGGAAAGATGTAAAAGCCCACGTCGCCGGTCTGAAAATACCAGGTGCTGTCGGCGATCACGCCCTCGTCCGGGTCCGGCAGATTATGGGTGCTGTCGTAATGGATGCGGCGCGGGAAGCCGAGGAACGTGCAGGAGATGCTGTCGTATCCGTAAAACGCGCTGTCGGGCACGAACGTGGCCGATTGACTGTCAGAGGAGATTGTGATGGACCGGAAGGGCACGGCATGTCCCTCGCTGTAGCGCGTGGTGATGAAGAGGCTGCGGTTATCCGCAAGGGAACCGGCATCCAGCGTCCCTCGGAAAATGCGGTCGCTGAAGCGCAGGGTAATGGAAGGCCGAAGGTTGGCGATTGCCGCGCGCGGGGCGGGGACAAGTGAAACCAGACGGATATTCCGTATTGAAAAGCTGAACCGGGCCGTATCGGCATTAAAGGTCAGGGTATCTCCCGATGGTTCAACGGCCCATTGCGCCGTATCGTCCGTGAGCAGGCCGTTGAATACGCAGCGCACTGTGTCGCTGAAATAGAACCTTCCGTGCGGGTAAAAACGCGCAGCGGAGCCGCTCACGCGCACGGAGTCGAAGCCGAAGGTATCGCCTTGTGCCATCGCCGTTGTGATGTACAGGGAGCGGTTCCCCGCGTGCGCCGTATCGATGGTGCCGGCCGTGACCGGGCCGGAAAAGCGCACCGTGATCGCCGTATCGGGCGAAACGCCGGGCGTCCGGTCGGGCGGCGATACGCTGCTTGTCAAAGGTGATGCGATGGTAAACCACCACGTTTTGTCCTCGGCGGCCGACAGCGAATCGAAAAGGCTCATCGGAATGCCGTCGCCCGAAAGGTCGATGGGATAGCCCAGCGTATCACGGCCGGTAACGGCGCGATAGCGGCAGCGGACCGTATCGCCGTAGAAAAAGCGCTTTGCCGGATAAAAACGCGCCGTGGAACCGGTCACGCGCACCGAATCGATGCGCACGAGCGACGGATGATAGCGCGTGCGGAGTTGCAGCGACTGCGTGGTGATGGTGCCGGGATACACAGGCGCCGTAAAGACCACGGTCACGGGAGTATCGGGCGCGGTTTCGGATACGCTGTCCGGCCGCACCGTGGCGATGGTAAAGGTGATGCTGTCCACGCGCATGTAGAGCATGGTATCGCCGGCCGCAAGGTCGCGATGGAAATCCTGGTTTACATCCAGTGCATTGGGTCCAGATGGCGTCTGCGCGCGGTCGGTAAATCCCGCCAGCACAACAAGCGCCACCGAGTCGGTGGGTATGAAAAAGCCGGCCGGCGGCCTCAGGCCGTTGAAATGGACGCTTGCCTGTTCGTAAACCGGAACGAGAAATAATCGGGTGAAGTCCGGCGACCAGGCGCGATCGAGTCGAATGGGCGCGGCGCGGTTGAGGTCCTGGGAATCCAGCACCGACCAGCACGCCAGGCTGTTGCGCGCTGATGCCGTGTCCATAGGCTCCGAAAATGTCAACTGGAGCCGTGCATGCGGCGGAAAACGGTATGCGGCGGCGGCCTTCTTCGAAAGCCAGTACGGCTGGTGCTCCGCGAAATCGAAGCCGAACGCGGTGATCCGCGGCAGATCGTTGTATTCAAGCCGCAGGGGTATCGTGTCCAACGGGTGCGCCGCGTCATCGGTCGCGATAATCAGCGTATCGTAGACTATCCCGTCGCCGCGCAGACTGTCGGCAAAGAGCCGCACGTACAGCGTCTCCCGCGCCTGAGGACGCAGCACGACCGGCGCGAAAGTCCGGGCGGTATCGATCCAGCTTCGCCCGGCTGCCAGGTCCACGCCCGCTATTCTCCAGTTCTTTTTTCCTTGCGTAAATCCAACACCGGTGATGGATGCGGCCGCGTTGCCGTTGTTGAGCAGCGGCACGGCGATCGTATCGGCCGATCCCGAGCCGGTGATGATCGACATATGATTGGCCAGCGTGTCCAGCGCCGCGCCCAGCGGCGGATTGTCGGCCGGATCCATGCTCAGCCACGGGTAGTGGTACCAGACGGTCTGCGTATCGGCCTTGCCGAAATAATCGCGCACGATAATGCGCAGCACCGTGTCCCGGCGGTCGGGGACGAATACAAACACCGAGTCGCGCCGCTGCGTGGAATCGAACTGCCGTGTTGTAAATCGAAACGTGAGTACCGAGTCCCAGTAGGCGCGGTCGTCGTCCAGGGGCGTCACACGCACGGTGCATGGCGCGCCGATGAGCATGTCCGCGGAGTCGGCCGCGGCCTCGCCGTTCAGCCCGACCCCGGTGATGACCGGCGCATGGTTGACGCCAAGAACAATCGTCGCGTCGGTGGAATCGTCTCCGTCATAGGCATGCAGACGGAACGTCGTATACGACGATGTGGGCACGGCGCCGGTGCGATACGTATAGACGCGCTGCACGCCCTGATTTGCGGAATCGACTTTTGCGCCGTTGCGAAACAGATACGTGCGCACGGAAGGATCGTTGTCATCGGTCGTACGGTAGAGGAAGGTGATGGAGTCATTTTGTGCAATGGCGAAGGCGGTGTTTCCCGTGACCACGGTCGTATCGATGTCCAGGTCCTGCGCG
>Ga0315289_10009836_pt1 | contig 13727 bp, 17 predicted proteins | sample YL17G11_40_MG_FD_203452 | JGI IMG/M metagenome (GOLD analysis project Ga0315289, IMG submission 203452) | Sediment microbial communities from Yellowstone Lake, YNP, Wyoming, USA - YL17G11_40 | ecosystem: Environmental > Aquatic > Freshwater > Lake > Sediment | place: USA: Wyoming | collected...
GGAACCGCGGGAACAGGGGACGAGGAAGCGGCGGCGGCGGCGGCCCAGCAGTTGCCAACGGCGCCGCTGCCTCCGCCGCCAACAGCAACATCCACAACAACCTCGGCGGGACTCCGACAGAAACCTCATCCGACGACGCCTCCGACGACGACGGCGACGGCGACGACGGCGGCGACAGGGACGGCAGCCCGGGCACCCCAGACGCCGCCGCCGCGGCCGCCGCCGCCGCCGCCGCCGCGGCGGGGCGGGCGCGTCCCGCGCTCGACGCCGCGCTCGACGCCGCGGCCTCGCGGAGGGCCGGCTCGGCGGACGCGCGCGTGTTCGGGTGGGCCCTGGCGGCGACGCTGGGCTACGGCCTGGCGCTGGCGAGCGTCGGGGCGCTGGAGTACCGGGGGAGGGGAGGGGCGGGGGCAGGAGCCGCCGCGGCGGGCCCGGCGGCCGCAGGCGGCGACGGGGACGCAGCCGCGCCCTCCGCTGCCGCCCTCCCCACCGTCCCCCTCAAGTCCGCAGCCGGGCTCGCCCTCCTCTGGGGGATCGCCCTCGCGGCGGCCGCGAGCCCCGGCTACGCGCCGGAGAAGAGGGACGCGCTGGGGACGGCGCTGAGGGCCGCCGCGGCCGTCCCCAAGCTGTGGAGGGCGTACTCGGTCGCGCCGGCGCTGCTGGCGGCCCGGCTCGCCGCGCTGTCCTCCGGCTCGGGCTCCGGCCCGGCCTCTCCTCCCTCTGCGAATGCTTCTCCGACCGTGTTTACGGCCGTCGCGGCGGCTGCCCGCCACGCGCTGGGGCCCGGGGCCACCGCCGGGGCGGCGGCGGCCCTGCCGCAGCTCCTCCTGGCCGCGGCGCTCCCGCTGCCGCCGGCCGCGGCCAGGCGCGCCACGCCGCTCGCCGCGGCGCTGGCGGCCGCGCAGCTCCTCCCCGGCTTGCTCGCGGGAGAGACGGTCAGGGACGCCGCGGCCGCCGTGATCGCGTATGCTGTGCTCGGGGTCTTTTCCCCCCTGGCGGCGCAGGCGGCGATCGCGGCGAGGTCGAGGAGGAGGGCGTGGAGGGCGCTTTGGTGAGAGAGCTCGGGAGACAGATGAAGAGCCGCCGCTGCCGCAAATTAAAAAACGACAAGAAAATCAAAAGGAAAGGGAACCCAACAGAAAACCCTTTTCTTGTTTCTCCTTTCTCAATGTGTTTCTTTCTTTTCTTCAGCAGAAGCAAAACCGCGATATTAAGTAGTATTTAGTAGCAGAAGGCTGTCCGCTCGAACGGGAGCAAGCCTTAAAAAACTGACCACAACGGCGACGGCGACGGCGACGGCGACGGCGACGGCGACTACGGACGACAACGGGGGGAAAAAACACGAGAGAGAGAGAGAGAGAGAGAGAGAGAGAGAGAGAGAGAGAGAGAGAGAGAGAGAGAGAGAGAGAGAGAGAGAGAGAGTTAAATAGAAAATAGAGAGCCCCTCCCGCATCCGCGCGCGGAACAGAAGAAAAAAACAGTTTTGTTATTGTATCTTCGCCCCCGATGCGCCGGAAAAGAAATCATGGAGAGACGTGGAGAGAGAGCGACGAGGCCCCCGCTGAATTTTTTTCTCAACCTATTTTTTTCTGTGAATGAGAAGAAGAAAAAAGAGTTGCAGTTTTTCCAGTGCGGAGGTCTCTCCCTCTTTCTCTTTCTCTCTTGTTCTCTCTTCTTCAAGTGCTGCTGGCGCTCTCGTTGCTGTCCTCGTCGCCGCTGCTGCTGATGACGATGGCATTCCCTTCTTCTCCCGCAGCAGCAGCAGCAGCAGCCGCAGCCAGCGCCGCCGCCGCCAAACCCCCCTCCCCTCCGTCCCCGGGCCCGCCGAGCCCGAGGTACCGCATCACCGCGTGAAGCCTCCGCGGGTCAGTCACGTACAGGTAGCCCACCAGGCACTCCAGGGCGGTGGCGGAGCGATAGACGTTGGCGTGCGGTCCCGAAACAACCGTCTTTGTCGGAGGAGGCGAAGAAGAAGAAGAGGAAGAAGAGGAAGAAGAGGCTGCTGACCCCTCGTCCTTCTTCTTGCCCTTCGCTCCTCCTCTCGGCCCGTTATCCTTGGCCTTCCCTCCCACAAACCGCTTCGGCATCGTCACTTTCGCGTTCCTCCCCCACCGCAGGACGTCCCTCTCCCCCTCGCTGAGGAACCCGCCGGCCTCGAGCCGCTCGGCGAACGCGGCCTGCGCCTCCGCGCGGACCGACGCCGTGACGAGGTCGCAGAGCTGCGTGAGCCGCTTGGGCGGCGCGAAGTGGGTGCTCCTGGCGTAGAGCTCCCAGACGGCGTCCCCCAGGTAGGCGAGGGCGGTGGCGTTCCAGTTGGAGCGGAGGGCCTGGCCGGAGAGGTTGGGCGGGACCGGGATGATGGGCGAAGAGGACGCTGCGTTTTTTTTTTCCCTCAAGTTTGCCGGTGAGTTTGGTGTTCCTTCTCCCTGGTCGCCGTTCTCGCTCTTCTTCCTGTGCATTCGTGTCCCCGAATTCGACACGACGAACCTGCGATGGGCTCTTCCCAGGTGCGCGGCCCGAAGCCTCGCGGGGCGGCGTCGGCGGAGGAGGCAGAGGAGGCAGAGGCGAAAGAAACGGCGTCGGCATGTCGACGTCGACGACGGCCGATGCCGCCGCAGAAGAAGCTCGCTCGCTGGCTCAACACGGCGTTCCTGCTTCGCCTGAGCTCGATGTGTGAGGCAACAGAGCACGAGGCTGACGTGCCGGAGAGGGCGCGGCGGCTCATTGAGCCGCAGGGAGAGAGGCACACCGAGAGGTGCGCGCGAAGAGAGAGAGAGAGAGAGAGAGAGAGAGAGAGAGAGAGAGAGAGGGAGAGAGAGGGGAAAAAGAGAGGGAAGAAAGAGACTCTCAGAGGGAGGCTATGATAGTAGAGGGGGGCACTGTCCTTCGATTCACACTTCAAAAAAAAAAACCTCGTCGAAACTTATCGGAGGGATCGACCTCCATTCTGAGAGCCTCCGCCGCCCGTTCCGCTGCTTTTCTCCGACATCCCGCGCCCAGATGGCGTTGAGAGGCCGCGTGCTCTCCGTCCTTGCGCGGACGGGACTACAGAGGCTCCTGACCGAGCGCGGAGGAGGAGCGTCGACGGCTGTCTCGATGCTGCGAGTGCCGCCGACGATGGGAGTGTGGCAGACGCCAAACTCGGCCTCGTTTCTCCGAATCGGCGGGACAACAACCCTCCGCTTCTTCTCCCCGCCGCCGCCGCCCCTGCCGGCGGCAGCAGCGCGGGAGGAAGAAAAGGAGGAGAGAGGGGCCGCGACGCCCCCGCGAGCAGCCGAGACCCCCTCTGCTGAGCCCTCTCCCTCCCCTCTCGGCCGGGCGCCGACCGCGGCAACGGCCGCCTTTGCGCTCGCCGAGATGGCGCGCCCCGCGGCGTGCACGCGCGTCGACCTCGCGACCAAGCTGCTCGACGCCGACCACGCGATGAGCACGCCGACGTACACAAGGGAGTACCTGGTAAAAAAAAGCGATTGGAGAGGAAGGAGAGAGAGGAAGCGAGAGGAACGAGAGGGCGGTGACCACCCTTAGAGAGAGAAGCTGCGACGGACGCGGAGTGCGACGTCGCCAGTCTCCCATTTTATTCTCACACGCTTTTTCTCCCCCCCCCCTCAAAAAAAAAACTCCCCCCGCTGCCCAGGAGTCCGTCAGACCCACCCACCTCAAGCCCGAGTCCTTCCGCCAGAAGCTGGCGCACGCCGGGATCCAGCTCGTGCGCACCACCTTCGACGCAGTCACGCTCTACAACCCGAAGGGGCCCAACCCGGAGAGCCGGTGGCTCCGGCGGATGCTGTTCCTCGAGACCGTCGCGGGCGTGCCGGGTGAGGAGGAATTTTTTTTTTTTTTTGCGTTTTGTTCCGGCGTGTTCTACGAGGCTAGAGAGAGAAGGAGAGGGAGAGAGAGAGAGAGAGAAAGAGAAGGAGAGAGAGAGCAAGCGAAAGGCCAAAGCGAGCTCTGACCAAAAAACAAAAAACGAAAAAAAAAACATGAAGGTATGGTCGGAGGCTCTCTGCGCCACCTCCGCTCCCTTCGCATGCTCCGCTACGACGGCGGCCGCATCAACACCCTCCTCGACGAGTCCGAGAACGAGCGCATGCACCTGATGACCTTCCTCGAGCTCGGCGAGAAGAAGGGGCCCCTGTTCCGCGCCGCGGTCGTCGTCGCACAGGGAGTGATGTGGAACTTCTTCTTCCTGCTCTACCTCGCCTCTCCCAACACCGGTGAGCTTTAAGCGAGAAGAAAGGGCCCCTCTTTCTCCCTCTCTCGCTCTCTCTCTCTCTCCCTCTCTCTCCCTCTCTCTCTCTCTCTCTCTCTCTCTCTCTCTCTCTCTCTCTCTCTTTCTTTTTCTCTCTCTCTTTCTCTCACCCACTTTTCGACCTCGACTTTTAACAACAACAAAAAACAAAAAAAAGCCCACTCTTTCGTCGGCTTCCTCGAGGAGGAGGCGGTCAAGACCTACACCCACGCCCTGGAGGAGATCGACGCAGGGCGCCTCTGGCCCGTCGACGGCCCCGTGAAGCCCCCCGCCATCGCCGTGGCCTACTGGAAGCTCTCCGCCGAGACGGCGACGATGCGCGACGTGATCTTGGCGATCCGAGCCGACGAGGCCGCGCACGCGCACGTCAACCACACCTTCTCGCTGATCGACGTGGACGCCCCGAACCCGTTCTCGGCCGCCGTGCATTCGAAGCAGGGCGGCGTCTTCGCGGCCGGAGGAGGGGGGCACGGGTGCTCCGCGGCGACGCTGGCGGAGGCGGAGGCGGAGGTGGTGGCCGAGGCGGAGGAGGAGGGGACGGAGGAGAAGAAAGTATAGAGTTTGTTGCGTTTTTCTTTTTTACGAGAATTCTTTTTTAGCGAATCGAAGCAACAAACGAGGGAGAATAGAAGAGAGAAAGAGATAGAGAGAGAGAGAGAGAGAGAGAGAGAGAGAGAGAGAGAGAGAGAGAGAGAGAGAGAGAGAGAGAGAGAGAGAATGTAGGGTAGAAGAAGAAGAGAGCAGACACAACAAAAGCAAGCGAAAAAGCGCGCCTCCCCCGCCGTCGCCAGTTATGGTTCAACACCTCTCTCCCTCTTTTCTCCTTTCTCTCTTTTTCCATCTCCTCCGTTTTCTAGGAGGACCAAAGCCGCCGAGTAATACCCTCCGGCGACACTTTGCGACACTTTTGCGCGCCCGGTCTTTTTTTTTGTCCCGCTCAAATTAAATCACATCAAATCAAGAGAGAGAACTGTCTTTGTTCTTAAAAACTTGTTTTTTTTGGCTTTTTCCAGGCCGGTTCTTTGCCGATGTCTTCTCCGGCAAAGACGTCGCCGCCGAATTTCGATGGCGCATCGAATGGGGGGCGAACGGGAGCGGTCTTCCCCCTTTTCGCAACCTTTTTTCGCGCTTCTGGGGGTTAACTGGCCTCCTTTGAGTGAAAATAATAGTAGTTGAAGAAGGACGCTGGGAAGAAAGAGGAGAAAAAGGCCCAAAGGCATTCCACAAAATTCTCTCGCGCGCCGCACTCTCCTTCCGTCGCCGGTCCTCTTCCCATCCCCGACTCTCTCACCGAGCCTCCCGCGCTCACCTAGCTCCCTCTCGTGCTCCACGGGTCACGCACTGCTGACCCTACCTTACTAGGAGCTTGTGTTACTGAATTCGGCTCTGAACAAGCACGTACGGGACCGATACAATCGACAAAAGCGAAACAGTTTCGCTCTCGGCCGCATTCTTCTCCTCGAGCAGAGCAAGCCGAATCGTCACCCCCCGAACCAAGCTCGTCCGGCTAGCTTTTACCTCCTTCCGCGCGCTCCAGACCACGCCTGATACCGTTGCCTGTCGCTGCGGTCACTTGCATCGTTAAGAAAATAAGCGGAACGGCTCTTTCTTTCGACAGTCAGCTTTTGGAAACTGAGATCTACAGTTCGCTCGGCTCGACGAAACCTCGGCGTGAAAACCTCGAAAAACTCGACCTCAACTCTTTTTTCCCACTCCAAAAGGAAAAAAACATGGGCCGCAACTCCCGCGCGCGCCGCGCCGCTCCTAGAGCCGCCGCGCTGCTGCTCCCCGGAGGAACCCCTCCCGGCCTTCCTCCCCTCGCAGAGCCCCTCTTCTCGCGAGCCGCTCCCGGGGGAGGAGGAGGAAAAGGAGGAAGAAGAAACAAAAGAGGAGGCAACCAGCACCCCAAGAACAACAACATCAAAAACAACCACAAGAACAACCCCTTCGAGCCCCTCTTCGGAGACCCCGAGATCATCGAGAGCATTTTCGAAAACATGAAGGAAGAGAAGGCAGCTGCTGCGGCTGCTCCAGCCGCCGCTGCTGCCTCTGCCGCTGTCGCTGCTGCTGCTGCTCCCGCCGCGAAAACAGAGCCAGAGGCAGAAAAGACACATCCCGCGTCCGAGGCCTTCCTCGAGATGCTGGCCGCGGCTCTCGGGCACTCCTCCGTGGCCGAAGCGGCCTCGGTCCAGTTCGCTCGCAAGCAGGGGGAGGAGACGCCTGCCGCAAAGGCCAAGCCCGCCGCGGAGGCCGGGGCTGCCGCCGAGAGAGCGACGGCGAGGAACGAGAACGACACGCACCTCGCCGCCGCCCAGGCGTCCCGCGACAGGGCCCCCTTTCCCTCCGTGCGCGTTGCTCGCCTCGCCGTGAGGCTGCCTCCGCTGCCGGAGAAGAGAGAGCTGAAGCAGCAGCAGCAGAAGCAGCAGCAGCGGCAGCAGCAGCAGACGAAGCCGCAGAAAAAAACCGTCGCAGTTCGTCAAATCGACGGCACGGTCGTCGAGACGCAATGGATCGAGCCCGTCGTGATCGGCGACTGGAACGAGGCGGTCGAGAGGGAGGAGCAGGGCCTTGACGACGCCGACTCTGAGGAGGACGGGGACAAAGTGGTGACGGAGGTGGAGGTCGACGGAGGAGAAGAGCCCAACACGACGCCCTCTTTTTCTTCTTCTTCCTCCTCTTCTCCCTCCTCCTCTACTCCCCTCTCGGCACGCATCTCCGTCTTCCGCCCCTCCCGCTTTCTCGCCGCCGCCGCAGACGTTCTTCCTGTTTCTGCCGTCGCGGGCAAGCCCGAGCAGAGGAAGAAGAAGGCCGCAGCGTTCGTCGGAGACAGAGATGCGACGCTCTCGAAGAAGAAGACCGACAGAGGAAACGGCGGCGGCGGCGGCGGCAAAGGCACGACGCGCTGCTCCTCTGTGCTCTCTTCTTCTTCTTCTTCTTCTTCTTCTTCTTCCTCTTCTTCGAGATCGCGCTCCGACTCGTGGCTCTCCTCGGGGTCGTCTTCGTCTTCGGATCTATACAATCCGTCCGGGAAGTACAGATTGGGGAAGAAGGAGAGAGCGCGCAAGTAGGAGTTTTTCCCCTTTTTTTCCTTTTCTTTGGGGCGAGTGAGAGACTCCATCATCATCGATTTTTACCCTCCTCATTCGGAGCACCAATAATAAATACACCATGTTTCCTGTTCTTCTCCTTATTCTTCGAGCTCCTGTTTCAGACGCAGGAACTCGAAGAAGAGCGGATGCGCCGCAACGTCCTTAACATCGAGAGCGGCGGCGGCGGGCTTTTTTCAAAAAACCTGTGGCGCGCTCTCGCACTTTTCCAAACATAATGCTCGCTTTCCCTCTGATGATGACGTGCGCTCATCCCCGATTTTTTCGTCCTCTTTTTTTTATGGGAGTAATTGAGGGGGGAGAGAGAAAAAAAACGGGACAGAGCGCAACGTCGTCATCGGGAAAGGAAGCAACAAAAGAGCAAGAAAAAACGGAAGTGCCGGGCGGGGCGCGCATGAGTCCCACCTTGAAAGCCTTTCACCTTTTTTTCCTTGCCGTACTTTTTTTAGCGTTTAAGAAACGGGAAGAAAACCTTCAGGTCTTTCAAGACACGCGCGAAGCAGTCACCGAGTTTTTACTTTGTTATTTTTTTTTCACACTCAAGCGGCTGTAAATGTTCACCTCGAAAAAAAAAAAAGGCGGCCGAGGAGCACCGCGCCCCCCCGGCGACTCTTTTGCGCGCGCCCGCTGCCGCTCCCGCCGCCCCCGCTTCCGCCGCCGCTCCGGCCCGGTCTCCTCCCTCTCGTTATTCATTCTCAACGCCTTTTGTTCTTTTCTTTCAGAGGGAGTGCCCGCGCAGCAGGTGCGACCCGCTCGCCGCGACCAGGTGCATCAGCGTCAGCAAGGCCGCGTACGACAGCGCGACGCCCGGCAGGCGCCCCTCCGGGTTGCCGCTCGCGTATCCGAAGAAGTAGACGACTCGGGCAAGGCCCCAGCCGATCGCGGCGAGCGCGGCGCGGCGCGGGTTGACGGCCGCGCCGAGCACGAGCAGCAGCATGACGCCCGGGAACGTCTCGAGCGAGTTCTGGTGGGCGCGTTGGATGCAGTTGAAGGGCGAGGAGTTGGTCGCGGCGTAGAGGGTCGGGTACTTGACGCCTGAGGAGAGAGTTGGTTTCGGAAGAAAGGGAGAGAGAAGAAGGAGAAGAAGGAGGAGGAGGAGGAGGAGGAGGAGGAAAAGGAGGAGGAGGAGGAGGAGGAGAAGATGAGCGAGAGGTCGTTCGAGGCGGGGCAGCGTTGCGACAGGCAGAATTGTAAAAAAAGCGAACTCGAAAACCGCTCTCCGGTCCAAAACGCGAGTTTCTTGGGTTTCAAGGTTTTTTGGCGACTTACTATACTTCTTGCGGGCCGCGACGACCTATTTGAGATGGTTTCGAGAAAAGAGGAAGCGAGGGAGAGAGAGAGGGTGAGTTTTGGGTTTCAAGGTTTTTCGTCGAAACACACACTCGCCCTCTCGAGGGAGCGAGAGACCTGAGAAAACAGAAAAGGGGGGAAAAGTGAAATGAAGAAAAGTGTCACCATCCAGGACATCCACATGTTGACACTGTTTTTTTGGTATTTTTCACGGCGGTCGTCGTCATCGGGGTAAGAGGGGGGTCAGGAGGCGGAGGAGGAGGAAGTTTGAGAGAGAAAGAGGAAGCAAAAACGGCGACGGTGACGGCGCCGCCGCCAACGGAAGCGCCCGGAACAAAAAGATGTTTTTTTACAAGGTCGAAAAGATGACGCGCGCATCCGCGCCCTTCCCCGCCGAAATGCGATATAATCGAGCTCGCGCTGGATCGCTCAAGCTCTATTTGCTCAAACTATGCAAGCTTGAAAGAGTGACAAAGCTTTTCGAGGCCCCCGCGAGGCAACGCTTGAAAGGCGACGCCGGCGACGACAACCGCCTTTGGCATCTAGCCATGCGAAACCAAAAAAAAAACTTTTCAAACTTTCCAAACTTTTCCTTCAAACTCTCCCACCACTCACATAAAGACGTTGAGCGCCGCAGCGACGAGCACGAGGCCCTCGTCCTTGCCTAGCGGCGAGCTCGACTTGAAGGAGAAGAGCATGGTTTGAATTACGGAAAGAGATTGGAGGCAGTAAAGAAGAGAGAAGGTTTTTTTCCTTGAGTTTTGACGGGGGAAAAAAACACCTCAGCTCCACACTTTTTCGATTCGCTCGCTGCTCTCTCCCCTTTTTTTCATTCGACTTGGGATCATTCTCATGCCCTCCCTCACCACCCCAGGCGACGTTCTCTTCCCAGAGGTCGGTGGCCATTGGCTTCTTCCGTCGTGATCGCTCTCTCTCTCACAGATACAAATCTTGGCGGAGCAGAGAGAGAGAGAGAGAGAGAGCGTGAAGAGGTTGGAAAACGTCGATCGGCGGCTCTCAACTCTCTCTTGAAAAACCAACCTCGACCTCAACCTCGAAACAAAAACAAAAAACTCTCTCTCTCCTCCAGTCTACCCACGCCCCTGGACCCGGCACGCACCTCTGCACCGGCTCCATCGTCTCCTCGCTCGTCGGGAGCGTGAAAGTCGAAGAGGCTTCTTCGTCGTCGGGACAGGTGAGGGTGGAGAGGGGGAGAGAGAGACAGAGAAGTCTTTTCTTTCTGCTCTCAACCTTTCCCCTGTCTCATCCTCTCCCCCCCAAAAAAATAAAACAGCGCCCGCTCGTCTCCGTCGTCAGGCGAACGTCCGCCGCCAGCAACGCCGCAGAGCCAAGCGCCTCGTCGTCCCTGTCCGCGGGCGACGTCGTCCTCTGCCGCGTCTCCCGCATCTCGCAGCGCGCCGCCTTCGCGACGATCGTCTGCGTCGAGAGGAGGAATTCTTACTCGCCTCCCTCCTCTTCCGCCGAGACGGCGACGACGACGACGGCGGTCCCGCTCGCCACGCCGCTGACGGGCATCCTCCGCGCCGCAGACCTGCGCGCCTCCGAGATCGACGCCGTCGAGGTCCCCGCCTGCTTCCGACCGGGGGACGTCGTCCGCGCGCGAGTGCTCTCCCTCGGCGACGCAAGGAGCTTTTACCTATCGACCGCGGCCGACGACCTGGGCGTCGTCTTCGCGAGGTCCGAGGCAGCCCCGGGGGTGCCGCTGGTCGCGGAGAGCGACAAGCACATGCGCTGCCCGAGCACGGGCGCCGTCGAGAAGCGCAAGGTAGCGAGACAGCAGCAGCAGCAGTAGGTGGGGGGGCGCTCTTCTTTCAGCGAGAGGGCACAAGTCAGATAAAAAGGGGGAAGAGAAAACTAACGGCAATGGCCCCGGCGACGAGGACGAGTAAGAGGCCCTCCAACGCGACTGAGGCGCCTCCCCCTTCGCCGTCCAAGTCGTCGACGACGACGAGCGGCACCTCTCGGGCGCCGCACAAAGCAGCAGCGCAGAAGAGGGGCGGCGGAGGCGAAGGCCGGGAAAGCGGGGACGAGGAGGAAAGGCGGGAGAACAAGTCGGCCTTTGTTACGGTGGGCACGACCCGCTTCGACGCGCTCGTCCGGGCCGTCGACTGCCCCGCCTTTGAAGCCGCACTGCTCTCCCGCGGCTTCACCAGGCTCGTCGTGCAGGCCGGGGCCGGCGGGCACGCGCCGGAGAGGCTGCTGGGGCCCGACAAGGAAGGGAAGAGAGGCGGCAGCAGCAGCAGCAGGAAGGGATCCTCGCCGGCGGCGTCGGCGACGGCGACGACTCGCTTCTCCGGCACGACCGCCAAGGGTCTCTCCGTGGAGTTTTTCGACTACGCTCCGTCCCTGAGGGACCGGTTTGCCGGCGCGGACCTCGTGGTCACGCACGCGGGCGCGGGGAGCATCTTCGAGACGCTGTCGACGCCGAGGCCGCCGGCGAGCGGCGCGAGGAAGGGGAGACGCGCGCCCTCGCCGGCCCCGGGCCCGATCCCCCTCATCGCCGTGCCGAACGGCGCCCTAATGCACAACCACCAGGCAGAGCTGGCCTCCGAGCTCGAGGCGCGCGGGCTACTGGTCTCTGCGACGCCGGAGACGCTCGCGCGGGTTTTGACGTCGGCGGACTTCTCGAGGCTCCGGAGGTACGAGGCCGGGGGAGTCCAAGGGGTCGTGGCCGCGATCGACGAGCTGAGCGGGAGGAGAGGGAGCAAGAAGGCGAGGAAGGGGTAGGAGCGAAAAGAGTGGAGAGTGGAGCGCGCGCGCGAGCGAGAGAGAGAGAGTGTGTAAATTTGAAGAGGTTTGGAAAGAAAGAAAAAACTCACTCTTCACTTTTTCCTTTTTTCGTTTCTTCACTCGCGCGCGCTTCACCCCCTCTCTTTCCAATCATGCACCGCCTCGCGGCGTTCCTCGTCGACTGCAACCTCAACGACAACGCCGCGTGCTCGCTGGCCGAGGCCCTGCGGGAGGTCGGCGCCAAGCTCTCGCTCTCGAGCCCGGCCGTCGCGGCGGCCGGCGGGCCCGAGGCCCCCCGCGTCGGGCTCTTCGTCGCGTCGCCGCCGAACGCCGCCGCGGCGGAGGCGGCGCAGGGTCCCCGGCGCCTCGGCGTGAGCATGCAGGTGAGGACAAAAGGAAGAGAGAGAGAGAGATTGAAAGAGATTGCAAGAGAAAGAGAAAGAGAGAGAGAAAGAGCGAGCTCGATGACGCAACGCCGACGAAACAAGCTCTCACCCTCGACCTCAACCTCTCAACCTCGACAACAACATAAACAGGTCCTGATCAAGCCCTCCGCCTTCGAGCCCCGAGACTGGTTCCAGAAGGTCGCGCGCCTTCCGGAACTCGCGACCGCTGGGCCCTTTGGAGGGGAGGCGGGCGCCTCGGCGCTCTCCGAGGCCTTCTCGACTCTCGTCGCCGCTGCCGAGGCTTCTTCTTCTGCAGCGGCTGCTGCTGCTGCTGCTCCCGTAGCGGCCCCCGCGCGCCCTCCGGTCGCCGTTCCCGGATATTCGCAGAGGACCGCAGTGTCGCTGATGAGGGTCCTCGACCTCATCCGCGAGAGCAAGGGCGGGGGCGGCTCTGCTACTTCTCGCTTCGACGGCGCCGCTGCCGCCGAGGCCGAGGCCGTCGCCGGCGCAGCATCAGCTGCTGCAGCAGCAGCAGGAGGGACGGCGACGGCGGCGGAAATCGACGCCGCCTCTCCTCCTCCTTCGTCCCCTTTGGCAACGATCTACGTCATCACGCACGCACTGTCCGACCCGGGGGCCTTCGCCCCTGCCCTGCGAGCCGCGGCGGCGGACCGAGTCGGGGTCAGCTGACTTTTTTGCTCCTTCGGGTTCTCGAGTCGTCCGAAGCAAAGAAACTCTGACGTTTTTCCTTCTTCTTCGCACTCCCCCCACCAAAAAAAAAACGCATAGGTCACCTTCATCGCAAGCCCCAGCGGCCTCCCGCCGCAGGTCTGCGCTCCGGCGATGCTGGAGCTGGCCGATTTCGCTCGCCGGGTGACGCAGGGAGGCACGCAGTCTGTCGGAGGAGGAGGAGGAGGAGGAGAGGACAGCGACGCCGTCGACTTTGGCGGCGCCGTCGTCGCGTGCTTCCCCTGCGACCCGGCCGCGTACCGGCAGATCGCCGCCGTGGCCCTCCGGGAGCTCCTGGGGATGGTTCCTGCACCCGTTATGCTCTTGATGGGGAGGTGGGACAGGGATCAGCAGCGAGAGGACGAAGAGCGCCGCGACGACGAGCCCTCCGCGGCGGCCCTCGGGGGAAGCGGCGGCGGCGGCGGCGGCGGCGGAGGCGGCGCGGCCCTCTTCAACGGCGTCGACTTTGGAGAGGTGGGGATCGCAGGAGGAGCGAGCGTCCTTCCCGGCACCCCGCGCGGCGGAGGAAGCCAGCAGCAGCAGCAGCGGCAGCAAGAACAAAGGCAGCAGCAGCAATCCACGGAGCGCGGCGTCACGCCCTCGAAGCTCTGGGCGGCGGCCACGACGCAGGCAGCCGCGGCCGCAGCGGCGGCAAACGCCTCGGCGCGCTGCGGCGGCGGCGGAGCGGCGGCGGGGCCGTCGACCTCTTCGCTGACGCTCCGCTGCGTCGCCGAGGTCGAGGTGCTGCCGCTGCTCGGCTGCGGCGAGGAGCAGGAAGTCCGCGCCAGGCCGCTCTGCCCCTGCCACGGCGCGCCGCTCTTCGACCGCGTGGGCAGCGCCGCGTGGCCCGCGATGCTCTGCACCGTCACGGGAGAGCCCGTGCTTCCGCCGCCCCCCCCCGCCCCCGCGCAGCCGTCGACGCTCGCGAGCTCCGGCGGCTCGGGGTTTGGCCGCTCGCTCCTTGTCGGGGGCGCGCACCCGCTGCAGCTGGGCGCGCGGGCCAGGCCGACCGCGGCTCGCAATCCGATCATCTTGCCTCCAAAGGAGAGAGCTGGCCGTGACGCTGCTGCTCTGCCGCCGCCGGTGCTGACTGCCGTGGTGAGTTTTTTTTTTTTTCCAGGGCGTCGAGCATCGAGCAAAAACCTCGAAAAACAAAAGCAACGCACTCTCTCTTTGCTTCTCTCTCTCTCTCTCTCTCTCTCTCTCTCTCTC
>Ga0315289_10009839_pt1 | contig 13726 bp, 13 predicted proteins | sample YL17G11_40_MG_FD_203452 | JGI IMG/M metagenome (GOLD analysis project Ga0315289, IMG submission 203452) | Sediment microbial communities from Yellowstone Lake, YNP, Wyoming, USA - YL17G11_40 | ecosystem: Environmental > Aquatic > Freshwater > Lake > Sediment | place: USA: Wyoming | collected...
TTTTTATACTCCAACTTTGCCCTAAGATCGGAAACGTAAACAAAGTATTTACTGTATTCTCTTAGTAATGAAGAGTGACTATACCTATTAGGGATAAAAACGTGTAATAGTTTTTTCTGCTTCTCAAGATATTCAATCAAGCAATAATAATCTCCGTCACCTGCAATAATGATAGATTTACTAAAGTTAGGTAATTCAATCATTGTATGAAGGACTAGCTCAGCATCTACATTGCCTTTTATAAACTTTTCTTTCCCCTTCGTATATTCCAGAGTAGGTTTGAAAATTAATATATAACCATATTCTTTAAGGGATTTGTACAACGATTCGTTTCCGGGTACAAATCCAATAAATAAAAAAGCTTTTTTTACTTCGTATTTGTCTTTTAAATACACCAAGAACCTTTTAAAATTCAACTTCCAACCTTTGTAAATTAAATCTCCGGTATCCGGATCCATTATGTCGTTTAGGACAGATAAATGCAGATTCGTACTATCAATGAATGCATAAATCATTTCTGCTTTATCATCCATCTTTTTCCTGCTTCTACTTGGGGAAGAAATTTGAGTTAGATCAATTATATTACAGTATTAAAAAAAGGGGGTTAGATATAAATCTACCGCTTGTTCAGTTATTAATCCACCTATAAGGAAAATCGAAAGAGCTTTATATATGCACAAAGAAAGAGACCGGCGATTATGCCGGGCTTTTTTACTCTTGACACGGTAAAAACCGGTATATACTTATAGGTTACAAACAAGGGTTTGACCACGAGAGGTCAAACCCTTGCCTGCACTTGCGCAGGCCATCTCGCCCCGTTATGGTAGGGAACTGCCCTACCATTATTGGTTATCACGGCAGGCTCCCAGCCTGAACGGAGTACAAGCGTGTGCGACGTTGTTTCTGGTAGCCTATAGGCTACTAATCGGTTTCTACGAAGGTGTTTCGACTGTACCGCGCTTGCGCGAGACAGCCTTCTTGGTAGCCTCTAACACTTCGCTGCCGCGCGTTTTGACCTCTTTAGCCAGCTTCTCGTAGTTCGCGCGTGCTTCGGCCGCGGTTGCTTCCGCGCGGGCCAGCGCCTCTTCGGCGCTTTGAGAGGCCTTGTCACGCAGTTCGATGCTTTTCTCCTTGAGCAGCGTGCGCGTCTCTTCACCAGATTGAGGGGCCAAGAGCAGGGCCACCACTGCGCCGGTCAAGCCGCCGACGACAAACCCGATCAGGAACGCTCCAAAATCATCACGGTCAGACATTTTATCTCTCTCCTTTCACGAAATTGTGACGGGTTGGGTATCATTTCAACAAAGTGTTGGTTTATTTCTCTTTGAAGCCGAATAATTGAAAGAAACGCCGCAGCCCGGCAAGATAACTATTAAGTTTGATAACTGGCTCCACCAAATTCTCACTCAAGAAGGTTGTCGTGCCGCGCAGCGTATTCACGGTCTCGTTGGTTGAATCCAGGATGGGCTTGACCTCGTTCTGCAAAAGATTAATCAGGCTGGCCACCTGGATGACCAGGATGATCAACGCCGCGCCGATGACCAACGACTCGAACGCCATGAAGATGATCAAGATATCGCGGATTTTGGCAGTCTGTTCGCCGGATTGCATCAGCCCGAAGACGGCCAGTACGACCAGCGCTACGAAAACCAGCCCGCCGAGGACAATCCACAGGATCAACAAACGCTGGCGGCGCAGGGTTGCTGCTGAAGCAGCGGCTTCTTCGGAGCTGACCTCGTCCGGGTTGTATTCGGTCATATGCAGTCATTATAGCATAATTTAACGCGGGGTGTTCTTAATGTCCTTACATTATTTTATTGCGAGGCGTCCTTTGCCGCTTGCCCTGGCGGACTAGGCCAGGGAAGCAATTCCCAAATGTGGAGAGGAGATTGCTTCGACCGGCACACCTGTGCCTGCGCACGGTGCAGGCAGAACGCCGGCCTCGCAACGACACAGAACAGGAAGCCGCGACTTTATGAAAGCCCTGTTATTTAACGATTGACCTCTTGACTTTTGTCCTGAAATTTGCTATCCTTTATCTACCGACCGGTCGGTAGGTTATTATGACCAAAGACCAGATACTCGAAGCTGCTGCTCAGATCTTTCGCCAGAAGGGCTTTCATGCTGCTTCGATGCAGGATATCGCCGAGGCAGTCAATCTCCAGAAAGCCAGTCTTTATCATCATGTCTCCAGCAAGCAGGATATCTTGCTTAATTTACTTGACCAGGCGCTGGATATCCTCACAGAAAGGCTGGAGGCTGTCGTCAAGCAGAATTTGTCCGCCGATGAAAAACTGCGCCAGGCGATCCGATGCTACCTAGGGGCGTTGGCCGAGAAAAGTGACCTGGCATCCGTTCTGCTCATAGAACACCGCTCCCTTGAACCGGAATACCGTTCCCGTCACATTCCCCGCCGCGACCGCTTCGAGCGGTTGTGGCGGGATTTGGTTAAGGAGGGTTTCGATACCGGCGAATTCTGCGCCACTGATCCAGCCATGACTGCTCGTTCGCTGCTGGGCGTGATGAATTGGACGATCACCTGGTACCGCCCGAATGGGCCATTGACAATCCAACAGATAGCCGATCAAATCGCCTCGCTATTCCTGAGCGGCCTACTTTGCCGGTCTTGAGATGGTTAGCAAGGCGTTCCCCCCCACTCTTCATTACTTTATCACATCTGGAGGAGCCAGAGTTTATCGCTTGCCGCTGGAGGCGTTTCCAAATTTTTGGGCTTATGCTTATCTGGTATTGGTTGGCGATTATCGGGTCCTTATAGATTGCGGTTCCGGCAACGATATATCCAGCGCCAGCCTCGATGCGGCGCTGGCCCAGGTCAACCAGCAGAGCGAGCGGCCTGTCAATTTTGAAGACCTGACCCACATTCTCATCACGCACGGTCACATTGACCATTTTAGCGGCCTGGTCTTCTTGTGTGAACGGACGAAGGCTTTGGTCGGTGTGCACGAGTTGGATTTGCATTCGCTCTCGCGTCACGAGGAACGCCTGGCTGTGATCAGCCATCGCCTGGGCGTCTTTTTGAGCGAGGCCGGAGTCGAGACCGATCCGCGCGAGCAGATGTTGAGGATGCACAAGTTCACCAAGGCCATATATCACTCCCTGCCAGTAGATTTTACTTACGAGGCTGAAGGAATGAAAGTCGGGCCTTTCGAGATGATCCATGTTCCGGGTCATTGCCCCGGGCATGTCGCCATCCGTCTTGACGATATCGTTTTCAGCGGCGACCACATCCTAGCGGGCATGACCACGCACCAGTCCCCTGAGCAATTGATCCCCTACAACGGACTGGGACACTACCTCGAGTCGTTGTCGAGCTTCGAGTGTTGGGCGACCGGGGCACGGGTTATCCTCGGCGGCCACAATGCCCCCATCGAGGACCTTCCTGCTCGTATCGCGGCCATCCGTCGCCACATCAACGAGCGTCTGCAAACAACTTATCAATTCCTGGCTGAGGCGCACACCATCGCCGAAGTGGCCGAGAAGTTGTACGGGCACATGGGAGGCTACAATGCGCTGCTCGTGACGGAGAAGGCCGGTGCATATGTGGAATATCTTTACCAGCGCGGGATGCTGGAGATCGTCAATTTGAACGAGATGGAGGAAAACGCGCAACCTGTGACTATCCGTTATCGCAGATCGGACCATTCGGCAAATTCAGAGATACTCGTACAGGAGGTGAAGCATGTATTCATTTGAACCATCAGAAGAGCAAAAAATGTTGATTGACGCCATCAGCCGCTACTCGACCAGCGACCTGCGTCCGGCGGCGCACGACGCCGAGGAGAATAAGGAACTACCACCCAAGTTGATCAGTAAAGGCTGGGAACTGGGCGTCCTGCAAGCGTCCATTCCTGAAGCCTATGGCGGATTCGGTGAACGGTCGGCGGTGACAGGTGTACTGGCGGCAGAGGCAATGGCTTACGGCGACCTGGCCGGCGCGTTAGCGGTCGGGACCCCGGGCCTGTTCGCCCTGCCGATTCTTTTATCCGGCTCCGAGGAGCAAAAGAAGCAATATCTCCCACCGGTCATAGAAGCTGACTGGCGAGGCTACACCGCTGCGCTGCTCGAACCGTCCTTCGACTTCGATCCCAACGATCTGAAGACAACGGCCACTACAGACGGTAACGATTACATCTTGAAGGGTGAAAAGACTTTTGTCCCATTTGCCACCTCCGCTGAAGCGATGATCGTTTTTGCCAAACTGGACGGGGCGACCAAAGGCTTCATTGTTCTGAAGGGCGCGGCCGGTTTGAAGATAGGCGCAGAGCGCGAGAAATTCATGGGGCTGAATGCGCTGCCATTCTTCAAGGTCACGCTGGATGGCGTCAAGGTTCCCAAAGCCAACCTGCTGGAGGGCGATTTTGCACCCGTGCTAGCGGCCATGCGTGTGTCTATTGCCGCCATGGCGATTGGCGTGGCCAGGGCCGCCTTCGAATATTCACGCGATTACGCCAAAGAGCGCGAGGTGTTCGGCGTGAAGGTGGCGCAGAAACAGGCCATTGCTTTCATGCTGGCCGAGATGGCAACCGAAATCGAAGCTATTCGCCTGCTGACCTGGGAGGCTGCCTGGGTGATTGATGCCAACAAGGAAGACGCCAGCAAGCAGGCTTACCTGTCCCTGACCGGCGCAGTGGATATGGCCATGATGGTCACCGACCGTGCCGTGCAGATCCTGGGCGGCCACGGCTACATCCGCGAGCACCCTGTCGAGCTGTGGATGCGCAATGGGCGCGGTATTGCAACCTTCACGGGACTTGCTATGGTGTAACGTGATACATGGAACATGAGACGTAAAACGTGAAACGTAATACGTGACGGAATGGAAGGAGAGAAACCTATGATCGAATTTGAAATTCCCGAAAAGATAGCTGGAATATGCACTGTCATCAAATCGGTCGCCGACAACATGATGAGGCCGGTTTCGCGCTATTTTGACGAACACGAGCACGAAATCCCATGGGATTACATCACCTTCATGCAGACGGCAACGCGCGCCATGGGCGGCAGCTCGATGGCACCCTCCGAGAAGAGGGAAGGCCCGCGCCTGGGCTTCCAACGCCTGGCCTTCATGGTCGAGATGCTTTCCTGGGGCGACGCGGGCATCTACCTGGATACGCCCGGCGGTATGTTGGGTTCGGCAGCCGTCTCTGCAACCGGCACACCAGAGCAGAAGGAGCGCTTCCTGGCACGCTTTAAAAATGAGACGCCGACCTTCGACGCCATGTGCATGACCGAACCGCAGTGCGGCTCGGATACTTCAGCCATCCGCACCACCGCCGTGCTGGATAAAGATGAGAGCCAGTGGATACTCAACGGCGAGAAGATCTTCGTCACCGCCGGACACAAGGCGATGGTCGACTCGAAGGGCTTTATCGTCATTTGGGCGACCATTGACCCGAAGGCTGGACGCGCCGGAATGCGCCCCTTCGTGGTCGAAGCCGGGACGCCCGGCTGCCAGGTGACCAAGCTGGAGCACAAGCTCGGAATCCGCGCCAGCGATACAGTCTCGATTGTGCTTCAAGATTGCCGTATTCCGTTCGATAACATCCTCGGCAGCCCGGAAGTGGTCACCGATAAAGCTACGACAGGTTTTAAAGGCGCCATGGCCACCTTCGACGCGACGCGGCCCATCGTCGCCGCGCAGGCCATCGGCCTGGCACGCGCCGCGCTGGAACTGCTCAAGGAGATGCTGACCGAGAAAGGAATCACCATACGTTACGGCCTGCCGCGCCAGAAGTTGACTTCCATCGAGAAGGACGTGATTGACATGGAAGTCATGCTGCGCTCAGCCTGGCTGTTGGTCATCGAGGCGGTCTGGATGATGGATAACGGCAAGCCTAATTCGCTGGAGTCCTCGATGTGCAAAGTCCGCGCTGGCGATGTGGTCAACAAGATCACGCAGAAGGCGGTCGAAATCATGGGACCGCTGGGCTACAGCCGCGAGCACCTGCTCGAAAAGTGGTTCCGGGATGCCAAAATTTCGGATATTTACGAAGGCACCGGCCAGATCAATCGCCTGGTAGTGGCGCGGCAGATACTCGGATACCGAAGCAGTGAATTACGATAAATCGTAGGGGCGGGCTTGTCCCTGCCCTGGGTGACTACAAGGGCGACCACAAGGGTCGCCCCTACGAAAAACTGAGGAGGAACTATGATCTACAAAATTAACAATGCCGTCGTCATCGGCGCGGGGACGATGGGAGCAGCGCTCGCTGCGCACCTGGCGAATGCTGGCGTGCCTGTGACGTTGCTGGACATCGTCCCCAAAGGCGCGCCGGCTGATGAAAAGCAAGCGCGCAACAAGATTGTCAACGAGGGCTGGGATCGGTGCATCAAGGCGCGTCCGGCCAATCTGATGTCTTCGGACCTGGCGACCTTCGTCAAACTGGGCAACCTGGAAGACGATTTCGAGGCCGTCGCCAAGGCTGACTGGATCATCGAGGCCATCATCGAGCGACTGGACATCAAGCAGCAATTGATGACACGCATTGACGCAGTCCGCAAGCCGGAGGCCATTGTCAGCACCAACACATCGGGCATTCCGGTCAAGGATATCGCCGAGGGCCGCTCGAAGGGTTTCAAGCAGCATTTCCTCGGCACGCACTTCTTCAATCCGCCGCGCTATCTGAAACTGCTGGAAGTAATCCCGACGAAAGACACCCTGCCTGCCGTGACCGAGTTCATCTCATGGTTCGGCAGCTACCGGCTGGGCAAGGGCATCGTCCTGTGCAAGGACACGCCCAACTTCATCGGCAACCGCGTCGCTTTCGGGACGGGCGCGTTCGGCATGTACTACATCCTCGAAAACGGCTACAGCGTGGACGAGGTGGACGCGCTGACCGGCCCCCTGATGGGCCACCCGAAGACGGCTACTTTCCGCTTGATTGACCTGGTCGGCATTGATGTTTGGGAGCATGTCGGCAAGAACCTGGCGCCGGCCATCCCGCATGACACATATGCCCTGAAGTTCTTGAACGCCGAAAAACCGAACAAGCTGATCCACACGATGGTCGAGCGCAACTGGTTGGGCAACAAGACCAAGGTCGGCTTCTACAAGGAAGTCCGCACCGAGGAAGGCAAGAGGGAATTCTGGTCTCTCAACCTGAACACTTTGGAACACGCCTCCCCAACCAAGCCGCGTTTCGACTCAGTAGGCAAGGCGAAGGATATAGAGAATCTGGGTGAGCGGCTGAAGGTGTTCCTGGGCGCATCCGATCGCGGCGCGCAACTGATACAGGCGTTGACCTACCAAGGCTTCCAGTATTCTTCAATGCTCATCCCCGAAGTCGCCAACTCGCCCAAGCCGATTGACGATGCCGTCCGCTGGGGCTTCATGCACGAGGCCGGACCGTTCGAGATCTGGGATACACTCGGGGTCGCCGAGACAATCAAGCAGATGAAAGCCGCGGGCTACGCACCCGCCGCCTGGGTGGAAGACATGCTCAAGTTGGGGTGCGCCTCGTTCTATCAATACAAGGGCGACAGCAAGGTCGGAATCTACGATGTCAACAAGAAGAAGTATGTAAAGATTGCCCGCGCCCCGGGGTTGGTGGCCTTGAGTGAGCTGAAGAAGGCGAAGAAGGTCATCAGTGAGAATGCCGGCGCATCGTTATACGACATAGGCGATGATGTGGCGTGCGTCGAGTTTCACACCAAAGTAAATGCCTTGGACAGTGACATCTTCAATATTCTGCAGACCGGCCTGGACCGCGTCGAGAAGGACTTCAAGGGCCTGGTCATTGGCAATGAAGCCGATGATTTCTGCGCAGGAGGCGCCAACATTTTCATGGTGGTGATGGCCGCGCAGAACGGCCTGTGGGATCAGCTTGAAGCGGAGGTCAAGAAGTTGCAATACATCAACATGCGCGTGCGCTACTTCCCCAAGCCGGTGGTAGTAGCTCCGTTTGGAAGAGTTCTAGGCGGTGGCTGTGAGATAACAATGCATGCCTCGCGGATTGTAGCCGCGGCGGAGACTTATATCGGTCTCGTCGAACTGGGCGTGGGCGTCATCCCGGCGGGCGGCGGCACGAAGGAGTATATGCGCCGCATTATCAACCCGTTAATGCGCGTCCCAAGTGCCGAGGTGCTGCCGGGCTTGATGAAGGTCTTCGAGCAGATCGGGCAGGCAAAGGTAGCCACCAGCGCCGAAGAGGCGCGCCAGTTCGCCATCCTCGGGCCTGCTGACCGAGTGGTGTTGAGCCGCGACCACCTGCTGGCGGAGGCCAAGAAAGAAGTTCTGCATATGGCCGCTACCGGCTACAAACCGCCTGCGCCGGAATTGATCTACGCGGCAGGACGCGACGCCCTGGCTGCGCTACGCGTCGGAGCGTGGGCGTTCAAGGAAGGCAAGTACATCACTGATTACGAGGGCGTCATCGCCGGGAAACTCGCCAATGTGATGACCGGCGGCGACTTGTCCCGCCCGACCTGGGTCAGCGAGCAATATATCCTCGACCTGGAGCGCGAAGCCTTCCTGTCGCTGTGCGGCGAGCAGAAGACCCAGGAGCGCATGTGGGCGATGCTCAATACGGGTAAGCCGTTGCGAAATTAGTTGAAAGTTGAAGGTTGATAGTCTGAGGGTTGAAGGTTTGAATGTTGAAGGTTGAAAGTCAGAACATACAAAATGGCGCCTTCATCCTACAACCTGAATCCTTTAACCTGTAATAGAAGGAGAGATAACTATGCGTGAAGCTGTTATTGTCACTGCTGCAAGAACACCGATTGGAAAGGCCAAACGTGGAGGCCTGGCAACCGTCCGACCGGACGAATTGGCCGCTTTGGTGATCAAGGAATTGCTGAAACGAACGCCAGCCTTGGATCCGAAGGAGATTGACGATGTCATCCTCGGCTGCGCGTTCCCGGAAGGCGAGCAGGGCATGAACATGACGCGGGCGGTCGTCATCCGCGCCGGGCTGCCTGACAGCGTGCCTGGCGAGAGCATCAACCGCTACTGCTCGTCGGGCGTGCAGGCCATTGTTCATGCCGCGTATGCCATCATGGCCGGGCAAATTGATGTTGCACTCGCTGGCGGCGTGGAATCCATGTCCATGGTGCCGATGATGGGCTACAAGTTTGCGCCGAATCCGTACTTTGCCACCGATTTGCCCCACTACTATACCAACATGGGCTTGACGGCCGAAAACGTGGCGGTGAAATACAACATCAGCCGCGCTGACCAGGATGCTTTCTCGTTGACCAGCCACCAGCGCGCCGCGGATGCGGTCAACTCCGGCCGCTTCGACCCCGAACTTGTGCCGGTGGATGTGGAAGTGAAGGAGATGGGACCCGAAAGCAAGCCGGTCACCAAGAACTTCACCGTAAAGCGTGATGAGGGTCCGCGCGCCGATACGACGCTGGAGGTGCTCGCCAAGCTCAAGCCGGCCTTCAAAGAGGGCGGCACGGTGACTGCAGGAAACTCTTCGCAGATGTCGGACGGCGCAGCGGGCGTGGTCATCATGTCCGCCGAGAAGGCCAAGATGCTCGATCTCAAACCGCGGGCGCGCTTTGTTTGCTTCGCGGTGGGTGGAGTCCCGCCGGAGATCATGGGCATCGGACCGGTGGTTGCCATCCCCAAAGCGCTCAAACTTGCTGGAATGTCGCTGAATGATATTGACCTGATCGAACTCAACGAGGCCTTTGCCGCGCAATCGTTGGCGGTGTTCCGCGAAGTTGGGCTGGACACCGGAAAAGTCAATGTCAACGGCGGGGCAATCGCCCTCGGCCATCCACTCGGCTGCACGGGAGCCAAGTTGACCACGCAGTTGATTTACGAAATGGCGCGCCGGAAGTCGAAGTACGGCATGGTATCCATGTGCATCGGCGGCGGCATGGGCGCGGCGGCGATATTCGAGAATCTACAAAATTAATAAGGAGAACAAAATGCCTTTAACAGTTGAATCCCTCATGGCTAAAATGCCAGGTGCCTTTCTTCCAGAAAAGGCGCCAGGGCTGGATGCCGTCATCCAATTCAAATTCAGCGGCGCGGAAGCGGGCGAGTGGTACGCGGCCATCAAGGATGGCAAGTGCGCCGTCGAGAAGGGTACGCATCCCAGTCCGAAGATGACCCTATCTGCTGATTCATCCGACTATGTAAAAATCTTCACCGGCGAAATGGATGGGATGCAGGCCTTCATGCAGGGAAAGATCAAGCTGGCCGGCGATCTGAACCTGGCAATGAAATTGATGACCATGTTCAAGATCCGGTAATAACAGACCTCCGAGGTTTGAAAAACCTCAGAGGTCTGGATTGCGGCGGCGGCAACCGTTGGGCTGTCCGCCGTCGCAACTTTTATGCGAACTGTGGCTTAAACGGATCTTCTGGCTCCGGATTTGGTAACTCACGCGTAGATGCCCCAATCCAACGCATTGGGGTCTTCCATCATCGAGAAGTCCCACGGCTCCATGCCGAGTTCGACTGTTACTGGTTTGCCCAGTCCCTCCTGCGCCTTCTGGCGGATGGATTCGATCATGGCCGGCCCGTAGGGGCAGAAGGGTGTGGTCAGAACCATATAAATCTTGACGGCATCGTCCACGATCTCGACCTTGCGGATCAAACCAAGCTGGAGGATGTTCAGGCCGATCTCCGGGTCTGCTACTTGGGACAAGGCAACGCGCAACGGCTGGACCAAGTCAGGGTGCGTATCGTGGATCGCCCACCTGATCAGATTGGTTTCGATCTCGTTCTCGTTCTCGCTCATTTTTCCTGCTCTGGCTGGACAACGTATGTGCAATGTGCGTCGCCGCTCAAGATGCACTGCACTTTCTCGGCTGGGACGGCCAACATGCGCGAGATAAGCGCCTGATCTACGGTGCAGACTTCGGGGTGGTTCTGTCCGATCTTAAGGTAGGGGCAGGTGATCTCGTGGATTTTATATTGCGCTCCGACCTTCTCCCACTCGACAGTGAAACCCTCCTCCGCCAGCAGGGTTTTCGCTAATTCCAGCCGCTCCTCCATATTCAAGCCTTTCATCTGTTCGGCGTAATCGCCGGCCATATTGTTGGCAATTTCGAGGAAGAGTTTATTGACCAGCGGCTCGGGCAGGGATTCTTTCAACTGGTCGAGCAGGCGGGAGGTCAAGCGCAGGTAACGGGTCGGGAAACGCTCCGTGCCGGACTCGGTCAAGGTATAGACTAGGCGCGGCCGTCCGACGCCGTGGCGTTCCTCTTCGGTGGATACCAAGCCCTGCGCCTGCAAACTGGTCAGATGGTGACGCACTGAGATGGGGTTGATGCCCACCTCCTCGGCCAGTTCGTTGATCGTCGTGCGCGACTGGCGCAGAAGGGTTTGCAGGATTCGGTCACGCGTGCTTTTCATTGTGACAAGTATAACTGCCCCCTTGAACTTTGTCAATATACTAGATAATTATAATAAATATTGACATAACGGCAGCTCGGTGCTATAATGCCGCCGGTCAAAAAAGCAGACCTCCGAGGTCTGCACTAAAGGAGTCTTGCATGTCCGAATTGTTCATCAAGAACCTGCACGTCAGCGTCGAAGGAAAAGAGATCCTCAAAGGTGTTGACCTGACTGTGAAACAGGGTGAAATCCACGCCATCATGGGGCCGAACGGGACGGGCAAATCCACGCTTGCCTATACTTTGATGGGACATCCGCGCTACGAGGTGACAGAGGGGGAGGTAGGGTTCAAGGGCCAGAACGTGCTCGAATTGGAGGCAGATGAGCGCTCACGGTCGGGCCTGTTCCTGGCTTTCCAATACCCGGTCGCCATCCCGGGCGTGAGTGTAGCCAACTTCCTGCGCACTGCGCTCAACTCCCGCCGACGCACCGAGAATCCTGAAGATAAGGGCATCCCCATCCCGGAGTTCCGTAGAATGCTCAAGGAGGAGATGGGCCTGCTGAAAATGGATCCCAACTTCGCCGGTCGTTACCTGAACGAAGGCTTCTCCGGCGGGGAGAAGAAACGCGCCGAGATCTTACAAATGGCAACTCTCAAGCCTGAAATTGCCATTCTGGACGAAACGGATTCAGGTCTCGACATCGACGCGCTGCGCATTGTTGCGGATGGCGTCAACGCCTTGACCGGGCCAGAGCTTGGCATGCTGGTCATCACACACTATCAGCGTTTGCTGAACTACATCAAGCCGCACTTCGTGCACATCATGCTCAACGGACGCATCGTAGAATCCGGCGGCCCGGATTTGGCCCTCAATCTAGAACAGCATGGTTACGATTGGGTGCGCGAGAAATACGAGAATGGAGTAGCGGTTTAAACAAAAAGGGCATGAAGATATTTGATTAATTTATACGTGTTAATTTGTTTTCATGTGTGGTGAAACATGAGCGAAGACGCCAAGATATTGGAAAACATCGGCCAATATAAATATGGGTTTCACGACCCTGAAGACTATTTTTTCAAGTCGAGAAAAGGATTGGATCGGGAAATCGTCGAGCAGATCTCGGCCATGAAAGACGAGCCGCAGTGGATGCTGGATTTCCGCCTGAAGGCGCTCGAACATTTCCAGAAGCGGCACATGCCAACCTGGGGCGCAGATATTTCCGGCCTCGACCTAGACAATATTTTCTACTACGTCAAGCCGACCGAGGGCCAGGGTAAATCCTGGGATGATGTTCCAGAGACGATCAAGAATACCTTTGATAAGTTGGGTATTCCCGAAGCCGAGCGCAAGTTCCTGGCAGGAGTTGGTGCGCAATATGAGTCTGAGATGGTATACCACTCCATCCTGGAGAACCTCGAGAAGCAGGGAGTCATATTCCTGTCCATCGAGGATGGCCTGCGCCAACATCCGAATTTGTTCCGTGAGTATTTCAGCACAGTCGTCCCCATCGAAGACAATAAGTTCGCCGCGCTGAACTCTGCCGTCTGGTCGGGTGGATCGTTCGTCTACGTGCCGAAGGGCGTCAAGGTGGATTTGCCGTTACAGGCCTACTTCCGTCTGAATACGGCTAACATTGGTCAGTTCGAGCGCTCGCTCATCATCGTAGATGAAGGTGCTCAGGCGCACTACGTAGAGGGTTGTACCGCACCCCAATACACCACCGACTCATTTCACTCTGGTGTGATCGAGATCATTGTCAAGCGCGGCGCACGGATGCGTTACACCACCATCCAGAATTGGTCTACGAACGTATACAATCTGGTGACCCAGCGCGCCAAAGTCTTCGGGGATGGCACGCACGAGTGGGTGGACGCGAATCTAGGCTCCAAGGTGACGATGAAGTACCCAAGCTGTTACCTGATGGAACCCGGCGCGCACGGCGAGATGCTCTCGATGGCCTTCGCCGGCTTTGGCCAACACCAGGATGCGGGCAGCAAGATGGTGCATTTTGCGCCGAATACCTCGTCCAAGGTGACCTCCAAATCCATCAGCAAGAGCGGCGGACGCGCCTCGTACCGCGGCCTGCTCAAGGTCTACAAAGGCGCGCACGGCGCCCGCTCGAAGGTGGTCTGCGATGCCCTCCTGCTCGATCCAAGGTCCCGTACGGATACCTATCCTTCTATTGAAATTGACGAGGACGATGTCAGCATCGGGCACGAAGCCTCGGTCTCCAAAGTGGGCGAGGAGCAGCTATTTTACCTGATGAGTCGTGGCCTGAGCGCCGAGGAAGCCACCACCATGGTTGTCTCCGGCTTTATCGAGCCGCTGGTCAAGGAGCTGCCGATGGAGTATGCGGTTGAAATGAACCGACTCATTCAATTACAGATGGAAGGATCGATTGGCTGATTTG
>Ga0315289_10009841_pt1 | contig 13725 bp, 12 predicted proteins | sample YL17G11_40_MG_FD_203452 | JGI IMG/M metagenome (GOLD analysis project Ga0315289, IMG submission 203452) | Sediment microbial communities from Yellowstone Lake, YNP, Wyoming, USA - YL17G11_40 | ecosystem: Environmental > Aquatic > Freshwater > Lake > Sediment | place: USA: Wyoming | collected...
CCGTGTTCCTGTAGATGTTGTTTCCCCGCGGCTCGTAGGGCTTCGGCTCGAGGGCGACCCTCACGCCTGGGACCTCGTCCATCGCCTCGGCTACGCCCTCCTCGAAGCGGCGCCACATGCCGTAGAAGTCGTGGCCGAATGGGTTCTCGTATCCGTCGATGCCCGGCCAGACGACGCAGAATTCGGTGCCGAGTTCCTTGTTGATCCTGAGCGAGTCCTTGAGCCTGTCGACGGCTATTTTCCTCACCTTCTGGTCTGGGTTGCTTAGGCTGCCGAACTCGAACTGGCGGTCGTAGAAGAGGAGGGGGATGGCGGTGATGAGCTTAATGTCCGTCTCCTTCTCGAGCTCCTTGTAGAGGTGGAGGTTTTCCCAGTTCACCTCGTTGGGGTAGTGGGCCTCGACTCCGAAGCCTGGGTCGACGTAGCCGTCGTCGCGGAGCTTCTTGATCCTGTTCAGGGTCTCCTCGACGGTGCCCCTGTCCACGTAGGAGTCGTGGAACCTGTTCCCCATGGGGTAGAAGTACCAGACCCCTGCGGAGAACCTGGGGACGAGCTCTGAGCCGAGGCGTTGGATCATTACTTCGCGGCTCGGCTCAACCTTCTGGGAACGCAGATCGAGCAAAGGGCGTCACCATTGAAGCCTGCTCTCGCGGGGTTAAATGGTTAACGAGGGGTGTGGGGGGTCTTCCTCGAGGCTTATCCTACGCTACCATGGATAAGGCGAAAATTTTTTTTTTGGCTCGGCCTCAGCGGGGGGTGGTGGGTGGCCTGCTTGTCGCGGCGAACGTGCCTCTCAGGTCTAGGCTGAGTCTGTCCTGTAGTCTCTGGAGTCTGTTGTAGAGCTTGGCTCTCTCAGGGTCGGGCTTTGTCCTGCTCTCCTCGTCGAGTTCTACGAGTCTGTCGGTGAGCTGGGAGATGTTGGTCCTCTCTCCGAGGTGCCGCCTGTGGGTCCACAGGGCTTGGATGGCGGCGCCGTACGCCGCCCCCTCCTCGACCCTGATGCGGACGACTTCGACGTCGAAGACGTCCGCGGCTATCCGCCTCCAGGCCGTGTTCCTCGCGGCGCCTCCTGTGAGCCTGACCTCAGAGGGGTTCACGCCGAGCTCCCTGAGCCTGTTGAAGCCGTAGTTCAGCCCCAGCGTCGCCCCTTCCATCGCCGAGCGGGCCATGTTGGGGGCTGTGAGGTTCTCCGCCGAGACGCCGTAGAGGACGCCGGTTCCCTCGGGGACGTTTGGGGTCCTCTCGCCGCCGAGGTACGGGAGGAGCAGGAGTCCGCCCGCGCCCGGATGCGAGCCCGCGACCGCCTCCTCGAGCTCCTCGTGGCCGTAGCCGAAGAGCCTCCCGACGAGGTCCGTGGCGACGGTCACGTTCATGGTGCATGCGAGTGGGAGCCAGGCGTTGGTGGAGTCGCAGAAGGCGGCGACCTCCCCCCTCGGGTCGACGACCGGCCTGTCAGAGTAGGCGTAGACTGTGCCAGAGGTGCCGAGGCTGACGGTGACTATCCCCGGCCGCGTGTTGCCTGTGCCGATGGCGCCCATCATGTTGTCCCCGCCTCCTGCGCTGACGAGGACGTCCCTCAGCCCGAGCCTTTCAGCCGCCTCGCTCCTCAGGTAGCCGGCGGGCTCATCCGAGGGATGAATGCATGGGAGCTTCTCGATCAGGGTGGGGTCGATGGCCTCCGCCACCTCTTCGGACCACCGCCTCCGCCTGACATCCATGAGCGCCGTGCCTGAGGCGTCGCCGTACTCCATCGTGCACCTGCCGGTGAGCCAGAAGTTCAGGTAGTCGTGGGGCAGCAGGACGGTCCTGAGCCTCTCGAAGTTCTCAGGCTCGTGCCTCTTGAGCCAGAGTATCTTGCCGGCGGTGAAGCCGGGCGGTATGGTGTTTCCTATGAGCTCTATGACCTTCTTCTCGCCGCCCAGTGCGTCGGTGAGGAGCCTGCATTCGTCGGCCGTGCTCGTGTCGTTCCAGAGCTTCGCCGGCCTTATCACGTCGCCGTCCTCGTCCAATGGGACGAAGCCGTGCTGCTGAGCCGAGACCCCCAGGCCCCTGATTTTGGTGGGTTCGATGCCTGAGACCTTGACGGCCTCCCTGATCGCCTCGATGAGTGCATCAACCCAGGAGGAGGGATGCTGCTCCCTGTGTCCCGGGGGTAACCCCTCGATGAGCCCCATCGCCCTGAAGGCTGAGCCGAGGACGCGCCCTGACTCGCCGTCTACGACGAGGGCCTTCGTCCCCTGGGTGCCGCTGTCGACTCCTACGAAGTAGTCGGTCAAGGGTCATGATCCACCGCGCGCGCAGATGCTGGTTCTAGTGAGGATAAGGGCTGTGATTTTTTATTGTTTTCCTCATTTGGTGGTGTGGGTTTCCTGTTTTTGGGGTTTGGAGTTAAAATTTAACACCCTCCGCGCCCCGAATGGGGAGACGGCACGGAGCAGGTTCCTGCTTACGCAGGGCACGGAGGGTAATGATATGGTTCAGGCACTATGGAAAAGTCAAGTTCATGTGGAAAAGCCTAGTATTGATTTTGCTATGCCTGAAAAAGAGGTGATATGGGAAAAAATAATAATCATATTAATAATTATTAATCATTATTATAGAAGGCGGTAACCGGTAACCTCTTTTCTACGTGCAGGGCGTAAAAAAGGGGTTGCAGAGGTAAATAGCATAGGGCTAGGGGTAAAATTAGGCTCTCTTTTTACCCCAAGTTTTTTAACATTTTAAAAGAACTTTCCTTAACATGTCATCACCGTATGTAGTGATGGAAGTTTCTGCAGATTTTATTATGAATGTAGCAAAATTAGTTGCATCTTCTCCGCACCCACTTTCAAAAGACGACCTGTATAATTGTTTTGAAAGAAACCCTAGGTATGTGAATGATGCAATATCTCAATGTCTTCAATTAGGCTTAATTTGTGAACAAAATGGTCTTTATATTAGTAATGATAAATATCGAGATTTAATTAAAAGGTCTGATAAGTCAGAATTATATATTCCCCTAAGACAAGCATTACAGAATTATCCTCCCTTTCTTCTTTATGTTGATTTTATCAGCAAAGGATATTCTTCAAATGAGTCTTCACAGATGATGGCAGGCATCTTTAGAATACATTCTCCTAAGAAAAGAATAGAAACTAATTACAGAAATTGGGGTCTTAAAACAGAATTAATAGTAGCTAATCAGAATGGAGAACTAACAATTCCAGAAGCTGAGGGTGGACTTCCTTCTGAATATATTGAGAGTCTGATGAGAGCTTTAAGAGCCGATATGCAAGCTAAGATATTTCTAATAGAAACAATGAGTCAACAAGCATTTGTTTACTTAACTGATAAAGGTATTAGCTTAGAAGATCTATCTGATGCTCTAATAAAATATGAAACAGATTCAGATACTTCAGCCTACAAAGCTTCTCAAACGTTTGAGCACTTTTTATATAAACTTGGGGAGGACGCGAACGTAAATTTGAAATCATGTAATGGAATAATTCAATATGCTGAGGCTATTAGAAGTAATTCAAGCGGAGTCATTCTCAATAATCTGAATCATATCTGTCATGGAATTGGAGGTTTAAGAAATATGTCACATCATGACCCCGATAAAGAGACTGGAAAAGAATGGAATTTCACGCCTCAAGGAGCCATAATTACTTCTTTACTCGTTCCAACGGCTATCAGGAGCATTTATTTGACTTGGAAAGAACAAAAACAAGAGTTTTAAATATTTAGTCACATATTAAATTTATTATGTCCGAGCCTAAACCAGAATTTAAACCTGGACCTCCTACAGGCGCAGCCATTTGGTATACAGATTTTTTAAATAAGTTAACAAGAGTGAAAGTAGACAAAGTTGATAAAAATTTTTTAATTACTAACAACATAGTATCAGAAGGTAATGCAAACAATGTCATTAGAGGACTGAAATTTCTTAATCTTATAAATGAAGATGGTAGTGCAACGGATAAGATAAAAAGTCTTGATATAGTAGGTCCAGACTATCAAAAAAACTTTGAAATAATTGTCCATGAAGCTTATGCTACTCTATTTGAACAAATTAAGCAAATAGATCAATCTCACTTTGAAGATTTACTCAACTGCTTTAAGGTTGAATATGGTATGGCTCCTTCCACAGCAGGACAAGCTGTCAAGATTTTTATTACTCTTGCACAAAGAGCAGGTATAAAATTATCTGATCAAATACTTGAAAATATAATAACAGATGCAGAAAAAAAGAAACCAAAACAAGAAGCTGGAAAAATTCCATTTAAAAGAAAAAACAAAAAAATAGTTGATGAAGGAGAAGAACAGTTACCAGAGACAGTATTAGCTAGACTTACATTAAAAGATACAGGATATGTAGATATTAAAAATAGAGATGACCTTGAAATTGCTGAAGCTTACTGGAAAGTATTACAAAAAAAATTAGCGACTACGTAGGCTAAATCTAATGTATCGAATAGAAAACCCAACGAAAGCAAATCTCAGAAATGTTGCAAAACTCTCTAAAATGCTCGATTTTTTAAAAGAAAAATATAGACCCTTTACAGAAATAGCAAAAGAGGCAATTAAAAGGGGTATTATTGAGTCTGGAAAAGAAAATTCTTTGTATGATTCATTTACAAGAGTAAATAAATATGTAGGATTATTTGAAAGCTTATATTTTCCTAGCGATCAGTCTCCGACTGGAAGATCTAGATACGAGTGGATAGTCACTAAAGACATGACTGAAAAAGAATTTCTTAGAAGAATTAATGAATATAATGATAAAAATTTTAAAAAAGGATTATATCAAAAATAAATATAATAATCTTCAATAATTTAAAACAGTTATTAGTCTGTTAAACTAGAACATTAAAAAATATTGGAAAATATTGCACTCGTTAGGTATTCTATATGATTATATCCTGAAGGAAAAATATATTTCCATCATAAAGTTAAACTATTAAGGGGAATAGAAGGCAGGTAGGTAGAAATCTACCCATACTACTATCCCAATAGTGAAATCCTGTTATTCTATTCCCCACATTAGTAGAATTAGATTATTAAGAGTATTGTATAAAGAAAAAGGATTTAATTTAGTAACGTCCTATTATAATCGGGATATAGTATGGGTAGGGTAAAGGAAGTTAATCTGGTCTTAGATACATATGGTAATTACCTAGGGATGGAGAAAGGGTTAAAATTTAACCCCCAAACCCAACGATAGGTTCGGAATTCATAAATCTAATAAGAACTTGCAAGACATCTAATTCAGGATCGCGGGCGATCGATTGGCTTTGGCAGTTAACTTAGAGTCATTCTTGGCGTTCTTCAATGAATTGAGCTATATAGTAACCTATGGTTCCCTTTTGGTCTGCCTTTTCACTGTAATTACGACTTTCCTATGGTATCCTCATATCAGGAAAAAATTTTCTTCGCCGATCAAACATTCTGGATTATCAGTAGCAAAATTAATTTTGGGGACCACAATTCTCACTATAATAATCCAAATGGGCGTAATGCTACTATACCCAGATTTCCTGTATCAAATGTCGTTTTATTTATTTTTTGTCTCAGCGATAATGTTTGCAACTCGAAGTTTAGTTACACTGGGAGGCGCATACGCACATAAAAGACATGAAAACCACGATTCAAGCTCGGATATCACGGATGAAACGTCATTGGTCACCGTGATTGTTCCGGCCTATAATGAAGAAAAGGCTATTGGCAAAACAATTGATGCTCTTCTTAAGCTTTCTTACGTCAATAAGGAAATTATTGTCATAGATGATGGATCCACAGATGGAACCTTGGAAGTCGCAAAGAAATCTGCAGAAAACGATTTCACGAGGATAGTTTCAAAGGCAAATGGTGGGAAATGGGATGCTCTAAATGCAGGGATAAAGGTCGCCAAAGGCGAATTCATCATCTGCATTGATGCTGATACGCTTCTTGATCCCGATGCCATTCAGCACTTAATTAAACATTTTAATGATCCTGACGTTGCCGCCGTAGCAGGAAATGTGAAAGTCGGAAATCGACGCGGCCTGTTAACGAAGCTTCAAGCACTTGAATACGTTATTGGCATCAATCTTTTCCGGAGAAGCGAAGCGAATCTTGAGAATGTTACGGTTGTGCCAGGTCCAATCGGAGCATTCAGGGCATCGGTACTCAAAGAGATCGGGTTGTTTGAAGGGGACACCTTCGCTGAAGACGCTGATATTACCTTCAAGATTTTGAAGGCGGGGTACAAAACGGTATACGAATCGCGAGCTATTGGATACACAGAAGTCCCAACGTCGATGACGAGCCTTGCGAAACAACGATACAGATGGTACAGAGGCAGTTTCCAAGTGCTCTCTAAATACAAAGACATGTCATTCAATACAAAATATGGGCGCACCGGCACTTTTGTAGTGCCGTGGGCGATTTTCAATGGAGTAATCTATCCCTGGTTCATGTTCTTCACTATGATGTGGCTGCTTGTTTTTTGCTTTAATCCCATATCACCGTATACAATTTATCAGCCAAAAAAAGGTGGCTTTCCAGATTGGGCTAGGGGGCATGGCCCTCCAAACGGCGGCACCCAAATCGGGGTAGCTATTGATTTTTTCCAAGCAATACCCTATATCTACGTTTTTTGGTTCTTAGCTTTCATTGTGTTGGAAGTCGCTATCGCCGCTTTTGCGTTATCTCTAGATGTCAAGGAAAAGAAGACCCTGATAGTGTATACAATACTTTACAGACTATCCTTCATATATATACTAGATATAATAAGGATGCTAAGCCAGCTTGAAGAAACATTTCATTACCCGATGAAATGGGAGAAAATAGAACACCAGGGAATAGAAACTGTTTAGCACGCGCTAAGACAGTCAGTCAATTAATTGTAGAGTTAGATAACGTCGCGAGCGCGAAACATTATATTAACAGAAAAAGAGGCGGAAGTTGAAACGGAACAGTATCAGTGAGGTCATGTTCCCTTATTAGGCGTGGGTACAACTCCGAGTTGCTGCATCAAGCCCAGAGTATCAGACAACCCCCATTCCTCCACGATCTTGCCGCCAACGACACGGTCGATGGCGATCGCCTGCACCTTCACCTTCCTATTTGTTGGGAAGATGCCCATAAATTCACCTTTGTGCGTGCCAGTCACCGTGCAGCGCACCACCGCCTTGTCCCCTTCGACGATTATGTCATCCAAGGTGTAATGAAGGTCGGGAAACGCGTTCAAGTACTCGCTCATAGATTGCTTTACGTTCTTGAGGCCGTGTATATCCTCGCTCTCGGTACTACCGTGCACGACGAAGTCAGTAGCATATAACTCATCCATTACTGCCATGGCAGCCGCCTTTCCCTTGTTGTTTTCCTCGAAAACACGACGCTCGAGCGCCTTAATTTCCTTTGCTGACATTACGAACCACCCGCAAAGAATTCTTGAGCGCGCGTGAATATTTAAATTTAAATAATTCATCGAGCACGGAAGAAGAAAAGAGAAAAGAAATTCTCGATAAAAGGAAGAAACCAAAATTAGGTGTTCTGGGAATCCAAGTTTTACGTTCATCTCTCAAGAATCCAGCGAATAACAAAGCTTCTTCATTAATTAGAGCTTCGCGCGCTAAGGTGTTTAGAAATTGTCGTAGTAATCTAGAACTCCTGGTTTTAGCGCTTTTTATCTGTTCAATTCTTTGAAAATTATGGTGTACCCTCTGGGTAAAGGATGAATTTCGTATCGCATCTGATCTATGAATGAATTTCTAAACAGACTAGCTCGCAAAATTATTAATAACAGATTAAACTACTAAAAACCAAGGTACTAATTACAATACACACACAGAGAGACAAGTGCAGAAGGAGGAGAAACCAACGAGCGTCAACGACTTGATTGAAGACCAGTTAAAAAAGCTGGCGAAGGCAAACCCAGAACCACTCGTGGATGAAGTGCGCTACTGCATACACTCCGCTAGCAAGATTATCGACGCAATCGTGTTAGACAAAACCAAAAGAGCATTTGCAGACATGCGTCCCCACGCTGACCTCTATTCCGAACCAAGTCAAAAGTATGGAATATCTGTCACCGTAGTTCCTTGCACCTTGGCTGAGGCCCGCGAATATTGGCTGCGTGAGCATCCAGTCGGTGGTTTCTTCGAGGAGATGCTTGACACAATACAGAAACCGTTTGCTTTACTTCTGAAAGTTCAAGGTAAGAAGGGACTGATCTTCGTCATCGTAAATATCTCGCCGAAGAAACCCGAGACTAGCGTCAACTTGGCAGTTTGGCCACTTTCCAAGGAATTTGGAGAACAAGTTCCAGTTACTCTTCCAATTGAGTTGCTTCCAGATGATTTAATTACTAAATTGACCAAAGAGCTAAAAGTAACAAAAGTTTAGGCGCGCGTGTATGCGAATATCTAAACACCTAAGCGCGCATCAATCCAAAAAGGCCATTCTTTTCGATTTCTCTTGGCGAAAGAGCGATATTTTAAATTTGTATAGAGATAAAACTGACTAGGGAATATTGAATGTTCCGCAGACTGTTAGCGGACAAGGTGACATGCGCCTACTGTGGAAAGCCTACACCTGTGTCGGATTGGCCTCGGTCTGGTGGCTTCGTGGTGTTTAGTCACGTTACAGAGGAAAACGCGAAGATGCCCGGCGGGAAGGGCGCGTATAGCGTAAGATTGCGATGCCCTCATTGTAGTAAAATATTTTATGTCGTATGGGATAGTGATCCACGTTAACGTATCCTGGGCAGGTTTAAACAGAAAAAGGTGTTTATTTGACGAGCATCACTATAGAAAATGCCCAAGCGACATACAAGGGAACCACTGAGGCAGAACTGCTTATAAATATGGCTAAAGCTTGGGGGTGTCGATTAATCTATAAGTATGCGCATGGTTTTGGAGATAAGATAACGCCTACAGATTATAAGATTGTCATGGCTCCGGGTGACGCTCAAGAGCAAGCCCTACTAAACAGCCCCTACGTTTACAACCTTGTGCTGATTTACAAAGATGGAAAGGTGGTCTATGAACCAGTTTGAACCAATAGTTACTGAACCTGAAAAAAAGGACTTTTCCTAAAAAAACAACTCGTCTTGACAGTTCTAGGATGCGCGCGCGGCGTAAATATTAAAGATTTATGAATGCGCTCAAGCAATTTGAAGCAGAGAGAATAAATGTGTCAATAAAAGGGCCAGACAGTATTCTCATTATAGTTCCCCGAGAGGAAATTGAAGCAAATCCTCCAACTAAAAGTTATCTCGAAGTATTCGTAGATCGGGCTGCTGAAACAGTTGTGAAAGAAAGGAAGCCTTGTACAATAGAGATAATAATTGACGGTTATAATAGAGATTCCCGCGAATTATACGAGATTCCAGAAGTTTGTGAATGGGCAAGAAAAGAATATCGCTTATTGCCTGGTCTTTCCTTTTTCCTAACCGATGATTCTCGATTGAGATTCTGTGGCTGGTTATGCGGCTCAGTAACTAAGGATGAGATCGTCACTGATTCATTTTTGGAGAAGCTAGATGAACTGCGTATGCGTTTTATCGTGGACGGGGTTTATCATAGCGAGAGTATCTTACGTGACAAAGGGGCCGACGAGTCACTTTTGAAGGAAATTTACTTAAAACAGATCGCGCGCGCAAAAGAGGCAAAATAAAAAATGGGGATATTTGGTAGGTTTTTAGCGAAAAAGGACAAAAATGAAACGCAAATTGCAAGTGTTCTGGGGAGACCTGATAGAAAAACAACTTTTTTTGTAAAAGATGTTTATTTAATCACAGGAATCGGGGTGGTTCCTGCTGGAACTGTGAAAGAGGGAAATCTTCGAGTTGGCATGAAATTAAACATCAATGGCACAATAATGACAGTGAAAACCATAGAAACATCACAGGAATCGATCCAAGAAGCTAAAGAGGGGGATGAAATTGCTTTTTCAGTAGGTGGAGTGAATTTAGAATTGCAGAAAGCTCTATTAGGGTCTGCGAACAAAGCAGAGATAACTTTCTCAGAAGACGGGAGCATTGTTAATCAGCTCAAAAGTCGTCATTGGGGAGAAGGACAGAAATGGGAACTAAGCCAATCAACTAATGGCAAATTCGAAGTCACCCCAGTCAATACTCAAAAACTCGACGAAGAAACGCTCACACGCTCAATTGAGACGATTCCAGTTACTTGTATGGTTTGTCACAAGGGAACACCAGTTCCGACTAGTAATCCCTCTTTCGGAACGCCGTTGCGTTGTGTCCATTGCCAAAGCCCCCTTATTCGGGTATCAGAACCAGAGCAAGGAAGCCCTCTATCAACTTCACCTGAACTATTGCAAAGAATCTATGGATATTCGGGCCTGTATCTGGATCATCCACGTTGCCCGTGGTGCCAAAAAATAAATTACTCAATAGTTTTCCCTGCAGATGGGCGCTTCATTGGGTGGTATGCTGTCCGGAATCCGGAAAATCCGCAGGCATTCCGGATAGATATCAAATGCATACACTGTGGTAAGGGTTTCCATGTTGAATGGGACAAAAACCCGCTGTAGCACTGTACGATAATTCGCGCGCGTGAAGCCGTGGGCTTCCAGCCAACACGGATCATGAACGCCAAGTGAGAAGTCAAATAGCTTCACGACGGGACATTCTCTAAGGGAAGACTCCATTGGCGCGCCATGCCGAGCTTGCCGAGCTGAACCTACCCGAGTTCGGGCTCCCCACCGCTGAGCCAGTGATCCCGCCTGACACCTATCGGAGCCGGCTCAGAGCCCTCACCGAGCGGGCGGCCGAGGAGGGCTACGACGTCTTCGCCGTCTACGGCGACAGGGAGCACTACGCCAACATCGCCTACCTGACGGGCTACGACCCCCGGTTCGAGGAGGCCCTGCTCCTGATGAACGTCAGGAAACCCGACGCGAAGCCCGTCCTCCTCGTCGGGAACGAGGGCATCGGCTACGCCGCCATCAGCCCCATAAAGGAGGACATCGAGGTCGTCCTATACCAGAGCTTCAGCCTTCCCGAGCAGCCAAGGGGCAGCAGCCCGAACCTGGAGGAGATACTTAGGCAGTCAGGCGCCGGAAAGGGCTCAAGAGTCGGCGTCGCCGGATGGAAATACTACTCATACGCCGAGACCGAGTCCCCGGAGACGCGCCTCGAAGTGCCGAGCTACATAGCAGAAGCCATGAGGCGTGTATCCGGCCACGACAACGTCCTGAACGCCAACAGGCTGCTGACCGACCCCGGGAGCGGCCTCCGAGCCGTGAACGACGTCGACCAGCTCGCCCGATTCGAGTTCGCCGCCGCCCACACATCACAGGCGATCAGAGACGTCATCTTCAAACTCCGCCCCGGGATGACCGAGTACGAGGCCGTGAGGCTGATGAGGCTTAACGGCATGCCCCTCTCGTGTCACCTGATGCTGTCGACCGGGCCGAGGGCATTCATGGGACTCCCCAGCCCGTCAAGCAGGGTCATCAATGTAGGCGATCCACTGACGATGGCGTACGGCGTCTGGGGAGCCCTAAACGCGAGAGCCGGCTTCGTAGTCAAGGAACAAGGCGAGCTGCCAACAAGGATCAGAGACTACGTTGACAGGCTCGTGGCGCCCTACTTCGAGGCAGTCGCCGACTGGTACCGGCACATCCGTATCGGTGTGAGGGGCGAGGAGCTCTACGACGTTATTCACAGCCGTATCGGGGAGCCCTTCTTCGGTGTCCACCTCAACCCCGGCCACCTCATCCACCTCGACGAATGGGTCTCCTCCCCCTTCTACGAAGGCTCGGACGTGAGCCTCAAGTCAGGCATGGCCCTCCAGACAGACATCATACCCGCGACCGGCACGAAGTACTTCACGACGAACATCGAGGACGGCATAGCCCTAGCCGACGGGGGGCTGAGGAACGAGTTCGCCTCACGTTACCCGGAGGCTTGGAACCGGATTCAGGCAAGGCGGCGCTTCATGCGGGAGGAGCTCGGCATAAGCCTCAAGCCCGAGGTTCTCCCGTTCAGCAACATCCCCGCCTACCTGCCCCCCTTCCTCCTCTCGCCCAGGAAAGCGATGAGGATGGTCGACTAGCAGCCTAATCAGTTTTTAATACCCGGCAATGCTACGGAAGGATATGCAGGGCGTAATAGGCGTCTACTCCAGGCGGAACGTCGCATTGAAGGCCCTCTACACCCTCTACGGCGTCCAGCACAGGGGACAGGAGAGCGCCGGCATAACCCTCGCCGGCGACCGGAGCCTCCGCACCATTAAGGGTAGGGGCCTCGTCTCCAAAGTCTTCGACGAGCGCTACATGAAGACCGCAGACTCAGACAAGTACGTAGCCGTGGGCTGCGCCTCCGGCGAGAGCAGTGAAGGGGAACTCGCGCCCCTATTCCTGAGCTCTGGGAAGTACAGGATCTCGCTAACCCTCGACGGCTACATTCCTAACAGGGGCAGCAGGACCAACGAGGAGGCCTTCGGCGCCTGCATGGTCGCTAAGCTGAGATCGAACGGAGTCAAGACAGCCCTCGCCGAGACGATGAAGGAGCTGGAGAACGCCTACTACTCCCTCGTGGTAGCCGTACACGACGTAGAGACCAACAGGAGCTCCCTCATGGCCGCTAGGGACCCAAGAGGTGTAAGGCCTCTATACCTCGCAGAGGGGCAGGGGGAGCTCTTCGTAACCTCGGAGTCGGCACCCATCGATGTTCTCGAGAACATGGGGGAGATAATCGGTAAGCGCCGCGACTTCAAGCCCGGCTCCATGATAACCATGGACGAGGAAGGCTTAACCGAGAGGCAGGTACTTGAGCCCCGCCCAGCCCACTGCGCCTTCGAGTGGGTCTACTTCGGCAGGCCCGACTCAGTCATAGAGGGGCGCAGCGTCCACGAGGTAAGGAAGAATCTTGGCCACGCACTTGTAGAGACGCACGGGCTGAGGAAGCTCTACGCGACCGAGAAGGGGCCGAGGAAGGACATGGTCGTCATACCGGTCCCAGACTCGGGGAGGTCGGTCTGCACCGGTGTAGCAGAGGCCCTAGGCCAGCCGGCTGACGAGGGCGTGATAAAGAACGCCTACCTCGGCAGAACCTACATCATAGACGACCCCGCCTTCAGGAAGATAGCCTCCGACCTCAAGCATAACATCATCAGGGAGACGGTCGGGGGAAAGAAGGTGATAATCACAGACGACAGCATAGTCAGGGGTACCGTGAGCGAGTCGGTGGCCAAGAACCTGCGGATCGCCGGAGCCACAGAGGTAGAGTTCCTGGTCAGCTACGCACCCATATTCCACCCCTGCTTCTCTGACCCCGCTGACAAACCCCTCGCGGCGGCACCCTACGAAGGCTTGAGCCTCGAGGAGATAGGGGACAGGGTGGCGGAGGGGCTCCCTTCGATAGACAAGGTCAGGTACAACTCCCCCGAGAACGTCGTGGCCTCCATCGGGCTACCCCGCTCAAGCATCTGCACCATGTGCATCAGCGGCGTAAACCCCTTCGAAGAAGAATAGCCTACAACACGTAGGCTTCGCCAACGACGGGCTGCACAACGTTCCCGTGGATGTCGCCGAACATCCAGGGGTTCTCAGTGTGCACGGGGAACAGCCTAGCTGGCTTGATCGCCCGTATGGCCTCCGTGAGCTCAGGCCTGCTTATGTGGCCGGAGGCGTGTAGCTGGTGATACTTCAACCCGAAGTGGCTGAGCCAGTTCTGGAGCACCTGCGCCTCGATGTCCTCCTCGCCGAAGGGCTCGCTCATGCTGTAGATGAAGT
>Ga0315289_10009842_pt1 | contig 13725 bp, 12 predicted proteins | sample YL17G11_40_MG_FD_203452 | JGI IMG/M metagenome (GOLD analysis project Ga0315289, IMG submission 203452) | Sediment microbial communities from Yellowstone Lake, YNP, Wyoming, USA - YL17G11_40 | ecosystem: Environmental > Aquatic > Freshwater > Lake > Sediment | place: USA: Wyoming | collected...
AGGCCCGAGGCCAGCACCCGCTCCTCCACCGCCGTGGCCACCTTGCGGGCCGTCGCGGCGTCCAGGCGCGCCTCTTTCTCCAGCGCGTCGGCGATGCGGCTTTTGTCCCACGGCACCAGGGCGTCCTTGGCGCCCGTGTCGACCAGGAGGGCGGAGTCGGTGGTGCTGCGGCCCTTCTCCTGGGCGGCCTTGCGCACGGTCATCGCGCGCCGGGCCTGGGCCCGCTTGTCGCGGTACAGGATGTACGCCTTGGCGGTTTTGGCGTGCCCGGTTTCAATCAGGACCTTTTCGACCATGTCCTGGATATCTTCGATACCGGGGGTATCGCCCTCGTAATGGCGTTTCAGGTAATCCGCGACGGCCGCGGCGAGTTCCTCGGCCAGGAACCGGTCCTCGCCGCCGACCGCCCGGGCCGCCTTGAAGATGGCGTGGGCGATCTTCGCCTTGTCGAAAGGCATGATGCGCCCGTCGCGTTTGCGGATCTGGATGATGCTGCGTTCAGCCATACGTCCGTTCTCCCTCCCGTGCCTCGTTGACCCGTTTGGCCCGGCAGCGGCCCCCTGGCCGCATTGCAGTTTATCGGGGGCGGCCCTCCGCCGCCCCCGCGCCCTCGCGGCAGCCCGGCTGGCGGGCCGGCCCTCATGCGCCGGAGCCCGGCCGTGGCTCCGGTCCCGCCCGCTGGCTCCCCTTTCCGGGGGCCGGCGCCGAACCGCCCTGCTTCAACATCGGCTCCACTTCCTGCACGAATTCCGACACGCCTTCAAAGTTCCGGTACACGCTCGCGAACCGCACGTAGGCCACCTGGTCCTCCTTCTTGAGTTTCTCCATGACCAGGTCGCCGATGGCGCGGCTGGAGATCTCCAGTTCGCCGCGCGCCGCCAATTCGTCCTCGATTTCCTGGAGCATTTCGTCGATGCGGCTGGTGGGCACCGGCCGCTTGTGAAGCGCAAGGAGAAGACCCCGGCGGATCTTCGACCGGTCGTAGGCCTCGCGGGTGCCGTCCTTCTTGACGACGCGGAGGCGCGGCTCGCTCTCGGCCCGCTCGTACGTGGTGTAGCGCCGGCCGCACGCCAGGCACTCGCGGCGCCGGCGGATCGCCGGGCCGCTCGCCCGCGAGTCCACCACCTTGTCGTTATCTTGATGACAGAAGGGACATTCCATCGTCGCGCACCCCCTGCCGAAATCGCCCTGGAGATGCAGGCTGCATCCCGCCCCCTGGAAACCCCTTTTCGGCAGACACAAGATATGGGGTTCCCCGGCGCTTGTCAACCTCGGCATTCCCGCTCTATGTTAATCAGAAAAAAATGAGAAAGTGCGAGATCAACTACGCCATCTAGGCGGCGGACATGGTAAGGCCCCATTATATAGGGTGTCAAGACTCTTCTTGCCTCGCGTTTTCGGCATGCTTTTTTGTCACAGGCGGGGAAACGCCTAAGACGCGGAAACACAACAGGTTGTGGAGTGCGGGCGGAAGTTATCCACCACAAAAAAAATCTTTCCACCCCTTTTAACCGGCGGCGCAACAACCCCCGCCCGCAGGGGCACACCGGGACCAAACCTCACTATCTGGGGGGTGGCAACGAATCGCTGGACTGAATCAGAACTCCCCGGCGCGGCGGCTGGGGGCCGGCCCTCGGCCTCAGGCCCGCTACGGCCCCCCTGCCGCCGGCGAAAACACCTCTACCTGAACGCCGGCCAGGCCCAGCAGCGTCTTGCCCAGGGCATCCGGGTAATCGTGCCGGCAAACGACCCGGCGGATGCCCGCGTTGATGGCAACCTTTGCACACATGGAACATGGATGATGCGTAGTGTAAAGGGTCGCCCCGTCGATGCGGACGCCGTGCTTGGCGGCCTGGATGATGGCGTTCTGCTCGGCGTGCAGGCCGCGGCAGAGGTCGTGCCCCTGCCCCGACGGCACGTGATTGCGTTCCCGCGGGCACCCGCCCTCGGCGCAGTGCGGCACGCCGCTCGGGGCGCCGTTGTACCCGGTGGCCAGGAGGCGCTTGTCGACGACCAGGAGCGCCCCGACCTGCCGCCGCAGGCACGTGGACCGCCGCGCCACCTGCTCGGCGATCGCCATGAAATACTCATCCCAAGTGGGTCGTTCCATGGCGCCTAAGGTAGGGCCGCAGGCCGCCGCTGTCAAGCGCGGATGCGCATGGCAACGGGTTTCTGATGTGCACCGGGCGCCCTAATACTACAGCGCAACTTCGCGCGGCGGGTCTCCCGACCCGCCGCGCAAGACCCTCTGGCGCGGCCGAGAACACCGCTTTTCGCGCGGTGGGTCAGGAGACCCACCGCGCAAAGAACTTAAGTTGCGCTGTAGTACTAACACTACAGCGCGACTTGCCGCACGGCGATGAATGTAACTGTTTGCAGCAGCGTTGCTTGCACGCCGTAGCGCGGGGCCTTGTGCCCCGCGAAGGACGGCGCGGGGGATAAACCCCCGCGCTACGGCATTGCCGCGGCCTGTGTTCCATTCCTCGCACAGCAGCCTTTGCCGCAAGTTGCGCTGTAGTGCTAATCTTCTGCTCTCGTGAGCAACTCGTTCACTTGGCGCCGGAGCGTGGGCAAGTCCTTCAGCAGGACCTCCCAGACGACTTCATTGGAAACCGCGGCATAACCATGAATCAGAATATTTCTGAAAGAGATGATGCGTTTGGCCTCGCTGATGGCGTTGGCGAGGTCGGGTTCCAGTTTGATCGCCTGGCTGAGAGCCTCGCCGATGATCTCGAATTGTCGTTCTACCGCCGACCTGAGAAATGCGTCCGCCAAGTAATCGGAAAGCGTCTTGTCCTCGGCAAACTCTGCCAGCAGTTCGCCGGCCTTCCGAATGTCGTAGAGGAACTTCTTGCTCTCAGGCCGCATAGAGGACCTCGCGTTCCGCCCCAATGGCCGCCAGAAAATACGGGTTGTCGATGGCCTTGGTTTCAACGAGGTCAATCCTGCGGCCAAAGAGCGATTCCAGGGCCTCCAGCAGCCCGAAGTAACAGTCCGCGTGCCCACCCGCAGGTACGTCCCGAAAATCCACAAGAAAATCGAGGTCGCTCCTGCCAGGGTCGAAGCGCCCGGCGGCCGCCGACCCGAAGAGTTCCAGCCGGCCCACATGGTAGCGCGCGCACAAGCGGCCCAGTTCCTCGCGTTTGGATTCAACGATGCCCACCATGACAGCCTGCCCCCAAGAGCAATGCCCAGTCCTGCAACACCCCTTGCGCTCTTGCGCGGTGGTTCTCCCGACCTGCCGCGCGCCTCCCGCACATTCCTCTATGATAACCGCACGGCTCACGGAAGCAAGACGATGCCGCGATGGCCGCCGAGTTTGACGGCCAAGAAGCGGCGGACGGCATCTGGCGCGGCAGGGGGCGCCAGGGGGGCGAGGACCACGGCCGCCGGCTCCCGCCCCTCGCCGATGCCCGCGCCGGGGTACGCGCGGGCCAGCAGCGGCCGGTGGACCGAGAGCCAGCGTGCGGCGGCCTGGGTGTCGACCGTCTCGCCGGCCCCGGCCAGGAGGATGGCCACGAGCGTGCCGTCCTGCCGCACGGCCGCCAGGGGCGGGGCGCCAGGCTCATCGACGTCGATGCGGAGCACCTGCCGCAGGTCCGGGCCCAGGAGGGCCGGCGCCTGCGCCTCGACGGCGGCCACGAGGGCGCCGCGGCTCTCCGGCTGCCACGGGGCGAAGACGGAGCAGGGTACGCCCGGGGCGGCATCGGCGTCGCCCGCCCCGTACGGGCCCGTACTGGGCGCCGGCCCGGCCGCCGCACCCAGGCCCAAGCCGGGCGCGAGCGGCGCGTCGGCCGGCCGCACGTCGGCCGGCGCCGGCCGCGGCCCCGCGGCCGCCCCTGCAAGACCCGCCGCGGGCGCCGTGCCCGGTCCGGCTCGCCAGGGCGACGCCGTGGCAAGCCCGGCCGCCGCAGCGCATGCCGGGTTGCCTACATATGGCCAGACCTTATCAGATGGGGCCCGGGTCAGTATCCGGAGCGGCTCCGGGCACCCGGGGCGGAGGCACGCCGCGCCTTCCGAGAGGAACCCCTGGTTGGCCAGGTCGCAGGCGAGGAACCGGCGCGAGGCCCGCCGGAGGCGCCCCGCGAGCCGTCCCGCCTCGTCGGGGCCGTCGGTGCCGACGACAAAGAGCGAGGCGGGCGCCGCCAGCCCCCGGGTGCGCCAGGCCTTGAGTTCGCGGTAGGTCTCGACGATGCTCTCCGCGTCGGCGGCGGCCACGAAGACCGTCCGCCGCGCCTGGGCCGCCAGGCGCCCGGGCACGCCGCGCGCAGGGTCCAGCGGCACCACGACGACCTGGTCGCACCGGCTGACGAGTTCGGCGATGGCGCGGCCGATGTCGGCCGGGTCGAGGCAGTACTGGGGTCCCACGCGGCCGCAGGCGGGCTCGCCCAGGATGTGGGCGTCCGCGCAGGCGCCGTCAAAGAGGAAGACCGCGGCCGTCCGGCCTGGCGGCATCAGGCTCGCGGCCACCGCCAGGGCCGCGCGCCGGCGGTCCGCGGTCTCAATGCCGGCCGGGACGAGCAGGTAGAGGCCCAGGGGCGGATCGGCCTCGGGCGGCAGGCCGTCGTCGGCCGGGACCGAAAGAGAGGGCTCCGGCGGCGGCACCGGGGTCTCGGGCACGGCCTGCCCGTACGGGCCCGTACTGGGCGGCAGGCGGGCCGCGTCCGGGTCGCCGGCCGCCGCTTCGGAAAGCAGGGCGTCGGCCACGGCGGTCAAGCCGTCCTGGCGCGGCCCTGCGGCGGGGTGCAGGCCCGCGAAACGGCGCTTCGGCGCGGAGGGTGGATTGGGTCCCATGGGGCCGCCGACGCTACGGGATTTCGACGACGCTGTTCAGTTCGCCGTACGGGTTGCTCTCGACGTACGGATTGGCCGGGTCGCTCGTCCAGCGGCCGTCGATGATGAGGCGGTAAGCATAGCGGCCGGAGGGGAGGCGGAATTCCCTTGTCCAGACGTCCGCCTGGTCTGTGGCGGCCATTTCGGATTCGTCGCCGGCGGTGCTCCACTGGTTGAAGTCGCCGGCCACCTGGACGCGCGTGGCGCCCGGGGCGTGGCAGACGAAGCGCACGCCGTCTTCGGTCGGGATGGCGCCGTAGACCATTTCGATTTTCTCGTTGACGGCCTGTTCCTCGGTGCGGCGCTGGCGGACCTCCTGCCGGGCCATCTCCTCGTACTCCAGTTGGAGGCCGGCCGAAAGGAGTTCCTGCGCCAGCGCCCGGTAATCCTCGTGGCCGCGCGACCCGGGACTGAACTCGGCGATGGGGCTGCCCATGGCGGCCGCCTCGCGCAGGCCCATGTGGGACCGGATGACCGTCTCGAGCACCTGCGGGCCGTGCTGGTCCCTGAGCGTTGCCAGCGTCCGCCGCATGCTGCGGACGCGGGTGTCGTACATGGTGGCCAGGATGCGCACGGCGGGCTCGCGCCCGGTGCGGGCGGACACCATTTCGACTGTCTCGATCGTCCGCGCCAGCCCGTATAGGCTGAAGAACCCCAGGTCCACCGGCACGAGGACTTCGGTGGACGCCACGATGGCGTTCATCGAAAGCAGGCCCAGGCCCGGGCCGCAATCGATGAGGACCACGTCGTACCGCTTGGCGGCCTGTTCCAGGGCGAGTTTCAACCGCGTCTCGCGGCCCTCCGCGCCGGCCAATGTCTGCTCGAGGCTCGCCAAGCCGACGCTGGCGGGGGCCAGGTAAAGGCCGTCGAGGATCTCCCACGCGATGTCCGGCAGCCCCAGGGGCGTCGGGTCGGAGCCGTCGGCGCGCATCACATGCCAGGTGCTCAGTTCCACTTCATCTTCTCTGACGCCGCAGCCCACGGTTGCGTGCGCCTGCGGGTCGAGGTCCACCAGGAGCACCCGCCGTTTGGCGCCCGCGAGGGTGGCGGCCAGGTTGATGGCCGTCGTCGTCTTGCCGCATCCCCCCTTGTGATTGAAGATGGCGATAGTACGCATGGCTGCTCTCCCCGCCGCCGGATGCGGCGCGGGCCCCATCCGGAGGCCACACCCCTCGTTTTCAGTATTGGAAACCCACGCTCTCCTTCATACCAATCTCTTCGGCCAGAAGCAAATGGCGTCTTTAGAAAACTTATCGGACCTTTGCAAAAATCTGTTCCCCGTTGCCGCACCTGCATCCATGCCGCGCACCACCCTGGCAATCTCCCGGCCGCAAGACACGAAACGCGACCGACGAAAAGCGATCCAGGCGCGGCCAAGCCCCAGAAACGTTGCCATTCGGAAACATTTGTTGCAGCAGGGCATCAATGACGTAACCACTTGAATCCGCAATTGTTACGACGCAGCGGCGGTCTTGGTGTCCAGAAAATGATGTTTCCGCGAAACGCGTCCGCAAGCGAGCCTTGCCGGAACGGCAGAATCCAAATGTTCGGCGATGCGAGTAACCCTCTGGCAGGCAAGGACTTACGACCGGCAATAAGATTTATCGCCAAGAGGATGACCCAATGGCATGGCCATTGCTCCTATTGGTTCGAGTGGCTCGTTCTTTAATTGGCATCGCTTGTGACTTTCCGCACAGCCCTCCCCCGGGTGCGCCAAGTCTTCAGGCGCTTTGCCACACAACCCCCTTAACTCCCATAAAGAACGAGCCACTTGCGAGGAATCGCTCCAGCGGGGCGTTGCGGCGGTTAGACGGGTGGGTTTGGGAAATCGGTTGCGGGATAGGGAGGATTACGGGGTCGGAGGACCACGCCTCATATCAGGCCAATCGTTCCACACACACATGGAATCCGGATCGGTCTGAGGCACGCGGGGTGCCAAGAATCGCAGGGGCGTGCGAGACTTCAATAACTGTCTATCCCCGCAGCACGGGCAGGATCTCCCCTCCGGGTCCTGCCCAATTTTTTTGCGCCCCCTGCCGCCCGGCGACCGGCGGCAGGTCACCTCCACGCGGCGGGCGCCGCTGACGCCCGGCTTGACCCGGCGTCCGGAGCGCGCCCCCCATTGAATTCCGGGAACCTTCCCCCGGCCATGGCGTCCAATCCTTCGAACGAGCGCGGCAACGGTTTGGAGGACGCAAGCATGGCCGGCCGGAGAGGCGGACGATTCGGATGGCTGGGTGGCGTCCTGGCGGCGATCCTGGCGGGGACGGTTTTCGCGGCGATTGCCTGGGCGTCGTATATCGAGGAAGAGTTCAGCGGCCAGCCTCCGGCGGTCCGGCCGATTCCGCCGCCGCCCCCGCCGCCGGTTCGGCGCATCCTCCCCCCGCCCCCCAGCAGCCACGTGCCGGAACTGGCGCGGCTGCTGGACCGCATCGAGCCGCGCAGGCCGCTCGTATACGGGCGGCTGGCAATCTTTCCGGTCGTCGCCCGCGGCGGGAGCGACCTTGCGGGGCGATGGCTGACGGCGGACGCGGCCATCGCGCGCGGCATCCTGGTTGTGACGGAGCGCGACGGCGGCGGCAGCGTGCCGGTCATCCGCCTGGAGAACCGGAGCGGCAGCGACTCCATCTTCATCATGGCGGGCGAAGTGGCCTCCGGCGGCAAGCAGACGCGGACCTTCCGGCAGGACGTCATCCTGTCGCCGCGCCAGCGGGTCGAGGCGCCTGTCTTCTGCGTCGAGGCCCACCGCTGGGCCGGCAAGGCGGATTTCGGCGCCGGCGGCCTCCTCGTGCCGCAGTCCATCCAGCGCGAGATGCGCAAGGGCGCCGACCAGTCAGGCGTCTGGTCCGAGGTGGCCCGCAGCAATGCCGCCGTGGGGGGCGAGAACGCCACGGGAAGCCTGGAACTGGCCCTGAAGTCGCCGCCCGTCCGGCGCGACTTGGACGACGTCCGCCGCACCCTCCTGCCGGAGGTCCCCGGCGACAGCATCGGCTTCGTCTTCGTGGACCGCTGGACGGGTCGGGCGGCGGGGGCCGAGTTCTTCGGCCGTTCGGACCTGGCCCTGGCCCTCCTTCCGAAACTCATCGACGCGTACGCCGTGGACCTGGTGGTGCCCTACAAGCACGACCGGCATGACTACGGCGCGCCGGACGACGGGGCGTTCTGGGACTTCATCAGCCGCATTCGCGCGGCCGGCAGTTTCCGCTCGGGGACGCCGGGCGCCGGCGAGGGCATCCGGATGCGCGGGCCGGGCCTGGTGGGCGACGGCGTCGGCCTGGCCGATGCGCTCGTGCACTTCGGCTGCCAGGCCGAGGAACGCATCGTGCCGATGCCCGCGCCGATGCCGGCCCCAAGGCCGTATCGGGAGTAACCCAGCCGTTTCGTCTGAACGCAGGTACGTGTTTAGCGTGCCCGGCAACATCTGTCATTCTGAGCGAGCGTAGCGAGCGAAGAATCTCAACCGTCCGAACAGCGAGATTCTTCGGCCCCGTAAACGGGGCCTCAGAATGACAGCGCTAAACACGTCCGGCGCATCCGCGCGCCGCGGGGCCGCCCTGCCGGGCGCATCAGCGTACGTGAGTTTACGCTCCGGCGGCAGGTATTTCAATCCCGAACGCGGCGCACATACAGCCGCAGACGCGCGGCGGGCAAAGCAATCGGCCGCCCGCCCGTACGGGTGTGTTGGGGTGCTCGGGCTCCGCGAGGAGCGGATAAATCAGGCCTTGCCTTCGGCGGCCTTGGGGGTGTCGGTCTTGGGGGCGTCGGTCTTGGGGGTCTCGGTCTGGGGCGTTTCGGCCGGAGGCTGTTCGGTTGGAGGGGCATCGGTCTTGGGCGCCTCGGCGGGAGGCTCTTCGGGCTTGGGCTTTCCGACGCGTTGGCGTTCGGTGCTGACGGGGGCTTCCTTCCTGGGTCCGCGTCCGCCGCGGCCGCCGCGGCCACCCGGCCTGCCGCCGCCCGGCCCGCCGCCCGGCCCGCCGCCCGGCCCGGCGCCCGGCCTGCCGCCGGGCCTGCCGCCGGGCCTGCCGCCCTCGGCCTTTACAGCGGCCTCGCCCGCCTTGGAGAGGGCCTTCGGCCGTCCGCTGGTCGTGTGCAGGCGCAGGGCGATGGGGGGCTTGCGCTTCGGCGTAGCGACGGGGGCCTTGACGGCCTCCTTCGCGGCCTCCGCGGCCTTGGTAACCGCCTGCTTGGCGTCCCAGGCGTACTTCCTCTGGAACTTCTCGACGCGGCCGGCCGTGTCGATGAACTTCTGCTGCCCGGTGAAGAACGGGTGACAGTTGGAGCAGACTTCGACCGCCAGCGTGGCGACCGTGGACCGCGTCATCCACGAACTGCCGCAGCCGCAGGTGACCTTGCAGTCGACGTATTTCGGATGAATCTTGGGCTTCATGGCTCAACCTTTTTTATGGCCGCCCGGCCAGGTGCGAAAGGGCGGTATTATACACGCCGGGCAACGCAATGCAAGGCTCGAACCGCCCGCCGTCCCTTCGTCCCTCCGTCACTTCGCCTTCTTCGGCAGGCTCTGGATAATCTGGTCGGCGATGCCGTAGGCGACGGCCTCCTCGGCGCTCATGAAGCGGTCGCGGTCGACGTCCTCCTCGATTTTCGGCAGCGGCTGGCCGGTGTGCCTGGAAAGGATCTCGTTGAGGCGGGCCCGCACCCGGAGGATTTCCTCGGCCTGGATGTGGATGTCGGTGGCCGTGCCGCGCGCCCCGCCCATGGGCTGATGAATCAGGATGCGGCTGTTGGGGAGGACGAAGCGCCTGCCCTTGGTTCCGGCGGCCAGGAGGACCGCCGCCATGCTGGCCGCCTGCCCCAGGCAGTACGTGGCCACGGGGCACCCGACGAACTGGACGGTGTCGTAGATGGCCATGCCTGCGGTGATGACGCCGCCCGGGGAGTTGACGTAGATGGAGATGGGGGCCTCGGCGTTTTCGTTCTGGAGAAAGAGGAGTTGGGCGATGACCAGGTTGGCCATGTCGTCTTCGATGTCGCCGCCGATGAAGATGATGCGGTCCTTCAGGAGGCGGCTGTAGATGTCGTAGGCCCGCTCGCCGCGGCCGGTCTGCTCGATCACCATCGGGACCAACTGGTTTCGCGCTTCCACGGTTGGGCATCCTTTTGTCGCGTTGACGATGAAACGTCCGTCGCCGCGCCGGCGGCGGGTAAACGTCGAATGCCTTTACTTTTTGACTTCGGGCGTATGCTCGAGCACCTCGTCGACCAGGCCGTACTCCTTGGCCTCCTGGGGGGTGAAGTAGCGGTCGCGTTCGGTCTCGGAGCGGATCTTCGCGGGGTCCTGGCCGGTGTGGCCGGCGAAGATGCGGATGAGGGTTTCCTTGTCGCGCAGGACTTCCTTGGCGGCGATGGCGATGTCGGACGCCTGGCCGCCCACTTCGCCGGCCGGCTGATGCAGCATGATCTTGGCGTGCGGCAGGGAGTAGCGTTTGCCCTTCGCGCCGCCGGCCAGCAGCAGGGCCGCGCCGCTGGCCACCAGGCCGATGGCGTACGTGGCCACCGGCGAGTCCAGGAACTGCATCGTATCGTAAATGGCCAGGGTGCTCGACACGTAGCCGCCGGGCGAGTTGATGTACAGGCTGATTTCCTGGGTGCGCTTCTCGCTCTGGAGGTACAGCAACTTCATGACGATGCTGTTGGCGCCGGCATCGTCGATGACGCCCTCCAGGAAGACGATGCGGTTCTCCAGCAGCAGGTCCGACAGCGTCAGCCACCGCTGCTGCTGGTACGGCGGCATGGCGCTAGAGGGACGGACCAGCCGGCCGTCGAAGCCCTGCGGCTGTTGATGACTGGCCATGGTGCGGATTCCTTTCGTATGCCCCGGTTCAACCTTTCGCGCCGCGGCCGGATCCCGGGCGCCGTCAGGTCGGCTCGACCGGGCCGTCGGCCTTGGGCGTCTCGGGCGCGGGGGCCGCGGGCGGCGTCTCGGCGGGCGGTTGGCCGGCGATCACGGCCTTCTCCAGGAGGAACCGGATGACCTTGTCGTCGCGGATCTGGCTGCGCAGGTTGTCCAGGGTTCCCTGGGCCTCCATTTCCTCGCGGAGTCGGTCGTCGCGCCGGCCATGCTGGGCGGCCATGAAGCGGACGCGGGCGTCGAGTTCATCGTCGGTCGCCTCGATCTTCTCCTTCTTGCCGATGGCGTCCAGGATAAAGAGGAGCCTGAGTTCGCGCGCGGCCCGCTCGGTGTTCGCGCCGCGGATTTCTTCCAGGCGTTTCTCGATTTCATCGACCGGAACGCCGCGGTACTGGAGGCCCGTGACCGTCCGCTCCAGAAGGCTGTTGGCGTGGCGCTTGGCCAGTTCCTCGGGCAGGTCGAACTTGACCTGCTCCAGGAGCCAGTCCTCGACGGCGCGCTCCTGCCGCTCGTGGAAGGCCTGGTCGCTGCGGCCATCGAGTTCGCGGCGGACGGTGCGCTTCAGGGCGTCCATGTCCTTGTGGTCGGTCATCGCGAGGAGTTGGGCGTCGTCCGGCAGGGCGACCCGCTCAATCTTATTGACCTTGATGCGGACCTCGGCCTCCTTGCCGCGGAGGTCCTCCTTCTCGGCCGCCGGGCCGATGGTGACACGAGCGCTGCGGGTGTCGCCCACCTTGGCCCCCGCCAGGAGTTCGGCGAACTTCTCCAGGGGGATGCCCTCGACGGCGATGGGCGCCACGGGCACGCGGGCGTTCGGGCGGTCCAGGATGAGTTGGTCGCCCGCTCGCCCGGCCGAGTCGCCTGCGGCGACCTGGACGGCCAGGTCGCCCGTGACGATGTCGTTGGCCTTGGCCTCGGCGCCGGCGGGGACCTCCTGGAGGCGCCCGTGCGACTCGCGCAGGCGATCCAGGGCCCGCGCCTCGTCGGCATCGGTCACGGCGAGCGGCTCGACGTTGACGGGGATGCCGAGGTAGTCGGGCAGGTCGAACGCCGGCCGCACCTCCAGGTCGATGCTGAACGTCAGGGGCCCGTCGTCGGGGATCTTGATTTTCTCCGGGTCGACGTCGGGCTCGCCGATGACCTGGAGTTTCTGCTCTTCGACGGCCTTGGCGAACGCGTCGGAGAGGAGTTTCGCCCCGGTCTCGTCCTTGACGGCGTCATGGAACCGCTTCTCCACCAGGCGCCGCGGGGCGCGCCCGGTGCGGAACCCCGGCACCTGGGCCTCGCGCTCCAGTTCGATGAACCGCTCGTTCATCTTCGCCTGGATTTCCTCGCGCGAGATGGTAATCGAGAGGCGCTTCTTGCACGCGGCCAGGTCTTCCACTTTGACGTCCATCGACCTTGCTCCTTGCGGGCCGCCCATGCGGCCGACTCCGACCTCTCCAGTGTACCGCGCGGGGGACCCGCCGCCGGGACACAACAGGCGGCCTCGCGCTGACCCGCAGCACCCGAGTTCGCCGAGCCGCCTGGGCGACGATGAGAGTGGAGCGGGCGATGGGGCTTGAACCCACGACATTCACGTTGGCAACGTGACGCTCTACCACTGAGCTACGCCCGCTCGCTGCCTTGAAAGGGTCGTCGGGACCACCCTTCCGGGCCCACCGAGCAACCGTTGACTCGTGAATATACACCGCCCCAGGAGCCGATGCAACCCCTTTTTCCGCCGTTGCATGATGCGTGAGTTACGGTTGTGGCGGCCGCTCTCGCCGACTGTAGCGCGGGGATTTATCCCCCGCGCACAGCCGCGCGGGGCATAAAGCCCCGCGCTACATAATCCTCAGGCCAACCGTAACTAACGGATTACGCCGTTGCCGCGGGCGCTGCCGGAGGGTGCCTGCTTGCAGGCGGCGCACGCGGCGGCTAGAATCGCACCGTTGCGGCGGAGGGCAGGCCAACCGCACGGGGGCGGCCATGTTCGATCTTCTCGGATTCTTGCGGCGGAAAAAGGCCAGGCGCACCCCGCGCCAGGAGACCGGGCGCGCGGCCGAGCACGCCGCCGAGCGGTTCCTCCGCAAGCGCGGCTACCGCATCCTGGCCCGCAACGTGACGTACACGCAGGGCGAGGTGGACCTCGTGGCCGCCGAGAAGCGCACGGGCGCCCTCTGCTTCGTCGAGGTCCGCAGCCGCGCGGATGCCGGCGGGGACCCTCTGGTCGCCCCTGAGGAAACCGTGACACCGGCCAAGCGGCGGCGGATCATCCTGGCCGCGCGGCGGTTCCTGGGTGACCGCCGGGCGCCGGGCACCGCGCGGTGGGCGGAGGCCTACACCGGCACGATCCGCTTCGACGTTATCGCCGTGCGGTTCCTGGGGGCGGACCGCAAGCAGCCCGACATCCGGCACTACCCCGGCGCGTTTGACTTCCGCGGCCGGCTGCTGTGAGCCGGCCGGGGAGTCTTTCTGCGCGAGCCGAACGTGAGATCAACCGCAAAGGACGCAAAGAACGCAAAGGCCAAACTAAGTGGAACCGCAAAACGAATCATTACACCTTTGCGCGGCGGGTCTCCGCACCCGCCGCGCCAAGGTGCGTAGTCGCGTATGGCGCGGTGGGTACGGAGACCCACCGCGCAATGGATTCAATAAACGGAACGTTTTGCGGTTTTACTTGAAAATAAGTGGTTCGTTCTTTGCGTTCTTTGCGTCCTTTGCGGTTAAATGAACGTACAGGAACTGCGGCAAACACACCATGACAGAACCGGCCATCGACAGCCACGCGCACATCCACTTCGACCGCCTGGCCGATGACGTGCTGGGCGTCCTGGAGCGCGCCCGGGCCGCAGGCCTGGCGGCCATCATCAACGTGGGCACCTCGCCCGCCGAGAACGGCCGCGTGGTGGAAATGGCGGCACGCGAGAAAATGCTCTACGCGGCCATCGGGTTCCACCCCCACGGCGCCGACCGCGTGAAGGCCGTCGACTGGCCCGCCCTGGAGGAACTGGCCCGCTGGCCGAAGGTGGTGGCCCTGG
>Ga0315289_10009843_pt1 | contig 13724 bp, 15 predicted proteins | sample YL17G11_40_MG_FD_203452 | JGI IMG/M metagenome (GOLD analysis project Ga0315289, IMG submission 203452) | Sediment microbial communities from Yellowstone Lake, YNP, Wyoming, USA - YL17G11_40 | ecosystem: Environmental > Aquatic > Freshwater > Lake > Sediment | place: USA: Wyoming | collected...
GTCTTCAGTCATCGGGGATCAGTGATCGGTTTTCCTACCAGCGAGGCGCGGAAGGGATGCAGTTCGGCTATCATCACATTGGCCTTGACGGATGGGTCGTTGAACATGAAGGCGCTGGCAGCCTGCTCGTTTTCAGCTCGAAAGACGACCAGTCCGAAAGTCTCGTCGGTACAAGGCCCGGCCAGCAGAACAGTGCCTTCTTTGCTAGCCTTTTGGAGATACTGGAAGTGTTCTTCCATTACGACAACTTCCTCGGCTGTGGGCACGTCGAAGAAGCCGTGGCGGATGGGGTGGATGAGGTAGATGTATTCGGGCATAGGTTTTTCTGCCCTCACCCCACCCCCTCTCTCGATTTCGGGAGAGGGGCAGGGGGTGAGGGTAACTTACTCTTTGACTTCGTGAGGGAAAGGCGAGTTTGGATTCGCCAGGCCTAATGCCTTGATGATCTCCTGGCGGATTCGATCGAAGACCTGACCGGGGATGTTGTAGTACCAGTCGTGGTTGCCAATCATGTAATGGATGCGGACGGGAACCGTCACCTGTTCTTTGGTATTCAGCGCACCGCGACCGCGAATGGTGGCGGGCGGCAGGTGGATGAACTGCCCCTCGGCGATGTGACGCAGGGTTTCAATCGCCTCGGCGTTGTACTTGAGATGGCCTGGGTGATGGCGTGGACTTTGGCGGCATACTCCGGCGCGTGGATGTCTGTCCACGGGCGCACGTAACCCGGTTCACCTGGGTTTTTATCCAGCCACAGTGTGGAGTGCAGCGGATCGAGGATGTCGCCCAGCAGCAAGATGTCATTGCCATCCAGGGGACGGTAACGCTTGTCTGACCGCCAGGAATCGGTGAAAGCCAACTCGTTCAGCCGGGCTGCGAAGAGCCGGAAAGCGCTGGCGGAGATGGGCTTGCCACAGGTGCCATCTACCAGATGAAGGTCGCTAATGACGATGAGCATCAAACACCTCATGAACGGTCACAATTCCTTTATTCTTCCCCGCTCTCACCATCATCTGCCACAGTTGGCTGGTCCATCCGCACTACATCCCCGTGGACATTGATCATGACCCGGAAGCCCACCATGCCCATGTAGGCGCGACCATCTTCGGGGATGCCTGTTTTCAAGACATTTTCGAACTGCTGGTCAATGTTCTTGAGTTGTTTCTCAATCATGGCCTTTGAGAAGATGTCGTCCGTACCGAGCATTTTGGCGGTTTGCCCGCTGAGCAGGTCTTCGTGACCGCTGATCTGTTGGCGCATCATCTCAAGCACCTGACGGTCTACCTTCTCGGAAAGGATGTGATGGCGGAATCCAGCATCGTCCACCACGTAACATGGATCTTCTCCCACGTAGGCCGTCTCGACCGGGCGGCCGTTTTCATCTACCACTAAACCGGCGAAAAGAGGTTGGCGCGGCATGGTTTAACTTTTCTGCTTCCCCTCGATGATTGCCAGCAAGACGCCGGCGGCGATGCCCAGGCGGCGATCCAGTTTGTTGGCGGTATCCATGCTGAAGTCCAGGATCATTTGGTAGCCGAAGAGGTTAATCTTCTGGCGCAGGTCGGCCACGCGCTCGTCGCCAATGGTGATGTCATAGTTCTGGGGCAGGAGCGAGCCTAGCAGGAAGCGGCGCAGCAGCGCCTGTCCAACGCTGTCCTCGAACAGCATCCCGATGGGCTGGTCTCCGGCGTCCAGCACTTCCCACTCGTCGCGGAACATGGATCTCAAGCCCTTGCGCCGTAGCACGCCGACCCTCTGGCCGTTGGCCGACTCGATCACATCGTAGGCCGCAGAAAAGTCAATGATATTGCGCGCCTGGATCAAGAGAAGTTCTTGCGTCTTGCTCTCGTCGCCAAAGACGCGGATGTCTTCGCGCAGGCGGAACATTCTTTGCTCGACGTAGAGCACCAATTCGTCATTTGGATTGTAAAAGCGCAGCTTGCCAGTCAGGGCAAAAACCTGGCGCTTGAGCAAGTAATTAGACCATAAAAAAGCGGGGTTCATTGGGACTCCTTTGGTGGGTATGTTCGATAACCTGTACGTCGGTACCTGAACCGGGTTCGTATATGGAATGTTGGTTGGGTGGGACAGCCGGCAGCGTCCAGCGGTATAGCCATTTTGCCGCCTGAGGGGAAAGGTTGATGCAACCGTGACTGTGGGGCGTTCCATAATCATTATGCCAGAAGGTGCCGTGTAATGCAACCGCATTTTCGGTGATGTAGCAATCCCACGGCACGCCGGTCAGGTCGTAGAGGGCCGCGTCGCTCTCGCCGCCGACCATGTGGGCGGTGGGGCGTTTGTGGAAAGTATTAAACCTGCCGGTTGGCGTACCGAATTCAGCCTTGCCGGTGGAGGTGCGCGCACTGAATACCAGTCTCTCGCCCTCGTAAGCCACCACAGTTTGCTCGTCCAGGCGGACCTCGATGTACTTATCCTCCGGCGGAACATACGGCGAGAGCTGAGTCAGCTCCTCGGCTGGAAGGATGCGGACGTTGTAAGGGCGGATGTAATAGTAAGCGGAATAGAGGTGATCGTAAGCGCGGTACCACAGGCTACCGTCGCGCTTATCCACGGTGAGATCCTTGATCCAGTGGGTGGTGGCGTAATATAGGCGCGCGCCGGGGAAGGGGGTGCGGTTGATTGCCCACCAGGATTCTGAATAGGGAACAGTAATCTCGCCGACCGTACCCGCTTCTGGGAGGTTTTTGACGACTTCGTTAAGGCGGGTCTCTACCGGTTGAATGCCGCCAGAGTAGACGTAACCCTGGTCGCCGATGCGGTACCAGGTGCGGTTGTAATCGTCTAGTTTCCCACCGGTCACCTGCTCGCTGATCTCCAGCACCGAGTCGCGCCGGAAGGTGTTGACTTTCTTACCGCTTTTAGATGGCGCGTCATAGACCGAGACGCTGTTGTAGGTGACGCGTCCCTGCATTGTACCGGCGGCCTGCGCCGGTTCGAGGTGGAAACCCGGCCTTAGGAGTCCGATCAATCCCGCAGCACTCAGTTTGAGAAAATCGCGACGGGAGATCGCGCCGTCCCTATTCAAAGATGTCCACTCCGGTACCGTACTTTTCGTAGACCATTTGCTCGTTCGGTGGGACGACCGGCAGGGTCCAGCGATAGAGCCATTTGGCCGCCTGTGGGGTCAGGTTGATACAGCCGTGGCTGCGCGGGTGGCCGAAATCATTGTGCCAGTAAGTGCCGTGAAGGGCGACGCCGGTCTCAGTAATGTAAGAGATCCAAGGTACGCCGGGCAGGTCATAGCCGTTGGAAGCCAGGTCGCCAGCGGCCATGTGCCGAAAGGGACGCTTGTGGTAGGTCATGTGATGACCTACCGGAGTGGAATAAGTGCCGTTGCGGAAGCGCCCGCCCGAGGCGATACGCGCCATGAAGACAGGATTTTGGTCCTCGTAGGCGATAACAACCTGCTCGTTCAGGCGCACCTCGATGCGCTTGAGCTGGCTGGGAAAATATGGCGAGAACGGAGCCAATTCCTCGGTCGGGATGATGCGCAGGTGTTCTGCCTGGGCATAGTAATGGAATTTCCACTTGTCGTCGTACACCTTGTACCAGGGATTGCCGTCGATATCCTGTACTATCCCGACGGCCCAATGCGTGGTCTCGTAATAAAAGCGGTAAGCAAACTCTTTATCCTTCCCGGCGTCCCAGTGGGCGTCGGTGTAGGGGACAGTCACCTCGGCCAGCGCGCCTTCTTGTGGCAAAATGCTGACCGGTGAATTGAGCAGAGTTTTCACTGGTTGGATCGCGCCAGAGTAAGCGTAACCGTCCTCGCTGATCTTGTACCATACGCGGTTGAATGCTGTTTCATCGTCACTTATGACAATGCCTGAAATCGTTAGTACGATATCGCGCCAGTAGGCCCTGACGACTGTGCCGGTGAGGGCTGGCGTGTCGTAGACGTTGAGCGTAGCGGTTGTGACGCGGCCCTGCTGGTTTGAGTCGAATTGCGCCAGGACCGGTTCGAGGTCGAGTTGTGGCAGGAGCAGGCCCAGTAGCCCCGCGCCGGTCAGTTTAAGAAAGTCGCGTCTGGAAATACCAAGAGTAGACATTTTCAAGTAGAGTGGGATTCTATCCCGCCTTCACGCCAATCGGTAGAGCGGGATGCCTGCCCTGAGCGAAGTTGAAGGGCCATCCCGCCTAATAATGCACATTCACCAATGTCCCAATCGAGGCCCAATAATACAGCCACTCCGCCTCGGGAATGCTCAAGTTGACACACCCGTGGCTCATTGGCGTGCCGAAATTGTTGTGCCAGTACGTGCCATGCAGTGCATAGCCTTTATAGAAATACATCGTGTATGGTACGTTCGGGAGGTAATAGTCCGGACCGGACATGTTGGAATACAGTAATCTTATATAAATATGAAATTGCCCGGTGACGGTCGGATGCAGCCATGTGCCGGTCGAGACGATGAAGCTGTTCACCACCACGCTGCCCTCGTAGGCATAAACGCGCTGCTGCGAAAGGTCCACGTCAATCCAGCGTTCGCCATCTCCACCGGGCAAGGGGACAGGAGTGGGCGGTTCATACGTGGGGGCTGGCTCTGGCGTATCGGTTGGCAGTGGGGTCGAGGTGGGTGTGAAGGTCGGCGTCGGTGTGGGTGTGTCGGTGGGCGTCGGTGTGGATGTGGCGGTCGGCGATGGCGTGAACGTTGGGGTGAAGGTGGGCGTGTAGGTCGGTTTGAGCACCTCTGCCGCCGCGCCGGACAGTGTGGGTGTTGTTTGCGGGAGGGAGATGTTCTCTCGGATAAAAGCCAGCGCAGGCGGAGCGTTCCCAGGCCAGGCAGCCCAGGCAATGGTGACGCAAGCCAGTATGAGCAGCAAGGGCAGGAAGGAGCCCTGCCGCCTCACCAGTCTATCCTGGTCGACTGCGTTCGCGCCGTCCTGGTCTGGCCGCCAGGAAAAGTGTGCAATACGATCGTCTCTATTTTTCACTGGCGAGCTGGGCTGAGTCTGCGCACTGCGCACCGACTTCGCTACTGGCGTCGTACCAACCTGTCCCGGCACGGTCCGGGCCAGAGCGGCATGGCGCATAGGCAGCATGCCACCGTCAGGCAGTGAGTGTTTGGCTTGCTCCTGTCTCAGGCGTTGGACTGCCCAGCTCATCCCCTGGCGGGCGCGTCTGCTTTGCGGGTTGACCTGCAGTGCACGTTTCAGGTAGGCTACGCTGGCGCATGGACTGGCTAATGCGGCCAGGATCAGCCAGGGTTCTTCCAACTCTGGGGCGGCAGTTGCGGCGAATTCTGCCCAGCGGCGGGCAGCCTGACGATGACCGCGTTGCAGTTCCAGCATGGCGTTCTGGATCGCCTGGCGTGCAGATGTGGGGTCGCGGTTCATGGGATGGAGGTGGGCATCGGTGTGGGTTCGATGCTTTCGTTTGTGAGATAGCACATGATCCCGGCGACAATGCCGTTAGCGATCAAATCGGGATGCTGTGTCAGGATATCGTAATCCAGGTACAAGAAGCCGGTTTCAATGATGGCGGCGGCGGTGCGTGGATTGATCTCCTCGAACGCGTGGTAATCGGTCATATCGTTGGTAATGCTTCCGGCATGGAAGGGCAGGCCAGTGACGCGCCCAAATCGGTTACTTAGGCAAGCGGTCAGGCGGTTAGCCAGGTTAGGATCACGACTGCTTTTCGCATCGGCAACTTTGAATCCGGTCGCCTCGTCATTGATGTACGTACACGAGTCGTTGTGGATGGATAACAGTACTGCCGCCTGGTATCCTTCCAGACGCTGATCGAATTCCTTCATCAAGTCTACTTGGAGACCCAGTGCGGTCAGTTTTTGCTGAACCAGGTTGGCAATGGTCAAATTGACCTGCTGCTCGGTCGCTCCGTTGTCGCAGACGGAACCCGAATCATAACCCCAATGTCCGGCGACGATGCCGATGCGTTGCGTCTGCTCTGCGGTGGGGAGGACCGGGTTGATATCTGCCTGGGGGGTAAGCAGCAGGTTGAATCGTTCGCCCAGGCCGCCCGTCAGCATCTTCGGTGAGAAGCCGGTGAACAGGGTAGCCAGCAGGATGGCGACGCTGAACGTGGTCTGCAAAATGCGGCCGGTACGGATCCGTTCCATTGGGCGAATCCTTTCGGGTGGTGGCGAAGGGGGAGTTGAGACTTCCATATTCACCGCAATAGTACCTTAATATACCTCTGAATAGCAAGCCTTTTCTATAGGCGGTTATCTGCATATGTTTGTGCCCATCGATAGGGAATATATGTCCTCTCTGAAGAGGGGATTTTTGCTCCCATTTGAAATGTTCTCCCTTTTTCCTGCAATGGCTTGACGCAAGACCTTCCCGCAGGTATGATGAAGCCAGGAGGTAGCCAATGAGCGAGAAACTCACCCAGGAAGAAAAGCAATTGCTCTTGAAGCTGGCCCGCCAGGCGCTCGAATCTGGCGTACGCGGCCAGCCCTTGCCGCCTCTCCACCAGTCCACGCTGACGCCGGTTTTGCACGCCGAAGGCGCCTCCTTCGTCACCCTGACCGAGGGCGGCGAGCTGCGTGGTTGTGTCGGTGCGTTGGAGCCCTGCCAATCTCTGGTGGAAGATGTGCGTGAACACGCGGTCGCGGCAGCCTTGCAGGATTATCGCTTCCCGCCCGTGCAGGCGGGCGAGCTTGCGGGGATCGAGATCGAGGTCTCGCGCCTGACCCTGCCGGAGCCGCTCGACTATACCACAGCCGACGATCTGCTCGCCAGGCTGCGTCCCGGTGTGGACGGCGTCATCCTGCGGGATGGCTTCCGGCGTGCAACCTTCCTGCCGCAAGTTTGGGAGAAAGTGGCTGACAAGGAGGAGTTCTTATCCCATCTTTGTCTGAAGATGGGCGCTTCTCCCGAACTCTGGCGGCGAAAGCACCTGGAAGTGTTGGTGTATCAGGTAGAGGAATTTCGAGAATAGACCCTCAGGCATGATACAATCAAAAAGTCACTCTAACGGAAAATCTGACAAGCCATCTATGGTGTTGTTGCGTTCGGTCGAGACGGCCGCCGGCACGACTGGCAGCACCAGGGCGGCGATCAACGCAGCCCAGACGCTAAATTGCTTCTTGACCAGTGAGTACAGCAGAGGAATGGAAAGAACCCCGGCGAGCGCATTGGGCAACGCCAGGGCGAAGCCATTCACACCCAGGAAGTAAGCTGAGAACACCTGAATCCAGAAGCCGAGCGGGGGCTTGTCCATGCTCACCGAGCCTCCAGGCTCGAAGGAGGCGAAGAAAAAGTTGTGCCATGAGGTCAACATGCTCTTGACCGTAGCAGCGTAGTAGATATTGCCAATGCTGTAAGTGCTCAACTGATAGAAACGCAGGAAGGCCCCCAGTAAAACGATCAGGCTCAGAGCCCGGGCAGCAACAATTTTACCCCGGCAGCCCTGGGCGTTGTTTTCAGTCATTGGTATTGTCTGTGCCGACATGGTACCTCCAAAGGGTTTTCTTGATTGCACAATACCAATAAGATGTTCAGATTTTGTTTAGATGCGATTGAGGTCCTATTCAAGTTTTGGCAACAAGAAACCTTGGAAGGCTTTATGCGGTCAGTACTCAGGCACAGGAGGCAAAGAATTGCGCCTCGACGCTCTGCCAGCTTTCGCCCTCTGGCAGCTTGATATATTTTGCGAACAAGGGGTGGACGCGGTGGATTTCCTCCGCGACGCGCAGCGCCACGCGGCGGATCGAGAAGTGCGCATTCGCGGCGGCACGCAACTGGCAAAAGGCAAAGGCTTCGCGCAGATTCATCGTGAACAGCACCCGGCGGTTGAAACCGTTGGGGATGATGTAAGCGGCGATGTGCTGATTCCAGTCTGCTATTCTCTCGTACAGCTCCGCGGCGGTCTGCATGGCGGCGCGGTACGGGACCTCGAAGCCCGCTTCGGCGATCCGGCGCGGTAACGCGTAGCCGAGCCGCGCTGTCAGCGCCTGCGGAGTCTGGGTCATCATGCGGTGGCGCTTGAATTCGGCGTAGGCGCCCTGGTCGAGCAGCAGGTCGAAGGTGTAGCAGGTGTGTTCGAGCTCGCGCAAGGGGGCGTCGTAGCGGGACAACCTACCCAGCAGGGATTTGGCCAATCGAACGCGCTCAGGTTCAGGCGCGGAACGCACCATCTGCAATGCCTGGTCGAAAGTAATGTCGCCAAAGCGGTACAGCGCCGCGGCCAGCACTTTTGTCTCGCCATCGGGGTCATAGTCAATCAGAGTGCACCAATCTCCCTTATTAATTTCTTGGTGGCATTTGTGTTTGAAATCCTCACCGGTCTCAATCAAATAGGACACAGCCTCGGCATACTTGACCAGTGTTGGCGTTTCTGCCTGCGCGACGCGCTTGATCTCCTTGCCAATTTGCCTCACCTCGGCCAGTGGATGCGAGCGCATCTTGCGGATGGCGTTCTCCAGCACGCGGGCGTTGGCGGTCATGCCCAGGTTGGCCAGCGAGGCGGCGGGCAGCAGGAAGCGGCACGAATCCACATATTGCGAACGGATACGCCGGTCGTAGATTTCTTCCGTCTCGCCGGGGCGGGGAGGGGACTGGCGCTCGATTTGTTCTCGCACTGGCGCCAATGACTTCGTATAGGTATCAATGAGCAAATGGCAGGTTTGGATGTAGTTTTCTTGCAGCGGGTGGTTTTTCAGTTCGGGAGGGATGTAGAAATCTTCCCGGCCCCATTTTTGATAGCGGGTGGACTTTTCGGTGTAGGATGCCAAGCGGTTAGATTCGATGCTCTCCACGGCCAGCCGGGAGACGTTTTCGATGGCCAGGTGCAGCACGGCGTGTTCGGCCACCGAAGCGTGACCATAGCCGACCACCCATTTCTCGTGGAATTCCGCGCTGGATTCGTCGCTCAATCCGGCCGCGATCTCACGGAAGGATTTGGGTGAGCGCGAGGTCTTGGCGAAGGCAACTGCGATGGTTTCGGGGGAGAGTTCTTTAGGGGAGAGCAGGTAGATATGGCGGGGAGGCATGGGGATTCCAGTGACCAGTTTTCAGACATCAGTGTTCAGTTTAAAGGTTGGCCGAATAATAGACGAAGACCTCCTGCAAGTCAACGGAGAAAGAACTGAACCGCGTAAGGATGAAAGCCGCGAAGTGAAGAACAATATTATTCGTGCCCTTGGTGTCTACGCGGTTAACTTAGAATCCGACTGGTGCGTGTAATGTCCCTGTGGATCTGTCCCACCAATCCATCAACGGACGGGAATTTGCGCTCCTTACGCAGCCGCTCCACGAATTCCAGCTTGACTTCCTGCCCATACAGGTCGCGGTCGAAATCGAGCAGGTGGGTCTCGACATGCGGGGCATTTTCTTCGGTTGTAAAAGTAGGGCGGTAGCCGATGTTAGTGACCGAGGGATATTTCTTTCCACTTGCCCAAGCCCAACAGGCATAGACGCCATTGGTAGGGATGACCTTCTCAGCAGGGATGTCCAGGTTGGCGGTGGGGATGTTGATCTTCTTGCCGCGCCCATCTCCGCGGATGACGGGGCCGGTCAGGGCATAGAAGCGGCCTAAACCCGCCGCGGCTGCCGTCACCTCGCCTGCTACGATTTGCTGCCGAATGCGCGTGGAGGAGATGGTTTCCTGCCCGTTTGTCACCGGTGTAATTGTATGGACTTCGTACCCTAGGGTTTTCCCCAATTCGGTCAGGCGGGCCACATTGCCTTCACGTCCGTGGCCGAGGGTGAAGTCGAAGCCCACGAGCAGGCGGCGCAAGCCCAGGGATAGTGCAACACGGCACATGAACTCTTCGGCAGTCTGCGCGGCCAGGGCGCGGTCGAAAGGGTGCGTGATCACAGCATCCACGCCCAGCGATTCCAGCAAAGCGGCGCGCTCCTCAGGCGTAGTCAGGCACTTGAAATCGTTTGTTCGCCCCAAGATCACGGCGGGATGAGGGAAGAAGGTCAATACGACAGCGGGCGCCCTTTCTGCATGAGCGCCTACAGTGAGTTGGCGGATGATCTCTTGATGGCCGCGATGGACACCGTCGAAGACGCCGATGGTCAACCAGGCGTTTTGGAGGGTGAGGTCATCGAGGGAGCGGAAATGTGCCACAGTAAAGAATAGGATACGGATTAACGCGGCGTCACGCAGATTAAAATATTTCCGCACTCTTTGGCGCGTGCTTGCACCCGTAGCGTGTCCGCGTCCGCATTGTCTGGCGTCAGGTTATGAAAAGAACACCTTCTTCGGCTGCCACTCCGGGTTGCCGTCTTCACCTTGAGCTAGTTCCATAATGGCGATTAGTTCGCCAGCCATGCTGACGCCGCGCACCAGACCGGGTTTAGTATCGGGGGCAGCCTTGACGCGATGACCATGCTTGATCTCTTCGACATCGTCGGGATTTAGCTCAACAGCCAGCCAGTCTGCCAGGGCTTCAGCGGCGGGGATTAGGTATTGGTACCAGTTCCCGGCCAGGAAGGCATCCTGCAGCTTGCGCAGGGGGACAGCATCGCGCAGGCTGAAGCGACCGCTCTTGGTACGGCGCAGGCCGATCAGGTACGCCCCGCAGCCCAGCACATTGCCCATATCGTTTGCTAATGAGCGAACGTATGTGCCCGATGAGCAGTGCACGTCAATAACTACTTCCGGTGGCGCCCATTCCAGCACTTCCAGATGATAGACCTGGATCTTGCGGGGTGTCAAGTCAACCTCTTCACCCTGGCGCGCCAACTCGTAGGCCTTGCGCCCGTGCATCTTGACGGCTGAAAAAGGCGGCGGGGTCTGCTCGATCTCGCCGATGAATTGCTTGAGGGCTTCCTCGAATTTCTCCTCGCTGATATTCACTGGCGCGGACGACTGGCGGGTGAAATGTCCTTCTGCGTCGTAGGTATCGGTGGTGCTGCCCAGGCGCAGGATGGCCTGGTAGCGCTTATCCGACGCCGAGACGAACTCGCTCAAACGCACTGCCGGACCGATCAGGATGACTAACACGCCCGAGGCGCGCGGGTCGAGCGTGCCGGTGTGACCGGCGCGGCGGATGCCCGTGCCAGAGCGTATGATCTGCACCACATCGTGCGAGGTCATACCGACCGGTTTGTCCACCACCAGGATTCCGGAGATTGCATTCTTTATATCTTGACTTTCCATTCTTTCTTTTCCTCCTGAGAGTTTTAACCCATCCAATTAAAGGTTACTGAGATTTGTTTTACAGATTACGCGGTCCGTTGCAAGGCCTGCCGCGTGGCCGCCAGGACACGCTCTTGGACTTCGGCCAGCGTACCGGGAACATCGGCGCCGGCTGCACCCGGATGCCCGCCGCCGCCAAATTCCACAGCAATTCGAGAAACATCCAGTTCAGGATTTTGTGTTCGCCAGGATATTTTAACCGATCTATTGGTCTGTTCTACAAAAACCATGGTGATGTCGTTGTCGTCAATGGAGGAGATCACATTGATGAGGTCGGCGTCATCGTTGCTGGAATAATCAGCTTTCTTGCGGTTAGCCAGGGTCAGCGTGCCCCAGACGATCCCATCCGCGCATTGCAGGCTCGAAAGGCCTGCGCCCCAGTAGCGCGCTGCCGGTAAGGTGCGCCGTACCAGTCCGTGATAATACAGGTTGGTCATGTCCACGCCAAATTCCATCAATGTGGCGACCTGTCGCAGCGCTTCGGGCGTGGTGTTGGTGGTGCGGAAGCCGAGTGTGTCGGTCACGATGCCTGTCACCAGGTTGGCGGCTACAGGCTGGGTGATTGCATAGCCCCATTCTGGCAAATGTCGGAACAGGATGCTCGAGGTTGCCACCGCGTTTGGATCGATCAGGTTGAGGTTCCCGAAATGTTCGTTGGTGACATGGTGGTCAATATTGAGGTCGGGTTTGCCGTAGCCGTCAAGTGACTTGCCGGCGCGTTTCAGGTCAGCGCAATCCACTACGATGGTCAGGTCGAAGCTCCCCTGTGCTGACTTGCGCACCTGGTCGCTGCCAGGCAAATGCCGGAAGGATGACGGGACGCCATCCGCGAGCACCATCTGAACCTTTTTGCCTGCCTCTTGAAGCGTCAGGCCGAACGCCAGCAGCGAGCCGATGGCGTCTCCATCTGGGCGGACGTGTGAGACGAGCAGGATATTCTGCGACCCTTGGAGGCGCTTTTTTATGGCAACCAATAAATTTTTCATTCTTTCTTATTTGGGCTGGCGCAGGTCAGCCAGTAGGCGTTCGATATGGTCGGCGTTCTCAGGCGTGGGATCCCAGTGGAAGCGCAGTTGTGGGAAGGTGCGCAGTTCCACGCGGGCGGCCAATTCGTGGCGCAGGAAACCGCAGGCGTGCTTCAACCCTTGCAGGATTACGCTGGAGCGCGCCATGCCCTCCACCGCCGAGACGTACACATCGGCGAAGGCCAGCTCGCGGTCCATGCGCACGTCGGTGATAAAGATCTGCCGAAGGCGTGGGTCGCTAATCTCCTGGATGAGCAACTCAGAGAGTTCCTGCCGGATGCGATCTGCAATGCGTTGAATACGAACTTTGGATGGCATGGTTCAATTTACGATTTCAGGTTGGCGATTTACGATTGAAGAAAGTCATGGATCGTCAATCGTCAATCACTCGGTTTTCTTTTCCAGAACGTAGCACTCGATCATGTCGCCGACCTGGACATCATTAAAATTCTTCAGGCCGATGCCGCACTCGAAACCCTGTCGAACTTCGTGCTCGTTTTCTTTCTCGTGCTTGAGTGAGGCGATCTCGCCTTCGTAGACGATATCCTTGTCGCGGTAGACACGCGCCTTGCTGTTACGGCGGATCTCGCCCTCTCGGACGCGGCAGCCTGCGATCTTACCGACTTTCGAGATGTTGAAGATCTGCAGGATTTCGGCCTTGCCGACCACCTTTTCGATAAATTCGGGCGCTAACATGCCTTTGAGGGCTTTTTCCACGTCCTCGGTCAGGCGGTAGATGATGTCGTACAGGCGGATCGAGACGCCTTCTGCATCGGCCAGACGACGAGCGCCTATGTCAGCCTGGACGCTAAAGCCAACAATGATGGCCTGAGAGGCCGAGGCTAGCATCACGTCGTTCTCGCTGATGTTGCCGGTCTCCGCGTGCAGGATGTTGACGAAGATATCGCCCTTGCTCAAATCGTTGAGCGAGTTGACGATCGGCTCCAGCGAGCCTTGCATGTCAGCCTTGAGGATCAGGCGTAGTTCCCTGGTCTCTCCGGCCTGGTAGTTGGCGAAGAGTTCCTCCAGAGTGGCCTTCTTGGGCACACCAGCCTGTTTCTGAGCCGCCTCGCTGCGCACCAGGATGATTTGGCGGGCTTCCTTCTCCGTCGCGACCTCCTGGAACAGGTCTCCAGCGGCGGGCACGTCGTTCAGGCCCATCGCCGAGACGGGCACCGACGGTCCGGCTTTCTGCACCTTGCGGCCGCGGAAATCGAATAACGCCCGCAAATGCCCGAAGGCGTTACCGGCTACTACCAGGTCACCGGTCTCAAGCGTACCGTTCTGGACCAGCAGCGTAGCGATCACACCCTTGGTTTTGTCCAACTCCGCTTCAACTACCGTGCCGATGACGCGGCCCTTGGGATTGGCGCGAATGTCGGTGTTATCCGCGACCAGTAGGATAGCCTCTAGCAAATCCTCGATGCCCTGTTTCTGCTTGGCAGAGACGGGCACGACGATCGTCTGCCCGCCCCATTCGTCCGGGACGAGGTCATTGTCGCCGAGTTGACGTTTCACCATGTCGAGGTTGGCGTTGGCCTTGTCTATCTTGTTCAAAGCCA
>Ga0315289_10009844_pt1 | contig 13723 bp, 14 predicted proteins | sample YL17G11_40_MG_FD_203452 | JGI IMG/M metagenome (GOLD analysis project Ga0315289, IMG submission 203452) | Sediment microbial communities from Yellowstone Lake, YNP, Wyoming, USA - YL17G11_40 | ecosystem: Environmental > Aquatic > Freshwater > Lake > Sediment | place: USA: Wyoming | collected...
GATCAAAAAAAGCAGGGGTGATAAAACCAAATCAAAATGGCAAAATCATCTAAAAAATTAAAGAAAATAAAAAAAATTACTGTTATAATTCCTGCTTTAAATGAACAATTGAGTATAGGAAAAGTAATTAAAGATATTCCAAAAGAGAAGTTAAAACATCTAGGTTATAAAACAGAAATTATTGTCATAGACAATAATTCTGATGATAAAACAGCACAAATAGCTAAAAAATTAGGTGCAAAAGTTATCTATGAACCAAACAAAGGCAAAGGAAATGCAATCAGAACAGGATTTAGAAGCATAAGTAAAGATACTGATTTTGTAGTGATGTTAGATGGAGATAATACATATAAGTCCTATGAAATGCTAAGATTAATAGAGCCATTAGATTCTGGATTTTGTGATGTTATAATCGGAAGCAGGCTTGAAGGAAAAATGAATGGGCATTCAATGAGTTTTTCCCATAAGTTTGTAAACTGGGCATGGACTTTTTTTGTAAGACATTTTTATTTTGCTAATGTTACAGATACATGCACTGGATATTTTGCATGGACTGCTAAAGCAATAAAAAAGCTTAATGGATACATAAAATCAGAAGGTTTTGCAATAGAAACTGAAATGATAACAAAAATGGCAAAGATGAAATATAAAATATATTCAGTTCCTATAACCTATGACCCAAGAAATGGCAAAGAACATTCAAAACTCCGCCCAGTAAGAGATGGTCTAAAAATCAGTTGGATGTTAATTAAAAATTTGAGTTGGAAGCCAAAATGAAAATAGCTTTTCTCTCAGATTCAATATATCCTTTTAACAAGGGAGGAAAAGAAACCCGTTCTTATGAATTAGCAACACAATTAGCTAAAAGAGGAAATGAAGTTCATTTTTACACAATGAAATTCTGGAAAGGAAAAGATATTATTAAGAAAAATGGATTTTATATTCATGGAATATGCAAGAATTATCTATTATACAACAATAAAACAAGGTCAATAAAACAAGGAATTTTATTTGGATTAGCTTCTTTTAAGCTTCTAAAAGAAGATTTTGATGTTTTAGACGCAGACCACATGGTTTATTTTCATCTTTTTCCAGCAAAATTAGCATGTTTAATCAAAGGCAAATCTTTAATCATAACTTGGCATGAAGTTTGGGGAAAAGAATACTGGCAAAAATATATGGGCAAAAAAGGAATTTGTGGCTATATTTTAGAAAAATTATCAAGCAAACTTCCAAACAAAATAATCTCGATTTCAAAACATACAACAAATAATTTAATAAATAAATTAAATGTAAAAAAAGAGAAGATAGCAACAATTCCAAATGCAATTAACATAAAAAAAATAAGCTCAATAAAACCTGCAAAAGAAACCTCAGATGTAATTTTTGCAGGAAGATTAAATGAACATAAAAATGTAGATGTTTTAATTAAATCAATTAATATAATAAAAAAATCAAAAAAAGACATTAAATGTATAATTATTGGAGATGGCCCTGAAAAAGAAAATTTGCAAGAACTCGCAAAACAACTAAATCTAACAAATAATATTATCTTTAAAGGATTTATTGAAAATCATGAAGATGTTTTATCTTTAATCAAATCATCAAAAGTTTTTGCACTCCCATCAACGAGAGAGGGCTTTGGAATAGCTTTAATCGAAGCAAATGCGTGTGGCATTCCAGTTATAACAACAAATCATAAAGACAATGCAAGCAAGGATTTAATAAAAAATAATCAAAATGGGTTTATATCTCCCCTAAATGAAAAAGATTTTGCAGAGAATATTCTTAAAGCAACAAGGCAACCAAATAAGATGAAATCTAATTGCCTAAAATCTGCAGGAAAATATGATTGGGATAAGATAATCAAGATGTTTGTGAGGGTGTATGGAAGATGAAAAAATTAAGAATTTTACAAAATAGGAAAAAAGAGAAAGAATTTTGGGATGAAAAAAGTAAACAATGGAAAATGTGGATTTTAAATACACCAAAAGAAGATTTAATTGAAAAGATAAAATCAAAAAAACCTTGGTGGGAAGAGTTAATAGGAAAAATAAAGGGTAAAAAAATATTAGATATAGGTTGTGGTGATGTTTCATTTGTTACCTATTGGCAATTAACAGGAAATGAAGCTTATGGTTCTGATTTCTCACCAGAAACAGTAAAAAATAATAATCTTTTACACAAGAAATTAGGATTAGCACAAAATTTTTATGTTGCTTCATCTGAAAAAATAAAGGCAAAAGATCATTTTTTTGATATTGTTCATATGAGGTGGGTTATACACCATATTCCAGAAGAACTGCAAGATAAATCTATGCAAGAAATAAAAAGAGTTTTAAAGAAAAAAGGGAAATTAATTATTTTTGAAACAAATTATGCATATCCTTTTAGGTGGATTGTTCAAACACCAATATTAAGAAGATTTAATTTTCTTAGAAAATATACTATAAATAAAGGCTGGCTTGATCCAGAAGAAAAGGCATTAACAAACAAAGGTTATGTGAGCCTATTGGAGAGAAATGGATTTAAAATAAAAAAAATAGATTACGATTTTACATTCTTTTATTATCCTTTTAGTTTACTAATAAAAAACAGATATGCAAGAATCTTTGTGAAAAGTATTGATAAAGTTATTTCTAAGATAATCCCCGATAAATTTAGCAAAGATATTAAAATAATTGCACAAAGATAATGGAAAATAAACCAATTAAATTAATGATTGTAACTCCTTACTTTTATCCAAAAATAGGGGGTTTAGAAAATTATGCTTTCAACATAGCAAAGGGTTTAAAGAAAAATTACAATTATGAAATTATTGTAGTTACAAGCAACCATGAAGATAAAATCTACAAAGAAGAAACAATTGAAGGAATGAAAATTTATCGTCTTCCTTATCAATTTAAAGTTTCTAATACCCCTATAAGCTTTAACTGGAAAAAACAAATTAAAGATATAATTGAAAAAGAAAAACCCGATGTGATAAATGCTCATTCTCCAGTTCCTTTTATCTCAGATGTTACTGCAAGAATTGCTAATAAACTAAAGATTCCCTTTTATTTGACTTATCATGCAGGGAGTATGAAAAAAGGAATTTTTTATCTTGACTGGATTATTTCAATTTATGAAAATATTTTTTTAAAAAAAACTTTAAACCTCTCAACAAAAGTTTTTCCAGTTTCTGAGTATGTAAAAGTTCAGTTTCCCAAAGAATTTCAATCAAAATGTATAGTTATTCCAAATTTTATCAATAAAAATAATATAACAGATACAACTCCTAAGAAAAAAAAGAATCAATTAATTTTTATTAGTAGTTTAGATAAATCTCATATTTGGAAAGGGCTTGATGATGTAATTAAATCTATCAATATTTACAAAAATCAATTTAATAATAAAATAAGATTAATAATAATTGGAGATGGAGATTATAAAACAAGTTATGAGACTTTAGTTAGAGAATTAAAATTAGAACAAGAAGTTATTTTTGCAGGAGCAAAATTTGGAAAAGAAAAAGATAAAATAATTCAAGAATCCGAAGCTTTAATTTTCTACACCAAAACAACGAGCGATGCATTTCCTACTGTTTTTTTAGAAGCTTGGGCAAATAAAACCCCAATTATTTCTGCAAATATTGGTCCAGCACCTTATCTAATTGAAGAAGGAAAAACAGGAGTTTTAGTTGAGGCAAATAACCCTGAAAAGTTAGCTTTTGGATTAAATAACCTTCTAAAAAATTCTGAACTAAGGAAAAATCTAATTCAAAATGGTTCTATAGTAGTTAATAATTTTACTCTAGACAAACAAATAGAAAAAATGAATAAGATAATTGTTGGAGGTTTAAGATGAAAAGTAAACTCAAAATTATGATTTTGCATAATATGGTAACTCCTTATAGATTACCTCTATTCGAAGAGTTATCAAAAAAATATGATTTAACTGTTTATTTTTGTAAAACAAAAGATAAAGATAGGTTATGGAAAACAGATCTAAATAAATATTCATTTAAATACAAAATTTTGGACCATAAGGATTTTGGACCTTTTGTTATTAATCCTACTTTAAAAAAAGAATTAAAGAAGAATCCTTGTGATATTTATATTTGCTTTGAAAATCCTGAAAATTCTTTTTCCATATTAAAAGCATTAAAATTTGCTAAAATGAATAAAAAAAAATTTATCTTAGTAAACGGTAGAAGAGACGACGAAATTGTTTCTTTAAGAAATTTAAATGAATCTAAATTATTTATTAAAAATATAATCTATAAATTAATCAGATATTTATATTTTAATCACAGGGCTTATTTATACAAAAATTCTCACTCATTTATTTCATACTGTAAAAAAACAACAGTTTTTTTAACTAAAAATACAATTCAAAAAAATAAGATTTTTACAGGGATTCAAAATTATCCTAAATCTCTTTTACCAAAACCAGCTTGGAAATCAAGACCTTCAGAGTATAAAAATAAAAAAATAATTTTTCATTTAGGGTATTTAAACGAAAGGAAAGGTGTGGATTATTTAATCAAGGCATTTAATGAATTAAATAGAAAAGATACTCTACTCTTAATTGCTGGAACGGGAGATCAAGAAGATAAATTAAAAGAATTAGCAAGAGACAACCTAAATATAAAATTTCTTGGGTATAGGGAGGGGATAGAAAAAGCAAATTATTATTCTATTGCAGATTTTTTTGTATTTCCAACCTTATATGATGTTTGGGGGCATGTTGTTACAGAATCATTTTATTATGGGACTCCTGTAATCTGCACAGACAAGGCAGAAGCAAAAGAATTAATTGAAGAAGGAAAAACTGGATTTGTTATTCCAAGCGAAAATGTAAATGCTCTTGCAAAAGTAATGAAAAGATTATTAGATAATCCCAAAGTGTTAAAACAAATGAAAGAAAATGTTAAAAAAGTTCCAAAGTCTAAAATAGTTGATATCAATGCCTCTGTTAAAACTTTCGAAAAAGCAATTAAATGCGTATTAAAAGAAAAATGAAGAACAAAATTAAAACAAGTATTGTAATATGTACTTGCAATGGGGAGAAAAAGATAGCAAGAGCTATTGAATCCTTACTTCATCAGAATTACACTAAAAGTAAATATGAAATAATTGTTGTTGACGATGGTTCTAAAGACAAAACAATAGAAATTGTAAAGAAATATCCTTTGATTAAGTTAGTTCGACATAAAAATAACCTAGGCCTTGCAAATGCTAGGAATACTGGATTAAAATATGCTAAAGGAGAAATATATGTCTGTTTTGATGATGATTGTATTGCAAATAAAAACTGGCTAAAAGAATTAGTAAAAGTTTATTCAAACAAAAAAGATGTTTTAGGGGTTGGAGGATGGGTTATTAATGATAGCCCAAAAGATATCTCTGAGGAGTTTATACAAGAGGGGGGATGTGGTAATCCGTGCCCAGTAGATTTTATAAAATCAAAGAATATCCTTTATAGATTTTATACTTATCTAAACTCAAAAATCTTTCCTATTGAAGATAAGAAAGGAATCTTTGAAGTAGGATTCTTGGCGGGAGCTAACTCTTCTTTTTTTGTTAAGGATTTAAAAGAAGTTAGAGGATGGGATATTAAACTAAGTGGTACAGAAGATACGGGCTTATGCAATAAACTTAAAAAAAAGAACCCCCATAAAATATTTTATAGTAATAAATCCGCAAGTTTAATCCATAATCATAAATTAAGTTTTAAAGATTATCTAGCAAGACCCCTAAAAAGGGGGGATAAAGTTTTAAGATTCTATAAAAGTCAGAAAAAGTTTCCACCAATATTTCCTTTTCCAATAGCAATCATTTTAGGATCATTAATTTCAATAACTTTCGGAATTATCCCCTTTTTATTTTCTTTGATAGTTTTACCTCAATTATTTTATTTTTGGTTCCCAATAAAATTTTTTAAAAAATTGGATAAAAATTATCTTGTTTTTCCATATATGCAGTTTTTATTAGAATCTTTCACAATTCTTGGATTAATAAAAGGGTATTTTCTATTAAACCTTAAACATCATGACTCCAAAAAATAAACTATTTATAGGGATATTAGCATTTATGCTAATTGTAAATATATTGATTATTTTTAATTTAAATCAATTTTACATCAGAGCCATTTTAGCTTTTATTTTTTTGATAACAATTCCGGGATTGTTAATTATGCTTTGCTTAAAAATAAGAAACATAAATCCTTGGGAATATCTTGTTTATACGGTTGGGTTGTCTGTTGCTTTTATTATGTTTGCGGGATTAGCTGTAAACTGGATTCTTCCATTTCTAAACATTACTGACAAACCTCTTTCATTATATCCAATTTTAATTTGCTTTGACACATTTTTATTAGTATTGTGGCTTATTGCCCAAAGAAGAAATGAAGATAATGTTCATCTTTTAATTTTTCCTTTTAATGAATATAAAAGAGAAGGTAGAAAATTAAGTTTTATTCCTAAATTATCAAAATTCACCGGGCTTGATAGAATTTTCATGATAATCCCTTTTTTCTTTCCATTTATGGCTGTTATTGGAGCATTCCTATTAAACAATCACGGAACAAACGTTGTTACTATGGTAATGCTAGGAGCAATTGCAGTTTATGTTTTCTTAGTCGTTCTTTTCCGAGATAAATTAAATGAGAATGTGTTTCCGTGGGCTTTGTGGATGATTGGATTGGCTTTGCTTCTCTCATTTTCAATGAGAAGTTGGTATGTTAGCGGATCTGATACTAATGAAGAATATTCTATTTTTCAAATGACAAAAGAAAAAGCGTTTTGGAGTATATCAAATTTTATACATGCTTTTAATGCAATGTTAAGTCTTACAATTTTACCAACTATTTTATCCATTTTTTGCAGGATTAATCCCCAATATATTCAAAAATTATTTTTTAGTATAATCTTTAATTTTGTTCCTTTAATCGTATACATCATTTCTCGAAAATTTTTTGATAAGAATATCTCCTTTTTTGCAGGATTGTTTTTTGTTTTTCAATCAGGATTTATGAATTGGAATTGGATTCCTTCAAGGCAACAAATCGCCTTTCTTTTTTTTGGTCTAATGCTTCTTGTTTTATTCACCAAAGAGATCAACTCAAAAATAAGAAATCTACTCTTTGTTATTTTCGGTTTTTCAATGATTGTTTCTCATTATTCAACAAGCTACATTGCTCTTGCTATTTTTCTTTTAACCTACCTTTTAATTTTAATCTGTAAATTGTATGAAAACAGAAAAATCAAGAAAGGAAAACTTAAACTTGAGGATAAGAGAAAATTTTATTTAACGGGAGTTTTAATACTTTTACTTCTTGTATTTGGGTTTTTGTGGTATTCACAGTTAAGTAATGTAGCTTCTGGACCAATTAATTTTATGAGAGAAAGTTTCAGTAATCTTGGTAGGATGTTTGAAGAAGAGGTACAAGCAGAAGGTGTATCTCCATTAGATCAATTTAATATTTTTTATAAAAAAACAGACGTAGTTTCATTAATAAAAGAATATGAAGAGAGTATACCCTCTAATTTAACCAATACATACTCTAATACTATGTATAAGCTTTATCCAAAGTATCCCTCTGGAATTAAATCTGTGTTCAATCAATCTGTAAATCTTTTTATTATTTATTTTAGGGAATCTCTAAAAGTTTTGGGAAAAATTTTTATTATATTAGGAATTTTTTATTTATTTATAAAGAGAAAAAATTATAATCTTAATTTTATAATTCTCAACATTTCTTGTTTTTCAATCCTCGCCTTTCTTTTAGTTTTGCCTTTTATATCTATACAATATGATGTAATAAGAACATACCAGCAGATTCTAATCCTATTATCCATAATTGCAATTTTTTGGGCCCCTACTATATTCAAAAGGATTCCAAAGATAAATAGTGAAATTTTTATTTCAATTTTTTTGATTTTTTATTTCTTGGCTTTATCAGGGGTATTTTATCAAATATCTGGGGGAACTGGAGCAAGCATGAGATTAAATAATATTGGTTTTGAATATGGTTCGTATTATGTACATCAAACAGAAGAAAAGTCAGGTATTTGGATGTCTAGTTATATAGGAAAGAATGTAATTATAAATGCTGATGGTGGAGCTAATACAAGAATTCGTCTAATCGCAAGCTCTTTTCCCAGTTTCTCAATTGTAAAAGAGGTTCATCCTAAAAAAATAGTCAAGAATAGCTATGTTTATCTTACTTATCAAAATAAAATAGAAGGTTTATCTTTTAAATCTTATAATGGTAAATCTTTTTCATTCAACTTCCCAACTGAATTCCTAAATGATAACAAAAATAAAATCTACAATAACGGGGGTTCTGAAATTTTCAAATGAAAGTAGCAATTTTCTTAATTTCAAATGGATTTTCTGGAGCCGAACGAGTAGCTTATAATCTAATAAACTCTTTAAGAAAATTAAATATAGAAGTCCAACTAATATTAAATAATGAAATTCTTAAATATTATTTAACATTAAAAGATAAAAGAATAAAAATAAACAATTTAGGAAATTGTTTAGGAAACAATTTATTATATAACCGAATTAAAATAATCAAACCTAAAAATAAATTAAAAGAAATATTAAAAAGAGAGAAATTTGATATAATTTCTACTCATATGATTATCTCTCCAGAATTTTATAAAATTGTCTTTAGTAATAAAATTCCTCATATTTTAACATTTCATGGATCAGAAATAAAAAGTTTTATTGAATCCAAAAGGATTTTATACAAAATCCTATTTAAACCAATACTTTCTTCAGTTTTTTTAAAAAGTAACTTGTTAATATCCGTCTCTCATCATCAAATCCAAAATCTCCCAGAAAAATACAAAAAGAAAACAGTAGTTATTCCAAACGGGGTAGATTCTAAAATATTTAAACCCATAAAAAGCATAAAACAAAAAAAGAACATTATTTTATTTATAGGAAAATTTGTTGAATTAAAGGGAATTAGAGAAATTCTTTCAGTTGCAAAGCAACTTCCTCAATATGAATTTTGGTTTGTAGGACAAGGTCCCCTTGCAAAAGAGATTAAAGGAACTAATATAAATAATTTAGGGTTCAAATCCACAGAAGGGTTGGTTAAATTATATAATCGGGCAACAATTTGCATAGCACCTTCACACAGAGAATCATTTGGTTTAGTAGGATTAGAAGCAATGTCTTGTTCTCGTTCAGTTATTGCAACTCCATTAGGATTTTCAGAATATATTAAAAATGGAAAAGATGGGATTATTATCCCGGCTAGAGATGAAAAAGCTTTGAAAGATGCGATTATTGATTTAATGAAAAATCCTGCAAAGAGAAAAAGAATAGAGAAAAATGCTAGAAAAAAAGCATTAAAATACTCTTGGGATAAGATTGCAAAGCAATATTTGAAGGTTTTTAAGGAAGTAATTAAAGAAAATAAAAAACAAAATGAGCAGTAAAAAAATTAATAAAAAAATAAGAAGATTTTTTGATGATATGAGTTATAACCGAAATAGAAAAATTAGTACTAACCTTATCGTCAATTATGAACAAGAAATGAGACAAAAAAGTGTTCTATACTTATTAGATTTAAAAAAGAATAATTTTGTTTTGGATATCGGATGTGGAAATGCAAGGGACTTACTAGTTTTAGCAAAAAAAGGTATAAAATGTGTTGGAGTTGATTCCTCAGGGGGGATGGTTGATGAAGGACTTAAGATTCTTAAAAGATATGGATTTAATAACCTCAAAATTTACAAAGCTGATGCTAGGACTCTCCCGTTTAAAAATAATACTTTTGATAAAATAATCCTAAGCGAAGTTATTGAGCATATTCCAGATTACAAAAATGCAATTAAAGAATGTAAAAGAGTTTTAAAAAAAGAGGGCATTCTTGTTATTACAACCCCTAATTGGCATAGCTTATATGGGATTAATCGTTTAATTTTAGAAACAATTAGGGTGTTTATCAGACTAATTAAGCCCGTTAAAAAAATACACCCTTATGACAAATGGAAAACCCAAAAGGAAGTTATAAAGATACTTGAAGAAGAAGGATTTAGGATAAACAAAAAAATTGGGATATGTTTTATTCCAAGTTATACTTTAACTTATTATTTGTCTAATCAACTTAAAAAAATTATTATTAAGACAACTTCCTTTGTAGAAGAAAGATTGAATAAAATACTTACTGGAAAGGGTTATATGATAGGAGTTTCAGCAATAAAAACTTAAGAGTCAATTTAATAGAATCTTGCTGTTTTTCCTCCCGCCACCTACAGTTTTTCTAATAACCTTTATAAATAATCTTTTCTATTTTTAATTATGAAAACAAGAAAAATAATTGAAAGAATAACATTAACAATCTTTGTTTTTAGCTTACTTGCAGGAATCTATATAATCTTAGTTAGTTTTTTTAGGACAGAAACACTCACAATTCAATTATCTCATTTAACTCCATGGATAAGGGAAGATACTTTTGGCATATTATCTTGGATAATTTCTTTTTTTAGCTTTCTTATATGGAATTTGATTAGGGAATGAGAATAAGAAGCGGGATTTTTGAATAACTGCTGACTTCTTCTAACTTCTGCTACTGCTTAACCTCTTTGCTGATTGCCCTTTATTTCTTGCTTCTCATCCAAAGCTTAGCAGACTTATAAGATATTGATAATTAATAGTATTTGGGTTATGGAACATTCCCAAATTTTAAAAAAGTTTTTAAGAATGTGGTTAAGGAGAGTAAGTAATCTACAATAACGCCGTAAGCGAGATTTTTAAATAACTACTTTCTACTTCTACCCATCAAAAGATAATTTACAGTCTATATAGAAATTCTTAAAAAATTATCTAAAAAATAATTTTATAGAAGGCAAAATCATGCCTATTAATCCTAAAACTATCCAAGATATAATAATAAAGTCTCCTATTAACCAAGGTATAATATTTAGCATTGCCCATATACAGAAAACAGTTATGAATATACTAAGATACACTTTAAACCAAAAAACCCATCTTGTTTCATCATTTTTTAATCCAGAAATTAAACTAATCATTAAAGAATAGGATAGTAATGAAGACAAAACTCCAAAAACTTGCCATAAATAAGTTTTACTAGAGACCACTTCTAAAGTTATTAACATAAATATACTCAATGCTAATAAAGTTCCTTCATGATTTTTTAAGAATTTTTCAAGATTAATTTTCTCTTTTTCCATTATATTATTAGTATCTTTTAAACTATTTAAGTCCTTTCTTCTAGGGAGCCAAATTAAAAAAAACCAAAGTATTAAACCAAAAAAAATAACCATTAATGAAGAAATAATGCCCCAAATTAGTATGGGAGACCCTAATCTCCTATAAATTTCAAGGGGGGAATTTCCAAGAGCCACCGCCAAAACAACTCCGGCAACAAATCCTCCTACAATAGATGTAAAATAAGATATAATAAAAGTTGTTTCTTTTTCATAATAATGTTGTTTAAGCTTTTTTTCAAGTTTCTTCATTTTACTTTCTTCCTATCCCAATACGGGCTCTTGCATTTAGGGCAGACTAATTCAAACTACCTTTAATTATTTCTTATAAACTTGTTTTGGATTTATTTTCCAAGCATAGTATAAAACTATAACTGCCATTATTAAGACTAACCATTCTGCTATAGATTTAACAGTTTCTGAAAATTTAGATAACAATCCTGGAAGAATAGACCCAATTAATGTAATTACAATTGCAGCTAAAGATATCTTTATTCCAGTGATAGCAATTTCTAAATCATTAATCTTTCTCATTTTTTCTTCTTTTAATTTGTTGCTTTCTTGCAAATATTTCTTTTTATAGTAAAATGCATCAAAAATAGTCATATCAGGAGGAGATTCTGTTAAAATTTTATCTTGTTCTATGGATTGAGAAAGCCAGTTATAACAATCACAAATATATTTGTAACTTTGGTATTGATACCAGAGAAGATATAATAAGAGAAATCCTAATGAATAAATGATAGTAGGGTTAAATCCTACCTTATAAAAATATACAAATATTGCTCCCCATACAGCAAGTCCCTTAAAAACCATAGAAGTAGTGTCTCTATCTAAAGATTCTATTTCTTTTAGTCTTACTTCAGAAATTATTTTTTCTTTTTCTTCTTTTTTCATAGCAACAGAATATGTATACTCTTTATAAATATTATATAGGATAGATAATTCTTCTCCCGTTTATAATCAGGATTTTTAATAAATAACTACCTTATTGGAAGCTCAATAGTTACAGAATAAGGTTTTTTATAATTATCACTCTCAGCATAAATAAAATTGAAGGTAAAAGTGTATGGATGATCTTCTCCCATAAAACAATTTTGGCACCCCCACAATTTACCCTCTGCTTCTAAAGATTTAGAAATTGGATAATAATATGAACTATATGGTGCATAATAGAACACATGAGAATTATCTGCAATATCTGTCCAATAAATACTTGAGACTTTAGTTTGAGAGGTCTTATCCTTTCTATCTATAATTACACTATTTTGGTTTAATTCAATGTAAGTAATATTCTTATCTGGATTGACAGTTAAAGTAAATTTAATTACGATTTGTTGAGGGATATTATTAAAATCTGTGTATTGGCCTTCCTCAATAAATGAAGGCTCTATAGAAATAGTAAGAGGAGGACTAGTATTAACACCATTTGGAATAAGATCATCGATAGTATTAATTTTAAAAAAAGCCAATATGCCAATAATTGTTAATAGTATGCCTAAAATAATACTAATTGTAACTATTATTTTTTGTGAAGCCATTAAGATATTAAATTTTCTAAATTTATAAGTTTTGCTCTTTATCGTTTCTTCCTATCCCAATACTCTTTTTTCCACCAATCTTTATAAATAATCTTTTCTGTTTTTAGTTATTATGAAAACAAGAAAATTAATTGAAACATCAAAAATCTGAAGATTTTTGTGGCTTAAAAATTTCTTTGGAAATTTTTAAAGAATAGCATTAACAATTTTTGTTTTTAGTCTGCTTGGGGGAATTTACATAATCTTGGTTAGTTTTTTTAGGGCAGAAACACTCACAATCCAATTATCTCATTTAACTCCATGGATAAGGGAAGATACTTTTGGCATACTATCTTGGATAGTCTCATTTTTTAGCTTTCTTATTTGGAATTTAATTAGGGAATAAAAATAAGAAGCGAGATTTTTAGATAACTGACTTCTGCACTCTTTTGCTGACTGCCCCGCCTTAACTTCGTCTTTGGATATTACTAATATCTTTTACATTAAGTTACTAAGAAAAATTATAAAAATATATTACCCAAATATCTCTTTCAAAATTTCTTCAATTAATATTTCGGGCTCTTTGCCGGGAAATTTGACATCTTTAAAATGAGGTTTTTTAAGTTCTATGATTATGTCTTTTGAGGCCTCTTCTTTTATTTTTTGTTTGTCTGAATCGTTCCAGTTAAATTCATTTATAAACTCTGAAAGATTATCTCTGTAATTGCCTACCTCTGATCTAAGATGATTGAGGCTTTCTTTTCTATTGGTATATTTTTCCAGAATTTTATGGGCAGCCATCCCTGCAATTATTCCTCCTATTATTTTTATAACTCTATTTTTTCCCATAAATTCACCCCTATTTCTTTTCTAGTTTTTTCCATTAAATCTTTTAGGTAAGATAAGGCAATCTTCCTGTCCAACTTAGATTCTTTATTGTTCTTTAATCTTTCTATTAGGTTCTTCCCCA
>Ga0315289_10009845_pt1 | contig 13722 bp, 16 predicted proteins | sample YL17G11_40_MG_FD_203452 | JGI IMG/M metagenome (GOLD analysis project Ga0315289, IMG submission 203452) | Sediment microbial communities from Yellowstone Lake, YNP, Wyoming, USA - YL17G11_40 | ecosystem: Environmental > Aquatic > Freshwater > Lake > Sediment | place: USA: Wyoming | collected...
GAGTCGAGCGCCACGAACCTCATGCCCCATTTCATCCGCTGTGCCGAGGCGTACGCGACGCTCGGCGAGCAGTGCACTGTCCTGCGGGAAGTCTTCGGCGAGTACCGCGAGCCCGTCGCGATCTGAGAGCCGGCAATCGACAAGCGCCGCGCTCACCGCGCGAGAACCGCCGCCCAGGAGGAAGCCACCGCCATGCCAGGCCTGACCGATGAGCAGCGTCTCCTGCGCGACACGGTGCGCCAGCTCGCCGACGAGAAGATCGCCCCGCGCGCGGCGGAGATCGACCGGGCGGCCGAGTTCCCCTGGGACGTCAAGGAGCTGCTGGCGGCGCACGATCTCTTCACGCTCCACTTCCCGGAACGGCTCGGCGGGCTCGGCGGGGACCTCCTGACCGCCTGCCTCGCGATTGAGCAGATCAGCCGGGTCTGCGCGACGTCGGGCCTCATTCTCGCGGTGCAGGGCCTGGGCGCCCTGCCGATCCTCCTCGCCGGGTCGGAGGAGCAGCAGCAGCGCTGGATCCCCGACCTCGCGGCGGGGAAGACGCTCATCGCCTTCGCCATCACCGAGGCGGAGGCGGGCTCCGACGCGGCGGCCATCCGGACGCGCGCCGTGCGCGACGGGGACGACTACGTCATCGACGGCAGCAAGCGCTTCATCAGCCACGGCTCGGTGGCCGACCTGGTCACCGTCTTCGCTCTCACCGACCCGGACGGAGATCGCCACCACCGGCTCTCCTGCTTCGTGGTCGAGACCAACCGGCCGGGCTTCGGGGTTGCGCGCCTGGAGCACAAGATGGGGATCCGCGGCTCCCCCACGGCCGAGCTCGTCTTCGACGGCGTGCGCGTCCCGGCCGCGAACCTCATCGGCGTCGAGGGCGACGGCTTCTCGATCGCGATGCGGACCTTCGACCGCTCGCGTCCGGGGATCGCCGCGCAGGCGGTCGGGATCGCCCAGGGAGCCCTCGAGGTCGCCACGAAGTACGCCCGCGAGCGGAAGCAGTTCGGGCGGGCGGTCGGCGAGTTCCAGATGATCTCGGCGATGCTCGCCGACATGGACGCGGCCACCGAGGCCGCCCGGCAGCTCCTCTATGCCGCCTGCCTGGAGATCGACGCGGGGGCGCGCGACGCGGCGCGCTGGGCCGCCCTGGCCAAGCTCGTCGCCGGAGACGCCGCGATGCGGGTGACCACCGACGCCGTCCAGGTCCTGGGCGGCTACGGCTACGTCGACGAGTACCCGGTCGAACGCATGATGCGCGACGCCAAGATCACCCAGATCTACGAGGGCACCCAGCAGATCCAGCGCCTCGTCGTTGCCCGCGCCCTGCTGGGCTGACGCGCCGGGCGCCGCACCGCGCGCCCCCCGGCTCCCCAGCCGCGGCGCCTTACCGCGTGATCGACGGGTCGGCGACGCGGCCCAGGAAGAGGATCGCCCCGGTCGGCACGTCGCGAAGGGCGAACAGGAACGGCCGATCGACCGTGAGGGTCACCGGCTCCGCCGGCATGGCGGTGGCCCGCATGACGACGGCGGTCGCCGCGGCGGCCTCGGTCCCCTTCTCGTCGACATCGATGTTCGCCTGGTGGATCACATCCGAGATCTGGAGCCGCTCGGCCTGGGTGATCCCGCTGAAGTCGGCGCGGTCGTCGAAGGCCGAGGGCATCCCGAGCGCGGAGAGAATGTCAGCCAGCTCGGCCTTCGTCTCGATCGAGAACTTGGGGAGGCTGAGCGCGACCTGCGTCCTCACCAGCCCGGCCGTGATCGAGGCGATCTGGTCGGCTGTCAATGCCTGCTCGAAGGTCGCCAGGTCGTCGGGCACGATGACCGTCATGGCGAGCGAGCCCCCGATGTACGGGATCTCCACCGCCTGCCAGCCGGTCCCGGCCGCGTAGCGCATCGCCGCGCTGGTCGCCATCATCGGCACGTCGACGGTCGAGCCGCCGGCCAGGGTGAAGGATCCCGGCTTCGTGGAGTCGGCAGGGAAGGGCGTGAGCCACGGCGCCTTCAGGTAGATCGCGTTCACCAGCGTGAGGCGCGTCTCCGTCGTCAGGACGCCGGGCACGAGCAGCTCGGGGATGCGCTGTTCGGTCTGGTCGTCGACCCAGCCGTTGATCAGCTTGCGGGCCGCTTCCGTGGCGGTCTCGTAGTCGACGAGACGGAGGCCGGCGCCGTAGCGCGAGGCGAGCGCCTCCAGGTACGCCTTCTCGAGCGGCATCGCCTGCTGGGCGAAGGGAGCGTTCGCGATCCGGAGCGCGACCGCGAGGTCCGTGCCGCTGTCGTCCTTGAAGGTGCCGCTCCGGGTGGCGAGCGCCTGGTCGAGCGCGTTGAGCCAGGTGGCGTTGTCGTCTGAGGCAAGGCCGTGCATCACGGCGTCCATCTCGGCGGCGGTCTGCCCGCGCGCCCCGGCACGGGCCATCGCCAGGGCCAGGGCGATGCTCGCGGGCGACAGGACCACGTTCGCCTTGCCGTCTGCCACCGCCCGGTAGAGGTCGAGCCCGAAGGCGGTGATCGCGGTGCCGGCGGCCGCGGCGTCGGCCGGCGCGGCCGAAGCACGGGGGATGTCGGCACGCGCCAGCGCGATGTCGCCGCCCGGCGAGGCCGCCGGTGCGCACGCGGAGATGGCCAGGACGAGCGGGGGCAGGACGGCGAATACCTTTCTCATGGCCCATGGACGCGCCAAGCGGCGTTGCGGTTGCTTCGCCCGACAGTATGCAGCCCGCCGATCGCCGGCCCATAGCAGCGGAAGTCAGTCCTTTCTCCTGGTGCCGCATGCCGCTTGGGTACCTGGTGCCTGCATATCGCCCCAGCCGGTAGGGATCAGCCACCTCACGCTCGCAGATGCGGCCAACGCGCGGGTTCGCCGCGTTTCCACGCTCACGAGGGGTCCCGGCTACCGGGTGGCGCGGTAGGGGGTGACCGGGTGAACGCGGAGCGTGCGGTCGGCCTGCCGCCCCGCCCGCGCGAACGCCGCCCCGCCCTCTTGCGGGCCCGCTCACCCGCGTCCACGGATGGGTCGCGCCGGCGAGGACGGCGCCGCGTATCCTCACCCGTCATGGAGCGTTGGAAGACGATCATCGAGCCGTTCCGGATCCACTCCGTCGAGCCGATCCGGATCACCACCCGCGAGGAGCGCGCGCTGGCCATCGAGGAGGCCGGATTCAACCTCTTCAACCTGCACGCCGACGACGTCCTCGTCGACCTGCTCACCGACTCCGGCACCGGCGCCATGAGCCGCGACCAGTGGGCGGCAATCCAGCACGGCGACGAGTCGTACGCCGGCAGCCCGTCCTGGTACGCCTTCCTCGAATCCGTCCGGGCCCTGTTCCCGTTCCGCCACGTCATCCCCACCCACCAGGGCCGCGCCGCCGAGAAGATCCTCTTCTCCGTGATCGGCGGGCCCGGGAAGACGATCCCCAACAACACCCATTTCGACACGACGCGGGCGAACGTGGAGTTCACCGGCGCCGCGGCCGTGGACCTCGTCATCGAGGAAGGGCGCCACCCCGAGATTGAGCACCCCTTCAAGGGGAACATGGACCTCGCCCGGCTCGACGCGCTCCTCGCGGAGCTCGGCCCGGAGAAGGTGCCGGCCGTCTTCGTCACGATCACCAACAACTCGGGCGGCGGCCAACCGGTGAGCCTGGAGAACCTGCGCGGGGTGCGCGGGGTGTGCGACCGCCACGGCGTGCCTCTCTTCCTGGACGCCTGCCGCTTCGCCGAGAACGCCTGGTTCATCAAGACCCGCGAGCCCGGCCAGGGCGGCCGAAGCGTCGTCGAGATCGTGCGCGAGATCGCCTCGCTGGCCGACGGGATGACCATGTCCGCCAAGAAGGACGGCCTCGCCAACATCGGCGGCTGGCTGGCGATGAACGACGACCGCCTGGCCGAGCAGTGCCGCAACCTCCTGATCCTCACCGAGGGCTTCCCGACCTACGGCGGACTCGCCGGCCGTGACCTCGAGGCGATCGCCCAGGGCCTCCGCGAGGTCGTCGACGAGGACTACCTGCGCTACCGGATCACGAGCACCGCCTACCTCGGGGACGCGCTGGCGGAGGCCGGCGTCCCCACCGTCCGGCCGATCGGCGGCCACGCCGTCTACCTGGACGCGCGAGCCCTCCTGCCCCACGTCCCACCGCTCCACTACCCCGGCCAGGCGCTGGCCGTCGCCCTCTACCTGGAGGGTGGGATCCGCAGCTGCGAGATCGGGACGGTGATGTTCGGGCGGCACCCGGACGGCACCGAGACGCCGGCGGCGATGGACCTCGTCCGCCTCGCGATCCCCCGCCGGACCTACACCCAGAGCCACGTCGACTACGTCATCGAGGTGGTCCGCTGGGTCGCCGAGCGCGCCCGCGACCTGCCCGGCTACCGGATCGTCGACGAGCCCCCGGCCCTGCGTCACTTCACGGCCCGGTTCGCGCCGCTGCCGTAGCGCGGCGGACGGGTTGCCCGTCGGGCCCGAACCCGCAGCCGCGGTACCCTGCGAGCATGACCACCTGGAGGCTCCTCCCCGACGACGGCGAGCGCGACCCGCGGCTCAACCTCGCCCGCGAGGAGGCGGTCGCGCGGCACGTGGCCGCGGACCCGGCCGCGCCCGCGCCCGTCCTGCGCCTGTGGCGGAACGCGCCCGCCGTCGTGATCGGCCGCTTCCAGCTCGGCGCGGCCGAGGTGGACGCAGCGGCCGCGGCCGCCCTCGGGGCGCCCGTCCTGCGCCGCTTTACCGGCGGCGGCACGGTCTGGCACGACCCGGGCAACCTGAACGTGTCGGTGGTGCTGCGCCCGGAGGACGCCCTCTTCGTGGCCGACCCCGAGCTGCGCCGCCTCCCCGGCCTCTACCGGCTGGTCCTCGCGCCGCTCGAGGCGGCCGCGCGCGCCCTCGGCGTGGCCGCGGCCCGGGCGACCGAGCGCGACCTCCTGGTCGACCGACCGGACGGGACGACGGCGAAGCTGAGCGGCGTCGCCGCCTGGCTCGGCGGGCGGGCGCTGCTGGTCCACGGAACCCTGCTGGTAGACGCCAACCTGGACGCGCTGGCCCGCGCCTGCGCCGGGCCGGGCGCGCCGGGCGACCCGCGCTGGGAGCGCACGAAGAGCCGCCGGGCGACCGTCACCTCGATCGCCCGTGAGCTGGCCGCCGCGGGGCGTTCGTTGCCCACGGCCGATGCGGTCGACCTCGCCGTGCTCGCGTCCTTCGGGTTCGGCGCCGTGACGCCCTCGCCCTGGACTCCCGACGAGCTCGCCGCCGCCGATCGCCTCCTGGCCGACCGCTACGCAAACCCAGCCTGGCACGCCGACCCCGAGCCCGGCTGAGGAGCCCGAGCGGGCGGGCCGTTCAGTAGATCTCGTCGTGGGTGCCGAGGGACACGAGCGTCGCCACGTCGTCATCCCACCGGAACAGGACGCGCAGGTCATCATCGACGGCGAAGGCCCAGTACCCGTCGAGCTCCCCCCGGAGCCTGTGGGTCCGCAGGACCGGGTCTCGCGGGTCGACCGCGAACCTTCGGAGCGCCGCCCGGAGCAGCGCCCGCTGGAGGGCGGTGAGCTTGCGTGCGCGCCGCCCGAACCGTGGCGTGAACGCGAGTCTCACCGGCTACTCGGCCAGCCCGAGGTCCGCGATCAGCTCCTCGACGTCGTCGTACTCCCTCGCCGGGCCCGCCACGTACTCTGCCTCGGCCTCGCGAACCTCGCGCAGGAACAGCTGGCGCCGCACGTTGGCGAGCTCCGTCCTGTCCGCGTCGTAGGTGTCGGCATCCACGAGGTAGGCGATCTTCCGGGATCGCTGGAGGATCGCAATCGGCTCGGCCGACCCCGCGATCGCGTCGAGCACCTCGGCCGTCCGCTGCCGCAGGTCGGTCACGCCAATGGTCTTCATGTCGTACAGGATACGGTGTAGCGTACCGTTGTCAAGACGTCCGTTTCACTCCATCCGACGATACATGCTCTCGTTCCGCCGTTACCTTCATGAAGCCAGCAGATCAGCATGTTGGTTTGCTGGTGGCACCCACCACGGGACCGGCCGCCTCCGCCATCCCCTACCCTTAGGTCATGCCGACCCGACGCGATCCCGCCGACGCCGCGGCCGCCGCAGGCCCCGGTCACCGGATCACGCTGATCCTCGACGGCCTCCCCGTCGAAACCCTGGCCGACCTCCCGCCGGAGCCGGGGCACCTCCTTTTCGTCGGGCTCAACCCGTCGCCGGTAAGCGTCGCCGCCGGCCACTACCACCAGGGGCGCCTGGGTCTGCAGCTGTGGCGGCGCCTCGTCGCCGCGGCGATCCTTCCGCCCGCCACGGACCTGGACGCCGCCGACGACGCGCTCGTGGCCGGGGGCCACGGGATCACCGACCTCCTCAAGCTCCCGACGGCGCGCGACGTCGCGGACGACGCCACCCTGCGCGTCGGCGTCGGGCCACTCTGGCAGAAGGTCGCGGTCTGGCGCCCAGCGGCCGTCGTCTTCGTCTACAAGCGCGCCGCCGAGGCATGCGCGGGCCGCCGCATCCCCGAGTCGTGGGGACTGGTGGAGGGGATGGCGCTGGCGGCTCGCCCGTGCTTCCTGATGCCCGGGCCGTACGCGCCCCGCGCTGACGTGGAGGCGGGCCTCACCGTGATCCGCAACCTGCGGAGCGCGATCGGCGGGTAAGTCCCGGGTACGTGGCCGGTAAGCCGACCCGAGTATGCTCGTTCGAGCATGGTGTGACGATGCTGTTATGATCGTCGCACGATGAGGAAGCGAGCCTTGACCGCAGCGAGGGCCCCGCGTGCGTTCGCCGTGGAGGCGCGGGTCCGGGCGCGCTACCAGGTGACGCTCCCCGAACCGGTCGCGACCGCCCTCGCGGCGCGGCCCGACGACCGCCTGCTCTTCGAGGCCGATCCGGCTGAGCCGGGCGTCGTTCGCGTCCGGAAGGCCAGGGCCTCCTGGTCGGGCGCCACGGCCGGCGTCTTCGGGTCCGAAGAGGAAGTTCTCGCGTTCCTCCGCGAGGAGCGCGCGTCGTGGGGAACGTGAACCGGCCGGCGGACCCCGGCGCGTGACCGCCCTCGCCGATCGCCTGCCGCCGGGCGACCGGATCCTGCTCGACTCCAGCGTGCTCGCCGCGTACCTCGACGGAGGCAAGCGAACGTCGGCCGTGGCGGCCGAGCTCCTCGATGGCCTCGTGCGGAGTGGCCGCAACCCCGCCGTCGTGTCGATGGTGAGCGTGATGGAGACGCTCATCCGGCCCCTGCGGCGCCTCCCGGCTGCCCACGGCACGGTCCTCGCCTTCTACCGCGAGTTCCCGAACCTGGTCGCCGCTCCGGTCGACCTCGACGTCGCGGCCGAGGCTGCGAACCTCCGCGTCGCGTTCGGGCTCTCGGCGCCCGACGCGCTCATCGCCGCGACCGGGCTCGCGGCCGGGGTCGCCCATCTCGTCACGAACGACCGCGCGTGGCTGACCCGCCTGGCACCGCTCCGCGATCGCGCAGGCGTGATCGTCCTCGGCGACCTCGTCGACACGAACCCGGGCTGACTCGGGGTCACCCGAGCGGCCGGATTGCGTCGGCCGCCACGCGGCGCTCTCTGCGACGCAATCCGGCCGGGGTCAGACCCCCGGTTCCGCCTCGCGGAAGAGCCGGGCGAGGCCCGGCGGGGCGTCAGCCGTCGGGCTTCTCGGCAAACAGCCGGGCGAAACCGGGGTACGGCTTGAGCTGCACGAGGTCGAAGTCGATGAGCCCGGCGACGACGAGCGGCAGGCTGTCGATCACGTCGCGCGCCGCCGCGAGGTCGGGCACCTCGAGGACCAGCACGCCGTTCGGCCGGTCCGCCCGGAAGTAGATCTCCCGCAGGACGTCCTGCTGGCAGAGCTCCCAGGCGCGGCGCGCCTCCGCCGGCCGCAGCTCGGCGAAGCGCGGGTCGCCCGCCGGGGCCGTGTCCCGCCCCAGCGCCAGCACCTTCATGCGAACCTCCCTGGAGCGCCGCCGGTTCGGCCGGCCGGCCCAATCGGCCTCCTGCCGGCCTCGGCCCGGCGACCGCGCATCAGACGATCGCAAGCGGCCGCTCGATCGCGGCGTCGCCCCGGAAACGCCGGTCGACTAGGACCCGGATCACGTAGGTGATCTCCAGGCCAGCCCCGTCGAACGAGGGCGCCGAGCCGGCGGGGATCGCGAGCTGTACGTCGACGCCGCCCGCCAGCTGTCCCGGGTCCAGCGGCATCGAGGCGATGATCCCCTCCGCCCCGTTCGGCGCGTTCGTCCGGCGATGGACCTCCACGCGCCCTTTCGTCCCGCCGGGCGCCGACGGCCAGCGCACGTTCGCGGTCAGCTCGGACCCGGCCGGCGCCGGCAGCGGCGAGGTGACGCTGATCATCGCGTCGCCCACCGGCACGCCCGCCATCATGCTCATCCCGCCCTGCTTGCCGACGCCCGCGCGCAGGAGGTCCGGGTGCTGGGCGAGCGGCAAGTGGACGGCCATGAAGTGGTCCGAGCCCCGTGCGATGTCCCAGCGGACCTCCAGGGCCCAGGTGATGATCGACTCGCCGAGATGCGCGGAGGGCGGGCCCAGGCGCGGCGCCGGGACGGCGAAGCGGGCCTCGACGGTGGCCCCGGACTCCAGGCTCGCCGGGATCGCCGGCTCCGGGAAGGCGTCCTCGATGAAGAGCTTGCCGCTCGTCTCCACCCAGTGCTCTGAATGCGTGACGTGGCCGTCGCTGTCGTGGTCCTCCCGCGAGCGCGTGACCTCGTCGAGGCGCAGCCCCACCAGCCTGAACGCCGCCTTCCGGGCGTCGATCTTCTCCGTGGCCGTCAGGCGGAGCGTCCCGGTGATCCCCTCGCCCACCATCGCCGGCCGGTCCAGGACGATCTCGCCGAGGACCGCCCCGTCGGTCGATCGAACCAGCTCCTCGGCGCGGACGTTGTGAAGGGGGTGACTCCCCTGCGAACCCGCGAGGCGCGGGCCGTTGAGGGCGTCGAACGGCTCGGGCGCCGAGCCGGAATGGAGCCCGAAGGAGCCGAGCCCGCCGAGATTGATGGAGACGGACATGCGTGTGCCTCCGCGGTCGACGCGTCGCTGGCACGCCCGGTGACAGGGCGGCCGGAACGTATTGTGCAACGCGCCACGCTGCGTCGCGCGTCCGCGGAGACCCTCGATGCGCGGTCGTCCCGCGCGCGGCTACTTCTGGTTGCAGGCGGTGGGCCAGCAGGGGTCGATCGTGCCGCCCGCGAGGCCCTTGAAGGCCGTGTTGAGCGCCGTGAGCATGCCGGCCGGCGGCACCATGTTGCGGATGGGGGCCATGGGCATGGCCAGGTTCGAGGCGTCGTTCACGTAGATCCCGGTCAAGAACCCGGGACGCTTCGCGGACCACCGCCGGATCGACTTCGCGGTCGCCAGCGAGATCCGATTCACGGCGCTCGTGAGGATGCAGGACTGGAAGGCCGGGTACTGGAGGTACTGATCCACGTCGACGCCGATCGCCCAGACCCCCGCCGTGCAGGCAGCCTGGAAGACGCCGGCGTTCGTCTGGCCCGCAACCCCGAAGACCACGTCGGCGCCGGCGACGATCAGCGCCTCCGCGGACGCCTGGCCCAGCTCCGGCGCGACGAAGTTGTCCGTGTATTGCACCAGGACCGTGGTCGTCGCCTTGACCGACGCCACGCCGTTGCGGTAGCCGTTGATGAGCGCAAGCACCGGCTTGATGGCCATGCCCCCGACGGCCCCGACCGTGTCGGTCTTGGTCGTCCACCCGGCCACGATCCCGGCCAGGTATCCCTCCTCGGCCCGGTCGAAGTCGAGCCCCTGGTAGTTGCGCGGCAGCGGCCGGGCGGGGATCTGGTCGATGCCGATGAACTGCACGCGCGGGTAGAGCTTCGCGGCTGCGACCGTGGCGTTGGTCATGAGGAAGCCGACAGTCACGACGACCTTCGCCCCGCGCAGCACGAAGCTCCGGATGTTCGCGGCGTATGCGGACTGCTTTTGGGACACGATCACGGAGGCCCGGCCTTGGATCGCGGTGGCTCCTGCCTTGACGCCGATCCAGCCGGCCTGGTTGTAGCCGCGGTCATAGAGCGTGGGGCCGTCCGTCACGAAGCCGATGAGCGGCCCCGTGGTGGCTGCCGCGGCCGTGGGAGCGGTGGCAGCCGATGGCGCGAGGGTGAGGAGCAGCGTGAGAATGGCGGCCCACGCCAGGATTCGACGCATCGCGTACCACCTCTCCTGAGGTCAGGCGGGCCGGTCTCGCCAGTGGCTCGGCGCGGTCGCGGCGACCGTGAGTGGGACCGCGCCTCCATGCCTCCCGCTCTGGTCGTGATGATGAACCCGACCACCGGCCGGTCGAGGGCCGAAGGTCACACCGGCAGGGGCAACGCCGGCACCGACGCGCGCCACCCGTTGACGCTCGACCCGGCGTTTGCGTATCCTTGCGTTGCAAGGACACGCAAGGAGCTCCGGAGGCCCAAGTGGCCCAGGCACGACGACGCGGCGAATGGGCCCGACTCGAGCGCGCGCTCGATGACAAGGGCATCGACCGGCAGGCCTTCGAGACGCAGGCCGTGCGCGTCATCGAAGCCGCGTGGCGAAGCCCCGCCCAGCACGACCCCGCGTCGACGTTCGCGGAGATCGAGGCGCGCCTCCTCGCGCAGGGCGGGCTCGACCTGGCGCCCGCTCGGGACCACGAGCCCGACGTCGCCCTTCGGACCGCCACGGCGCTCGCGGTGATCGAGGTCGAAGGGGCCACGGTCGCCGAGGTCGCCGCGGCCCTGCACGTCAGCCCGGCCCGTATCCGCCAGCGCGCCCTCGAGCGGACGCTCTATGCGATCCGGGTCGACGACGAGTGGCGGCTCCCCCGCTGGCAGTTCGGCGACGACGGCCGTCCCATCCCCGGCATCGCGACCGTGGTGGCGGCGCTGTCGCGCGGCGTTCACCCGGTGGCCGTGTGGCGCTTCCTGTCCGAGCCGAATCCCGATCTCGAGATGCTCGACGAGCCCGTGTCGCCCCTCGAGTGGCTCCGCACCGGCGGTGACCCTGCCCCGGTCGCCGCGGTCGCCCGCGAGCTGTAGCGGTCCGTGGCCACGCTGCCGCTCCCGCGCCTGCCGCTGCCTCGACCCAACGCCGACGACATCGTCGCCCTCGAGGGAGGCACCCTCGTCTGGCGCGTCTACCGGGCCGCCGGCCGACACCGGGCGACCTGGAGCACGTTTCGAGGGTACGGACCGGTCGCCACCGGCCGCTTCGATCACCACGACCCACCGCCGCACGACGATCCGACCCGCGGGATCCTCTACGGGTCGCTCGACGCGCCGGCGGCGATCGCGGAGGCGTTCGCGGACGGGCGCCTCATCGACCGCGTCCTCGACGCGCCCTGGCTCGTGTGCTTCGGGCTCGGGCGCGACACGACCCTGCTCGACCTGCGCGGAGCCTGGCCAACGCGGGCTGGGGCCAGCCAGGCGATCGCGTCGGGTCCCCGGGACGTGGCACAGGCCTGGAGCCGCGAGATCTACGCGGCGTACCCGTCCGTCCACGGGCTGCTCTATCGGTCGGCGATGGCCGGCTCCTCGACGAACATCGCGCTCTTCGAGCGGGCGATGGCCGGCCTCCCGGGCCATCCGGAGCTGCATACGCCGCTCAGCCACCCGGGCCTGGAGCGCGCGCTCAACCGGATCGCCGATCGCTTCGGCTACGACCTTCGCTAGCCAGCGCCGCCCGGCGACGGCCGCCCGGCGACGACCTCTCGCCCGGTGACGGCGCATCGGCGCAGCCGGTAAGAACCGACCCTCCCGAGCGTGGAAACGCGGCGAAGTCGCGGGTTGGCCGCGTTTCGGAGCACGGAGAGCGTCGATCTCACCGGCTGGCGCGATATCAAGTCACGCCCGCTCCGCCTGCTCCGCCCGCTCCGCCCAGGGTGCGGGCCGGAGACGCGGTCTTCGGTTCCCTTGCCAGTACGGGCACGTGGGCCGTGTCCACGACAAGCTCGGACGGCGACCCGGTCATCGGCGCGGTCAGATCGACGCCGTGGATCGCCTTGGCCCGCTCGGTGAACCAAGTCGTGAAGGCGTCGCCGGCGCTCATCATCTGCTCGAACGCCCGCCCCGTGATCGTCGCCTTCGAGCGTCACGATCACGAGGTCACCCTTCGGGGTCGGCCGCAGGAACGCCCGCTCGTGGACGCCGGCCCGTCGTCGGGAATGCTGGTTTGCCGTCGCGCCAGGTCGGTCGCGGAGTCCCCGCGCGGGATGCAGCCGACGTGGAAGGCCGATCGCACCGAGTTCGCCTCGGCTCGCGCAGCAACATGCTTGACATGTGACCTGACGGTCACATAGATTCGGGTCGATGGACGGCCCCGTCTTCGGCGCCCTGGCGGACCCCACCCGCCGGCACCTCCTCGACCTCCTCTTCGAGCGCGACGGCCGCACGCTCGGCGAGCTGGTGGCGGCGGTGCCCGGGATGACCCGCTTCGGCGTCATGAAGCACCTGCGCGTCCTCGAGGCAGCGGAGCTCGTGACGACGCGCCGCGTTGGCCGCGAGAAGCATCACTACCTGAACCCGGTCCCGATCCGGCGGCTCCACGACCGCTGGCTCGACAAGTACCGGACTCGCGCCGCCGACTCGCTGCTCGACCTGCAGCGCGCCCTGGGGCGCCCTGCCACCGAGCCCATGGAGGAGAACCCGATGACCACGACCGCCGCGCCCGACTTCGTCGCCGCCGTCTACATCCGGGCCACGCCCGAGGCGATCTGGCGTGCGATCACCGAGACCGACTTCACCCTGCGCTACTACTACGGCAGCGCCATCGAATCGACCTTCGAGCCCGGCTCGCCCTACCGGATGACGATTGACGGCGACCTCCAGATCGAAGGCGAGATCGTCGAGGTCGTCCCGCCGCGCCGCCTGGTCCAGACGTTCCGCGGGGTGTGGGACGAGGGCATGGCCGCCGATGCGCCGACCCGCGTCACCTGGGAGATCGAGGAGGCCATGCCCGGCGTCTGCAAGCTCACGTTGATCCACGACGGCCTGGCCGCCGGCTCCGCCACCCTGGAGCAGGTTTCGGGTGGCTGGCCCTTCATCCTGTCGGGGATGAAGTCGCTGCTGGAGACGGGGAAGGGGCTGGGCGGGGAGTAGGCGGCCCGGCTGCCCACGTGCCGCGCTCGGGGTCCCACCGCATGTCGCGCACGCCGGCGAACACCGGGTCCAGGAACGACCGGATCGTGACGACGGCGTCCTGCGGTGTCCCATCTGGCAGGCCGAGGTCGGCCCGCCACCGCTCGTATGGCTTCTGCCAATCGGCCGGGGGGTCCGAGAGAGAGGGTGGCCACGCGTGCGTGGCTCGACGAGCAAACGTGGCCACGCATGCGTCGATGAGCGAGCCGGAGCCGAACGTGAAATGGCGACCGAACCACGCGAGGTCGACGAGGTCGCGTGCCCGGGGGTTCGCGACGTCGCGGGGCAGCGTGAGCGCGTGCACCTTCTCCGCGACATGCTGCGAGCGAGCAGGCTGGCCCGGGTTCACAGGCCGGCGCGCCTGAAGAGCCGATGCTTGCGGAGGCGAGCCATGTCCTCGTTCGTCAGCATCGCGCGCGCTTTCGCGTCGCCCGCCGCTTCGAGGAGCTGATCCGGATCGCCACCGCAGCGAGCCGAATCCTGCAGCGCGCGGGGTGCCGAACTGACCCAGAGTCCATCGTGGAAGATCCGGTCACGATCGGCGAGGTGGCGCGATCGGTGGAGTCGAACGCCCGGACGGGGGCCGAGGCGCGACGACTCCGGGATCGTAAAG
>Ga0315289_10009847_pt1 | contig 13721 bp, 13 predicted proteins | sample YL17G11_40_MG_FD_203452 | JGI IMG/M metagenome (GOLD analysis project Ga0315289, IMG submission 203452) | Sediment microbial communities from Yellowstone Lake, YNP, Wyoming, USA - YL17G11_40 | ecosystem: Environmental > Aquatic > Freshwater > Lake > Sediment | place: USA: Wyoming | collected...
GCCCTGCCCGGCTGGCGTCCCGCCGCCGCCAACCCCAACCTTGATCGACAACCACGCCGTGTCACTGTGGTTCGACGGATCCTGGTACGCCGCGATGATCGTGTCACCCGGCAAGACTCCCAGCGTCGGCACGCACGTGTACACGTTCGCGAGGTCGATGCAGATGACCGAGACGAAGTCCGCCGACCCAACCTGGGTCTCCAGGATGTCCGTCGCCGCCCAGCGGCCGTTCCGCGGGTTCAAGACGTACACCTTCGCCCAGCCGCGGTCCGTCGTCAGGTGGTCGCCGTTGGTGTCCCCCTTCGGGGCAAACGCGCCGAAAACGGCCACCCGCGGGCTGTCGTTGAAGATGTTCGTGTCGCCGAGGAGCGCGTTCACCGGATGCGTCTGGACCCGCGTGTACGTGCACGACCAGTCGTTCAGCGCCACCGGGCCGAACGGGGCGTTCTGCCCGCCGTCCCAGTACCCGTCCACCCGCTCGCGGCGGTAGGTATCCTCGTTCTGATCCGGGTCGACCACTTCGATGAACACGCAGTCCGAGTTCACGTACCCGGAGACGCGGTTCCCCTGACGATCGAGGAAGTACATCGTCATCGAGGTTCCGTTGTACACCTGCGTGTCGCCGATCTTCATGAGATCAAACGAGACGTCGTTGTCCACCCGCACCCGGTCGATCTCCGGTGGGAAGGCCGTGCCCGTGTTCACGTCGCCCAGCCCGAGCATCCCGTGGAGCCGCGAGTCGAAGTTCATGGTCATGGGGTGGGGCAACGCGTCCCCAGCCACCACAGTCACCACCTCGCCGCCCACGTAGTACACGTCGTTGTACCGCGCGTAGACCGAGTCCTCGTTGAAGGCCTCGAGCTTCCAGTTGTCGAGCTGGAGCTGGTAGCCGCCCAGGCTCAATGAAAGCCCGATCCCGAGGGCGTCCCACACCGGCAGAAGCTGCATCCCGGCGTTCGTGAAGAAGACCGGCGAGTTCGACGAGGTCTCATCGAGAATCAGCCACTCGCTATCGTCCTCCCCGTGCGGGTCGCAGATGTGCACAACCACCTGCTCCGGACAGCACGGATCGACGTTCGCGTTCGAGTCGATCACCTGCACGTACACCGGGTCCCGCCCAATCCAGAAGAGCCTCTTCGACGCTCGCGTCGCGCCGGTGAAGCTCGTGATCGAGTGCTGGTGCTCCTCGATGTACGCCGTCGCGAGCTGGAAGTCGTCGAAGTCGTTCGGGTCGATGTAGTACGCCACGAGCACGTCGCGCACTCGGAGAGACAGGAACCCAAAGTCAGTCAGGATGTTGTTGATGTTCAACTGGAAGACACCCGTGTTGACCCCAGTCTCCTGCGCCCAGAACATCACGCGCGTCACCCCGTTCGCCGACGCGGTGTCGAAGGTGGTGACGTTCGCGTGAACGCCGCTCTTCGGGTACTGCACGTAGTAGGTCCCGTCCGCGTCCGGCTGCGTGCTCGGCTTGGGGCCAGTAAGGCCCAGCTGCGCAGGTAGGTGGCTGTCGTAGACGTTGTACCAGCGGATCGTCTTTGTGAGCACGGTTCCGTTTGCCACCACGCCGCCGTAGTTCAGGAGCATGCAGAAGTTGGTGGCGCTAGGGGTCTGGATCGGATTCCAGGATCCCGGGTTCACCAGAATGAAAACCGGGACGTACTCGATCTTGCTGCAGTCGAGGTTCTCGTCCGGGTCGGTCACCGTGATCATCGCCGCGCCGCGGGCGTCCTTGTAGATCTCCGAGTCCCAGGTGATGCTCGACTCGGTGTCGGTGATCTTCAGCAGCGCGACCGCCACGTCCTTCGAGTCGTTCTGATCCTGGTACATCCCGATGAGGGTGTCCATGTTCTCGAACCGGCCGACAAGGTAGCCTCCGTTCGGAGAAGTCCCGACCAGGAATTCACTCGCGATCGTCACAAAGCGCGCGCTGGCGGGCATGACCGCCAAGCCGGTGCCCGGAACGATGCCCGGGACGGTGCCCGCGCCGCTGGCGGAGACTGCCGTGTGCAGGTAGTTGTACCAGATGCGGCTGTGCCCGAGGCCCGAACCGTTCGGGTCCGCGATGGTGGTCCCGGAAATCACAGCGCTGGCGTACTCGTAGTTTCCCCACTGGAAGTTGTCGAGATCGGTGTCGACGACATGGGTGTTTGTCCACGCGTGACCGAAATCCTCACGTGTCCCGATTTGGAAGGCGTGGTTCGACACGAAGAGGCCGGTGTTCGCGCCCGTCTCCTCGAGGTAGTCGCCCTTCGTCGTGCAGCCGTTCTTCCCCTTGTAGCCGTCCGGGGCGGTCAGGTTCGGAGAGCAGGAGCTCCAGCTCTCCCAGACGATGTACGCGCCGGTCTTTGGATCCATGATCTTGACGTCGGTCCAGATCTTCTCCCGCAGGTCGCAGTCGATGTTCTCGTCGGGGTCATCGACCACGATGAAGATCTGGTCCCCTTCCTTGACGTTCGTCACTGGGTTCTGCCCGTTCTTGTCTGAAGCGAAGTACATCCTCGCGTCCGTCGCGACGGCGCACCAGGCGACCGCGACCGCCACCAGCACAACGAGCCCACTCCCCACCGCAACCCGCCACTTGGTCACAGGCACTCCCGCCCGCCGCGCGGGCTCCCTTCGTCCTCAGGAGCCGCGTTGTGGGAATTCGAACTCACATCCCACCTCTCTGCCCCGTCCGACGGAGCAGCGTCAACGACCGCTACAGTACGGACGCCAACCGGGCAAGTCAAGTGCGATTGTCCTTCCCGCACGGCCGGGACCTAGCAGATCCTCGGCACGGGATCCCCGAGCGGCATCTCGAGGAAGCGACGGCCGCCGACTCCGGTCGAGAGGACGACGCGACCGCGATACTCGGAGGTGACCTCGCCGATCAGGGCAGCGTCTTGACCGAGCGGGTGAGACCGCAAGGCCGCGAGGACATCCCCGACCTTCGCGGCCTCGACGATGAGGACCGCCTTCCCCTCGTTCGCGACATCGAGGGGCGAGATGCCCACGAGGTCCGCGAGCGCGCGCGCCTCGTCGCGAACCGGGATCGCGGATTCCTCGACCTCAAGGCACGTTTGCGACTTCCGCGCCATCTCGTTCAGCGCCGCGGCGAGACCGCCTCGGGTCGGATCCTTCATCGCTTTCACTCCCCCGATGGCCAGGGCTCGCTCGATCGCCGGCCAAATCGCCGCGACGTCGCTGCGAAGGGAACTCTCGAGGTGGAACTCCTCGCGCGAGGCCAACAGGGCCATTCCGTGATCGCCGATCGTCCCGCTCACGACCACGCGATCGCCCACGGCGAAGTCCGCGTCGCCGATCGCCCGTCCTCCCGGGCCTGCCGCTACCCCCAGGCCGGTCGTGTTGATCACGATCCCGTCCAACTCTCCCCTTCCCATCACCTTGGTGTCTCCGGCGACGAGAGCCGCGCCGACCTCGACGAGGACCCCATCGAGGGAGTCGAGGACCCGTTCGAGGTCTCCGATGGGAAAACCCTCCTCGAGCACGAGCCCGAGGGTGAGCGCGAGGGGCCGGGCGCCCATGACCGCAAGGTCGTTCAAGGTGCCGCAGGCGGCGAGGCGGCCGATGTCCCCTCCCGGGAAGAAGATCGGCTTGACGACGTGGCTGTCCGTCGTGATGACGACCTCCCCTTCTTGCGGCAGGTCGATCGTCGCCCCGTCGTCGAGCTGGTCGAGCCCGATCCGACCCGCCGAGCGGCGGGAGAAGCGGCTGAGCACGTGCTCCTTGAGGAGGCGGCCCATGAGCTCCCCGCCCGCCCCCTGGAGCGCACTGATCCGCTCGACATCGCGGGTCACAGCCGCGGCCTCCCGCCGTAGCGGAACCAGATGGAACAGGCACCCTCACCGCCCACCATGCACGGGCCGACCGGCGTGAGGGGCGTGCAACGGGTCGCGAAGAGCGGGCAGTCGGTGGGCACGGCGCGAGCGGTCAGGACCTCCGAGCACCGACAGCCGGGGATCGTCTCCTCCCCTTCCACGCCCTCAGCCGGAAACCGCCGGCGGGCGTCGAACGCGGCGAAGCGCTCCCGCAGGGCGAGGCCCGAGGCGGGGATCGTCCCGATGCCGCGCCACGCGACGTCCGAGGCCTCGAACACCTCCGCCATCATCGCCTGCGCCCGCCGATTCCCCTCCTCCGTCACCGCGCGGGGATAGGCGTTCTCGACACGCGGGGAGCGGTCACGAATCTGGCGAAGCACGAGAGCGATCGCGTACAGGACGTCGAGCGGCTCGAACCCTCCAACCACCACCGGCATCCGATGCTCGTTGGATAGGGCCTCGTACGGCCTCGTGCCGATCACGGTCGACACGTGCCCGGGCGCAATGTACCCCGACACCTCGGCCCCGGGAAGGCCGAGAAGCGCGGCCATCGCAGGCGGGATTAGCTTGTGCGACACGAGGACGGAGAGGTTCGGCGGGGGGCGGTCGAGCAGGATCGCCGCGGTCATTGGGGCCGTGGTCTCAAAGCCGACCGCAAAGAAAACGACGTCGCGGTCGGTCTTTCGCGAGATCGCGACCGCCTCGGACGCCGAGAGGACCGTGCGCACATCCGCCCCGGTCGAACGCGCGTCCTCCAAGGTCCTTCGGGTTCCCGGGACCCGCGTCATGTCGCCGAAGGTGCACAGGATCGCCCCGGCCTCGGCGAGACGGACGGCCAGGTCGATGTCGCGCGTGGGCGTCACGCAGACCGGGCAGCCCGGGCCTTCCAGGATCTCCACCCGCTCGGGAAGGAGGCGACGGAGACCGTGCTGGGTGATCGTCACCTCGTGTGTGCCACAGACGTGGACGATCTTCACGCGTTGGGCCGGGACCAGGAGCAGGATCGCGTCAGCCAGGGCGCGCGCCCGCTCGGGGTCTCCGAAGGCGAAGGGCCGCGTCATCGGCCCTCGCCGACGTCCCCCGCTCTCGGGGGCCGCGGAACCTCCTGGAGGGAGGCGAGGAGCTCGTCGAAGAGCCGCAGGGTCTCCTCTCCGTCCTCGGGGGAAAGCCGACGGATGGCGAAGCCCGTATGGACGAGGACGTAGTCGCCGACGGCGACCGGCTCGCCGAGGGCGTCCAGTCGTGCGCTGGTTCGTACCCCGCCGTAGTCGACGGTCGCTTCGTTCCCCGCGATGGCGATCACCCGCCCCGGCGCCGCGAGACACATCCTCCATCACCCCGGACGATTATACCGGCGGGGGGAGAGCCCCATCCTCGCGCGGCCGTACGGCCTGTTACCCGTCTCAGAGAGCCAACTCGATCCCGTGGTGAGCCGGCTTGCCTCGCTTCGCTCCTCGCGCTACCGTTTCTCCCCGCTTCGACCTTGACGAAGGAGGACGCACGAATGGGAGCTTCACACGAGGAGATCTATCGAGTCGTCCGGCAGATCCCCGCCGGTCGGGTGGCGACGTACGGCCAGATCGCCCACCTCGTCGGCCCGGGCTGCAACGCCCGCCGCGTCGGCTGGGCCCTCGCCGCCCTGCGCGAGGACCGCGCGGCTCCGCCGGTCCCTTGGCAGCGGGTGGTGAACGCGAAAGGAATGTCGAGCCTCGGCGGAGAGCAAATCGCCCTGCTCAAGGAAGAGGGTGTCCTCTTCGACTCGAGCGGACGAATCGACCTTCGCCGCTTTGGATGGGACGGCTTCTCCGAGGACTCCCTGAACCCGCCCGCGAACTACTCTCTCTTCGCCTGACCGGCCCGTTCCCTGGCCTGGCGGGCGAAGGCCGCGGCGGCCGATAGGTCGGCTGCGCTGGGGTGCCCGCGGGCGACGAGGCCCAAGACGAACCAGTCGCGCCCCTTGCAGCTGAACCGGCCGAGGACCTCTCCCCCTTTCTCCTGCACCGCCCGCGCCATCCAGTCGAGCTGGTTCGGGGTCCCGCCGTAGGTCCCGAAGAGGGCGACCTTCACTCCGGCGAGGCTCGTCGGCGCGTCGAGCAGCCGGCGCACCGCCCCGGCCGGCCGGCCTCCGTAGACGCCACTGCCGAGGAAGAGAAGGTCGCCGCCTTCCAGCGACTGGAGCTCCTTCGCCGCCCGGGGCAGGACGGCAAGCTCCTTCCCGATCGCCTCGGCGACCCGGCGGGTGTTCCCGGTGAGCGATCCGTAGACGATGCGGACGTTCATCGTTCGCCTCCTTACCTCTTCCCGCAGTCGCATGGTTGCCTGAGGGTCCCGGCAAGACTACACTACAAGACGAAGGAGGAACAACATGAGACACGTTGCCTTTCCTGTTCTCGTCTTGGCGATCGGCCTCCTCGCGGGCGGGTGCTTCGGGCCGGTCGTCGCGCCGACGGCCGACTTCACCGTCTGCCCCGATGGCGCGGACGGGCTGCTCGCCTACTGGCTCGTGTCCCAGTCCTCGACGGTCCCCGGCCACTACCTCACCTCGTTCGTGTGGACGCTCGGCGACGGAACCGTCCTTAAGGATTCCTGGGGGCAGGTCACCCACCGCTTTGCTGCGGCGGGAACCTATCAGGTCACCCTCACAGTTACTGACGACCGCGGGGCCTCGGCCAGCACGACCAAGACCGTCGACGCGATCGAGGTGGCGACGATCCGCTCCTTCAAGCTCACCTTGGGTTGGCCGGTCGAGGTGACCGGAGAGGTGGAGAACCGCTCTGAGAGCACCCTCACCACGGTGACCGTGAAGGCGAAGTTCTACGACGCCGACGGCGTCCGCTTGACCGACGCGACCGCCGAGATCGACGAGATCGAGCCGGGCGAGCGGGTTCGCTTCCGAATCGAGGCCGAGGAATACGCGAGCGAGATCTTCTCGGCGAGCGCAGCGATCCAGGCCTTCACGGCCGACTGCCCGTACGGACCGTACCCGCCTCCGATGGGCGATGCGCCTCGTCGCTGACCTACACATCCACTCTCGCTTCAGTCGGGCGACGAGCCCGGAGACTGACCTTAACGCCCTCGCCCACTGGGCGAAACGGAAGGGAATCGACCTCCTCGGCACGGGGGACTTCACCCATCCCTCTTGGTGGAAGGATCTCAAGGAATGTCTTGAGCCTCAGGGGAATGGCCTCCTGCGCTACGAGGGAATCTGGTTCCTCGCGACGGCCGAGGTGGCGGCCATCTGGAAAGAGGACGGCCGCACCCGCAAGGTTCACCTCATCTTGCTCGTTCCCGGACTCGAGGCCGCCGACCGGGTCAACCGAGCCCTGGCGCGGATCGGGAACCTCGCCGCCGACGGCCGACCGATCCTCGGAATCTCGGCCAAGCGGCTCGTCGAGGCCGTTTGGGACGCCGTCCCGGAGGCGGAGGTCATCCCAGCCCACGTCTGGACCCCGTGGTTCTCCGTCTTCGGCTCGCGGTCAGGATTCGACCGCCTGGAGGACTGCTTCCAGGAGCACACCCAGCGGATCTTCGCCATCGAGACCGGCCTCTCGAGCGACCCGGCCATGAACTGGCGCCTTTCGTCCCTCGACCGCCTCGCGCTCGTCTCGAGCTCGGACGCTCACTCTCCACCCAAGCTGGGGCGGGAGGCGACGTTGTTCGACCTTCCTGAGCCGAGCTACGATGGCCTCGTCCTCGCCCTCAAGTCGCGCGACCCGGGCCGCTTCCTCGGGACGATCGAGTTCTTCCCCGAGGAGGGGAAGTACCATTACGACGGGCACCGCGCCTGCGGGGTCGTCCTCGCCCCGCAAGAGGCGATGGCACGGCGCAACCTCTGCCCGGTCTGCGGACTCCCGTTGACGGTCGGGGTGATGCACCGCGTGGAAGAGCTCGCCGACCGCCCGGCCGGACAAGGACCGCCGACGAAGATCCCCTACCAACGCGTCGTCCCCCTCCACGAGATCATCGCTCAAGCTCTCGGAGTCGGCTCGGAGACGAAGGGCGTCTCGAAGGAATACGAGCGCCTCGTCTCCTGCTACGGCAGCGAGTTTCGGATCCTCCTCGACCTCGCGAACGAGGACCTCGCCCGACACACCCCGCCACAGGTCCTCGCAGGGATCCTCAAGGTGAGAAGGGGAGAGCTCGAGATCGATCCGGGATACGACGGGGTCTTCGGCAGGGTCAGGATCCCGCTCGCCCCGCCAGAGGAGCCGAGGCTCTTCTAGCCCCGATCGGCGAAGGCCGCCTCGACCCGCTCTCGCAGAGAGCCGCGAAGCGCCGGCGGGGCGAACGCCGCGTCGGCGCTGTTGAGAAGGATCCGACGGACGTCGTCCGGCTCGAGGTCGAACGCCTCGATCACGTGAAGCAGCTCGTCGGTCGACGTCGTCTTCGACATCAGGCGGTTGTCCGTGTTCACGGTCACGCGGATCCCCCGGTCGAGGTAGCGCTTGAGCGGGTGATCGGCGTAGCCCTGCATGAGCCCAGAAATCTGGAGGTTGCTCGTCGGGCAGACTTCGAGCGGGATACCCTGCGCGGCCACTTGCTTCTCGGCGGCCTTGTCCTCTTTGAGGTAGACCCCGTGCCCGATACGCTCCGCTCCCAGGTCAAGCGCTTCCTGGATGTGCTCGGGGCAGCAGCCCTCCCCGGCGTGAAGGGTCACGTGGACGCCGGCGTCGCGCGCCATTTGCACCGCCTCGTGGTGCACGCGCGGCGGGAACCCCCGCTCCGGTCCCGCGAGGTCGAAGCCAACGACCCCCTTGCTCACGAACTGCGCGGCGAGCTGCGCCGCCTCCATGGAGCGCTCAGTGGATTCGTGCTTCAGCGCACACAGGATGAGCCCGGTCTTGATCCCGAGCCTGCCCTCCGCGCGCCGCATCCCGGCGAGGACGGCCGCGACGACTTGCCGCGGAGAGAGCCCTTTCCGCAGATGGAGTAGCGGCGCGTAGCGGATCTCGATGTAGATGACGTTCTCGCGAGCGGCGTCCTCGCATAGCTCGTACGCGACCCGCTCCAAGGCTTCCTCGTCTTGGAGAAGCGCGACCGTGACGTCGAACGCCTTGAGGTACTCCTCCAGAGAAGCGCGCGCCGGGGGGGTGACCGCCTGGGCGAGGCTCGGGGGGAGAAGGCTTCGCTCGTCCTCTGGAAGCCTCGCAGCAAGCTCCTTCACCGTCCGCGGCCGTAGCGACCCGTCGAGGTGGACGTGCAGGTCGAACTTCGGGAGCCCCTTCACCCAGTTTTTCTCCATTGCCCGAGATTCTCGCCGCACGGAGCTCCGCGTGCAAATCGCACCCCGACGCCCCATTTCTCTCTTGCCTCGCCCAGGGACAACGCCGATACTTGCATCCCAGGGACGATCGCACGGACTCAAGCCCCGAGGAGGAACCGCCACGAACGTCGTAAACGTCGTCTTCTCTGCTGTCGGAGGGATCGCCCTTCTTCTCTTCGGCCTGCGGACCCTCTCCGACGCCCTGAAGCGGATCACGGGCGAACAGATGCGCCGGCTTCTCGAGCGCCTGACCGGTCGCGCCTGGCGGGGGGCCATCGTGGGCGCCGTCACCTCGGGGATCCTCCACTCAAGCGCCATGACGATGCTCCTCCTCATCGGGCTCCTCAACGCCGGCGCCCTCACGCTCGCACAGGGGATCGGCGTGATGCTCGGCTCGGAGATCGGGACCACCGTCACTGCGCAGATCATCGCGTTCAACATCGGACAGTACGACCTCCTGTTCATCGCGCTCGGGTTCATCGTCGCCTCCGTCTTCCGCGGGAAGCGGCTGGGAGACGTAGGACAGATCATCCTGAGCGGCGGAATCCTTTTCCTCGGGATGAGCATCACCACGAGCGGCCTGCGCGGCTTGGCCGAGGCGCCCGCGGTCATGCGCCTCCTGCAGTCCTGCGGATCGAACGCCATTCTAGGCGTCCTCGTCGGCGCGGCCGTCACGGCGATCGTGCACAGCTCGACCGCCGTGACGGCTCTCATCATCGCCATGGGCGGCGCCGGCGTGGTCGACCTGCCCGCGGCGATCGCGCTGGTCCTCGGGGCGAACATCGGAACGACGACCAACGCCCTGATCTTCTCGATCGGCTCCTCGCTCGCCTCGCGCCGACTCGCTGTGACCCAGGCCGTCGTCAACGTGGTCGGGGTAGGCCTCTTCCTCCCCTTCGTCTCCCCGTACGCCCGGCTCCTCGAGGCGACCTCAGGGAGCCTGACGCGTCAGATCGCGAACGCGCACAGCTTCTTCAACGTCGCATCGACGCTCGTCCTTGTTCCCTGCGTGGGGGCTCTCGTCTGGGTCATCGAGCGGCTCGTGCCGGGGAAGGAGACGAAGGTCGACCTCGCGCGGCCCGTCCTCGGGAAGGAGCTCCTGCATACCCCGTCGATCGCCCTCGACCGGGCGAGGACCGAACTCCTCCGGATGGGCGAGGCGGCGGAACGGATGGTCGAGAGCGCCGAAGCGTCTCTGCTGAAAGGGGATCTCTCCAAGGCGAGCGACGTCCTGGAGACGGAGGAGTCCGTCGACCTCTTCCGCCGCGCGATCGATGACTTCCTGAACCGCATCGACACCAAGCTCTTGTCGCCCCGCGACGCCGCGCGGCTCCACATGCTGCAACACATTTCAGGCGACATGGAACGCGTCGGCGACCACGCGGTGAACGTCGCCGAGCGGGCGCAGGTCAACATCAAACGAAAGTTCACCTTCTCTCCGGAGGCGAAGGAAGAGCTCGCCCACATGTTCGAGCGAACCCGGAGCCTCTACTCCCTCTCGCTCCAAGCCCTTCGCAACGAGGACCCCACTCTAGCTGAGCAGGCCTTGGAGCTCGAAAAGGAGGTCGACCGCCTCGAGGTCCGCTACAAGGAGGCGCACATCCGGCGCCTGGAAGAGGGAACCTGCGACCCAGCCGCGGGGATCCTGTTCGTCGAGGTCCTGCGGAACCTCGAGCGGGTCGGCGACCATGCCGTGAACATCGCTTCCGACGTCCTCCTCCTCTAGAGAACGGCGCACCGACCTTCGGGAGCCAAGTCTCGAGGCTGTCGGACGACTCCCGGCGGCCTAGTGCCGGCGCTTGGCCTCCACCGACGCCACCTTGCGCCGGATCCCGTCGGTCACCCCCAGTCGGTCATCGATCCGCAGGGAAATGGAGACCCGCTTTGCCTTCTCAAGCATGCGATCGCGGCAGGCCTTGACCAGGGCCATCACCTCGTCCCAGTCGCCCTCGATGTTCGTCCCCATGGCGTGATGCTCGAAAGAGAGCCCGGAGGCGTCGACGAGCTCAAAGACCTCGACGAGGGACGCGCTCAGGCTCTCTCCCTTCCCGACCGGGGCGATGGAGAAGTCGACGATCATCCGCTCCTCCTCTCGCCTAGTAGGCGAACTCCCAGTCTGCCTGGTCCTCTTCTCCGTCGATCGAGATCGTCCGCGTGGCCGGGTCGAAGGTCACCTTCGCCCACGAGGGGGGCGTCCCGTCGGTGTGGTCGACGAGGGCCTGGAATTCAAAGTAGTGGATCCCGGCGATCTCGGTGTGGGCGTTCTCGTGGTCGTGCCCTTGGAGGACGGCGATCACGACGCCCGACGACTCGAGGACCCCCCTCACGACGTCGGCGTTCAGGACCTGCGGCTTCTTGGTCCAACCCTCCAGGGCGCCGTCCAGGCGCTGGTGGACGCAGACGATCGTCGGCTTCTTCGTCGCGGCGAGGTCGGCGCGGAGCCAGTCAAGCTCGACCTGGGGAATCCACCCCTGGACGACCCACGTCGCGCGGCCGAGAGGCGCGTCCTTCGTCGTGTACTGAGCGTCCAAGACAACGAGGTGGTAACCCTTCGCGTCGAAGCTTCCGTAGGTCCAGGGAGCGCCGCTGCCGGCGAGGAACTCCTCCTTCGATAGGTCGTAGACGTCGTGGTTCCCCACGACGTAGTACCGCGGCCCCTTGAACCCGGCAAAGAGCGCCTCCGCCGCGGCAAGGATCCCGGGAATGCGCTCTGGCGAGCCGAGGGGCGCTCCCAGGACGAACTTCCCGTTCACGAAATCCCCGAGCTCGATCGCGACGTCGGCCGGCCAAGCGTTCATTGCCTCCACAAACGCGGAGAGCCGCTCGGCGTAGTTCGTCATCACTTTCTTCTCACCGGGGGAGTCCGTGTCGTGGGCGTGCAGATCCGTGAAGACTCCGATGCGAAGCGGCCCAGAACCGGCCTGTTCCTGCGCGGTGACCGCAAGACCCAAGAGCGCGGCCAGGAGGCAGGCGCCGAGGAGTGCCAACGAAAGGAACCTTCTCGAGTCCATCTCATTCCTCCGTGAATCGTCGTGTCTTCTCCGAGCTTACCTCTCCCTTTCTCGGCGCACAAACCGCCTTGCCGCGAGGCGCGACTCCCGCTACGCTCTCGCCCCAAGACCGAAAGGCGGAGGCGACATGGAGCTTCGCGAGATGCAGACAAGGGTGCACCGGACGGCCGTGGACCACGGCTGGTGGGACTCCCCGCGTTCGACGGGAGAAGTTCTGATGCTGGTCGTGACTGAGCTCGCCGAGGCGATGGAGGCCTATCGCGCCGGGAATCCGGAGAGCGAACAGATCTCTGGCTTCTCGAAGCTCGAGGAGGAACTGGCCGACACCGTCATCCGCCTCCTCGACTTCGCCGAGGAACGCGGGCTCCGCCTCGAGGAGGCCGTGCACGCCAAGATGGCCTACAACGAAGGCCGGCCGTACCGCCACGGCGGGAAGCTCGCCTAGGCCTTCGTCGCCCCGTCCTCGCCCGCCTCGAGGCCAAGTCGGAAGGCGGCGAGGTTCGCCTCGAGAACCGCCGGAGCCCTGCCGGCGAACGCCCGCTTGATGGCGCCGACGAGCGAATCCTCGGGAAGCCCGAGGAAGGGGGCCGCCGCCCCGAGAAGGACGACGTTCGCCGACTGAGCCGATCCCGCCTTCTCCGCCAGACGCGGCGCGTCGACGAGCACGCGACGCGGGACCGCGCACACGGCGGCGCGGACCGTCTCTTCCGGCGGGTAGCCCGGCATGTTCTTCACCGCGGCCGTGCTCGTCACGAGCGTCCCGCTCGGCGAGAGAAGGTGAACGTAGCGAAGACCTTCGAGGATCTCGAGCGCGAGGACGAGGTCCGCCGCCCCGTCCGGGACGAGGTCGGAGTAGACCGGACGGTCTGAGAAGCGGAGGTGGCTCGTCACGCTTCCACCCCGCTGGGCCATCCCGTGCACCTCGACCTGCTTGAGGAAGAAACCACGCGCGATCGCCGCCTCACCGATCACCGCGGCGACCGAGAGGAGCCCCTGACCGCCGACGCCGGCGAGGATCACGTCTCGTTTCACGCGCCCTCCCTTGCCAACCTCTTCGCCCGGCGAGCCGTCTGCAGACACTCCCGGCGGGCGATGACGATCGAGGGACCGGCGTGCCCGATCTCCTCCCGAAGAACCGCGACGTTCTTTTCGTGCTCCTTGGGCACGGGGACGATGTCGCGCACGTGCGCCGGCTCCACCCCAAGCCCGACGCAGATCGCCTCGAGCCGCCCCGTCGCGCACGAGCGCTGGCCGCCGGTCATGGCCACGGCGAGGTTGTCCAGGATGACCACCGTGATCGGCGATCGATCGAGCACGCAGTCGAGGAGGCCCGTCATCCCGGAATGGGTGAAGGTCGAGTCGCCGATCACGGAGACGACCGGGCCGATCCCCGCGTCCGCGGCGCCCTTGGCCATCGTGATCGAGGCCCCCATCTCCACGCACGTGTGGATCGCCGAGAAGGGAGGATAGGCTCCGAGCGTGTAGCAGCCAATGTCAGAGAAGACGCGCGCCGTCTCCGGGAAGGTCCCAAGCGCCTCGGTGAGGGCGCGGAAGGTGTCGGCGTGCGGGCACCCCGGGCAGAGGGAGGGAGGCCGCGGGACCGGAACGGAAGAGGGAGGAATCCCG
>Ga0315289_10009848_pt1 | contig 13721 bp, 14 predicted proteins | sample YL17G11_40_MG_FD_203452 | JGI IMG/M metagenome (GOLD analysis project Ga0315289, IMG submission 203452) | Sediment microbial communities from Yellowstone Lake, YNP, Wyoming, USA - YL17G11_40 | ecosystem: Environmental > Aquatic > Freshwater > Lake > Sediment | place: USA: Wyoming | collected...
GCGGGCTTAAAGGAGCGAGTGAGGCAGAAGCATGCCGGTCTTTTACCGGACGTTGAAGCTTTGTCCTGTTCGATCTTGCTCCTGTTAATCGGGTCAGGCCTTGATCGGAGCAGCCCTACACAGGAAACAAGGTGCTTACAGGGTTGCAAAGTCGAGGAAGGCAAAAGGGCTCCGTCGTGTGTATTCCAAGCAGACTCCCCGTCTACACTAAAATTCATGAACAAAAGAGGACAGTTTTTCTTGATTGCAGCGTTAGTTATAGCAGGGATTATAATTACACTAACCACAATAAACATCTCAACCAAAACCCCAGAAACAAAAACCACTGCAGTTTATGACCTCTCAAAAGAAATCGACTACGAGTCAGGCAGTCTTATAGATTATGGAATTTTTAAGACAGGCGATCCTTCAACAAGCGGCGTTCTGATAGACTCCCTCATAGCAAATTATTCTGCAGCCAATCCCGACACAGATCTTGTATTTATTTATGGCAGTTCAGGGGGCGATACCCTTACGGCGACAAGCTATTATCTAGCACCAACAGCAAGTTCAAGGTGGGAAACTGCAACATTTCAATCTTTTGAAAAGGAGTTTAAACAGGAGGAACGCTCTGTAACAAACAATCAGGTAAATGTAACCTTGCCAGATAATTCTACGATATTTTTTGATTTAAATCCTGGGGAAAACTTTTTTATCGTCTTGAGAAAAGAAGTAGGGGGTGAAACAATTGTTGCTACGGAATAATAAAAGAGCGATAAGCGAGATTGTTGGATACACGATTCTTATAGTAATTGCTATAAGTCTGAGCATAATGGTTTATTCTTTTCTTAGGTTATACATTCCAAAAGAAAGAGTTGCATGTGAAGAAGACGTGAGATTAATCGTCCAAGACTATACTTGCGAATATGGCATGCTCAATCTTACCATAAAAAATAAAGGATTGTTCAAGGCCGATGCAGTTTATGTAAGATTTGAAGATAAGGATAACGAGATAAAGAACCAAACTAACCCTAACGATTTTCTGTTATATAACCCAGATAATACCCCCGGCCTAAATCCCGGATATAGTTATAATTCTAGTTATCGGCTTGCAGATTACGGCTTTAAGGTACCTTCACCAAATGGAAATTATAGTCTAGAACTACAACCCGCGATAATAGTAGAAAAGAAGGTAGTTGTCTGTGAAAATGCAATAATAACATATGACCCCATTATATGCACATCATAGGAATCCTAGAACCTAGGTTCTAGCACAACAATCTATAAATAATTTCCTTTCAGCATTTTTTTATGAAGTTTGCGCATCTTGGCGATTGCCATCTCGGTAGTTGGAGAGAACCAGAGTTAAAGGAGTTGAATTTTAAGAGTTTTCAATACGCACTAGGAGAGTGCGTAAAGGAAAGAGTCGATTTTGTATTGATTGCGGGGGATTTGTTTGATTCGTCTTATCCCCCTATTGAGATATTGAAAGAAACATTTGGAGAATTTAAGAAGCTAAAAGAGGCAAATATCCCAGTTTTTCTAATTGCAGGGAGTCATGATTATTCTGCGGCCGGCAAAACGTTTTTAGATGTTTTGGAAAAAGCAGGTTTTTGCAAAAATGTCTCTCGATTCGAAGAGAGAAATGGCAGATTAATTTTGCAGCCAACGATTTACAAAAATTGTGCGATATATGGACACCCTGGCAAAAAGACTAATCTAGAAATAGAAGAGATAGAAAGAATAAAACTGCAAGATTCCCCAGGGCTATTTCAAATTCTCATGCTCCACACCCAAATAAGGGATGCCATAGGGAGCTTGCCGATAGATTCTGTAAACCAAGAGAATCTTCCTAAGGTAGACTATCTCGCACTGGGTCATCTGCATATAAACTACCAAAAAGGTAACAGAGTTTATAGCGGTCCGACATTTCCAAATAACATATCCGAGCTTGAAGAGCTTAAAGGAGGCCATTTCTATATTTTTGATAATGGAATGATTAAAAAAAGAGAGATAAAACTGAAAGATGTGCTCGTTTTAAACCTTGAAGTTAAAAACGCCTTAAGCACTACAGAGGAAATCTTGAGTATTCTAAGAAAGGAAAGAGTTGCTAATAAAATTGTAATAATAAAAGTCCATGGGATTTTAGAGGCAGGAAAAAGCTCAGATATAGATTTTGTTAAAATCGAGAATTATCTGAGGAAAGAGAATGTTTACGCGATGCTCAAAAGTACATCCAAGCTCCAACTTTATGAAGGAGAAATTAAAATTGACATTTTAGACTCTACGCAGTTCGAAACAGAGATAATAAAAAAATTTGAAGAGGCGAACCCAAGCAAGTTTAACCAATGGATTACTTCTTTGGTCAAGGTTCTTCAATTGGATAAAATAGAAGACGAGAAGCTTTTTATTTTTGAGGAGAGGTTAATTTCAGAAACTAAGAAAATATTGCCGATATGAAATTTAAAAAAATAAAGTTGAAGAACATAAGAAGTTATGAAGATCAAGAGATAGAATTCCCGGATGGTCCGCTTCTTTTGTCAGGGGACATTGGTTCAGGAAAAACATCAATATTGCTCGCTATTGAATATGCTCTTTTTGGTTTGCAGCCCGGTCAAAAGGGTTCTGCTCTTCTGAGGAATAATGCCCAAATTGGAGAAGTTGTTTTGGAGTTTGAAATTGATGGTAAAGAGATTGTAATCGAAAGAAAACTGAGAAGAGAATCCAAGTCTGTAACCAACGATTATTCTGCCATGATAATAAATGGCATAAAAAGAGAGTATTCTACAACGGAATTGAAAACAAGAATATTAAATCTTTTGCATTATCCGCCAGAATTTATCAAAAAAAACAATCTTCTCTACAAATATACAATTTACACCCCCCAAGAACAAATGAAGCAAATAATACTAGAAGACCCAGAAATTAGACTTAATGTTCTTGGTTATGTTTTTGGAATAGACAGATATAAGCGTATAAGAGAAAATCTCACAATAATTTTAAATCGCATTAAAGAAGATTCAAAGGTTCTCCAGATTGAAATTAGGGCTCTTGATGACGAGAAATCAAAGCTCAAGGCAAGGGAAATTTTAATTTCGGATATGAAAATCAAGGCAGACCAAAAAAAACTTGAGTTCAATGAACACATCATTAAACGAAACAAAATAGAAAAAGAGATAGCAGAACTAGAAAATAAAATAAAGGAACGTGAAAACTTCGAAAAAGAAGCAGAAAAAACAAAAATAATGATTGCCTCCAAAAAAGACAACTTTCTTGTTTTAGACAAGGAGTTTTCATCGCTATTGAGTCATATCTCGGAGCAAGGCGCGCAGTTTAGCGAAGAAAATTTAAGAGAAATTATCAGGAAACTCTCTTTTAAAAAAGATGAAATAGAAAAATTAAACTCAAAATACATAGACCTTTCCAGTAGGATTAAATCTTCAGAACAAAAAAAACAAGAGATACAAAATAAAAAAGATCGTGTTTTTCAGATGGAGATTTGTCCCAGCTGTTTACAAAATGTCCCGCATGCGCATAAGCATAATATTTTAAACGAGGCTGAAAAGGAGATCAACGAGATAACAAAACTAATTCTTAGCCTAGAAGAAGAGAAAAAAACGGCAAAGCTATTATTAGACAAGTCTAAACCTGAGCTTCCAACTCTTGAAGACGAAAAAACAAAGCTTGAGATTCTAAAGTCTAAGGTAGCACTCATAGAAAGATCTAAACGTAGAATAGAAGAGATAAATAAATCGAAAGAAAATCTCTCGAGAGATATTTCTTTGCTTTCTTCGCATTTAGAGACTATGAAAGAAAGTATACTCGAATTTTCAAAATTCAATAATCTTTTTAGGGCCCATACAGGCGAATTAAATATTGCTCTGAACCTAGAAAAGAACACCGAGATTGCGCTCGCAGAGCTGAAGAAAGAATTAGAGCTTGCAATTAAAGAGACAATCCAAATAGGCAAAACAATAGAAGAAAAAGAAAAATCAAAGAAGAAGTTAACCTCGCTTTTAGAATTAAGTGACTGGCTCTCAACTCATTTCCTTGGGGTGGTCGGCCTTATAGAAAGAAATGTTATGATTAAATTGCGAATGGAATTCTCAAGGCTATTCAACAAGTGGTTCCATATTTTAGCGGGGGAGGCGTTTGACGTTCACATAGACGAGAACTTTACTCCGATTATAATTCAAAATGAAAGTGAGATGGATTATTCTTTCTTATCCGGAGGAGAGAGGACTGCAGTAGCCTTAGCCTATAGACTTGCACTAAACCAGACAATAAATTCGGTATTAAGCGAGATTAAAACAAAAGACATAATCATTCTTGATGAGCCAACAGACGGGTTTTCCGATTTACAATTGGACAAAATGAGGGAAGTGCTAACAGATCTAAATGTTCCGCAACTAATAATCGTTAGCCACGAACAAAAAATAGAGAGTTTCGTCGATAATATAATCAGATTAAAAAAAGAAAGCTCTAGTTCTCGGATAGAAACAAATCAACAGATTAACCAAAAAACTTAAATACTTTCCAATATCTCAAGGGTATAGAGGTTCTATTGTTCTAATGAACGAAGAAATTAATAAGTCTATTCTAAAATCGAATACAAGCCTAGTTGGAATTGTCTGTAAGGATGGGATAGTCATGGGCGCAGATAGAAGAGGTACTGCGGGTACTATGGTCATGAGCAAGAACAACCTAAAAATAAACAAAATAAACGAGTACATCGCCGCAGCATATACTGGTGGAGTTGGGGACTTGCAAGTAGTTCACAAGGTTTTGGCAGCTGAATTAAGATTAAAAGAATTATCTACCAAAGTAAGACCTTCGGTAAAGGAAGCAGCACATCTACTCTCAATGATGACATATAGAAACATCAGGACACCTACAATGATTCCAAATATTGTTGGAACTCTCATTGCAGGAGTAGACGAAAACGGTAAAGCTAGCCTATTCACAATAGAACCGGCGGGCGGAATTGCAGAAGTAGATGATTATGATGCGAACTTCTCTTCTGGTATGCCATACATAATCGGCTTTTTGGAAAGATCGTATAAAAAAGATATGCCGGTTAAGGAAGCAGTCGAGTTAGCAAAAGAGTGTATAAAATCTTCAACTCAAAGAGATTCCGGTTCAGGAAACGGAATAGATGTTTTCACGATAACAAAAGACGGAATAAAGCACGTAGTCTCTGAGCAAATAGTTGCTGAATATAAGTAATTAATTTAACAAAAACATAAGATGACAGATATTTTGAAAAGCATTACTGAAGAATTGCCTAAAGTTATCGGTGATGCTGTTTTTGAGGGGGCAAACATAGTTCTCTACACAGACAGCAAGGAATTTTTTAAGACAGGCGAGCCAAAAATAAAAGAAGTAGTAGACAAGATAAAGAAAAGAATAGAGCTTAGAGCGGATAAGTCAATTCTTGCTTCAGAAGACGAGACAGAAAAGACAATAAGAGCAGTAGTTCCAGAAGAGGCGGAAATAACTTCTATAATTTTTGATGTTCAGAGGAGTTCTGTTGTTATCGAAGCCAAGAAACCCGGGCTTGTAATTGGCAAGCAAGGTTCGCTTCTTAATGATATAAAGAAATCGACAATGTGGTCCCCAACAGTTCAAAGAAGTCCGGCTATTCCAAGCAAGATTGTTGAGAAAATACGCTCGGTTTTATATGCAAATAACATTTATAGAAGAAAATTTCTCAATGATATAGGTAAAAAAATCTATCAAGAGTGGACTTCTGAAAAAATGGATATGTGGGTTAGAATTACTTGTCTTGGCGGGGGTAGACAAGTCGGTCGGTCATGCTTTTTATTGCAAACCCCAAATTCTAAAGTGCTTTTAGATTGTGGTATAAATCCTGCAATTGCCGAGGGGCCTGAGAAATTTCCATACCTTAACGTTCCTGAAATAGGAGATATAAACTCAATAGATGCAGTTATACTCTCCCACGCCCACCTAGATCATTCTGGGCTGGTTCCTTACCTCTACAAAATGGGTTATCGGGGGCCTATTTATTTGACTGCTCCAACAAGAGATGTTGCTGCTCTTCTTGCATTAGACTCTATAGAAGTAGCATACAAAAAGGCAGCCACTCCACTTTTCAAATCAGATGATATAAAAGAAATGGTTAGGCACTCCATCTGTTTGGATTTCGGAGAGGTAACTGATATTACAAAAGACCTAAGAATAACCCTTTATAATGCAGGACACGTTCTTGGTTCTTCAGAAGTTCATATCAACATTGGAAACGGATTACACAATTTAGTTTATACGGGGGACATGAAATATCTCAAAACAAGATTATTAGACCCTGCGGTAAACTATTTCCCTCGTGTAGAAACGCTAATAATTGAATCAACATACGGTTCCAAAAATGATATTCTTCCTCCTTTGCACGAAGAAGAAGAAAAATTCATAGAGCTGGCTAAGAAAGTTATAGAAAGAAAAGGAAAAATTCTTCTTCCAGAACTTGGATTGGGCCACGCTCAAGAAACAGTTCTAAGAGTTGAAGAAGCAGTGCGTACTGGAAAACTTCCGAAAATCCCAGTTTATCTCGATGGAATGATTTGGGACATAAATGCAATTCACACAGCTTATCCAGATTTCCTAAGTTCATCAGTAAGAAATCAAGTTTTCCAAGATAATAATCCGTTTGTTTCAGATGTCATTAAACGAATCGGAAGTCCTGCAGAAAGAAATGCGGTTCTTGAAGGAGGGCCCTGTATTATAATTGCAACATCAGGTATGCTTGTAGGAGGAGCCTCATTGGAATATTTCAAAAACCTCGCAGATGGCCCAAACAATCTTATTATTTTTGAATGTTATCAAGCTGCGGGTTCTTTAGGAAGACAAGTTCAAGAGGGAGCGAAGGAGATTTTTCTAGGTCAAGAATTTGGGGCAGAAAAAATAAACGTTAAGATGCAAGTTGAAACTCTTTCAGGACTCTCGGCGCACTCTGGAAGAACCGAACTTATGCAATATGTAAGCAGAATGAATCCAAAACCAAAGAAAATCATAATTAACCATGGGGAAGCTTCAAAATGCTTAGATTTAGCTTCTTCGCTGTATCGAGCACAAAATGTAGAAACAAATGTTCCTAAAAATCTTGAGACAATAAGGCTGAAATAAAATGAAACACTCTCTTAGAATAGTCATACTCTTGCTTTTGATGTTTCTCACAACTCAATTAATTGGGCTTGCAGTTGCTGATGTTTATGCAACAAACAATGACAACATTCCTTTTGGGATGAGCCCTCCATCAGATGTAAACCCCACAACTAGTTTAATCTCGATTATTTTTGCGATAACTTTTGCAGTTTTGCTCATGTTTGTGCTTATGAGATTCAGAACCGAATTACTCTTGAGGCTCTGGTTCTTTTTTGTGATAATCATCGCGATAGGCATAACAGCAAATGCCTTGTTCATAAAATCCACAATTTCTACTATATCAATCAATTTATTACTCTTTAATGTTTCTCTATCCTCTCTTATTTCTGTATTAATTGCACTCCCTCTTGCATACCTTAAAGTTTTCAAAAGAAACATCTTAATTCATAACATTACCGAGTTAATGGTATATCCAGGGATTGCAGTTATTTTTATTCCATTATTGAGTATTTGGACAGCAGTTTTGCTGCTTGGTCTTATCTCAGTATATGATATTTATGCAGTCTGGCACGCAGGCTTCATGCAAAAAATGGCAAAATATCAGATTAAGAACCTAAAGGTATTTGCCGGATTTTTTGTTCCCTATCTCGGAAAGAAGGAAATGGATATCCTAAATTCCACCCCCCAAAATAAGCTTAAAGGCAAGAAAATAAAAGTAAATGTTGCAATTCTTGGCGGGGGAGATGTGGTATTCCCCATAATCCTCGCAGGAGTAATTCTTAGAGCAATGGGAATTCTAAGCGCCTTGCTTGTAACACTCGGGGCCGTGCTAGGACTCTTGTATTTGTTTTATGTTTCCAAAAAAGGCAAGTTTTACCCAGCCATGCCATTTATTTCAGCAGGATGCATTCTTGGGCTCCTCGTCGCCTACCTAGTTTTCTAGAGTGATTTGTTGTAACTGTGAAATGGGAACAATCGAAAGATTTATATATAGCCTAAATGTTGTCTCTGCATGATAATAAAACCAGAACTTGTTAAAAGGATAAAGGAATACTTTAATCTTAATATTTACGAAACTAAAGTTTGGCTAGCTTTGCTTTCAAAAGGTATTGCTTCAGCAGGAGAAGTTGCCGAGCTTTCTGGAGTTCCTAGAAGCAGAACTTATGACGTTCTAGAATCTCTAGAGAAGAGAGGATTTGCTATAACTAAAATTGGCAAGCCTGTAAAATATATTTCAGTTAAACCAACAGAAGTTATTGAAAAGATAAAATCAAAGGCAATGCTTGAAGCACAAGAAAAAGTTAAATCTCTATCTTCTTTGAAAGAGACTGCAGAGTATACTGAACTAGAGCAATTACATAATTCTGGAATGTCTCCTATAAAATCAAGTGAGATATCTGGTTCTATGAGAGGAAGGTCAAACGTTCTTTCAAGAATAAGAGAATTACTTGAAAATTCAAAGAAAGAAGCGTTAATTTGCACTTCAGCTTCAGACTTTGAGGACAAGGGAAGAGTTATTTCTTCAGCTCTGGAAAAGTTGAATAAAAATAATGTTAAAGTAAAAATCGCTCTTTCAGGTGATTCAGACAAAATCAAAAAGATAAACGCCAAGTTTAACTTGAAGGCAAAATCTATTGATTCTAATGCAAGAGTTTTCATTTCAGACAAGAAAGAAGTATTATTCATGGTAACACCAGAAACTGCAGAAGAAGAAATAGCGGTCTGGCTTGATTCCCCATTTTTCACAGAATCCCTGGCATTAGTTATAGAAAATTCAATTAAGTCAAGCAAGACTCAATAGGATAACTAAGATGGCAAATAAAAATACAATAAAACCTGCTTATAGAAAAATAGAAGAAAGATATTATATCGGTACAAGTTATGCAAAAAATAAGTATACAATTTCTTATAAAGACAACTCAGGATACGAAGTTGTTAAGATATCTGACAATATTCATCCTCCTTGGTGGTTCCATTCTAGTCTGAATAAAAATTCAAGAGTAGCATTACCAAACGATTTAGAACTAACGATTAATAAATTGCCTTTGCATGTTAGAAAAGTTATGGGGAGAACAAAATGACACAGATAACTAAAAATATGCCAAAGAGAAAGTTGCAATATGCTTATTCCGAATGTCATGAGCCTATATTTAATCCAATTCAGATAGGGCCTCGAGGAGGTATTTCTCTAGCTGAAACTAAAAAATATAACATGAATGATGCACCACTGCATCTTACTTACAAAATACCGATAGGCTGTGTTGTGGTAGCTTCTCACGAAATTCCAGATAAGAAAGACCCTATTAAAATATCTACTTATCATCCAACTCCTAAAGCGTTGAGAGTTGCAAAATCTATTGCTGCATGGCGAAGCTGGAGATATAATATTGATGGATTTTGGTTGGAATCTCATCGTAGTGGGAAATTGTTAGATTTAACAGCAAGCAGTAGAACAATAGACTCCATCTTTAATCAAAAATGACAGTCATATCAACAAAATGCCCAACACTGAATGAAAATAATAATTCTTGGAACTCTGGAGTTTCTGATTTGGAAGTTCTTGTAAATGTTGTTGATGGTGTGGAAGGGAATGTTGCCGTAACACAAATAATTTGCCCAGAATATAGCCCCGGAACTAAAGAATGTTCTGTTAGAAAATGCGCAAATGAAAAATATCTGAGAACCCACTCAGAATTAGATCCTAAGGAGTTGAAATTACCATTCAAGAATCTTACCTGCCACTATGCAAAAGGATTTCAGTCTATCTAACTTCTAACTTAACAATACCCATATCTCTTATGCTTTCGTGATATTTTTTTGCAAAATTTGATATAAATTTCTTCGCTGTGAAATTTATCTTTATTTTTGCATGCAAGATTCCATTCTTTTCAAAAACATTCTTGTTTTGTTTTTTGAATTCCTTTGCGTTTTTTTCAAGTGTTTTTGGTGGCCCAATCTTTATTATTTCCCCTTTAGACTTTGCAGAGATATAGAAAGTTGCTTTGTTCTCTCCGTTATAATCAAACTCTTTGTCTTTTATCTCAAAGAATCTTGATATCTCCCTAATTAAATAATTTGAAAATTTCTTTAGCTTTGTTCCTGCAATATCTCCTGGCTGCTTGTTTGTTTCTAGTTCTATTTTAACAAATTCTCCTTTTTCCTTTCTTGCCTTATTTTTGAACTGTTCGGTGTTAAACTTCTTCATTTCAAAGAAACTTTTGCCCGGATTTTTTAGGAATTTTCTTGCGGAATCTTGGAATTTCTCAAAGGTTTCTCTGCTGAGTGCTGCAAGCGCATTCCTTTCTTTCCAGGTTGGATCAACAAGGATTATCGGGCTTCCAAGCTTACTCTCATTCATCTCAAAAAGCACATCGCCTTTCTTCTTGTAGGCTCTCGCAGGGTCTATTACTATCCTTTCCCCAAGTTTTATCTTTGCAAGTTCTTTTAACATTTTTTCAAATGATTTGTAGTAAATTATGAGGCACTCCAAAGCATATCCTGAAAAGCCATTTACATAGCTCTCCGCCCCATACACTTTCTGGCTCTTGCAGAATTGTTTTGCCAAAACTATCTCTTTTGCAAGTTTTTTCATATTTCTTTTCACGTAATTAACATGGAAATAGCTCAAATCTGTGACATTTCTTGCTTCTTTCGGTTTCTTTATTTTCACAACAGGAACAATCTCAAATATTATTTTTCCCTTGATAACCCTGAAATAATCCCTGCTTCCATGTATTTTTTCTAATTTTAGCTTACTTTTTCTCTTAATTTTGTCGAGAATCTTGGTCAATAGTTTAGAAATATCTTCGTATTTCCAATCAAATCTTACAAAAATGTCTACATCAAAAAACTCTTCTTTTACCAATGTTTCCTTGGCGAAGCTTCCCCCTGCGAATACCTCCGCAGATATTTTTTGGGTTCTTAACTCATCTTTTAGAAGAGAAATTATTTTGTTTGCTTCCCCTTTAAGTACGTTCATCTCTGCCTTTTCAATTAATAGATTAGATGCAACTTCATTAAGAACTCTTTTTGTATCCATAGATTATGAAGGTATAAACTATTTTTAAACTCTATTTTTTAGCAGCTACTTTCATATTCAAATCAATTATGTACTTTCCATCAGCCAACTTGTATACCCTTGGCTTGTCTTGCGCAAATAGTTTTTGGACATCTAAAAGATATTTTCCTGGCTTTACAATTTTTATGCTCTCAAAATCAAGAAAAACAGGGTCCTCTTCATTTTCCATGCCAATTAATTCTCTAACATCTTTCTCTATCTGTTTCTTCTCCTTGGAGTTTAACTCCATTTCTGAAATTTTCTTTGATTCTATTTCCTTTAGTTTTTGTTCTTTTATGTAAAAGAAAAACCTGCTCTTGCATTTAGAACAACTGTTTAAAACTTCTCTGGCATCGTCTTCATAAACTGCAGAGCAGTGGACACATTTGTAAGGCATAATTAAATCGAGTAGGTTCAATTAATAAATGTTGTTGGTTACTTCAGGAAAAGCTCTATTTTCTTTGGGTCTCTTTTTATTTCCTTGATTATTGAAGCAGGGCCCACTACAGTTAAAGCGCTGCTGTCCCCGACAAGAGTCTTGGCTAGATTATGCCTCATTCTAACGATTATATTTTCACCTTTCATATTAGGCTCAATAACTGCCAATTCTATACCCTTAAAACTTTTAACATGATCGACTAAAGCCATTGTGTCCTCTATTAGCCTCGCCTCTTCTTCAGCCCTCAATCTCCCATGAATAATGACTATTCTGTCGTTCAGCACGAGTCCAAGTATCTTTTTGACTCTTTCAGAAATAGAAAGATCTCTCAATTCCGCAAACGGAATAACCTGCAAGCTCAATCCTCTTATTTTTTTGTGTTTCATACTTTTTTCGAAAGCCTGAATAAAGCCTCGTAAAAATCATCAAATCCAGTTCCTTCTTTTGCGGATATACCTGCCACATCATAATCAGGAAACGCCGCTTCAACCTTCTTAATATTTGCTTTTTTTAAGTCTATTTTGTTTGCTACAACAAGAGTTGGAATTTTTCTGGCAATAAGGTTTCCTATTATCGTTATATTAACCTGAGAATAAGGATTTTCCGCAGCGTCCAGCACTACAATTACCGCGTCCATATCTTCAAGCCATTGTATAGATTCTATTACTCCCTGGGTGGCTTCTTTTGCCCTCTTCTTTGCTTGGCCTTTCTTCATCCCATACCCCATAAAATCTTCGTAATCTATTTTTGTTGCCAATCCTGGAGTGTCTACTATCTTGAATGTGAGCGTTTTTCCCTTGTGGTCAATATTAACTTTCTCCTTGAATTGTACATGCCTGGTCTCATGAGGTATTTTGCTGACAATTCCAAGCTCTTCTCCGGTCCAATCCTTGCAGATTCTGTTTGCGACGCTTGTTTTTCCGGCATTTGGCGGCCCATAGAAGCCGATTTTTATGTTTTCTCTTTTCTTAAAAATTCTCTGCAGAATTCTTTTTGCGAAACTCTTCAATATTTTTAACATTTTTGGTTTTTTCTAATTCCTAATCGTTAAAAGAGAAACTCCTGGTTTAATAAATATTTTGCTTGATTTGTGCAGGCTGTTCTTGCTGGGGTGCTTGTTTTCTTTTTTCTATCTCTTCGGTTATTTTTTTCTTTTCAAGGAATCTGAAAAACGGCAGCTCGGGCATTCCTGTTCTCTTTCCGTCAAGCTTTCTAAATGCATAAGCTATTTGCTCATTTTTCCATTTTGCTTTCCTCAATTTTCCGCCCGTTTCTCCATCGTCTATTCCCGCTTTTCTAGAATTGTATATGAAGTTTATTATGTTGTATAAATCTGCAGGGTTTTTGAATAGGTAACTTTCATATCTTTTCTTGTACCATTGCTGCAGCACTGCATAAATTGCCAATGCAAATACTAACAATATTCCTACCCATAAAATAAATTTGCCCCAGTTGAATCCTTTCTTTTCCATAACCTCTACCACCCCATAACTGCTAAGTTTGTCTATTTTAGGAGAGATATACATCCCAATAGTTGAAACTCCAACGCCATTGTAAATAGAGAGCTCTATATTTGTAGAGCCAATGATTGGGATATATGTTCCAGAACCATCTTTTTTCTCAGAATAGTTTCCTGCGAAGGTTATGCCCCCAATGGGATAATCAATTATTAAGTAAGCCTCATTTGCGCTTTCATCTGCCCCCGGTTTTTTGGTCATGCTTATTTTAAAATCTGTCAAAACAGGAGTTTTTTCACCATCATCGTTTGTTTTAGATATCGTTTCATAATCAATTTTAGCATCATAGTTTTTATCAAACCAGGCAGATATTGCTTTCTTCAAATCTTCATCCGAGCTCGCGCTTGCAAGGGATATGTCTTTAATATAACCGACATTCATATTTCCAAATCCAAATTCTAGAGGTATATCAACTCCCTTCTCTGAAATCTCTAAAGATGCGGGGAGATTTATGTCTAATGCAGAATATATAACCTCGAGATATCCGTCATTTGTGGTTGTATTGACAAGCATTCTCCTAGTTGAATTAAGCGAATTCTGCATATTTGTTATGTTAAACCTGCTCTTCAAATTATTAGAAACAAACTGAGAAAAAGAATTTATTTCCTTG
>Ga0315289_10009849_pt1 | contig 13721 bp, 11 predicted proteins | sample YL17G11_40_MG_FD_203452 | JGI IMG/M metagenome (GOLD analysis project Ga0315289, IMG submission 203452) | Sediment microbial communities from Yellowstone Lake, YNP, Wyoming, USA - YL17G11_40 | ecosystem: Environmental > Aquatic > Freshwater > Lake > Sediment | place: USA: Wyoming | collected...
GGCAGATGAAATTAACTAGAAAAGCGAGCAGAGCGCTTTTTTTGGGCTGTCGCGAAAATGAAAAAAGGGACTCGTTTTCCCCTCTTTTTTCTTTCTTCAAGCGAGGAGCTGGAGGGCCGGGGAGTCGATCAGGTGCGCGAGCTCGTCCCCCATTGGGGGAGGGAACAGCTGCGCCGGCGTCGCGTTGTCGGAGAGCGGGTTGCCGCTGCTGCTGCTGTGGTGGTGGTGCAGAGCTGCTGTTGCCGTCGTTGCCGTCGGCCCCGCCGTCGTCGCTGTCGTGTGAAGCATGGGGAAGCCCGACGAAGGGAACAGCGTGTTGGGCGTCGTTGCAGCCATCGCGGCCAGGGAAAGCGATCTGCGGACATTCGACTTGGCCTGCGGAGGCGCAGCAGCAGCTTCCCTCGCGGCGAGGGCCGCGGCGGCGGCGTTCCTCTTGCGCGTGGCTGCCGCTGCGGCCGAGGCCGAGGCCGCCGTCGCGCGAACGGCCGCGGCCGCGGCCGCCGCGGCGGCTGCGGCGCTCTCCGGTGTCGCCCCTCGGGCCGCGGCCGCCGCTGCAGCCTCCGCGGCCATCATAGAGGCGAGGAGCTCTTTCTTCGTTGGTCGACTCCCTGAGCGCGACTTTGGCGGAGGAGCGGGAGTAGTGCCGTCACCGGGGGCTGCTGCTGCTGCTGCTGGCTTGCGCCTCTTGGCGGAGTGCGAAGCAGACGAGCTGCCGCCGCCGCTTCGTGCTTTGGCGGCGGAAGGAGCTGCTGCTGCTGCTGCTGCAGCCGTCTTCGCTGCGGCAGCCGCGGCTTCGACAGCGACAGCGGCAGCGTCCGCGGCAGCAGCAGCAGCGGCAACGGCAGCGGACCCTGCTGACGTGGGAGCGGCGGCGCGGGGCCTTGCCCTCGGCTTCGAGGGCGGCCTCCTTCGGCTCGCCGACGCCGAGCGAGGAGCAGCAGCGGGAGATGTTCCGTAGGCCGTGGCGGCAGTCGCTTCGTCGCCAAACCTCGACCTCGAGCTCGGGGCCCGCGGGCGCTTGCTACCGCCCTCGTTCGCAGACGCCGGCAGAGCCACAGGAGCGGCAGAAGTTTCGGCGACGACAGCAGCAGGCATCTGCGGCGGCGGAGCGACGGGGGAGGGCGCGGCGTCCGTCATCGGGGGCTCAAAGGCGTCGAGGTAGGAAGCCTCGACGGTGTCTGCGGGTCCTGCCGCCGCCGCGCCTCCTCCGACGCCTCCAATTCCTCCTTCCGTCTCCGCCATCCTCGCCTCCGTCCAGGCCGTCGGGGATGCCAGCGGGGGCTCGTGGTCGAGTCCCCCAGCGTCGACGTCGACGGCGGCGGAGGCCGAGGCAGCCAGGGCGCGCATGAGCGAGCTCCTGTTCTCTCCGCCGCCGGTCCCGCCGCTCCGCCGCTGCAAGAGCCTCTGCGGCGGGCTGACGAGCGCCGCCACCGCCGTGCTCGCGCCGCCGCCGCCGCCGCTGCTGCCAAAGAGCAAGGCGGCCGTACCCTGCGGCGTCGAGGCCACGCCTCCGCCGCCGCCGCCACCCGAGACTACGCCCCCGTCCGCTCCCGGGAGCAGGTGCGCCCCCCAGAGCATCGCCGGCGGGGAGAAGGGCGCCCCCGACGGGAGAGGGGGCGTCGCTTTCACCCGCGCCCCCGTCGCCGCCGCGGCCGAGACCCCGAGCGGCGGAGGGGAGAGCATGGAGCCAAAGCCCCCGCGAGATCCCTGCTGCTCGGGCTCCGGCGTCTGCTGTCGCAGCTGGTGCTGCTGGTAAAACTGCTGGTGCTGCCGCTGGTGCTGCTCTTGTACGGCGGCCTCGGCCGCCGCAGCCGCTGCCGCCGCTGCCGCTGCTGCTGCCGCCACGGCCTCCGCCCTCCTCGCCGCGGCGGGCTTCCTCGATCCGCTCGCCCTTTTCTTGACGACAGGGGCGACGACGGGAGCGGCGGCGGCGTCGGCGGCAGCAGCAGCAGCAGCAACAGGAGCTTCTGACGCTGCTCCTTTCGCTTTCGCATGTGCTCTCGCCCTCGAGGCGGCGGCGGGCGCTTTCCTCTTCGCGCCGCCGCCGTTGCCGCCGCCGCCAGGCGTCGGCGCCGGGGCTTTCGTCACGGTCGGCGGGCCGCCGAAAGCAGCCGCGGCTCCGGCAGCTCTCGCAGGCGGAGGAGCAGTCAGGGCGGTCGCCGGAGCTTCTCGCCGGGGCTCTTTCCCTCCTGCACCTTCTCTGTCTTCTCCCTCTCCCTCTCCTCCCTGCTGGAGTCCCCCGGCGGCGTTGGGCGTCGCCGGCGAGTGCTGCTGCTGCTGCTGCTGCTTGCTGCTGCTGCCGAGGGGAGGAGGCGCCGCCATCTTCGCCGCCGCTGCTACGGGGACTGCACCCTTGGCCTTGGACGCCGAAGAAGGCGGAGGAGGAGGGGAGACAAGCGAAGCGGCGGCGGCGGGTTTCGCTGCTTCTGCTTCCGCTTCTGCTCCTGCCTCCGTCGCCGCCGCGTCTGCCGCCACTTCCTCCTTCTCTCCCCTCGCCGAGGCAGGGACCGCACTGCTCCCGCCGGGCTTCCCGTTCCGGCACTCCTCGCACTTGCAGAACACGCCGCACTTCACTCCGGCCTGGTAGCACTCGCAGTACTTCTTGCTGCAGTGCGACTTGCGGCAGTTGCAGCCGCGGCGGTGGATCCCCTGGCTGAGGGTGTTGGAGGGCGTCGCTCCGCCCTCGCTCGCGCCGCCGCCAAGCGACGGCGGGAGCAGCAGCTGCGACGAGTCTCCTGCTGCTGCTGCTGCTCCTTCGAGGCCCTCCATCATCATCATTTGCTGCGACTGAGAGCCCTGCTGCTGCTGCTGCTGCTGCTGCTGTTGCGAGTAAGGAGAAAATAAGCCCCCACTTCCCCCCGCCGCTGCCGCTGCCGCCGCCGCCGCCTCCGCCTCGAGCTGCTGCGCCGCCTCGAGCTCCTCGAGCGGCGAAATCTTCTGCATGAACGCTGAGGGGTTCCTCGTCCTCACGTGCGCCCTCGTCGCGTCGACGAGCGGAGCGTTGGCGGGAACATTCAGGCATCCCTCGCAGGCGCAGCCGTCGCAGTAGGAGCCGGCGCCGAAGCAGTCGCAGTAGAGCTTCAGGCACTTGCTCTTTTTGCAGGTGCATCGGCGGGCGCCGGCCGGGGGCGGCGCGCAGGCGGAGGAAGCTCCTCCTCCTGCTCCGGCTCCACCGCTTCGGTTGCCGCTCCCGCCCGCGCCGCCAGAGTTCCTGCGGGCCGCGGACGCGGCCGAGGGCGGCGGGCGCTTCTTCTTGGCCGAGCCGTCGTCGTTGGTGGTCGCCGTCGGCGCTGCGGCTGCGGCTGCGGCAGCAGCCGCGTCGGCGTCAGCTGCGTCGTTCGAGGTGGTCGCCGCGTCCGCGCCCGCATCGGCCGCCGTCGTCGCCGTCGTCGTCGTCGCAGCCACGGCGGCCGCAGCGGCGGCATCGGCAGCAGCGACGGCCGCGGCGACCGCGGCGTTGCCTTCGCCTTCGCCTCCGCTCGCTGTCGCCGTCACTGTCGCCGCGGCCCCGTGGCTCTCGAAGGCGTCGTTGAGCGCCGCGGCGCGAGGCTGCGCTGCGGGGCCAGCAGCGACGGCCGGTTTCGAGCCGGAGGGAGGGGGTCTCGGGCGCGAGCGTGGCTTCGCTGCTGCAGCGGGCTTGCTCCCTTCCTCTTTCTCGCCTGCGCTGCTGCCGCCGGCGCGGCGATCACTGGCGTCGGAGGCAGAGGGCACGGGGGGCGCGCGCCTCTGGGCAGCAGGTTTCGCGCTGCCGCCGCCGCCGCCGCTGCCGCCGCCGGCAGCGAGGGCGGCAGCGAGCCCCGAGGGCATTGCCGTCCCCGCCGGGAGCTGTCTGCCGCTTCTCCCGTCTGCCCTCGAAGCAAACTGAGAAGGAGCAGCGGCGGCCGATGGCGCGGGGAACGCAGAGGCGGGGCCCGGATCGTTGTTCTCGGCGTTGCTGTCGTTGCTGGCGGCGTTCGCGTTGGCGTTTGCGTTGACCGCCGCTCCTCCCCTGCCGGCTCCGACTCCGCCTCCTCCTCCGACTCCGCCGCCGACCCCAAAGGCCGCCGTCCTCGCCGCGGAGCCCAGCGCCGGAAGATCCACATGCGTGGGCACGGTCTGGCGCATCGGGCTTGCGAGGCCGGGGTTGCTGCCGCCGGCGACGCCGCCGCGGAGGGGGCCCCCGCGGCGGTGCTGCTGCGAGGATGAGGGAGGGGGGTGATGATGGTGGTGACTGAGCTCGTGATGATCGAGCAAGCCGCCGTCGTCGTTCTGCCTGTTTTTCGTTGTTGTTTTGTTGTTCTCCGAGTTCAGGTGAAGAGCGACATGCGTTGTGAGATCAGTGGCGAGGGTTTCGGAGCGGGGAGAGGAGCGGAAGACATCAATCCGCGCCGTGCGTTCAGAAGGCGGGAGAATTGGTTTTTCTCTCTCGCCCAGAGGGAAAAAAAAGAGGCGGCAAGATTCGTCAAAGGGAACGATCCTCCTCGAACCGAACGTTTTCCCGCCACGTTCACGTGCAATCGCGCGACTTTTACGGCTTCCCACCCCTTCAATCGAGACAGGACAAGATATGCCGTTTGGATCGATGAGACCGGAAACGGTGCGTCGGAAGCGAGGGCAAAGGAAGGAGACAGCGAGGCGCGATTGGCGAGAAAAAAAGGCAAAGGCAGAGGCAAAAAACTTTTCGATGCGCCTCGACGATGGAAAAAGGCCTGCGATCGTACGATTTCGCAACGCCCTCCGAGAAGCCTTCGCCTTGAGCCAGAGCAAAATTCCAACTCACCTGCCGTGCACGTCTAAGCAGTCGAGATCGAAGGCGCCGCCCGTGGGCGAGGGAGCAACGCCGTCGGCAACATTGCCTGCTGTTCCCGTCGCTGTCGTCGCCGTCGTCGCTGCGCCTCCAGCAGCGCCCCCGGCTCCTCCTCCACTTCTGTTGTCCAGCGCCATCTCTCCAAACCCGACGGGCGCGGACGGTGTCAGCGGCGTGAGCTCGGATGCGAAGAACAGCGAGAAGGGCGACGCCTGTATGCGGTGGTGAGAGGTGAGGGGTGGAAGAGAAAGAGGAGGTTGTTGAGCTTTGCTCCGAGATCTCGTTCCCTCCAGAAAAACCAAGTTCACACGATGCTCTCGTCAGCTCGAGGATGCACTCGCGGAATCGCCGCACCTCCGGGGCCTGCTGCCGCCTGATTCCTCTTCCGGGGCGATCTGGAGAGGCCATCCGAGCGTTTCGCGAGGGTCGGGAAGAGAGAGAACGACAAGTCGGGGCGCCAAGTGCTGAGGTTGCGCGCGGTCTTTTTGGCTTCTTTTTTCCAAAACCTTTTTTTTGCCGCCAACGAAAGGAGCGCCAAGCGGGGAAGCGAAGTGAACAACAGTAATCTCCAGGTCTTCATTTTCTCTCCTTCTAGTACGGTCAATTGCGCGAGAGGCAGGCGAAGCTCTCCACGCTCGCAGGCCGAGAGACGTCACCAACCACAGAGGCTTCTGAGCTCTTGCATCTAGCGGATGCGCTGCTCCCTCGGAGCCGCATCGACGACGGCAAGAGCAGAAGCGAAGTCGATCCCGTCGCCGCCACCGTCGCCGTCACCTCGACCTCCTCGACCCCCCCTTCGACCCCGACGCTTTCCCCTCCTCCCCTCTCTCCGCCCCCGCCCCCCGCGGGAAGCAGTCCCCGCCGCCGCCTCTCCCCCTCGGCCCGATCGAGAGCGAGAGGACCTCGAGGCCTTCTCCCCCTTCCTGGCCGCCGCCGCCGTCCGAGGGGAAGGAGCGGCCCCGCGCCCGCCCCCCTCTCGTTCCTCCAGAGACGCGGAGCTCGCCTGGCGCCTCCTCGCCCGCTTCACCGCTGCGGACTTCGCGGGGAGGGCCCCAGCGCTCCTCGCCGACCCGCGGAGGAGGGAGGCCCTGCGCTCGGCCCTCGCGGTCGTCTCCAGGAGCCCGAGGGCAGCCAACGGCTGGTTTCCGGCCTCGGGCCCGAGCCCGAGCCCGAGCAGCGGCGCGCCTCCCGCGCCGCCTCTGCCGCTCGTCGTCGCCGTGCTGGCCTCGAGCCACGAGCTCGCGTGCAGAGCGCTCAGGGACTACCTGGACCTCTTCGGGCTGCCCTACTGCCCACCGTCCCCGAGGATAGCGGCAGCGGGGAGGGGAGGAGGCGGGGGCGTCTTCGTGAAGGTCTCCGCTTCATCGCTGGTCGCCCTCGCGTCGGCCGCTCGGGGAGTTGACGGAGGAGACGGAGAAAGAGGAGGAACGCCGCCGTCGCCTCCCTCGCCTTCGCCTTCGCCTTCCCTTCTGCAGCCCCCTCGAGCTTCGCCCTACGCGGGAAAAGACAGGGGCGTGCTGCTCACCCTGGGGGACACCCAGTTCGGGCACCTGCCCCTGGGGTTGCTCGACGAATCGAGGGAGAGGCCCGCACCGGCGCTCGAGTAGTTTCTTTTTGTTTTTTAGCTCTGAGCTCTCGAAGAACTCGAGCGGAAGATGGCGGTCCCGCTGCTGCTGCTGCGGCTGCTTCGCAGCAGCAGTCGGAGCGGGCTGCTGCCTTGTTCTCCTTCTTCTTCTTGTTCCTCTTCTCCTTCTTCGCTGCTCTCCGGTCCCAGGCGCTCGTTCACGTCTGTTGCTGCTGCTGCGGCTCCCTCTTCCGCAGCAGCGAGACCACGCGGGCGTGGTCTCGCTTCGGCCGCAGCAGCGCCTCCTCCTCCCCCTCCCCCTCCCCCTCCCCCTCCCCCTCCCCCGCCGCCTCCGCCCCTCCTCCCGGCCAGGACGGCCGCGGCGCTCGCCGCGGCCCCAGTCCCGCTCTCGGCCGTCCTCGTCGAAGGGGCCGGGAGGGGCCTCGTGATCGGCAGGGGGCGGCAGGGGGGCGGCGGAGCGGCCGGCGGCCGCTCGCCCGCGCTCCTCGTCGCGGAGGGGACGGCGCTGCTTCGCGAGGCGCCGCTGGCGGCGGCGCCGCTCGCGGCGCACTGCGAGCCGGGAGAGGGAGGAGGCGGCGCCGTCTGCTACGGCTGCCTGCGCCCCCTGCGCGGGAGGCCCCCTCCCGCTCCGGCGGCGGAAGCTCCCCTCGCCGCTCCTCTCCCTCTTCCTCCTCCGCCTCCTCCTCCTGCGCCTCCCCCCCCCTCTGGCGGCGGCGGCGAGGGGCCGCCGCCGCCGCCGCCGGCGGCGGCGGCGGCTCGGAGCTTCTGCTCCCCCGAGTGCCGCGTCGCGTCCCTCCCTGCCTTTTTCGGAATCGAGTCCGAGACCCCGGGCGGCGGGTTCCGCGAGCTCGAGGAGAGCTGCACGAGGCACGGAGAGAGGTTCCCGAGGATAGCGGCGAGGCTCTTCGCCCGAAAGTTGTTTGCCGCCACGCTCGGGGACGGAGGGGGAGGCGGCGGCGGAGGAGGAGAGCGGGCGGCAGCAGCGACGGAGACGACGGCGATAAGGGAGGCCGCCCGCGAGGCCGAAGAGGCTCTCGCCGCCCTCTGCTTCGCGAGGGTCCGGCCTCCGTACCCTCCCTCGTGGGTCGAGACGCACGGCGCCTTCGTCCGCGGGCTCGAGCGGTGGGCGCAGGGGAGGGAGGCCTGGGACGAGGCGGCGGCGGCGGCGAGAGCGACTCCCTCCTCTCTCTCCTCCCTCATCGCCGCGACCGTCCCCTTGGACGCCTGGGCGGACGCCCTCGCCCGGATCCACCTCAACGCCTTCCGCGTGGATGCCGTCTGGCCCGCGACGACGAGGGAGGAGCTCATGGCGTCGATGCTCTCGTCGCTCGTCGGGGGCGCCGGAAGTGGAATGAGCAAAGGCTCCTCCTCCTCTTTCAATTCTTCCGAAGACGACTCTGGAGGAGAACAGGCCGGCACCGCAATCTACGCCGCGGCGAGCCTCGCCAACCACTCCTGCTACCCGACAGCGCGCCCCAGCTTCCCCAGGGCCGACGCGACGCTGGCGCTCGTCGCGACGCGCGACCTTTCGGAGGGGGACGAGGTGACGATCTCGTACGTGGACGAGTCCCTTCCCCTGGGGAGAAGGCGAGCGAGCTTGGAGTTTGCGTACGGGTTCTTCTGCAGGTGCGAGCGGTGCTTGGCCGAGGAGGAGGAGGAAGGAGGAAGGGGGGGTGGAGGAGGTTGAGAGAGCGAGAAAGAGAGTGGAGAGGAAAACATTTTAAAAAAAGAAAAAGAGAAAAAAACCACATCTCCTCCTTACTCCCTCTCTTTCTTCCTCTCTTCCTCTATTTTCAATTTCAACGATGGCTGCCGAAGCCGTCGTCAAGGAGAAGAAGCGGAAGCGTTCCTCTTCCTCCAAGGACAAGAGCGCCAAGGCCACAGGTAAAAAGAAAGGAAGAGATGAAAGCATGGTTTTTTTTACTAGGAGCCGCCGCCGGCATGGCAAAAAAAAGCCGCTTCAATCGCATCGCCGTTCCTCCAGTTTCCACGTGTCTGCGTCTTCCATCCTTATATGTCGCGCGCTGTGCTGACAACAGCTTCCTTTTGATCTGCGTACGAAAATCAAACTAAAAAACGAAAAGAAACAGCAGGCGAAGAAACAAAGATCGATGCGTCTCTCCCGCCGCCGCCGACGCCGCTCTCGGCCGCTGCCCGCCGAGCACGCCGCCGCGCCAAGGCAGCCGCGGACGCCGCCGCCTCGGCCTCCTTCTCCTTCGAGGAGCTCGAGCGCCGCAAGCGCCAGGCGCAGCTCCGCGCTCTGGCCCTGCAGGTCCGGTCTCGCGGGGAGAAGTACAACAAGTGGAAGGCGAAGCGCGTGAGGACGCTCCCCGGCGATGACGGCACGCCGGCCGGGCGGTCTGCGGCTCGCAGGGCTGCGGCTGCGGCGGGAGGAGCGGGAGGAGGCTCCGCCCGCGCCGCCGCCGCCTCCGTCCCTCTTCCCCCGCCGCCGCCGCTGCCAGCTGCGCAGAAGAAGAAAGATATCATCATACCCACGGGACCGCTGGTCAAGACCTGCGTCATCGTGCCCATCTACTGGAACAAGCGCCCCCAAGAAAAGGAAACCGTGCTCGCCTCTGCCGAGGAAGCCAAGAAAGTCCTGGTCTCCTCGGGGGTCGAGGCCGTCGTCGACGGCGAGGGGGATTCGAGGACCCCTGGGCAGAGGTACCGGTCGATCGAGGAGCAAGGGTGCAGGGTGAGACTGGAGATCGGGCCCAAGGACGCCGCGGCGGGCACTGCCGTGTTGGCTCTCGGAGGAGGAGGAGGAGGAGGCGCTTTGAAAGACGACGACAGCAAAAAGAAGAAGAAGAAAAACGACCCTTGTTCCCCCTCCTCTGCTCCTCCTCCGGAAATGGCCACCAAGAGCACTGTCCGAGTCTCTGGCAAGGGAAAGGAGAAAGAGATGACCCCCGCCGTCAAGTCGGCGCTGGCTGCGCTCGGCGCGACCTTTGACGGCAGAGTGAAAAAGAAGAAGGAGGAGGTCGAGGAGGAAGAGGTCGAGGAAGAAGAAGAAAACGGCGACAGCGACAGCGACAACGACAGCGAGGCGGCTTCTTCTGGTAATGACGACGGAGAAGGCGAAGAAACTTCATCCTCCGAAGAGGAGGAAGCCGCCGCGAGCAGCGACAGGGAGGAGAGCGGGAGCAGCAGTGAAGAAGACGACGACGACGAAGAAGAGAGCGACGACGATGACGACGGCGAAGAGGCTGCTGCTCCCTCTGCCCCTGTCCCCGGTCCTCCTGCTCCTTCTTCCAAGAAAGCAGCGGCAGTGGCAGCAGCGGCAGCGGCAGCAGCGGCAGCAGCATCAAACACTGCGGCGGCGGCGACAGCAACAGGCGAGGGCCTCGACGACGACTTTGGCGCGGCCCTCCTCGAAGACGTTGAGGACGAGGGCGACAGGAGGAAAAAGAAGAAGAAGCAAAAGTTTTCCTCTTCGCGCAGCGACGACGACGACGATGAGGATGAAGCCAAGCCTGCTGCTGCTCCCGCGGGTCGGGGCCGGTCTTCTGCGAAGCGTGCTGTCCCGAAGGAGGTGGTGTTTTGAGGGATAAGAATGAAAAAGAAGAAGAAGAAACGCAAAAGAAAAAAACTCTATTTCCGTTTTTCTCTCCTTTGCTCCTCTCTCTCTTCGCTCGAGTCCCTCCTTTTTTATATTACCTTTTGGCTCTGATTTGGACGTGAACCGAAAGGGAGCGAAGCGCTCGCCAGAGAAGAGGGTATTTGAAAAATCGGCCACGCCTTCCTGGCCTGGGCGGGATACCCGTTGAGAGAGAAAGAAAAGGGAGAGAGGGAGAGAGCAGCCAGAGTGAAGAAAGTCGAAAGAGAGAGAGAGGAGGAAAAAAACTTGCTGCAGTCACACTTCCTGATTTCAACAAGAGCTTCCAATCCCTCTTTTTCTTTTTCAGCTCTTCTCCCCCTCTTCTCCCCTCCTTCTCACCATGCACGTCCAGAAGCGGGACGGGCGCAAGGAGGCCGTGCACTTTGACAAGATCACCGCGCGCATCACCAAGCTGGCGTACGGCCTGTCCGCCGAGTTCTGCGACCCGGTGAGTTCGGAGCAACGATCTTTTTTCTCTTCTTTTTTTCTTTTCGAAATGCTTCGCTCGTTCAATGCTGGACGACGACGGCCCGGGGAGGGGGGTCTCGGCCCTCTTTTTCCACTCGCTGCTACCCCGAAACCGCCTTCAAACTCCTCGAACGATAAGAGCACGCTCCTCTCTGCGGCCTGAGCGAGACAAAAGAGGCACTCGAGCGCCCCCAAACGCCCCGTTCCGCTCTCGAAGGTTTTTGCTCACGTCGCCCCCGGCAATCGACAATCGAAAAAAAACTCTCTCTCCCCCCCTCTCTCTCTCTTCAACAACAGGTTCTCGTCGCCCAGAAGGTCGCCACGGGCGTCTACAAGGGCGTCACCACGACCGAGCTCGATGAGCTGGCCGCGGAGACCGCCGCGTCGATGACGGCGACGCACCCGGACTACGCGGTGGTGAGTTTTCGGGACGAGGATGAAGAGAGGAAGAAGGTCCGCGCGCGAGGGAGGAGCCGACGTCGAATTCGTCTTGCTCTCCTCTCTCTTGCTCTCTCACCTCGAGCCGTCGCTGCCTCTTTGCCCCCTCAACTCACACCCCTGTCCTTCTGTTACACTCACTCGACACCAGCTCGCCGCGCGTATCGCCGTGTCCAACCTGCACAAGAACACGCTCAAGTCGTTCAGCGAGACGTAAGTTGGAAGATGAGAGAAAAGAGAGAGAGAGAGGCAATCGACGAAGAGCGAAGCGTGCCTCTTCGAGGGCTTTCTTTCAGCAGAGCAAACAGTCGCGGAGAAGCTCCCTCCCTTTTCTTTTTTCGACCCCGACCTCACCTCTCACCTCTCTCTCTCTCTCTCTCTTAAATTCACACAAAAAAAACCTTCCACAGCGTCAAGCTCATGTTCGACCACGTCAACCCGAAGAACGGCGAGCGCGCCCCGCTCGTCGCCGAGGATATCTACCAGATCGTCTCCGAGGTAAAGAGAGAGTCTTGTTCTTTCTCCAGAAGAGAGGGCGCGATAGCAAAGAGAGAAAGATAAGCTTTTTCTCAAAAAAAAAACCCAAAACCCCCAAAAAACCATCTCAACAGAACGCCGAGAAGCTCGACTCCGAGATCATCTACAACCGCGACTTCGACTACGACTACTTTGGCTTCAAGACCCTCGAGCGCTCGTATCTCCTGCGCGTCAACGGCCGCGTCGTCGAGAGGCCGCAGCACATGCTGATGCGGGTCTCCGTCGGCATCCACGGCCGCGACCTCGCGCGCGCGGTCGAGACCTACCACTTTTTGTCCGAGCGCTGGTTCACCCACGCGTCGCCCACCTTGTTCAACGCGGGAACCCCCAGGCCGCAGTTGTCCTCCTGCTTCCTGGTGGCCATGAAGTCGGACTCGATCGAAGGGATCTATGACACGCTCAAGGAGTGCGCGTGCGTGTCCAAGTCTGCCGGCGGCATCGGCCTCTCGATCCACAACATCAGGGCCGTCGGCTCCTACATCCGCGGCACCAACGGCACCTCCAACGGCATCGTGCCCATGCTGCGTGTGTTCAACGACACGGCGCGCTACGTCGACCAGGGCGGCGGCAAGCGCAAGGGCGCGTTCGCTATCTACCTCGAGCCGTGGCACGCCGACATCTTCGACTTCCTCGACCTGCGCAAGAACCACGGCAAGGAGGAGGCGCGAGCGCGCGACCTCTTTTACGGCCTGTGGACCAACGACCTCTTCATGCGCCGCGTCGAGGAGGGAGGGGACTGGTCGCTGATGTGCCCCTCGGAGTGCCCCGGGCTCGCCGAGGTCTGGGGGAAGGAGTTTGACGAGCTCTACGAGCGGTACGAGAAGGAGGGGCGCGCCAAGAAGACGATCAAGGCGCAGCAGCTGTGGTTTGCGATCCTGGAGTCGCAGGTCGAGACGGGCAACCCTTACATGCTCTACAAGGACGCCTGCAACGCCAAGAGCAACCAGCAGAACCTGGGCACGATCAAGTGCTCTAACCTGTGCACGGTGAGTTGAGAAGGAGAGGAGGGAGAGATTTGAGAGTTTTTTGGGTTTTTCTTCCTCTCCTTTTTTTTCTTTTTTCCCCCTCTTTTTCCCACTCTTTTTTTTCCGAAAAAAAACATCGAAAAAAAACAAAAATGAAAAAAAAATCCGTAGGAGATCGTCGAGTACACCTCCGCCGACGAGACCGCCGTCTGCAACCTCGCCTCCATCGCGCTCCCGCGCTTTGTCCGCGAGCGCGGCTCCGCCGTCGAGGCCTCCGCCTCGGGCCGCGTCAAGCTCACCGGCTCGCTCGACGCCGCGACGCGCTTCTTCGACTTTGACAAGCTCCGCGCCGTCACGCGCGTCGTGGCGCGCAACCTAAACAAGATCATCGACATCAACTACTACCCGGTCGACACGGCGCGCAACTCCAACATGCGCCACAGGCCGATCGGCATCGGAGTCCAGGGCCTTGCCGACGCCTTCATCCTGCTGGGGCTGCCCTTTGATTCCGAGGGCGCCAAGCAGCTCAACAAGGAGATCTTCGAGGCGATCTACTTCGCCGCCCTGGAGGAGTCGTGCGCCCTGGCCGAGGTCGAGGGGCCCTACTCCACGTTCGAGGGCTCCCCGGCCTCCAAGGGCGTGCTGCAGCACGACATGTGGGGCGTCACCGAGCCCGCGTCCGACCGCTGCGACTGGTCGGGGCTGCGGGCCAGGATCGCGCAGCACGGCCTGCGCAACTCGCTGCTCGTCGCGCCCATGCCGACCGCCTCGACCTCGCAGATCCTGGGCAACAACGAGTGCTTCGAGCCCTACACCAGCAACATCTACGTGCGCCGCGTGCTCAGCGGCGAGTTCACGGTCGTCAACCAGCACCTCCTGACCGACCTGACGCGCCTGGGCCTCTGGTCGGCCGACGTCAAGAACCAGCTCGTCGCCGCCAACGGCTCCGTGGCCGACCTGCCCGACATCCCCGAGCCCCTGAAGGACCTCTACAAGACGGTCTGGGAGATCAAGCAGCGCGTGCTGGTCGACATGGCCGCCGACCGCGGGGCCTACATCGACCAGTCGCAGTCGTTCAACGTGCACATGCAGGACGCCAACTTTGGCAAGCTGACCTCGCTGCACTTTTACGCGTGGAAGGCGGGGCTCAAGACCGGGATGTACTACCTCCGCACGAGGGCCGCCGCCGACGCGATCAAGTTCACGGTCGACCAGCAGGCCCTGGCGAGGTCCAAGGCCAAGGCCAAGGACGCTGCGGCGGCGATCGAGGCCGCGAAGAAGGAGGTGGTCGCGAGCGCCGGGGGCAAGGCGGCGGAGGAGGCGGACGCCGGCGCCAAGGGCAAG
>Ga0315289_10009850_pt1 | contig 13720 bp, 14 predicted proteins | sample YL17G11_40_MG_FD_203452 | JGI IMG/M metagenome (GOLD analysis project Ga0315289, IMG submission 203452) | Sediment microbial communities from Yellowstone Lake, YNP, Wyoming, USA - YL17G11_40 | ecosystem: Environmental > Aquatic > Freshwater > Lake > Sediment | place: USA: Wyoming | collected...
GTGGAAATACGAAAAAATTCCGGCGTCTACTTCGATCCAGAAATGGTGGATGTGTTTCTTCAGACTTACAAAGAGTAGCGAGTCCAACGTCTCCCGACGTTGGGGATGGCGTGCAAGGCGCGAAACCCCGGAGTCCAACGTCTCCTGACGTTGGGGATGGCGTGCAAGGCGCGAAACCGAAGTCGGAGACTTCGGACTCCGTCCAATGAGGCTACCAGGCGCAACTTGGGCGGGTGTTGACGTTGGCCGATTGGCCGATGCGCTTGTACATGGTCACGTTGGAAAAAGGTTCGCCTAACAAGCCATCGTGAATGGCCCACGAGCGCAGGCGGATGCTGTGTTCAGCATCGTGCCGCCGGAAGGGAGTGGAGTCATCTAACTGGGCGTGCAAATCGCTGCCCTCCGCGAATCCAGCCTCGATGCGCTCCATCAGCTTTTTCCCAACCTGGTAGTCGAAGCCGTAATTCTCGAAAACGACGGCATTGTGATAGTAGAGAGGCTCGACGAAATAGATGTCGTGGCCCAGGCTTCGGACGAACGACTCGAAGGCTGTTATCGCCGAGGGGAGCAGACGCAGCCCGCGCCGTACCTGACCTGGGGCCAGCCCCGCCTCCAGCGCGGCCTTTTCCGCCTCCAGGTTGCGCCGCAGGATGCCGAACCTCGTCGGCGAGCCATCCGGCATCCGGTCAACGTCGAAGCGTGGTGAGTCGGGATCGTTCAATATGTACAGCAGCACGTGGATCTGGCCGTTGATGGTGTCGGTCAAGTGGCCGTACAGGATCGGATCTGGAAAACCGGATTTGTGGAAAAGCTTCGCCTCCACGTCGGTGCTGCCGGCGGTGCACTTCAGGCTGACCAGCGAGTTGCCCTGGCTGTCGATGAATGAAGGGGGAATCTGAAAACGCACGGATAGTTCAGGTGGAACCAAGCGGGTGTAGATTTCCCTTTTTTTTGCCTCGGGAAGCAAATTGATACTGCCGATTGTCGAAGCGGCCATTTTTACTCCCTTCTCTGCATCTGGCGTTCCATCTCTCGCTCGGCTTCGCGCTGGGCGAGGGCTTGACGCTTGTCGTGCAACTTCTTCCCTTTGGCAATGGCGATTTCCAATTTGGCACGGCCTTCTTTCAAGTAAACGCGCGTCGGCACGATGGTCACGCCTTTTTGGCGGACGGCGTCCCATAGATCGCGAAGCTCTTTGCGATGGAGCAGCAGGCGGCGCGGCCGTTTCGGGTCATGGTTGTAACGGTTAGCCTGGGCATAGGGGGCGATGTGCGCCTCCATCAGCCAGGCCTGGCGCCCTTCCACGCGGACGTAGGCCTCCGCCAGGCTGACCTGCCCGGCGCGGATGGATTTGATCTCACTGCCCTGCAAGGCCAACCCGGCCTCGTAATGCTCCAGCAAGAAGTATTCGAAGCGAGCCTTGCGGTTGGTGGCGACGACCTTGATGTTCATCTATGGGTGGCTCTCCCGGATACGGCGCGCCAGCGGCATGTCAATCCACTTTTTTAGGCCGATGGTGCTGATCAGCACGACGAGCAGCGCGATTTGCCAAAAAGGTCTTCGCCAAACCCAGGCCGAGGCGATCATTGCTACCATCCCAACCCCCCAAGCCAGGTCCCAATTATGGAAGATGAGGTAGCAAAGCAAGAAAAGTCCGACGCCGAGCAGCGTTTCCCAGGGTTGCAGGTTTAACAGGCTGCCCAAGATGGCGGCCATGCCCTGTCCGCCTGCAAAGCGGACGTAGATGGAGAAGTCGTGGCCCAGCGCGGCAGCCAAGGCAGCCAGATACGGGACGATGGGGTTTGTAGAGAGACAATCGGCTAGCCAGACGGCGAGTGCTCCTTTGCTGATATCAACGATACCGACGACCAAGGCAGGCTTCCAGCCTAAGACGCGGTAGGCGTTCAATCCCCCCAGGTTGCCGTCCCCGCTCTGACGAAGGTTGACACCGTAGCGCCATCCTACCAGATGCGCGGTGGGGAACGCGCCGATCAGGTAAGAAATTGCGAGGATGAGCAAAGTAGCGAATGTCATAGGCTTATTCTACCCCCATTTGAGGATGGCTATCCCTGAAAGCAGGCGCAGCACGCCAAAGAGGATCAATGCCGTACCCAGGCCGATGTTGTGGGCGAGAGCGGGACCGGTTAGCGAGCCGACCAGCACGGCCGCGTTGAGAATGATGTTGTACCAAGCCAGGTGCGCGGGCCGGTCGCTGGCGGGGATTTTTTCGAGCAGGTAGTTGGGGTAAGCGCCGCTGAGCATGGCCCAGGTGAATCCACCCACCGCAGAGACGAGATAGTATCCTCCAGCGTGCCGCGAGAGCGCCAGCAGGCTGGGATAGAGACTCATCCCGAGCGCGCCGAAACCGGTCATCTTGTGATGGCCGAGCCTGTGCGTCAGCCTGTCCAGTTGTGTGGAGCCGACCAGAACGGACAGGTAGAAGAGAGCTGTGCCGATTCCGATCTGCTGGTCGGTCAGGTTCAATTGATGGACGAAGTAGAGCGGGAAGAGGGCATGGGTTTTAAATCCAGTTTCTCAGCAAAATGACAAGAAACCCAATGGTCTTTCTGTATACATTGGTATGAAGGGATTTCAATCCGACATAATTGCTCTACGTACCTGCAACGGGGGTGAAATCTACATCCGGCTGGCGGATTGATGGGATTCGGAACATCTCCATAGAGGATGATCCGTTTAGCCTTGCAATAAGGATCTGCTATAGGGACAGCTGACATTAATGCTTCCGTGTATGGATGTTTCGGATGCGAGAATAATTCCTGTGTTTCAGCAAGCTCTACAAGTTTCCCTAGATACATTACCCCTACCCGGACACTCAGATGTTTGATGACCGATAAATCGTGGGCAATAAACAAGTAGGTTAAATCGAACTTCTTTTGCAGATCATCAAGTAAATTGATTATTTGGGCCTGGATCGAGACATCTAGAGCAGATACCGGTTCATCAGCGACGATAAGCTTGGGATTTAAGACAAGTGCCCGAGCAATACCGATCCGTTGACGCTGTCCGCCAGAAAATTCATACGGGTAGCGCCCAAGATGATCGGATTTCAAGCCAACTGACTCCAGAATCTCTTGAACACGATCTTCCAATTCTCGGCCTTTTGCAATACGATGAACCTTTAAAGGTTCACCAATGATATTTCTGACCGTCATTCGTGGATTAAGGGATGAATAGGGATCTTGAAAGATAACTTGCATATCCTTACGTAGAGATTTTAATAGCTTATTAGAAGCAGAGACTAAGTCTATAACCTCATTACTGAGATTTGAGGTATCTTTCTTCTGCCGATAGTAGGTAATTTTTCCCGCTGTCGGCTCGGTTAAACGTAGGATGGTACGCCCCGTTGTCGTTTTTCCACAACCACTTTCACCTACTAATCCTAGGGTTTCTCCCTTTCGGATGACGAAGCTGATGTCATCAACCGCTCTCACATATCCGATTATCTTCCCGGTCAGCCCTTTATGAATCGGGAAATATTTTTTCAAGTTCTCAACAGCTAATAATATTTCTGCTTCAGCCAACAATTCAAACTCCCGAATATTCCGAAAATAGCCAACAGGCGACCAAGTGTTCCGGTGATGTTCGTATAAGGGGAGGGCATTTTATCTTGCAGTCTGGCATCGCTTTTGGGCAACGGGGTGAGAATACACATCCGCCTAATGTATCATAAGGACCAGGAATGGATCCTTGGATGGGTGTAAGACGTCTCCTAATATCTGTGGAAATATGGGTGATGGAGCCTAACAATCCCAGGGTATAAGGATGTTTTGGGTTTGTGAATAATTCTCCGACAGGCGCAGATTCAACGATTTTCCCTAAGTACATGACTACTACGTCATCGGCCATTTGTGCAATTACTGCCAGATCATGGGTGATAAACAATATTGCTGCCTCAAATTCGGCGCGCAATTCATTTATCAATTCCAAAACTTGGGCCTGAATGGTGACATCCAGAGCGGTTGTGGGTTCATCGGCGATAAGGAGTGAAGGATTGCAGGATAATGCCATAGCAATCATCACCCGTTGACACATGCCCCCGGACATCTGATGAGGATATTCGTCGATTCGTCTTTCTGGAGAAGGTACACCTGCTGCCTTAAGCATGGAGATGGACTTATCTCTGGCATCCTTTCTCTTCATCCCTTGATGGAGCATGATAGTTTCCATGATTTGATAACCTACAGTTTTTATCGGGTCAAGAGCGGTCATGGGATCTTGAAAAATCATGGCGATTTCAGCCCCACGGACAGACCGCATCGTCGCTCCAAAATGTTTTACCCGGACAAGATCAATAATGTCTCCTTTTCGATTATAAAGAATCTCCCCTGATACGATTCGGCCAGGTGGTGTTGGGATTAATCTCATTATGGACAATGCGGTAACTGATTTACCGCATCCGCTCTCACCTACCATACCAAGGATTTTCTTGGGCCTGATGATGAAATTGATTCCATCCACGGCCTTGCTCACGCCCTCATCCGAATAGAAGTAGGTTTTTAAATCCTTGACATTGATGAGCGGCTGCTCTTGCTCTATTTGTCTCTGTCCATCTCCCTGTGGTATGAAAGTGCTCATAAATAATTTACCAATCCTTCGAGGTGTCTCTCTTGTAACAACTGAAACTTTTAATACTAAAGCAGGAGATACCCGGGTTTTGTATAAGTGATTAATTCTACAATTATAAGGAAATTCTTCTATTTTATGTTAGGAGTCGGGTTGTTTTTTCCTTTCTGAGATTCTCAATAAAATTCTTATCTAGCCCAAATAACTGGTAGACAATTGATAAACCATGAGAGGCATTTCTTGTGAATCTAGCCTCGGCAAGGGCTTTTCGATCGATTTTACCGGCAAGTTTATAGAGAAATTCCCACTGTAGAATCGAACGTTTTACCGCTTCTATCGGATCTTCACTGAAAGGTACAATATCAAATCCGATTCGTTCACCATTCTGTCCGTATCCAACATCCTGGAGAACGCAAGCCAGCTCAAGTGTCTGCATGATGAATGAAGAGCCAGCAATATGAAAATCGTTATATCTGCCCCATCCGGCATTGGCATGCTGATGTCCGAGAAGATTCTCCTCGGCGAGTAGGGCAGCATATTCAGCTAAGCATTCACCATTCATAATAAGGTGCTGCCAATCCATATTTACTTTCAGGTTCGTAGTGTCTATACCAAGTCCGCCGATTTTACGGATAACATAAATAGTCATACCAATATTCCGCATCAACAATTTCATCGGAGGCCTACTATCACTATGCTCTAGAAGAACTGGAACCTTCATTTGGTTGGCATAATCTACAGTCTCTGCCAGACCGTCTATGAATAGCTTCCACAGGTTTTCATAATCCGCTTGGAATGTGTAACAGTACCCCTCCCGGCCCGGCCAGATAACCAACCGTGCCTTCAAATGAGAGGCAAGGTCAATAGCTCGCTTTGTGATCTGAAGGTTTTTCTTGCGCAATTCAGCGGATGGATTGATGAAAGCCCCTTTGTCATTATGTGGATCTGCGAATGTTCCCAAGCCAATTGTATAAATATCTTTTCCATTTAGTGCTATCAATACGTCCTGAAAATTTTCCTCGTTTACCTCAAAGGGGTAATGATATTCAAAACCATCAATCATCCAGTCTAGGCCTTCGACGACATGTTTTGTAAGTTCGAGTATTGTCTTATCCTGGTAACCCGATTTAAAAACCCAAATTCCACAACTGTTCTTTATAGTATCCATGACTTTCATCTCCTTTTTCTTTGATGATTGGGGAACTCACACTACATTCAACGTCTTTCATCAGATCAGAACCTTATCCCAATTCTAACTTTTTTAACTGCAACTATGTAATTTATTTTCATCGCCAAGAAAATTAATATATCATATGGAAAATATTGCAAATATCTTATCCTAATCACAATGATTTGTATTTCAGTATCATCTTTTGCTTCCTGTAGCCATAATTTCTGCTCTTATTGTTCTTTTATTAGTTTACGTATTGTACCTAATGGCATCCGTATCACCGATCAACAAATCCTGTGTGAACATCGAGTATCGAGTCAGGTGTTTTATTTTATTGGACCCAGAATATGCTTCACTTCTTTAGGATATAGCTTTAGTCCCTCGATGGTCTAACGCTATGCAAGCACAAGACTATCGAAAGATGAATATCCATCTAGATATTGAGCTTTGGATCAAGAATCTGTCTTAATCCATTGCCCATCAGGTTAATTCCGAGAACAGCAACCATGATAGCTAATCCGGGGAATGTGGAAGTCCACCATGCCACCATTAGGTATTCGCGCCCTTCTGCTAGCATTCCTCCCCAAGTTGACGTCGGAGGTGGGATTCCCAATCCCAAGAAACTTAAAGCTGATTCAGTGATAATTGCCGAACCAACTTGCAAAGTTCCCAGAATAATTAGAGGTGTCGCAATATTCGGAAGTATTGTCCGCAAGAGAATATGCAGGGTGGAGGCACCAATAGCTCGTGCTCCTTCTGTATAGGTAAGTTCTTTCACGACAAGTGTACTTGCTCGGGATAACCGAGCAAACTTAACCCAAGAGGTTATTACTATTGCCAGGATGATGTTCTGTAGCGAAGGTCCAGTAGTAGCAACGATCGCCAAAGCTAACAGAACATCTGGAAATGCGAGCTGAATATCCGCAATGCGCATTAAAATGTTATCGATATTTCCCCCGAAAATTCCAGCTATCATTCCAAATGGGATACCGATAATGCTCGCTAGGAAGACGGATGTGGATCCAACTAGGATTGACACCTGTGCCCCCCAGAAGATACGAGCAAGTATATCGCGACCAAGTGCATCCGACCCTAGTAGAAAACCATTGGATCGTTCCCCATACCATATCGGTGGACTAAGTCGGTAGACAAGATTCTGCTTGTCAGGGAAGGGAGTGATGATAGGCGCTAGTACGGCGATGCCTAGGATAATCGACACCAGGATGGTGCCAATCACCAGTTCCTTGGTTCGAAAATAAGTTCGCCACATGGCTCTGAGGTGGTGCTTTTTACGTAGAACTATAGTCTCATCCATGGATTAACTACTTGTATCTGACCCTTGGATCGAGAATGCCATATGCTACGTCTACGGTGAGATTGGCAATGACAAAAATGAATGCCATAAATATGACGCAAGCTTGTACGAGTGGATAATCTCGATAAAAAATCGCCTGCACTGTAAGCCGGGCAACACCAGGCCAGGCAAAAATGACCTCAGCCATTATTGCGTTTCCCATGAGTCCCGCGAATTGCAAGCCGAGGATTGTAACCACCGGTATCATACAATTGGGTAGAACATGCTTCAACAAAACTGCAAACTCACTTACCCCTTTCGCTCGGACTGTTAGGACGTAATCAGTGTTGAGGACTTCAACAGCACTTCCCCATATCATCCGAACCAGAAGGGCAGCCTGCTGGGTTGCAATGGCGAAGGCAGGTAGGATAAGATGCTTGAATGATCCGTAGCCGGAAGGAGGCAATAATCCCAGCGTAATAGAAAAAATCAACACAAGGATAATCGCCTCCCAATAAATCGGGGTGGAGTACCCGATAATTGTGAGAGACATTAAGGCAGGGGTATACCAGCTCGTCCTTCGCCAAGCTAGGAAAAGCCCGAGGGGGAAGGAAACGAATATTGCTAGAGCCATCGACGAAAATACCAGGAGCAAGGTCGCCGGTAGGCGTTCCAGAAGAAGGGAAAACGAGTCCTGATTGTACGTCAGGGAGCGCGGAAATTCACCTTGAAGAATATTGTAGACAAACCGCCCGTATTGTATCCATACGGGCTGGTCCAATCCTATGTGTTTCCTGAATGCTTCGATTTCCGCCTGAGTTGCGTTCGGGCTAAGGAGGAGTGTTGTCGGATCTCCGGTTGCATAAGAAAGCAGGAAGGCAAACAATGACACCCCAATTAGAATGATCAACATATAGAACAGGCGTTTCGAGATGAAAGTAATCAGCGGTCAACCTTTTCTCTTATCATTCACCTGGGCCACGGCCGTACATGCTCTAAATCATGTCTGCCTTCCTGATCAAAACACATTTTATCTCTTTATTGTCCGTACCACCTCGTAATATCCCACAAGCTCATTGCCAGGATTTGTCTCGGGATAATGACGGATCGAGCATACGACACCGGGATGGGTCGCACTAACCTCTTCGATTAGCTCGCCAAATATATCGTACAAACTCCCGATTACATCTCCTTTTTCCACCTCATCACGCATCTTGACTTTGGGGAACCAGAATCCTCCATGCCGAGAGTAGTGGGGGGCTCCAACTACAAGGCGGTATTCGTTCGGCAGTTCGGGTTCTCCTTCGATAATCTCCTGGCATTTCAGCACATTCTGGATAACCTTCCGTTGCCATTCCACCGATCCGATTTCAACACTGCAGGTAAGAACGCCTCTATCGTTGGCATCTCGGAATAGCACACCGGGTTCCCCGATTCCCCCCTCCCATATGATATCCAACCCTTCCGTCATAACGAAATCGAGCATGTCCTCTTTGGCACCTTTTCGTGTTGTTCCCATTGGCAGAACATCTATTCTGTCACCTGAGTTGTGCAGATCGAGAAAATATTGTACCTTCGGAAGTATCTCCTCGAATATGAAGTACAGTCTCTTGTGTGTCAACCTTTTATCCAATGAGCCAGGAGAAGCCCGGTTCATATCTACACAGTCGATTAAATTCTCTCTGCGTTTGATTTCAAAGGCTTCGATATTGATAACAGGCACACAGATTACTGTACCTTTCATACGGGATGGATCCAGCTTGGGGATCTCCTGGATAATCGCTGTAGGTCCAGGAGCCTCGTTACCATGCACACCCCCTGTTATCAATATATTCTTCCCAGCTTCTATTCCATTCACGATCATCACGGGAAGGGTATACCATGTAGCGTCAAATTTTTTCGCAACCTTAATATATCCCTTAGCAATCGTACCAGGTTCTGCTGTGATGTCTCCTACTGTTACTGTTTTACCCTTCATCTTGTGCTCCTTTTTTCTGATTCTAGGTTGGAATTTTCAGTCCTCGCGGGTCAAGAGGCGGTCCATTTTATTGACAATTAATCAAGAGTATAGAGCAGGACCCTCGTGTCGCTACGTGGGAACCATTCCAGGCCTTTCTTCTGGCCCCACAAATCCATGTAATGGAACAAATCGACCTGATAAACGTTAGCGTTCCCCTCGCGAATGATTTCATTTAGAATTCCCTCGCGTTTCGCCGGATCGAGCTCGGCTTGCTCCGCTGCGATCAGTTCGTCCATCTCAGCACTCCCACCACCATACATATTACCCTTCGATGCAGTGCTGTACAGATTATAAAGCGGTAGGTCTCCATCAGCAATCATGTTGGCAAAACCGTAATAGGCTGATGTCATCTTACCGGTATTATAGTATTGCGAAAAGAAGGTTCCCCACTCCATCGGGATTATGTTCATTGTAATCCCAACTTCGGCCAGCATGCTCTGAATCGCCGTCATCAACTCTAAGTCTTTACTGAACCTACGGCCTAACTGAAGGTCAAATATAAATCCCTTCGGATAGCCGGCTTGCGTTAGTAGTTCCTTGGCTTTTACTGGATCGTATTCATATTTATTTATTCCTTCCAGGGTATAACCAAAGTCGTTCTCAGATAGTTGTTCATACGAGGGGATCGCGTAGCCTCCCAGAACGAACTCCATCAGTTGTTTCTTATCGATCGCATAGTTGATTGCCTGGCGTACGAGCACATCATCCAAAGGTTTGATGTGTGGGTTAAATATCAATGACATGCAGCGTAATCCAGGGACTGAAACCACTTCAAGCTCTTCACGCGCTTTGATGGTGGGTACAAGATCGGGAGATAATCCCATCATCAGATCTATAGTTCCTGACATCAAATCCGCTTGTCGGGTAGATGCATCCGGAATGATGCGGAAGACCACTTCGTCATACATGGGTTTTCCGCCCCACCAGTTTTGGTTGGCCTTGAGGGTCACATGGCTGTCTTTGACCCAATCGACAAATTGGTAAGGCCCTGTTCCCACTGGCTTTTTAGCAAACTCGTCCAGACCCATTGCCTCTACGGCATGCTTAGGTAACATAGGAAATTCGACAAGCCTTCGGACCATGACCGCGTAGGGAACTTCGGTTACGATTATAACCGTATACTGATCGATAGCGCTTACATTGTAAATGATCCCCTTGGGATATTTGTGGGGTAAAGTTGCACTTTCTGTTTTCATCATATTGAAGGTGAATACCACATCGGCCGAAGTGAATGGCTCCCCGTCTTGCCACTTGACATTCTCTCGTAGCTTTACGATCCAGGTCAACGGATCGATGCTTTCGATCGATGTGGCCAGCCGATACACAACTTTGGACATATCATGACTGAGAATGACCAAAGGTTCGAGCATATTGAATGCGATCGTCTGGGAAGTGGTTGCTGGGTCATGATAAACATCCAAAGCCAGAGGCCCTGCGGAAAGCCCAATAACAATTTTCTTGAGCACGACAGCTGTCGGCTCCTTTGTCTCCTCAACAACAGAAGCGATCGTGTTTGTGGGTGCTGGGACAACTGGGCTAGGTGTAACTGGGCTAGGTGTAGCCGGCTGGCAGGCTGCAAGCAGCATGCTCAGTGCTAACATGATGGATAAGAGGATAGTCGCGCGTTTCATCTTTTTTCTCCTTTTGGGTTATGGTATATTTCCGTGCGAGAAGCCTATTTCCCTGTTTTGGATGACAGGCTTCCCTCGATGGCGTCCGGTATCCTCGCTGGGTATCGGACGTCCGTTTTGTGGACATTGGAAAGTTATTTTCGATTTATTTTAACTTGCACCTCCTTGCGGATTAGTTCTTGGGATATTCCGTAGGGAAAGATATGATGCATACGAAATCTTTCCTACTTTCCCAGTCCTGTACCGAATGATTCACGAATAACTAGCCCCGTTTCCAAGATGATATGGCGTGGTGGATTTATGCCGTTCTCGATCAAACATAGCGTATTGACGTTCAACTGACTCTTCTCTGCCAGGGCGCGGATCGATAGACCGCGTTCGTTGCGCAGATCGCGCAGCAGCTGGCCAACGTCCACCAGCGGGATGGCGCCGGTAATCTGGTTTTGCTGCAGCGCTTCGCGATAGTTGCCATGACGACGGCGACGCTGGTGAGGGCAGCAAGTCTGATCGGCTGACAGGTCGAGATCACTCATTTCATTAGATTCCTTTCAAGCAATACGGTAAAAATTCGCTTCAAGCTAGTACAACTAATATTATTGACATTTTGATAAAAGATGCAATAATACAACCATAGTTATGGTTGATATTATGCCAGCTCATCCCTGCAACGAGGCGTAACCATGTAAAAACGACAGCGCTCCACCAAAATATCCAGTCGGCAAAACCAGGATGATCGTAAGCAGCCCCATTAATATCTTATTCATGGTACGCATATTCTTCTCCTTCGAGTTATCTGAATTATTAGGGAATATAAATATTGTCTTCGGACTGTCTTCTTCAGGAACCACCTCCTTCCAAGAGGAACGTCAATTTTATGAGAGTATATGGACGACGTAGAAATTCGAAGTATTGTGCAGAACATTGGTGATCGCACCCATGACAGAGGCCTTCAATCCCAGGTCCGAGACGACCAATTTGGGTGGATTGGGGATCGCCCCGGTAATACGGGCCAGGATCGGGGCAATGAGCATATCCGCCGACCCGGAAACGCCTCCGCCTAGCACGATCAACTCCGGGTCGAAGGCGGAGACCAGGTTAGCGATGGCGATGGCCAGGTAATCCACCATTTCGTTAATAACGGTCGTGGCCCAGGGTTCCCCTTTGCGGGCCGCATCGAAAACGTCCTCCGCCATCAGGTCGAGCAGTTCCTGCTGGCTACGTTGGGACATGAGAATGTCACGCGCCCGAGCGGCGATCCCGGTCCCGGAGGCGACACTTTCCAGGGCGCCAAAATCCTGGTAGTTCTTCCCTAGAAACTCCCGGCCCGGGATCATGTTGCCGATCTCGCCAGAGGCTTCCTTTGAGCCGCGATAGAGGGCGCCGTCGATGATTATGCCCGCGCCGATACCGGTTCCGATGGCGACCAGGATCATGTCCTGAACGTTTTGTCCCGCCCCGAACCACAGTTCACCGAGGGCCGCCAGGTTCACATCGTTATCCACGATGATTGGCATGTTGTAGCGCACGGCCAGTTTGGCCTTGAGGGGGAAATTATCCCACTGCAGGGTGTAAGCCCAGGTGACGATCCCCTCCTTGTGGAGGGTGACGCCTGGCACCCCCACTCCGATCCCGCGCACCTGCCGTCCTTCCACCTTGGGGCTGGCAAGCAATTTGTCGATCAACATGGTGAGGTAATTGAAACTGTCCTCCCCGGAGGTCCCGTGGTGGCTGATATTGATTTCGTCGAGGATGTTGCCGCCTAGGTCCGATAACGCTCCGTACATTTTGCTCCCACCCATGTCCACTCCTAAGACGACGCAGCCGTCGGGATTGAATTCGAGCAGGGGCCGTCTCCTCCCCCCGCTCCACTCGGTCGTCCCCTGCAGACGGACGAAACCTTCCTCGATCAACTTATCGACGATGCGCATGACCGTCGGCAGGCTAGTGTCCAGTCTCTTAGCGATGGCCGTCCGGGAGATCGGACTTTCCCGGCGGATGATCTCCAAGATGGCCGAACGATTGATGCCGCGCATGGCAGAAGCAGTGATCGTGAGCGGGTAAGCCATAAAGCCTCAAGTGGATCAGGGTTTTATTACTTTCATCGTGTAAATACAATTTACATGATGTAAATATCATAGCAGAAATAAAAACAAAAGTCAATACCCAATTTCGGATTTCAGGCCAGCCTTGCCCTGGATAAGTTATCGCCCGTAAATGGATCGCCATCTTGAAGTCAACTCTCCACCACAATCACATATGAAAAACGCCTCTCACGACGCAGAGCATCGGGACAAGGAAGAAGGAGTTTGTTAGTTGAATCGGTCACCGCTATGGATTTCCCTCACCTCCTTATATTTGATTCAGAAACAAACTACCTGACAGTTTCATAAATAAAGCCAAATATTCCTGTTGGCCACATCCGCCGGGCGCAGGGATCTGTGAACTTCCCGGCCAATCTCCAACCATAGAGGCGATGAATCCCTGCCCGTGCAGATAACAATCCAAATGCGCTTGAGATTACCAAGAAATGGTTGCGCCCGATGCGGTAGGTTGGTTGATGGCCTGGGTGGTTACATGGGTAGCTGTAATAAAAAACAAAGAACTCCTTAGTAATTTCACATGTAAAAGCTCTCTCCAACTTGGAGAATTTCAAAGAATATCTCGAACTACGCGAGCATGTGAAAGCCTACCTTGACGACGGCGACGTGGACCAGCCACGGTTCGGCTACGAGGAAGAAGATGCTGTAAAGATCATGGAATTGTTGAAAGAAAAAGGATCTTCTTTCGTCCCGGTGGCCGAACTAGCTCTGGGGTGCGGGCTGCGGAAGGGCGTCTGCCAGATATCGGCGCGGAGGGCGGCGCGCCAGCTCCGGCGTGGGCTTGGTCGTTCGGGGGGGAGACAGGCTGCGGGAGGAGCGAGTCCACTTTGGAGGCGGGCTGGGGCAGCGGTCGGACGAAGTAGAGGTGAAGGCTGCTCATCGCCGCGCCAAAGAAACCGATCCCAAAAATGATTTGATACC
>Ga0315289_10009851_pt1 | contig 13720 bp, 15 predicted proteins | sample YL17G11_40_MG_FD_203452 | JGI IMG/M metagenome (GOLD analysis project Ga0315289, IMG submission 203452) | Sediment microbial communities from Yellowstone Lake, YNP, Wyoming, USA - YL17G11_40 | ecosystem: Environmental > Aquatic > Freshwater > Lake > Sediment | place: USA: Wyoming | collected...
ATTTTTGGGATACAGAAATCTTATCAAAACTTCTAGAGAAATTAATAAAAAAATTGAAGGAGAAGGAACGGGGAAAATAACCGTTTCAGATAGAGAGCCTACCGAGCCAAATAAAGGCGACCTTTGGATTGATACGCGAAAATTAAAGGACTAAATAAAACCGCCCATCGCTGGGCAATTTTTATTTCTTGAATTTTCTAAAGATTGGGTCTATCTTGAAATTAGATAAACTTCATTTCAATGCCCCACATTATAGAGTTACCGTCAATTTCAGAATGGATTAAAACTTTTTGGCTTATAATAAAATCATTGTGGTGGCTATGGCTTTTAGTATTAGTTCTTGGTTTAGTTCCAGTCGGGTTAGATTATTTCTTTAAATGGCTAAAAAGGAAAATATCCAAAAAATAAACCGCCCATCGCTGGGCAGTTTTTGTTTTCAATCAGCTTGTTTTTTAGGTGAAAAAGTGATATTTTAAGGCAATGAAAGTTTGTCCATTTTGTTTGAATAGATATGAAAAATTAACAAAAGAACATATATTTCCTGAGTCATGGTATCCGGATAGTTTTAGTAATAATATAGAAAAATGGCAAGTTCACTCCTGTAAAAAATGTAATGATAGTTTCGGAAAGATAGAACAAGATATTTTGATAAAGGTTGGTATGTGTTCCGATCCTACATCCCATCAAGCCAAGAAGGCGATGCGTTCAATAGACTCTACAATTGGCCGAGATATAAAAGATAAAAGGGCAAGATGGAAAAAAGCATGTGATTTGCTTGCGGAGCTAATACCTGTGAATAATTTAAGGGTTAAGCCATTTCCAAATTTCGGACCTTTTCCGGGTTATCCGATAGAATCACAAAAAGCCATTCCTTTGCCAAAGGGTTTAGACGAAATTGGGAAAAAGTTTATTAAGGGAGTAGAATATAAATTAGAGAAACGATTTATTGACGAATCTAAAGATAAATTGAAAGTATATTTTTGTCACGAAGAAAATATAGGAAAAGTAAACGAGCTAATTAAGGGTCTTGGTGTGTGCTATGATATTTCGCCCGGCATTGTTTTTTACAGAACAGAAGGTAAGGAAAAACCAAAAGTGGGAATAATCTATAAGTTTATAGTGTGGGATAAATTGATAATTTATGGATCATTGTTTATTTAAGTTATCCAGTGTATTTAATTAGGTTAAAATTTAAACTAAGTTTGAGCGATAATAAAAATCGCCAATAAGGCGGTTTTTTGGTAAGATTGAATAAAATGATGAACATAAATAGATTTAGCATTGGTGCTACAGCGGCAATTACTACCAGTATGGGACTAATTGCAGGACTGACTCAAGGAGAGATCGCAAAAACAGGTATAATTACTGGTCTTTTGGTTATTGCGATTGCAGATAACATTTCAGACTCATTAGGTATCCATATCTATAAAGAATCGGAAGGAGCTTCCCAACAGGATATCAATTTACATACCTATGGAAATTTTATAGCAAGATTGTTCCTTGTGTTCACTTTCGTATTAATTGTTTTACTATTTCCTTCACGTCTTGCCCTTATTGTTTCATCTATTTGGGGCTTGGTTTTACTTGCTATCTTGAGCTATTTAATCGCAAAAATCAAAAAGACAAGTCCCTTATTAGAGATAGTCTGGCATTTGATAGTTGCCTTATTGGTTATTGCTGGTAGTAAACTTCTGGGCAGTTTAGTTTTAAAGACGATAGTTCATTCATAAAGTTTTGGAATTATAATTGAAAATAGTAGACTTGAAAATTAAATATATTTAAAAATATGGCACTAATAAAATGTTCTGAATGCGGGAAAGAGATGTCTGATACGGCAACTGCATGCCCAAATTGTGGTAGCCGTAATACGCCAGTCAATATAAGAATAAGAAGGACGGGAAAAATATTTGGGACATTTGGATTGATTATTTATTCAGTAATTGCTGTTGCGATGATTGGTTTGTTATTTATATTTAGTTGGAAACTTGGATTGATATCTCTAATAATTTTTATCCTAATTTGGTGGAGATGGATTCTTTTTCTTAAAAATTCAAGATAGATGTAAGGGGGGAATACAAAAAATCGCCAAGGAGGCGGTTTTTTGATAGAATGGAGGTATGAAAAAACCTAAAAGTCCAATTTTAACAGTGGACGGAATATTTCTAAAGAACGGTAAGGTTTTGCTGGTTAAACGAGCCCACTTCCCTTTTATTGGTTCTTGGGTCTTACCTGGAGGACATGTTGAGTATGGAGAAAGGGTGGAGGAGGTAATAAAAAGAGAAATGAAAGAAGAGTTGGGCGTTCTAATAAAAATTAAAAAATTATTCGGAGTTTATTCAAATCCCAAAAGAGACCCTAGATATCATACAGTTTCTGTAGTTTATCTTCTTGCAAAAGACAAAGGAAAGATTCGTCTCAATAAGGAAAGTTCTGAATTTAAATATTTTTCTTTGAAAAACCTCCCCAAAAAGATTGGTTTTGACCATCGGGAAATAATTAATGATCTAAAGAAAATGTATAAAGAGAAATAATCTCTCAATTTTAAAACTATGAAAATAACTATTTGCGGCAGTATTGCCTTCCAAAATGAGATAAACTCTGTAAAAGAAAAATTAGAGAAATTAGGACATGAGGTGAAATTATGGCCACTTCAGGTGAAAGACGGAGATGGTAGACTGATTTCGGTAGAAAAATACTACAAGATACGGAGGGCAGCAGCCAATAATGAAAAATGGGTTTGGGACAGGAAGGCCGAAGCTGTTATGGAACACTTTGAAAAAGTTGCCTGGTCGGACGCTATTTTAGTTACAAATTATGACAAAAATGATGTTAAAGGTTATATTGGCGGCAACACCTTAATGGAAATGGGCCTGGCCTTTTTCCTGAAAAAGAAAATATATCTTTTAAATGAGGTTCCGGAACTGTCTTATAAAGAAGAAATTTTAGGGGTAAAACCTATTATTCTTGGTGGAGATTTAAATAAAATTGCTTAATAGGCAGGTTCTGGTCCCAATCGTAATCTTTTTAGAGCGACCGAGACGGTTCGAGTCGCAGCGCCAGATAGACTTGCCCCTTATTATACTTTATCGCCAATGAGGCGGTTTTTTGTCTTGCGGGCTTGACTTATTTATGAAGGTTGTTATAATCTTTTAGTCTCAAGGAAGTTCTTTTAATCAAGGCATGGAAGGAGGAGAGAATGAGCCTTTTCAGAAGGATTAGGGGAGTTGCAACGATATTATTTCTTTTGATAGCATCGTTGCTTATCCATGAAGAAGGCCACCTTTTAGCTCTTCGTTATAATAATCTGGAGGTTGAATATGTATCTATTGGATTCCCAGTCAAAGGAGTCGAAGCGACTCTTTGGAAGGATAATAATGGAACGAAATACGAAGTCGCCCCACTATTGTTAGGTGGTGCTACTAAACCAAAAGATATCCAGGCTTTTGAAGACCTAAGACCAACATCCAAGGCAGTTGTTTATCTGGCAGGTATTGTATTTAATTTTGGCCTCGCCCTAGCTTCAATCTTCCTTTATTTTTTAATAAAAGAAACTAGAATAAAAAAAATCTCAGAGATTCTTTTTCTGATTAGATGGACTAGTTTCTTTAACTTAGTCCTCGGGTTAGCCAACTTATTAATAGTATTACCTGGTCTAGACGGAGCGAAAGTATTATATCTTTTTCTCGAACCATTAACAGGAAACAAGACATTTTGGGTCGAATTATTGATAGCTGTTCCAATGTATTTTTTTGTAATAGAGAAGCTTGTGCCTCGACTAGGAAAACTATATCGATTCTAAACACGAAAAGTAAAAGAAGCTCCTTCGTTGCCTCAAGCCTTTCGACATCAAGTCAGAAGGCTTTTTTGTTAAAGATTAGAAATAGTAAAACAGCTCATAACATCGTCCAGCTCCGGCAGGAGATAACCTTAAATTCCTATAAACCCCTTTAATCTCTACCAATTTCTCCTTCAGCATCGTCATATAATCCCTATTTTCTAAAATTATAAGAAAATCTTGATTCTTCTGGAATTAAGAACCTGCTTAACAGAACCTTGATTCCTTCGGAATTAATAAGCTTTGAACTGGGGAGCCAAAGTTTTCCACTTGACAAAAAAACATATTAGAGATAGCATACAATTACTATGAACACTACCTCTGCTTCGGCAAGGGTAGTTTTTTATTTGTAGCGGTAGTATAATTATCTTACATGAATAATCTTGATAAAAAAGAAAGAGTTGCCGTTTATATAGACGGGAGTAATTTTTATGGTTATCTAAAAGATAAAGAGATAAATTTCCCTAAGGGGAGTAAATTTGATTTTAAAGAATTCGTAGATTTTTTGGTTGGCGATAAAAGAGAGCTTATTTCAAAGAGATATTATACTGGAGTTTTCAGAAATCTTGATGGAAGTAATAAAAGTAAAAACCTAGTAAGCGGACAACAAAAATTTTTCACAAATATCCAAAAAGACGGTTTTATCATTAAAAGAGGCAGAATTATGCCGCTTGGAAATTTATACAAAGAAAAGGGAACAGATGTTAAAATTTCCGTAGATTTAATTGTTGGTGCGGTTGATAACTTATACGACACAGCGATTTTAGTAAGCTCTGATACCGATTTAATCCCTGCTATTCGCTATATTAAATACAAGAAGAAGAAAATTGAGTATGTTGGATTTGCTCATGCTCCGTCTTTGGGAATACAGAAATATGCCGATTTTTCTATACTTTTGTTGCCCCGAGACATAGAAAGATTTAAGGAAAAAACATTGTTATAATCCCATCAGACAAGTTCTAACATCGTCCAGCTCCGATAGGAGATAATTTCAAACCTCTATAAACCCCCTTAATCTCCGCCAATTTCTCCTTCATCATACTCATATACTCCCAGTTCTCTAAAATTATAAGAACCTGCTTAACAGAACCTTGATTCCTTCGGAATTAATAAGCTTTGAACTGGGGAGCCGACAAAATAAAAAAGGGAGTCATCGTTTGCTCCCCTTTGCGTTTTTTATAGCTTCTAGTAAAGCTCTTTCATACCTCATATAGCTGTATATTCTATGCTCAAATCCGCTGTTAGGATTTATTGGTGGGAATCTTTCGTCAAACTCTCTAGCAAGAGCTTCATTCTTTGCGAAAAAAACCTTTTCTAGCGTAATTCTTGTAATAAACCTAAGCAGTTCGTGCTTCGGGTCAATTTTTTTTAACTCTTTATATGCATCTACTACCAGATTAATTGCCGAAACGATTTCTTGTTCTACTGTTGCTCCCACGGCATCCTCCTTAAGTTTTCAATAGTGCTATATACGAAATAACATTTTAGGGTGTCAGAGTCAAGAAATAGGTTCTAACATCGTCCATCCAGGGGAGCAGGCTAGTGAGCCTTTCGGATGACCGAGAGGCCTCACATTTTGGAGGCGGTTCGAGAAAAAATCGCCGTACCCCGCTAGGACATCGAACTTTGTTCGGGACCGAATTCCCACAATTAATCGCCATTTTGGCGGTTTTTTGACAAGAACTTGCTTTTTTAAAATTAATAAAAAATAACCTCTTGACTTTTTGCCGGCAGTAAGCTATTCTGATAAGGTAAGTTTCTGTTAATTTTCCTTTCCTTGCGTATTTATTAATTATGTAAGCTCTGAAAGAGAATAAAAACAGTGGTCGGCTTACTCATAAATAAACAGCGTAGGGAATAATTATATCTCTCGCTCACATTATGGCAAAGAAATTGTATGTAGGTGGGTTATCTTATGACACCACCGAAGCTACTTTAAAAGAAGCTTTCTCAGCAGCTGGAACAGTTGAATCGGCTACAATTATCATAGACAAGATGACTAACCGTTCAAAAGGTTTTGGCTTTGTGGAAATGGCAACTGATGAAGAAGCTCAAAAAGCTATTGAAACATTAAACGGTAAAGAGCTTGATGGAAGAACTCTTACAGTAAATGAAGCTCGTCCTATGGAAGCTAGAGCTCCTCGTCAAGGCGGATACAACCGCGACAACAGAGGAGGATTCGGCGGAGGACGCAAGGATCGCTGGTAAATAGTGTTTATCCAAAAAGTCCCCTTAATCGGGGATTTTTTGTGGTTTTAGAGTCATATATCATGTACTTGTTTTGACATTGATTGAATTTTAATGTATAATTACTTTTTATATCATGAATAGCATAAGAAACATTGCAATAATTGCTCATGTTGACCATGGTAAGACCACGCTGGTGGATGCGCTTTTGCGTCAGTCAAAAACCCAATTAAATAAAGATGATACAGGACAGGAGTGCATAATGGACAGCAACGAATTAGAGAGAGAAAGAGGAATCACCATTTTCTCTAAAAATGCATCTGTGCAATATGGTGATACAAAGATAAACATAATCGATACTCCTGGCCACGCGGATTTTGGTGGCGAAGTGGAAAGAGTTTTAAATATGGCAGATGGCTGTCTGCTTTTAGTTGATGCAAAAGAAGGTCCTATGCCTCAAACTAGGTTTGTACTGAAAAAGGCTTTGGAAATGGGCCACAAAATTATTGTGGTGATAAATAAAATAGATAAAGAAGGCGCCAGGCCAGAAGTTGCACTAGAAGCAACTTTCGAATTGTTCTTGGAATTAGGAGCAGGCGACCACAGTCTTAATTTCCCTGTAATATATGCATCTGGCAGAGACGGAAAGGCGGGGCTTGGGCCAGACTTGTCCAAGATGGAAAATATCAACCCAGTTTTTGACGCTATTATTGAACATATTCCTTCTCCTATTGCAGAAACAGAAAAGCCTTTGCAGATGCTGGTGACTTCAATAGCTACCGATAACTTTAAAGGCAGAATTGCAATCGGCAGAGTTTATAACGGCGTGATAAAAGCCGGCCAGGAAATAACTAATATAAATAGACAGGGTCAGGAAAAGAAACACAAAATAATTTCTTTGATGACTTTTTCTGGATTGAATAGGGTTGAAGCAATAGAAATGAAAGCCGGAGATATTGTTGCTATTGCCGGAATTCCAGATGTAACCATTGGTGAAACAATAGCAGATCCGGAAAATCCAGAAGCTTTACCATTGATTAATGTTGAAGAGCCTACTGTAAAAATGACTTTTATGGTAAATGATTCTCCTTTTGCTGGCAAAGAAGGACAATTTTCAACAACAAGGCAAATTAGAGAAAGGCTGTTTAAAGAATTAGAAACAGACGTTTCTTTAAAAGTTGAAGAAACCGACAAAGGAAACTGGATTGTTTCTGGCAGAGGAGAGCTTCATTTAGCTATCTTAATAGAAAGAATACGCAGAGAAGGTTATGAATTCCAAGTTTCAAGGCCCCAGGTTATTACCAGAGAAATAAACGGGCAGAGAATGACTCCATACGAAAAAGTTTTCATTGAAGTGCCTGAAAAATATCAGGGAGCGGTAATGCAAAAATTGGGAAGCAGAAAAGGAGAGTTAAAAGAAATGAGAAATAACGGCGGCATAATCTTCTTGGAGTTTATAATTCCAACAAGAGGTCTTTTTGGCTACAGAAGCGAGTTTTTAACAGATACCAAGGGTCTTGGGATAATTAATACAATTTTCTTTCAATACATGCCTGATCCAGACAACTGGAAAGAAGGAGATAATGGTTCATTGGTTGCCTGCGAAACAGGGCCAACTAATCTTTATGGCTTAAGAAACGTACAGGGCAGAGGAGTATTGTTTTTTGGACCTGGAATAGAGATTTACGAAGGCCAGGTAGTTGGACAAAATTCAAGATCAGAGGATATAAGAGTGAATGTTTGTAAGACAAAACAGTTATCAAACATGAGATCAAAGGGAGAAGGAAATACAGAGCATTTTAACACTCCCAAAACAATGGGATTGGAAGACGCCCTAGAACATATTGGAGACGATGAATTAGTGGAAATTACGCCTAAAAATGTGCGTATAAGAAAGGTGTACTTAAAAGAAGTTGACGCGAAGAGGGCTGACAGGGCAGCAACTGGAATTAAATCCGATTACTAAAACAGGTTCTAACCCCGAGTAGTAGAGCAGAGCTCACTACGGGGCTTCGCATCGTCCGTCCAGGGGAGCCCCGATTTGCCGCCTTATCAAATAGGCGGTTTTTTTGGTAGAATGAAATTAGATAGATTAATTCTAGAGGACAATTCGTATATTAATAAATAATAATAATTAAGATTAAAATCATGACTGACGCAAGTATTTTTCAAATTTTGGGGCTGTTTTATTTGGCTATGGGCCTTGGAATGTTAGCCGATCCCCGTTTTTACAAAGAGATGATAAATAAAATGATTGATAATGAGGCGGTGTTTTTTGTGACGGGACTCTTGATTTTTATTATGGGTTATTTTTTGGTTGCCTATCACAATATCTGGATCGGTGGCTGGACAATAATTATAACGATTTTTGGCTGGCTGACGCTGTTAGAAGGATTAATGATGATTGTTATCCCAGAAAAATCCATAAAGCTTTATAATTCTATAAAAGTCTCTAAGGGGCAGTTAAGTATTTATGGGGTAATTGTTTTTGTTCTGGGGATTATTTTTACTTATCTCGGTTATTTTGTTTTATAAGTAAAGATTGTTTTAAGAGTTAAAACAGGTTCTAACATCGTCCAAGCCCCGTAGCCAACTTGAGATAGGTTCGAAGTCCTAGGAGTATCAAAATCATGACAAATAATAAAGACGCACAAAAAACGAAGCTTAATAAGCAAGACCACAGGTTATTGGTGCTCTGGGCCGCTGACTGTGCCGAACATGTACTTCCATACTTCGAAAAAGAATACCCAGAAGATAACCGGCCTCGGAAAGCTATTGAAGCAGGGCGAGCTTGGGTGCGTGATGAGATACCATTTAGCGAGGTCCGTGTTGCCGCACTTGCCGCCCACGCCGCTGCTCGCGAAGCTGATCATACTGCTACTCGCGCCGCCGCACGCGCAGCCGGTCACGCTGCCGCCACCGCCCATGTTGCCAGTCACGCCCCTCATGCCGCTGACTACGCTGTCACCGCCGCCGAAGCCACAGACGTCGCCAAGGAACGCGAGTGGCAATACCAGCACCTTCCGGAGCATCTTCGTCCAATAGCATTAAAGTTTCTAAAAAGGTTCTAAAATCGTCCAAGCTCCGGAGCCACCGCCCGAGAGGGGATATCTCGGGTTTATCCCCACACCAAACATTGGTAGTGGGGCTTTTGTTTTGTAGGTGGGGAGGTATAATAGGGGAAGAATTTATGAATGGAGAAAAGAGACCCTTTTTTCTATTAAGAAAAATAAAATGGTGGGTTGTAATTTTAATCTCTCTTCTTTTGGGCAGTGTAATTATTTTATTAGAGGTCTTATTGATAAAATAAATCCACAAAAAAGTATATCAAAAAATAAAAAATCGCCAAGAAGGCGGTTTTTTGCTAAGATAAAAGCACAATGAAAAAAATAAAGATAGCCCAGTTAGCCCCGCTTTGGATTCCTGTGCCGCCAAAAACTTACGGCGGCATCGAATTAATGTTATCTTTTCTTACCGAAGAATTGATAGCAAGAAATTACGACATTACTCTTTTTGCTTCGGGAGATTCAAAAACTTCCGCGAAATTGATCCCCTTAACAGAAAAAGGGATTTGGCTGCAAAAAGACCTGCGTAGCCCTCATGCTTACATAAATACCGCGCTTGAAAAAATTTACAGGCAGCGAACTTCTATTGACCTGTTTCATAACCACTTTGATTTTTTTCTGTTTCCCCTTTCTCTCTTAGAAACCGTGCCGATCTTAACCACTCTCCATCGTCCGTTGGATCCGGTTACTATCAGTGCTTACAAGGCTTACCGGAAAATAAAATTTTGCGCCATATCTAATGATCAGCGCCGGAGCGCCGAAGAAAATAATATTCCAATAATTGACGTTGTCTATAATGGAATTGACGTAGATAAATACACTTTTCGAGAAGAGCCCAATGATTATTTTATATTCCTTAGCAGACTCAACAAAGAAAAGGGAATAATCGACGCTATTAATGTTTCAAAGGCTGCAGGAGTCAGGCTTGTTGTTGCGGGAAACATTGTCGGCGCTGATGAATGGAACTATTTTCTTCATGAGGTTCAGCCCCTGCTGAACGAAGAAAACGTAAATTTCGTCGGCCAAGTCGATTTTAATGAAAAAGTTAGATTGCTTGGAGGAGCGAGAGCTTTGCTTTTTCCGATCAACAGAAGAGAGCCGTTTGGCCTTGTTATGATTGAAGCTATGGCATGCGGCACGCCGGTTATTGCATATCGTAAAGGTTCTGTGCCAGAAGTTGTTAAAGATAAAAAAACCGGTTTTATTGTCAGTAATGAAAAAGAAATGGCTCAAGCCGTGAAAAAGATTAGTTCAATTAATCGAAAAGACTGCCGGAACCATGTTGAGCAAAATTTCACTTTAAAGCAAATGGTTGATAAATACGAGGAAATTTATAAAAAACTAATTTGATTTGCTAGTATGAAAAAATTGCGCATCGCTCAAATTGCCCCTCTTTGGATAACGATCCCACCTTTAAAATATGGGGGAATCGAAAGAATTATTGCTATGCTTTGCGATGGATTAAGCGGAAAAGGCCACGAAGTTACGCTTTTTGCTTCGCCCGGCTCAACGGCTAAGGGGAAATTAATCTCTGTTTTTGATAAACCTCTTCTTGATGCCAATATCGCGTGGTCAAATCCAGCCTGGAATCTTCGGAATCTTTCTTTGGCCGTAGAAATGGCAAACAAAGGAAAATTTGATATTATCCATTCCCACCTTGACCTTTGGACGCTTTTTTTTCATAACTTAACAAAAACTCCGGTAATTCACACGATGCACAACCCGCTTTACCGAACCAATGCGGACGCAAACAAAGATGACCGCCTGCGCCTTTTTACAGAAGAGGCAAAAAGAACAAATATTGTTTTTATCAGTAGGTCAGCCAAAGACCAGGCAATGGTAGAGTTTCCTGAAAAACGGGCAAGAATTATTTATAACGGAATAGATTTGTCACATTTTAAATTTAACGAAAAAGGTGGAGAGCATTTTGTTTGGATTGCTAGAGTCAACAAACACAAAGGAGTAGAAAACGCAATCTCCGCGGCAGAAAAATTGGGCGTCAGATTGCTTTTAGCCGGCCGGATTGATCCAACCCAAGTAGAATATTTTGATGCTTATGTTAAGCCTCATCTTAATGAAAAAATTAAATATATCGGTGAATTAACAGAAGAGCAATTATCTGATTTTTACGGTGGAGCTAAAGCTTGTTTATATCCGATAGAATGGGAGGAACCTTTTGGGCTAGTGGTGGCAGAAGCTATGGCTTGCGGCACTCCGGTGATTGCTTATCGCCGGGGCTCAATGTCAGAACTTATTGAAGACGGCAAAAGCGGTTTTGTAATCAACAGCGACCTTAATATGTTGGCTGAGGCGATGAAAAATATTGCCCAGATTGACCGTGGATTAGTACGACAACAGGTTGAAGAGAAATTTAGCAAAGAAAGGATGGTCAAAGATTATGAAAAAGCTTATTACGAAATTCTAGCCAACAAAGATTAGGAATTCGTCATTTATTGCTATGAAAAAACTTAGAATCGCAACAATGGTAACAGGACATTTTTCTGCTCCTCCACCAAAAGGAATAGTTTATGCTCCAATGGATATTGCCGTAGAGGTGAGCGAAGGTTTGGTTAAAAAAGGGCATCAAGTTGATTTTTATGGCCCCGAAGGGACAAATGTTAAAGTAACCAATATTATTTCGGCCGGGTTGAAAGCGCTCAATCAGCCAGAAGGAGAGGCAATTACTAAAGGGAAAAATGTAGGCAGTGCAGAAGTTAATAAAATTTCTAATCTTTGGGACCAATTTTTAATTGCTAAAATGTTTGAGGAGGCAGAAAAAGGCAAATATGATTTGCTTCATATCCACCCGGCCGATAGAGCTTTGCCCCTAGCTTTTTCCCACCCGGAAATTCCAGTTTTTTACACGCTTCATGACCCGATTTATCCCTGGCGTTCCGAAGTTTTCTCTATGTTTGCTAGCCAAAATCAGCACTATATTTCACTCAGCGACGCCCAGCGGAAACCAGCCCCTAATTTAAATTATGCCGCTACCATTTATAATGGCATTGATTTAGATGCGTTTCCCTTTTCTGCGAGCCACGACAACTATTTGCTTTTTACCGGCCGTCTCCATCCGGAAAAAGGTTTGGCCGAAGCTGTCCAGGTGGCAAAGATGACCGGGGAAAAACTTTTAATTGTCGGTCCGCCAGTAACCGGCCCTTATTGGGACAAAAAAGTTGCCCCATATCTTGATAAAAACATTCAATATATTGGTTTTGTGGCGCGGGACCAGCTTTTCAAATATTATCAGCGAGCCAAGGCAACATTAGTGCCAATTCAATGGGAAGAGCCGTTTGGTTTGGTTTTAACTGAATCCATGGCATGCGGTACACCAGTGGTTGCTTTTGAAAGAGGAGCGGTGCCTGAAATAGTTATAGATGGCAAGGTAGGTTTTATAATTAAAGACAATAATCTAGAAGCAATGGCTGGAGCCATTAAAAAAGTTGATAAAATCAAGCGAGCCGATTGCCGAAAACACGTTGAGCAAAACTTTACAATTGAAAAAATGGTTGAAGGTTATGAAAAAGTATTTTACAAAATTTTATCCAGAACTAAGGAAATGAAATAAGGCTCCGGAAGCCCACGCCTGAGGATAACAGGCACCCTTATACTCAACTATTTTTCCTTTAACCACTCCGTAAAGTTCTGGTAAATATCCTAATTTCAAATAAGCCTTTAAAATGGCATTTTTTATTTTCTGGTACTCTTTTTTATAACCTAATTTTTTAAGCCCCTGGGCAATTATCCAGTTATCATGCGGCCAAACAGTTCCCCGATGATAAGAAAGTGGATCAAAATTAGGATTTCTTGTGGAATGTGTCCTAATACCAAAGGGAGTCCATAAATCTTTTTGAAAAACTCTCTTAACAACTTTTTTCTCTTTATCTTTTACAATAATCCTTGTAAATAATAAATGGCCTGGGTTGGAAGTGACTGCCTTTTCTTGATTTTTCTTTCCATCTAAGGCCAAAGCAAAATATTTTTCTTTTTCTACCCAAAACTTTTCATTAAATTTCTTTTTCAGTTTTACGGCTCTTTTTAAAAGTTCTCTGTTCAAGTTCTCCTTTTTGAGGACTTTTGCTAAGATTGCCGCACTTTTTAAAGCCGTATACTGATACCCTTGAGCTTCTACAATAGCAGCAGGTGTTTTTATCTTCAAAGAACCTTTTGAACTATCTTTCCATCCTTGATGGTAAAGGCCATTCGGATTTTTTCTTTGATATTCTAAAAATAAATCCTGATCTGAATCTCCATATCTTATTATCCAATCCACAGCAAATAAAATATTTTTCCAATATTTCTTTAGAAACTTCAGATCTCTTGTTTTTTGGAAATAAAAATAAAATAAAATGGCAAAGAGAGGAGTAGAATCAACAGATCCGTAATAAGGGAAAGGGAATCCTTTTATGGTAGGATGCCATTTTAATTTCCAGTCAGTTTCGTGGATTATTTTACCGGGCTCCTCTTCTCTTAGCTGATTGATTTTCTTCCCCTGGAGTTGCGAGAGAGCCTCTAAGGTTTTGCGACAAATATCAGGTTGGATATGTAAAAGCTGCCATGAAGTAATAAGAGAGTCTCTGCCAAAAAATCTTGCATAATGAGGAAATCCTGCTAGGATAACCCCCTTTTCATC
>Ga0315289_10009852_pt1 | contig 13720 bp, 14 predicted proteins | sample YL17G11_40_MG_FD_203452 | JGI IMG/M metagenome (GOLD analysis project Ga0315289, IMG submission 203452) | Sediment microbial communities from Yellowstone Lake, YNP, Wyoming, USA - YL17G11_40 | ecosystem: Environmental > Aquatic > Freshwater > Lake > Sediment | place: USA: Wyoming | collected...
TATTGACCGTTGAAGACCATATGAATCTTTTCCACCCTGAGCAAGAGACCACGCATGAGGGACTGCTCATCATCGGTGCATACCTAGATTCAAATAAAATCCCTGAGCATATCCTGCCTCGCCGTAAGGGCGAGGTATTCTACTGCGGCCTAGCTGCGGTCGCGAAGGGAAAGGGGAATAGCCAAATCCTGACGATGCTGATCCTCGGTATCTACAGGCATCTAAGGCGCCTCGGCTACATGAGGGGCTACGCTAAAGTCACCAACCCTGGCATCGTTAGACGCTTTCAACGCCTCGAAAGGCTGGCGCGAGGGCCAGTGTTTAGTTCTGCCTACACGGCAAATCCTGCGGATTTTGTCTACTTTGGTCGCCAACCGTTTGCCGGTTACCGTGGTAGCACCTCGGTATTTAACTGGAATATCTGAGGCAGCATCACCAACTGGCGCGTACGGCAGCACACAAGGACCAAAGAATTCCGCTGCCATTTTCTCTAGAAACGCAATGATCTCGCGGCAACGCAACCGCTTATGGGACCCGCGCTTGGTATGGCATTGAATGTGAAAGCAACGATTTGCCCATGCGCGGCCAATTGCTGGCCTCTTCAATTTCTAGGGCGAATTCAAGCAGTTGTTTGTCTTGGCCAAAGGCGGTGGAAAATTGTACTCCCAAAGGGAGACCATGCTGGCATGCGCCCATCGGCAGCGATATCGCGGGGGCGCCTGTAACATTGTGTTCCTGCGTAAACGGTACGAAACTCGATAATTTGCGCAGCGTCGCCTCGGCATCGATATATGAGCTTAATTGGCCAATTTCGGGCGTCGGGTGTGCTTGAACCGGCGATAGCAGGATGTCGTATTGCTGATAGATTGCACTGATTTCATGCGCCTTGGCGCGCAGTCGACGGATCGCCAATGGTGCCTTATAGAAGTTCTTAAGAAATAGTTTACTGAGACCGCAGGTAAGTGGTTCGAATTGCCCCTTAGTCAACGAATATCCCAAACTCCGACGGCTAAAATGCTGCATCGAAAATGCCAGCATCATCCAGTAGGTTTTAAAAGAGCTTTCCATAGAGGCGTCGACCGGTGAACGTATTTCATCGATTTTGTGGCCTAATTTCTCGCAGAGTCGCGCAGCTCCTAACGCGACCTCGCGACATTCGGGGTGAATCGCTTCGCCGTTTGGATGATTTGTAAAAAATCCTATACGCAGTCGGTTTTTGCCTGGATGCTTCACGTGACCGATAGCTGGCAAATTAGGATTACGATAGATTTTTTCGGCAGCGGCAAAGAATGCGGCGGTATCGCGCACACTCCGTGTCAGGACGCCTTGATGCACTATATTTATAGGCAACGCTTCTGTACCATGCAGGGCGGTCAACCGACCTCTGGTCGATTTCAGCCCGACCAGTCCGCAGCAAGACGCAGGAATTCGAATGGAGCCACCTCCATCATTGCCATGCGCTATTGGCACGACGCCAGCGGCAACTAAGGCCGCCGAGCCTCCGGAGGATCCGCCACAGGAATAGTCGGTGTTCCAGGGATTGCGCGTGGCGTCATTTAGCAGCGACTCCGTCGTAGCCGTTAGGCCGAATTCCGGAAGCGTTGATTTACCCATGTTTATCAGGCCCAGGGCCATAAAATCTTCGACAAACTTTGAGGATCGCGTTGCGACTCTATCAATCGTCGCACGCGAACCAAGCCTGGTGGGCAGACCCTGTACCTGTTCGTTGTCCTTAATGAAGGTCGGCAGGCCAGCAAATACTGAATCGTCACTTCGGACTTGGTGCTTTTTTGCAGCAGCGAGGGCTTGCTCAAAATCTATGGCAACAATCGCGTTGAGCGCTGGGTTCACCGCCTGCGCCCGGTTGATCGCGGCCTCGACGATTTCTTTCGCGCTGGCTTCCCCGGAGCGGATCAGTTCCGCTAGGGCAACGCAGTCCCTATCACCCAATACATCGTCGCAAAAAGCACTAGCCTGATTCATCGGTAATACGCCGCCCGCTCATTTGAATAATACTTGCGCTAAGGGACTTAGCCGAAATTCGACCATAGGATGTTTCTTCCACAATGACAAGCCGTTGTTCGAGCGCTGATGTCTATACAGCTCATTAATGTTATTATTAAATGGTTTATTCGCCGGACAAGTTTCGTGTTGGCGCGCGCCTCGCAGATCCTTCCAGTTCCTACCTATTGGTTTGAAGGAGGACGGCCATTGATTATGAGCGGTGATTAGGATAGGCGTTGGTCTTGGTTTTGCTCGCAACGGCATCAAAAACGAAAGGCACTCTATGACAGCAGATTATGCGAAGGCAATCAAGGAGGCCATGCATCGGGCTCAAGAGCAAATCGGTCACGTCAATTTGTTAATCACCGGTAAGACTGGCGTCGGCAAGAGTACCTTGGTCAATGCAATCTTCGGCGAGGATTTGGCGATCACTGGCCAGGGGCGTCCAGTCACTACCGAAACCAGGGAATATAGTAAGAAGGGCTACCCACTTTCTTTATTCGATAGCCGCGGTCTTGAAATTGTGGCTTACAAGGAAATTCTTGCGCATCTCGAAGGCTTCATTCGTGGACGGAGTCTCGACAAGGATCCTAAGCAGCATATTCACGTCGCTTGGCTGTGTATCGACGAAGGGTCTAGACGAATTGAGGATGCCGAGCGGAGATTGGTAGAAATGCTTAATTCCTGCGGTGTTCCGGTCATAGGCGTGGTGACAAAAGCACAGGCCGACCAGGGCTTCAGGCAAAATATGGTGGACGAGCTCCCTGATCTTAAAAATGTCTGTCGCGTCCGAGCGATTGCTGCATCTCTGGACGAGGGCGCTATGTTGCCTGCGATTGGCCTTGAGGATTTGGTGAGGCTGACTATCGAGGTCGTGCCAGAGGCACATCGGATCGCATTTGCCGCCGCGCAGAAGGTATCCGCTGCGGAAAAGCGTGCGGCGGCACGTAAGATCGTTCTTGCTGCCGCCGCTAGTGCGGGCGCGGTTGGTGGTACGCCGATTCCGTTCTCGGATGCTCTCCTTATTTCGCCTATACAGCTGGGAATGCTGGCAGCGATTACCCGTGTGTATGAACTTCGTATGAGTGATGCGCCTCTTAAGATGATGGTTAGCGGCGTGCTTACGGCCGGCGGCGGTGTTTTGGTCGGTCGAACCATTGTCACTGGACTGTTAAAGTTGATCCCAGGTGCAAATATTGCCGGTTCCATCATTTCTGCGGCGACCGCGGCGGCCTTAACTACAGGTGCCGGGGAAGCCTACATTGCGACACTTCATCATTTATTTGAAAAAAACGCTTTGTCCAACATCAGCGAGGCGGAAATTCTCGACGCTTTCAATGCTAAACTGCGGGCTGGTAGGCCAGTCATATAAGATCTTAGTGGTTTGCGGCTTGATTTTTATTTAAGGCCCGTTCAACAACAACTTGAGCAGTTGGTCGGCAACAGCGGCCACTACCGACCATCACCTAGCGCCGAGTAGGTGTTCTAATTCTGGACGGACCCTTAGGTGGATCACAGACTGATTTCCCCCGGTGGCATAGAGCCAGAATCTGTTAAATTGAGGCGAGTTGGATTCGCGTATCAGGCTGGATGGAGGTATCCTCGCCTTAGCGGGGTTAAGGCCCGAAGCGATGATGGGGGGGAGTGGTGGTCGAATTGGTGTTGCCCGAATTGACTTTGGTTTTACTGGTCGGTCCATCTGCTTCCGGTAAGTCTACTTTTGCCAAGCGTCACTTTTTGGCAACCGAGGTCCTTTCGTCAGACACGTTTCGGGCTTGGATCGCTGACGATGAGGCGGATCAATCGACAACGCCTGCTGCTTTCCAGCTGCTGCATCTAGTTGCCGCCAAACGCTTGGCTTGCGGCCGGCGGGTCGTCATCGATGCCACCAATCTCGACAGTAGAGCCAGACAGCCGCTATTTGAGCTGGCCAGGCAATACTATTACCAAGTCGTGGCATTTGTGTTTGCCATGCCGGTTGAAATTTGTCTGGCGCATAATGCTGGGCGCACCGCACGCCTGGTCCCGGAGGCCGTCATTTTGAACCACTGTGAGCAGCTGCCAAAAGCCGTAGCAGCTCTGGAGGGTGAAGGTTGCCACGCAGTTCATTCGTTTAGCAGCCCGGCAGAAGCCAGCTCAGTAGCAGTGATTCGGGGCAAAATGCCGGCGGATCACCGCGGTGATTCGGGCCCCTTTGATATCATAGGCGACGTCCATGGCTGTTTTGATGAGCTGCTGGCGTTGCTTTATAAGCTTGGTTACGACATCGGCAATGGCGGCGATGGGCGAGCCTTTGGCATTGCTCGGCATCCCCAGGGGCGGCGGGCTATTTTTCTCGGTGACCTCGTCGACCGCGGTCCTCAAGCGCCGGCTTGTTTGAGGCTGGCGATGAATATGGTGCGGCAGGGTCATGCTCTTATGGTTCTCGGTAATCATGAAGACAAGCTCGACCGCCACTTGAGAGGCCGGAAAGTCAGCATGAACCATGGGTTCACTGCGACCCTAAGGCAACTTGAGGTGGAGACAGGCGATTTCAAGGCGGATTGCTGCCAGTTCATAGCAAGCCTACCGAGCCACCTGGTGCTGGATGGTGGAGGCTTGGTGGCGGTTCACGCGGGGTTAAAAGAGGGTATGCACTTGCGGGATACGGGCGCCGTTAGGGCCTACGCTATCTACGGCGAAGTCACGGGTGATGTTGACCAGTACGGGTTGCCCGTGCGTTACAACTGGGCCAAGGACTACCGCGGCAAGGCCAGGGTGGTCTACGGCCACACCCCGGTCGCCGAGCCGGAGTGGCAAAATGGGGCCATTTGCATCGACACGGGCTGTGTCTACGGCGGTAAGCTCAGTGCTTTGCGTTATCCCGAGTTGGAACTGGTGGCAGTGGCGGCGGCGAAGGAATATTATGCGGCGATACGGCCTATACGGGTCGGTAAATCGTCAGGTTAGTCGCTGTCAGGCACCACTTTTTGCTGAGGGCCGCGTAAGTTTCTCCGGTAGGGCGTAGTTTAAGGGTTGACGTTCAGGGAGTCCGGCTCTATAAGAACTTTCCACTACGGTGTGCGTGTCGCGGGGTGGAGAAGTCTGGTATCTCGTCGGGCTCATAACCCGAAGATCGGCGGTTCAAATCCGTCCCCCGCTACCAAATTCTACAATGTGTTCAGACAGTTAGATTGAGAAGAGCCGAAGCTACAAACTTCGGCCTTTCTTTTTTTGCCGTCAGGCCGCGTAACCACGCGGCTTCCTCCAGGAGAACATCGACCGCCCGACGCCCGACTTCCTCGGTGCCTTTAACTTCGCGGATGCGACTTTGCTCGCCTTGGTCGCCAAGAAAAAAGATGGCACTGGCGCGGGCAAACTGCCAGGCGACCACCCAAACTCAAACTACGAAGCCATCATGAGCTACTCAAACAACGGTAAGGTCGACCGGCTCGGACTCGATGACATGGCGGGCCTCACCTCGCTTTAATCAGAAAATTCATTCAAGATCGAGATAGAGATTCCTCAAAGCCGGGCCAGGCTCGACGCTGAAGAGGGTCTGTAGCGCGGCCTTAATGCCGGGCTTTATTTGTCGAAGGAATTCACGAAAGAACCGATAAATATATACTACGCTGGATATTTAGGTGCCATTCCCCTGTTAGGGTATTCCACAGTCGACGACAAATAGTCCGAACAGTATACTTGCCTTTGGTAAACGGGGGCCGTGATGCTGTACGAAACAAAATGTAAATCACTAGTAGCCGCGATTGTGGGGCTCATTGCGCCACGCAAGGTCATTGTTTTTGGTTCTGTCGCCCGTGGGCACAAGCACCCCCGAGACATCGATCTACTCATTGTTATGTCCAATGGCAGTCATTGCCGAGCCATTGCACAGATGCTTTATCAGATGCTGCCGCGGCAAGGTATATCGCTCGATTTAGTTGTCGTCACCGAAGACGAGCTCTCCGACCAGGCAGATGCACATTGGTCGGTCATTTCGCACGCACTATCAGACGGAAAGGTCCTATATGCTGCCTAGAACAAAGAAAGTTGCGGTAGAATGGCTTAATCGAGCAAACAGCAACCTTGCCCGTGCAACTCAATCAAAACTCCCAATTGTCTATTGGGAGGACATGTGTTTTGATGCCCAGCAAGCGGCAGAGAAGGCTCTTAAATCCTTATTTATTTGGCACGGTAAAAAGTTTCCGTTTTCCCATGACATCGGCGAACTACTCGAAGAGCTTGAGGCGATATTGCCCGACATTCCTGACCTGGTTAGGGAAGCAAAATCTTTGAGCGACTACGCTGTGGTCACCCGCTACCCTGCCTGGGGCATGCCCGTCACCGAGGCTGAATTTAAAATTGCTCTTGAGCAAGCTAAGTCCGTTGTCGAATGGGTCTCAGCCACAGTCCGCGACACCTGAAGCTCGGCCCCCTTTCCTGCTGAGGGCCGCTAGCTCCATTGAGCGATAATTTGATGAATTGCGACGTTAGCACCAATCCATCCTGGAGTCTCTGCTGCGCTGTCAAGCAAACCGAAATTGCAGGAGATCAGCTAATCGAATCTGACTTTAAAATTGGATACGATTTTTTCTTGCTCACCTGGAAAGGCCAATTGGCTTCGTATCGGGGCCCAGCAGCCTGGACAACCAGCACAATACTTTGATTTCGGTAAGTCGGGTATCCAAGTCATTTAAAGGTGCGGATATCAACGGGGGGGCATGCGGGCTTTCGTTGAGAATCGCCCTGACCAAAGTTGAGTCAAAAACTCCTTCCAGGGTAAAATTTCGATGCCGTCTTCTAGCCTCGGCCGCGCCTCATTGCAGATAATCGAGTAGCTGCTGCACAAACCTTCCTCACGGAGTGAACGCAATCCTTGGAGGTGCTTTAACATTACCCGATCCGTCGATTTTACTTCAATCGCATGCTCGCCATTCAATATAAAATCAACTTCCATTTTCGACGTCGATCGCCAGTAATGGAGTGATCCGAGTGGCTCGTGGTAATCAATCCAAGATTTCATTTCCATCATGATAAACTGTTCGAAAAATTCGCCCCACTCAGTCTGCTGCGGAGTTATGGGCGGCAGTCGCCTAAGTGAGCGAACGACTCCCGTATCAAAAAAATAGAACTTGGCTGTTTCGATTGCCTTACGTTTAACAGTCTTGGTAAAAGCCGGGATCTCCCATGCAATCAGGGTATCATAGAGGACCTGAAACCAGTTTTGGATGGTGGCACGCGACACCTGCGCATCGCGAGCGACATTGGTGTAGTTTAACATTTGACCATTTACAGTCGAAGCAGTTTGGAGAAATCGGCTAAATGCCGGGAGATTACGCGATACGCCTTCGCCAGCAATCTCTTCAGTCAAGTAGCGGCCTACATAGGTGGCCAGGTCCTCATCGGGATCATCTGCGAGGTAGTGTCGGGGAATCAGTCCATGGTTTAAGGCGCGCGGCAGTGAAAAATGTTCCAGCCCTATTTCTAATGCTACCAGCGGATGGAAATTCCGATCGCGACCGCGCCCACCGAGAAGGTTAACGCCAGACTTTTTGAGTTTACGAGCACTCGATCCAGTGAGCAGAAATCGCAGGTTGTGCTCCTCGATCATCAGATGAACCTCATCCATGAGAGCAGGGCATTTCTGAATCTCATCGATGAATATGATACAGTCGCGAAGTTTTTCGAATTCGATTTCTTTGCGAATCAGAGTGGGATCTGCGAGTAAACGTAAGAGCAGGCCCTGATCTAATAGATTGTAGGACTTCGTGATCTGGTCTTTAAGTTGATGCCGCACAAAGCTAGATTTGCCAGTCTGCCGTGGTCCAAAGAGGAGCACGGTGCGAGTCTTTAGTATCTCACTAATTGGGATAAGTCTCTGAATATATTGCATTAACCTGCCTTTGCTGATTTCGGGCACCTCTGCTGGCGATTATGATGACAATCGCCAACATGATTAGCGTATCAAGTAAAGCACGTAATATCAATAGATTGCACGAAAAGGCCAGGATGGGCCAGGAAGTGGACGAGCCTCGACTAAGACCGGCCAGGCTTTGCGGTCCGAGCTGGAGCCACCGTAGCAACTTTGGGATCGAGACAACGGCGCCAGCCCATCACCCCCCGAGTTATACATAGGCATTCAACCCAAGAGCCTTAAATAGCCAAAAAGGTGCGCGAAAGACGGGACAGATTCGTGGCAGGAGTTTGCGTGATACGATGGAGCGGTGGTTTCATCAGGCGTAGTAACTTTTTATTTTGGGGATTTCAGGTATGAGTCAGCCTGATAAGGCCTTGGCGTCGCGGCCGCCCTTTGGCGCAAGCGTTCAGCGGGGTATGCCGCGTGGCTTTTGGCGTGATGTTTACTTCCAGCTGATGCATCATAGCTGGCCGCGAGTCCTTACTGGTTTTGTTGCCCTATATATATTAATCAATACCACATTTGCCTTGGCTTACTGGATCGTCCCTGGTTCGATCGCCAATGCGCGTCCGGGAGAGTTTTTCGACTATTTTTTCTTCTCCGTGCAGACCCTGGCCACCATTGGCTACGGTGTCATGTCACCCCAGACTCCGTATGCACACTTAGTCGTCACTGTAGAGGCGGCGGTTGGATTAATCGGTGTCGCTATGACGACAGGCGTGATGTTTGCCAAGTTGTCGCGGCCCAAAGCGCAGGTGCTATTCAGTAATCCGTTGCTGGTGATAGTTAAGAATGGACTGCAAACGCTGAGTTTTCGGGTTGCCAACGCGCGTGGCAACGACATCGTCGAGGCAACGGTTCGCGTGGTCATGCTGGTGTCAGAGGTCTCTCCAGAGGGCCATCGCATGCGGCGCATGGTAGATGTGCCACTTGTCCGAGATAACTCACCGTTTTTCCGTCTTAGCTGGACGATTATGCATGTCCTTGATGAGCAGAGTCCAATCACTAAAAGCGATTTGCTGTCACCTGGTGGTAGTCATGTTGCTGCCATTCTGGTCACCATGAACGGTCACGACGGCACCTATGGTCAGACTATATATGCCCGCCATACCTACTTTCCTGGGGATATTGTTAAAAACCATCGGTTTGTGGACGTACTGTCAGAACTACCAGATGGCCGGACATTGATTGACTACACTAAATTTCATCTGATTGAGCCGGAGAGCGAATGACCTTGTAGGTATCGCGGTGCTAAATGATCACGGCGAACCACTGAAATGGTTCTAGGTCGCAATTAAGCGGTCATTTCAGTGATCTTTGCTGAAAAAACCTGCTCAGTCTTTTGCCCACCTCTATAAATAATTTTTCATAGTAGTGGGTTGAAATGTAGGCGAGGCCAAAGCTCATAGCGATCGAAATGGGCCGCTTTGCATATTTAACGATCAAACTACCCTGGCCTAACCAGCCGGCGATTGTGATTGGATGAATGACATATAGTGCATAGGAAATTTCAGCGACCCGGTATAGGAATCGGCTCTCTAGAAAATGAAAGACAGGACTCGGATTGCGATAGAGAGTGTGGCCAATCACAGCCATGGCTGCGTATGATCTCAACCAGTATGGCGTGAAGCTACAAGAGATGCAGGATCCAACCAAGATAGCCAATAGCAGCGCAAATGGCAGACGTCCAAGCCAATATCGCAGCCGCTTGGCCCTATTATCGTAGTGTATTAGCGCTAAGACGCAACCAGCTAGAATTTCGTCGACACGGATATGGGATTGCATCCCAGAGTTGTCGCCGTCAATGACCATGAAGTTATTCATGGATACCAAAAGTAGAATGAATGGCAGGGCATAGAGTCCCTTTTTGCCAAAAAGGGCGAATAGTATACCAATAAATAAGTAAAAATGAAGTTCTATACAAAGGCTCCAAAGATGTAGGGTTTCTTTGGCGAAGAACTGCGAGAAGTAATTCACTGAAAAGCTGAGGTGAGCTAGCCAACCATCATGGCTCATATCCAAAAATGGTAGGACTAAGAGCATAAAGAGCAGTGCCAAGGGCAAAATTCGAAACACACGGCGCAGTCCAAATTCCAGGATATTGCCGTGCTGCAGTAGATTGGTGGTGATAAGAAATCCGGAGAGAATAAAGAACAAGCTCATGCCAAGATTTCCAGCCGACAAATTCACGATATTGCCGGTGGCATTGGCTAGCCGCCAGCTAGGGGGACCTAAGGGTAACATGTGGGTTGCCAAGACCAGCAAAATGCTGATGCCGCGCCATCCGTCTAAAACGGCTAAACGGCGCGTCTGAGGTGCTGCTGGAGCGATCTCGGTCATTGCGGGTACTCGCTATCATAGCGCATTTAAAAATAGGTCACCGTATCCTACTTGGAATCGACCACTAAACCGGAATCAATCTAAACTGATTCCATAGAAATCTAGTGCTGTACGGCAATAATTTTTTAACCATTAAATGCTAGTGTGATTTTGGCATTATGTCGCATAGAAACAAACAAAGTCAAGATCGGCCCAAGTTTTTCTGGGAATAGAATCTTTTAGTGCTCCTTCATTCCTGGTTGGAGCATTGCCATCGTAGAAATCCAAATAGCTGTCCACCATGGTCGACTTATGGCTGAAATAATATATAGTGTCATGGTTGCCCGAGTTGCTATCAAGGTTCATGATGCATGGGTGGCGAGGTGCTTACCATGCCAACGGGTAAAGAGTTGAGCGACAAACAGCGTCAAGTGGTGTCGGCAGTCGCCAGTAAGTGGTGGGTATCGCGGTGCCTTGAATTGGTGGCGTTGCTGCTTGTCATTTATATAGAGGGGAGATGACTACTAGCTTAGGGCCCGTCAGGAAATAACTTGCACATTTGGGCGCCAGCTGACGGCCGTCTGCGGCCGATTTCAAAGCGAAAAATTCTCGAAATACCCGAGGTATTCCTCCGGTTTTTCGCTTTGAAATCGACCACAGCCAACCATCATCTGACACCCAACTATGCAAGTTATTTCCTGACGGGCCCTTACGGATGATTTTTGATTATGCTTGCACGGCCCCTTAGTTCACGGAGTTTGGATCCCATAATGGCTCAAGAATTCGATATTATTATTTATGGCGCAACCGGATTTACCGGGCAATTGGCAACCAAATATCTGACTCGGGACGGTAGTGGTCATAACCTGAGGGTGGCGATTGCCGGACGAAATGAGCAAAAGCTTCAAGCTATCTCGCAGCAATGCGCGCAACGGCCAGCGGTGATCGTCGCCGCTAAAGAAGAGGTGGGGCTGACCCAGGCCATGGTCCAGCGCACAGCAGTGATTCTGAATTTTGCCGGTCCGTTTGCTTTGCACGCGGAGCCGATCATTGCCGCTTGTGTGAAATTCGGTCGACATTATCTCGATATCACGGGCGAATCGCCGTTCATTCGGCAGATGATTGAGCGCTATGATGCAGCAGCTGTGGACAGCGGCTCTCGCCTTATTCCTTTCAGTGGATTTGACTCAGTGCCCGCCGATCTCATGGCGCTGATCGCGCTTAATTGCGCCAAGGACCACGATGTTCAACTGGACCAACTCAGTGCCTACTACCAGCTGCGCGGTGGGCTTAACGGAGGCACACTGGCCTCGATGTTGAACATCGCGAAGTCAACACCCCTGAACGCACTTTTTGATGCAAAAATGCTGATTGCTGATCCGCAATGGTCCTGCCCACCTTGCCGGCGATCCCTACCCCGCTATGAAGAGCTACTAAAGTGCTGGAGCGCTCCATTTTTCATGGGAGCTATCAATCAAGCGGTCGTACAGCGCTCGCAGTGGCTGCGGGCACAATCCGGTGATCAAGTGGTCCCCTGCGCGTATGAAGAGTTCCAGATCGTCAGCAGGCGTTTTACCGCGGTGACCAGTGTCGGGATCTGCGCATTGCTTGCCGTGCTGTCGCAGGCCATGACTACGAAGCATGGGCGTGGCATCGTGAAAAGGTTGGGACCTAAGCCTGGAGAGGGATCTTCACCAGCGGTTCAGGGTCGCGCTTGGTTTAAAGCTCGTCTTATTGGGAGAGCGGGCGGCGCGGCAAAGGTCGTCGTGCATATGAGTGCCAAGGGTGATCCAGGCAATGCTGTTACCGTAGCCTTGGCTTGTGAGTCGGCACGTTTAGCTGCTGAGGGAAAGTTTTCAACTTCGCGCCGCGGTTTTTTGACGCCTAGTGTGGCTTTTTCTGCTGATTTGCAGCAAAGGTTAGAGATCGCAGGATTTAAATTTGAGTCAAAGATGCTGCGGCAGGGCGAGTCGCTGCAGGCGCTATAGGTGGACGACACTTGTTGCAATTGGAGGTTTTGGCGGCAGCTTGCCTCTGCGTACATAAATTAGTATTATTTATGGATATTTCTATCATTGCGGCACAGAATTGGGGGGAGCCAAATGCGCAAGACTTTTGGGTCGTTGTTGTTGATAGGGGCTTTGGCCACCTGCGTTTATTCATGTAAAACCAATGAATCTCAGGTGGCGGCCACCGACGACTTTGGTGGCAAAAAGGTGGGCTACTGGTACGAGGTTATGAGCTTTCGTGATGGTGATAAGTTTAATTTTATTGACTATCATAAAGATAATAGAGACCAGCTGATGGGTAACAGCGCTGGTGAGCTGTTGCCGGAAACCCTTAAGGGGGTCTGGTTTATGGACGGTAATCCGCTATCTGACAAGACCATTGAATTCCCTAGGGTTTACAAGAGTCAGGTCGGAGCTAACTTCATGTTCAAGGTAGGTGATCCTGGAGTTTATGGGTGGACTAATTTAGAGAAGAGTCACGTGGCCAATAGGATGATCGATAAGCTCAGTCTCGAGTATGAATTGGAATTTCTTGCATGTCCCGAGGATGTGAAGAAGGAGCGGGAAACGCTTTGGCACCAAGCCAAAGGCAGCTGCACCAAGGCCGACCGTGAGTATGGCACCATTACCCCCTATGTCACCGTCGCTGGTCACCGCATGGCGATTCCAAAAGGAGTAGCTTTTTTTGATATCTACCTGCGCGGACGCGAGCAGGATTTTTTGGTCTGGGAGCGTCGATCCAAGCTATTTAAATTTATTGATGATGTCGTTGCTGTCGTAAAGCGTGACACTGAGCTGAAGAATTGGCACCGCTATAAATTTACTCAGATTATGGACAAGGACGGCAACACGCTACAGTCCTATCCGCATTTTATCGACAGTCTGAAAATCTACGCCAAGGAAAATTCCATAGATTTTGATCATATGCTTTATTTTCGCTGCTTTGATGGCAAATCTGGTTGTGATGGCCAGAGTCTGGTCCAGGATTTAGACGATCCGAAATTCAGCGGCAAAGAAGGCGCCTTAAACTTCGGCGCACTGCCGTTTATGTAGGTTGCCTCGCATAGTTGATGAGATCTGCGATTTCCCGTGGTAACTTGGCAGCTACGGGTAAGCAGCGACTCATCATGGTTGGAGCAGCGCTATGCGGCAGGAAAGTATTTGTTTTGGTTTCACGGTGCTACTTTGTTTGGTTGGCTGCCGGACGACCGAACCAGCCGTCCAGAACAGCATAGTGGTCGGTGGTCAAGCGGGGGCTGCGGAGCCACTGCCACAGCTGCCGTATACCCCTGGCCTCAATCTTGACGGATTAGACCGCAAGGTGGATCCATGTGTAGATTTTTATCAATACTCGTGCGGCGGCTGGTTGGCGAAGAACCCGGTTCCTGCTGATCAGGCAAGCTGGAGTGTCTATGGCAAGCTCGGACACGATACCAGCCGCTATCTCTGGGGCATCCTGAATGAGCTTGCGCGGACCCAGGCGCAGTTGGTC
>Ga0315289_10009854_pt1 | contig 13719 bp, 13 predicted proteins | sample YL17G11_40_MG_FD_203452 | JGI IMG/M metagenome (GOLD analysis project Ga0315289, IMG submission 203452) | Sediment microbial communities from Yellowstone Lake, YNP, Wyoming, USA - YL17G11_40 | ecosystem: Environmental > Aquatic > Freshwater > Lake > Sediment | place: USA: Wyoming | collected...
CATGCCCGGTTTCAACGCAATTCTATTGCCGAAGAGAAGGCCCGATCTCTATGAGCTGGCCCCAAGTTCGGTCAGGAGGACAATCCTCGGTGTCCCAGCGATATCTATCTTGGGAGCAATCTGGTTGGTCTTCATAGTCGTAGTTTACGGCGTAGCATTTGTGTGGCCAGTCCTAAATGCAGGCGTTTCATCTGCTGCCGAATGGGTCGTCTACTCAACATCCACCGGGATAGTACATGTGATCATAATAGCTATCGTTGGGATTGCGATCTGGGTTGCATCACGAGAATACAACAAACGTAAAGGCATAGATGTCGACGCTATCTTCAGGACGGTGCCGCCGGAGTAGTGAAATGCCCACTCGGATCTTCTTTACGTGCGATCTTCACGGATCCGAGAGATGCTTCAGAAAATTCGTTGATGCCTCAAATAGATACAAGGCTAACGTGCTGATGATCAACGGGGACATCACAGGGAAGGCCATTGTCCCAATAGTGCCCACCAACAAAGGACAGTATGTCGCCGATTTCTTGGGCGATACTGAGAAGGCAAAGAATGATACCCAACTTGCGGATTTGGAGGAACGGATAGCGAATGTTGGTTACTATCCAGTCGTTATTCCTGAATCCGAACTTCGCGAAGTGAAAGCTTCCTTTGAAAGGCAGCGAGAACTCTTTTCCAAGTTAGTGTTGGCAAGGGTTCAGAACTGGGTCGATATCGCAGAAAAGAAGCTGGCCCGAGAAGACGTGAAGTGCTTCATCATGCCGGGCAATGATGACATGTGGGAAGTTGACGACATCATAAGCGCGTCAACGGTCATAGTGAACCCCTCGGAGAGAGTGGTTGATCTTGACGCGGGTCACGAAATGATCAGTTTGGGATACGTTAATCCCACTCCTTGGAAGACTCCGAGAGAAAGTGGTGAAGAGGACCTATGGAAGAGGATCGCCCAACTCGCGTCAAAGATACGAGCCATGGATCGGGCAGTTTTCAACTTTCACGCGCCTCCGTTTAACAGCAGACTTGACTCAGCACCGAAGCTTGATGAGAAGCTTCGCCCCGTGCCATCCCTAGCGGGAATACTGACTGCTCCTGCCGGAAGCACTGCCGTGAGAAAGGCAATAGAGCAGTATCAGCCAATGATAGGTTTGTTCGGGCATATCCATGAATCGGCTGGTGAAGCGAACATAGGGCGGACGCTTTGCCTAAACCCCGGAAGTGAGTATTCAACTGGTCTTCTGCGAGGATTTGTGATAGACCTTGAGCGGGATCGGGCTGCGCGGCATTTCAGAGTAGAAGGATGATTAGAACATGTGTAGCTGGGCGATAGGCGATTGGTGATGGGTGAGATGAAGATAGCAATCTTGGGTGCCGGGGCGGCTGGTTGTACAATTGCCGGCCACCTTAAGTCAACAGGCCACGAAATTCGTCTTTTTGACCTGCCAGAGTTTTCAGTGAACATCGATACGGTTCGTAGGCGGGGAGGCATAAACATGACCGGAGAGCTGACAGGGCTATATATGCCGGACCGTCTGACTACTGACGTTCGTGAGGCCGTCGGTGACGCTGATATCGTCATGCTAACTGTCCCAGGTTTTGCTCACGAACCACTCATGGATGCATGTCTTCGACAATTCTCAACGAACCAAATTGTATTGAATTGGACATCCTACTGGTCTTCTTTGCGGTTCTTTCCAAGGACCAGAGAGATTGGGCGCTCGGATGTTACATTAGCTGAAGCCTCAATCATGCCCTACATGACGGAGAAGACTCCTGACGGAAGCGTGTTCGTGAGAGCCGTAAAGCAAAGACTCTGGGTTGCTGCAATGCCGGCCTCGAACACTGAGAGAGTTCTCAGAATTGTGAAAGATCTGTACCCACAGACTATCGCAGGAGAAAACGTGCTTTGGACGAGCTTGAGCAATCTGAACGTTCCCTTTCACGCTGTGAATGCAATAATGAACGCCGGCCATTGGGAGCAAACGAATGGAGATTTCGATTTCTTCGGTTACGGGATTACTCCAGCCGTCGCACGTGTTGCGGAGGCCATTGACAAAGAGCGTGTTGCTGTTGCGAAGGCGATAGGGATCGACTCACCCCCCCTTCCAGAGCTCATGACAGCAATCTACAATAGGTATGGAGCGACCGGCAAAACGATGTATGACGTGTTGCACACACTAAAGTCGCATGCCACATGGCGCCCAAGGGTCAGTCTCTACGACTACGGTGATGTTAGAGAAGATGTACCCTTTGGCCTGGTTCCGCTTTCCTCTTTCGGTAGGAAGTTCGGCGTACCAACACCAATGATTGATTCATTGATCAACATCGCTAGTGTCGCTACCCGAAGAGATTTTCGAGCCATGGGCATTGACGTGGATGACTTAGGAGTGAGTAGAATGACACGGAGTGAGATACTTCGCTACGTTGCCTGCGGACTAACCAGCTGAGGAAAGCCTGCAACCACGACATCGAGCCTTGGTAGGGCGTCACAGTTCCATTTGGTAGAATCCACTGAGGGAATCGCCAGGTGGGAATACCGGTACGAGACGAACTGAAGCAACGAATCCAAGACGCAGAAATCCCGCAAGACATTTGGTAAGAGCAGGCTTCTCACGCTTTTCGGCATTCATGGCAACTATCGCCACGCAGAGCCTTATTCTGACTACTTCTCACAAGGAGAAGGGTGCAGGTTGTAGGAGTAACGAGTACTTAGACTACAACATGGGGTTCGGCGCGCTCGTCGTTGGGCATGGTCACCCCGCCATCGTCCAGAGGCTCCGAGAGCAACTTGAGAACAGTACACTCCTGGGATTTGAATTCCAAGATGCTGACAAATATGTGAGGCTGCTCTGAAAGGTTTGGCGTTGAAATGGTCAAGCTTTCGACGACTGGGACGGAGGCGACAATGCATGCGATACGTTTCGCAAGAGCTTTCACAGGGCGTGATAAGCTTCTGAAATTTGAGCGTTGCTTCCACGGAGGTCATGACGCAGTTCTAGTTAACGTGAAGCCTGCACGAGCAAAGTCTGGAGATCCGAGAACGCGCCCCCAATCCAGCTCTAGTGTTGACGATAGACCTTCTCTCCGGCCCTTATCTCTACATCCAACCAATTCTCCTTGGGTGCAATAGGGCAGCTGAAGTTGTCACTATATGCACACAGCGGGTTGTGTGCTTTGTTGAAGTCGAGTTCGTATGCTCCGGACCTACTGACCGGGATTTCAAGATAACGGCCAGCACCATAGGTTTCAACGCCGGACGTGCGATCTCTGAATGAGATAAAGAAGGACTCAGACGGAAAAGGATTTGAAGGCCCACTCTTGTAGACCTGAAGTCGGTGAAGCCTCCCATCCAAGGGAAACTCGAAGAACCCGACACGCACGTATTCTTGTCGTCCACCTCTTGTGGTACCCATGAAGATTGTCTCCGGCGAAGGATACTCCTTCAACTGAACTGCGAGCCTGTATTTTGCATCGACCGGATAGTAGTTAAGACCGGCAAAGGCTTCTCTTGCTTGAGAAGGAATGGGCGAATCAACAGCGTGTCTGAAATGGTCATCTTTCTCCTTTCTTTCTCTCTCGATCTCCCCGCGTCTCTCGTCTTCACTCAACCTCAATCCAGACCTTGGTAATCAGATGCTTTCAGATCCCCCCCATTAGGTTTTCGAACAATAGCTGAACCCCGGCTGACTAGGATCCATTTTTGTGTGGGCCCGGCTCGGCAGCTGCTTGCGGATGTTAGATTACCCGTGGAAAACGTTCTTCCACCTCAGTCTTTCAATAAACTGGTCGTGTGAAAACCGCCGTCACTTAATCGCACAATGAGACAAGAATCTCAGCGAAGATCTTTCCATTTCCAGTCAAGAGCCATCTTTCAGTCAAGGAAGCGTCAGCCTCATCAGTCTAGGCCGCCGAGAAGAGGGTGGCCTGTGCAATTGGCTCGAATCATGCAAAGATGCACTGGCAGCTGGGCTCGCATCTTCTCACGAGGTGCTCGTGAAACAGGCAAAGATCCGTACTGAAGTAACGTTCGGTTCTGTCAGGCAGAACCGTTACGACGACATTGTCGTTGCCAATCTCGTCAAGCGTTTGAATCGAACCGGGCACATTGGCACCAGACGAAATCCCCACCATTAACCCGTTCTGACGACTCAACGTCCTAGCTATCTTGATGGCATCATCACTTCTAACTCTTGCCAGAAGGCCTATTGTCTTAAGGTTCACGATTCGTGGCACGGGAGAGAAAGAACTACTCGCCCCACTTCTGGGGTCTAAGAACCCTTTCAATGAACCTGAATCTTGCGTCTTCAAACCACATCCAAGACGCACTCACATCGACAACTTTGGGCGTTAGCATGGAGTAGGTGCTGTCGAGAACACAATAGTAGGAGCCTGCCTGAGGCGGCCTGAATGCAAACGCTCCATGACTAAGTTACGCGGATATTGGAATCCCGTATCTATGTGAGTTGTGTCTTCTACTCGAAAGCAAGAATCTCCTCGTCGTAGCGTCGATTCTCTATTACAGCTCCCGCGGGTCTCCTGGTGAATCGCCTTGCTCGTAGGCTTGCCACAAACTTTCGGTTCTTGTCTTTGAGAGACATCGTTTTGCTAGCGAGCATCTCAAGAAGAGCATTTACTGCCAGAGGTCTCGCAGGAATGACATGGCGGGTCACCTTATGAGGCAGCAGTCTCCCGCTCAGTCCAGCCTCTATTATGGATTTCTTATCGATCTTCGGGAGAGTCATGATGGCGGTTGCCTCCCTCTTCACAAGCTTCTCAACCGCATCAGACTCCGTTTCAAACGTGACCCCTACCCCCAAATCCTTCACACACCGTTCCCATGTCCTTAGAGACTCGTACACATCTTGCGGGCCGTCAGTTGACCTTAGAGACTCGCCGCTCGGAAACACGGCCGCAAGCCATGGAGCATCTGCTGCTCTCTTGAGGTCCACTGAGAGTCGTTCGAAATTTCTGCAGGACGATGAAACGGCAGCTTCCAACTGACGAATACTCAATTCGCCGGACAGACTCCTATACCATGTCCCAAGATTGATGCTTGGACTGAAGTAGTCGACTGCACATATTGGCGCCGCAACGCAGCCTAGTTCTCTCAATGCAACTAGACGATGCATTCCATCAAGGAGAACCCCAGAGTGACAGTCAACAAGAACAGGATCTCTCACAACCCCTTCGTTCAGGAAGGACTCTCTTAGTTTCGCCACCTGACCCGGTATAGTGTCTTCATGGAGAAATAGCGAGTCCGTGGAGCATAGGTAGATACTGAGGTCAAGCCTATCATGTCTGATTAGCAATTGAGACGAATCCCCGTTGGTTCTATCGACCAAGGCAAAAACCTTCAGTCTCAACGTTAAGATCAGGCCAACCAATAAAGGCCCACCGATCGTCGAGAAGCAAAGAAGAGAACATCTGGCGGCGAACTCCTCCGCTGCCAACCAAGGGCATCATTCGTTTCTCAAGATAGTCGAAAGCGGCACTCACAGTACTTGGAGCACTGACATACCTGGCGTTCAGTCTGAGTGTAGAGATCTGTACTGAAATACCTCTCCGTTCTATCCGGGAGTACGGTAACGACCCTCTTCTCCTTTCCGATCTTGTCCATGATCCGGATCGACGCTAGAACATTGGCCCCGGACGATATACCGATTGGGAGACCGTGTTCCCGAGACAGTCTTCTCGCCATTTCAACTGCGTCGCCGCTCTTGACAGTCACGACCTGATTAACTAGATCCATCTTCACAATCTCCGGGACAAAGCCGTCGCCAATTCCTGCAATCTTGTGATCCCGAAGGTCTTTGCATCCGCTTAGGATCGCAGATTCCTCTGGTTCCACAGCAACAATGAGGACGTCTGGGTTCTTTTCTCTCAAAGCCTTTGCCACTCCCATCAAAGTGCCGCCTGTTCCGACGCCCGCAACAAAAGAGTCGACTTGGCCCCCCATTTGGTCAAGTATCTCCTGTCCGGTTGTGTGATAGTGAGCCATCACGTTATCCGGGTTCCTGAACTGATTCGCGAGGAAATATCCAGAGCCGTCCTTGGCGATCTTATCCGCTCTTGCAACGGCACCTTCGAAACCCTGTTCTCTTGGCGTTAGACAGATCTCCGCACCGAGGTTCGCCATGATCTTTATTCGTTCTCCTGTCATGTGTTCAGGCATTACAACCAGCATGCGGTAACCTTTCGCTGCAGCGACCATCGACAAGGCGATGCCAGTGTTTCCACTAGTCGCCTCGACTATCGTGTAGCCCGGCTTGAGAAGACCTCTATGTTCCGCCTGTTCGACAATGTACCCTGCTATTCGGTCCTTGATACTACCGCTGGGGTTGAGAAACTCAAGCTTGCCATAAAAGCAGTATGCCCCATCGTCGTGTGTAACATTCAACCTGAGCATGGGCGTGTTTCCGATACAGCCAAGAAGTGATTGATACATACCAACCATCTTGAACACCCTGATCGGACCAGGCATGCTGAGGATGATACATAGTGATGATTGGGGTATAACAACTCAACGGAACGAATCATATTCATATTCTATTTGGAATCTGGGCTCTCCGAGTCTTCCTAGAATGCTAGTCTCAAGACCGATCTCAGAAATGCCATAAGAGCTGCGTGCGACTCAGAAGCAATTTCTGCCACACGCATTAGCCTGACCGCTTGTACAACGGATCCCTCAATCGCATACTTTCCCCCCGAGAAACCCTGGTCAAACTTCGTTCTCCCCGTGATCACGCTCAAGAACTCTTCCGAACTCGATCTGAACACAAGACCCGCTCCTGCCGCTTCACCAGCGCGATATTCCATATTGTGATCTCGGATTTCTATGAAGAAAGGCTTCTCTCCGTCGACGAGGAACTGGATGGTGCTATTCCACCCAGCCAGCTCGTCCTTGGCTGCCGGGGTCCTCTTCACAATCCACACCAAGAATCTGATTGCCATAGCACATTTGTTCGTCAATCATCAACCCTAGCATGACCAATTTCGTCGTTCGTTCTTCGCGACGACCCGACATGCTTGCAGATGTGAAGGCACGCTATACATCTTGTCCTCAAAGGTCATCGGGCTCCCTTCAGTTCGAAAAGCCTAATAGTTGTTCGATCTCAGGTGGGCGGGAATCGCCCATGCATCGCTGTTTCTATTGTGGGAAGGAAACGAAGTCAGTTGAACGGCTGGACTATTCACCTGTTCACGGGCTCGTTCACTATGATTGCTACCTGAAAGACATCAAGACCAAAGTGAACCCATCGGTGGCAGAGAATGTGGTGGCCAGCGCCAAGCTGCTGGACGCACTGAGCCGGATTGTGGGACCGGAGAACGTCAAGGCATCCTATTCGGATCGTGCATACTACCTTCGAGATCATTCGACGGATTTTGTTGACCTCGAGCGCGGTTACGCACCGGACGTAGTCGTGCTTCCAAAGACAGAGAAGGAAGTATCCGAGATAGTGAAACTCGCAGCAGAGGAGAAGATTGCAGTGACTCCGAGAGGAGCAGGAACCGGCTTCGTAGGTGGAGCAGTCGCGGTCGAGGGCGGCATACTCATCGATCTGATGCGAATGAACAGGGTACTCGAGATCGACGACGTCAATCAGCGAATTACAGCTGAACCAGGGGTCACCGTGCAAGCGATGGAGGATAGGCTTCGCGAGAAGGGCCTGACACTTGGCTTCGACTCTGGAAGTGGGCCGGTTGCGTCGGTCGGTGGGGCCGTTTCCACGGACCAGTTAGGAAAGGACGGATGGTACAGCAACGTCGGATCAGCAAGGGACCTTGTCCTGTGCTTGAGAGTTGTGTTGGCTGATGGCACGGTTGTCAGCACAGGAAGGAAACTGGAGCGACCTACGTCTTCAGTGAATGTGGCTCATCTCTTCGTAGGAGCAGAAGGGTCACTAGGCATAGTCACACAGGCTACCCTCAAGGTCTTTCCTGTGCCAGAAGCGACGGACTTGCGTGTTGTCGTCTTCGACACATTTCACCAGGCAGCGAAGACCACGATGGAAATGATCCGTCTTGGAATTTGTCCCTCAATCCATCATACGGCCGAAATCGTGAGGATGGATCAACCTACCGTTGCATCCGAGGCGAATTCGTTCGGGATGCTTCTCCTTGGCTTCGCTGGACTGAGAGAGGTTGTCGCGGCACAGATGGAACGTAGCCTAGCAGTCTGCAGAGCTAACGGTGGCCAAGATGCGGGAAAACAAGCTGTACGGGATTTCTGGGAAAGGCATCATGAGGCGTTTCCGGTCAACTTGCCCAACAACAGGGTCTACGGAATGGAGGGCGTGGCACTGCCACTCGACAAGATTCTGCCGGTATACGATCAGTTCTGTTCAATAGTTCGAAAACACGGAATGCAGCTGTATGGCACAGCATTCGGAACACGCCCGACAAAACTCACGGTCATATACCTCTTCGACGGCACCGACGATGGACTCAAGGCGAAGAGCGCAGCCACCGAAGAGATGCTGAAGGTTTCGGCAGGAGTCGGCGGCACAATATCGGGAGCTCATGGAATTGGGTTCATCAAGAGAAAATACTTCCCTCTCGAATATGACGAAAACCTCATTCTGCTCTTACGCGCACAAAAAAAAGCGCTGGATCCGCACGGGATCATGAATCCTGGGAAGGGCGTGTACGAATAGGAGAATGAACACACATCGGAAATGTCAATATGGCTCCAGGGCAACCCTACGGACACTCTATAGGAATACTTGAAGCCAGAATCTGGCCGCGAGAAACGCCGCAAACAGTAATACCAGAACGCCCAGAATTCCGCCGTCGATCGGACGCATTTTGAGGTCAGTGAGAGTAGTCCTCTTGGACGAAGCGCCGAAAGCTCTCGACATCAAAGCAATGCCAAGCTGATCTGCCAACTTCAAAGACGTAATCATCGTTGAAGTCAGGAGAGGGATGTAGTTCCTGATCCTCCTCATGAAACCTGCCTTCTGTAAGTCAAGTCCTCGTGATTTCTGCGCTTCGGTTATCTTGTTGATTATGTCCTCAAATGCTGGAAGATACCTGAATGCGCTTGAGATCAGAAGGCCATACCTGTACGAGAGGCCAAAATGCTCCAAAGCACGAACAAGATCCCTCTGGGTCGTCGTGAAGATGAGCACGTAGGACACAAAGGTCATCGTATCTATCCTGACCGCCATAGCTAGACCTGTTAGCACGTTCGGCAATGTAATCTTGATGATCCAGAAGTCCAAGAGTACAGGCTGGCCAACGGGCGGGGATGTTAGTGGATAAAGGATCGATATCATGATGGTGACAGGTAGCATTAGAGGGTACACGACATGCGAGAGTTTCTCCCATGAGACTCTCGTGAGCATTATCAGAAAGCATGACACGACGAAGTACGCGAGTAGCCAAAAGAGATTGCTAATGAGCAAGGCAACGATGATTCCAAGGCTGATGCCGATCAGTTTCACTCTCGCATCTAACCTATGTACAGGCGTGTTTTGCCTAACATACAAATCGTAACGGGTAGCCATCTACTCATCCACGCATCCTCTGAACTACCTGCTCATAGAACTCCGCCACGGTGAGGATGTCTCTCCTAATTCCGTAATCTTCTAGGGCTTGACCAAGGATTGTTATCTGCGGCGGTGCGAGGAAAGTCTCGGCTAGGACTTCGGGCTTCGAGAATACACTTCTCGTCGTATCGTCTAGCAGGACCTGTCCTCGGCACAGGACTATCGTTCTATGCGCATATTCGGAAACAATACGCATGTCATGGGTGATCATGATAATCGTATGTCCACGCTCGTTAAGGCCCTTGACGGCCTCCATGAGATCGGTCGAGCCTTTGTGATCAATTCCACATGTAGGCTCATCCAAGACCATGATTTCCGGACGCATTGCTACTACCGAAGCAAGCGTGACTTTTCTCCTCTGTCCCAAACCAAGCATGGTTGGTGGAGCGCTTCTGTACGGCCCCAGTCCAAGCAGTTCCAGAGCATCATCAACCCTAGATCTTGCCTCCTCCTTCGAGAGTCCAAGATTTTCCGGGCCAAACGCCACTTCTTTCTCCACGGTAGGACAGAAGATCTGGTGATCAGGATTCTGAAAAAGGTAACCAACGAGTCTCGAGAGTTCGGCTATTGAACGCTTTCTTGTATCAACGCCGTCCACGAGCACTCTTCCTCTTGTGGGCAAGAGAAGCCCGTTGAAGTGTTTCACTAAAGTTGTTTTTCCGGAGCCATTCTGACCAATTATCGCAGCGAATTCCCCACTCTTGATCCGCAAGTCGATTCCGTCTATGGCAGGAGACTGAGTTCCTTCGTACTTGTGAAAGAGCTGTTCAACTTGAATTCGCGTCGACAACTTTTGATCTTCCATTATTTCCGCCTAGTTTGGTTGAGGAGTTCACCTATTCCCGATTTTGCCTCTTCAATGTTCAAGAATGAGTACTTCCTCGCAGTCACTGCGTGAGTTTCCAGCATATGAGAAAGCTCACTGACCTGAGGAGGAAGTACTCCGAGTTTCATCAAGCTACTAGCTTCGTCCACCAACACATGACGTGGGTGTCCTTCCATCACTATTGCTCCTTCATTCATAACGACTACTCTGTCTGCAAACTCAGCCACTCTTTCGCTTTCATTCTCGACCATGACTACGGTAATGTTGGACTCATCTCGGAGGCGCTTAACGACAGAGAAAACCTCCATCTTGCCTATGGGATCCAACCCGGACGTGGGTTCGTCAAGCGCCAATATTTCCGGACGCATTGAGAGCGCAGCAGCGATTGCCACTCTCTGCTTCTGACCGCCTGATAGATGGATCGGGAATCTGTCATTGAAACCATTCATCCTCACAACTTCTAGTGCCCAGTCAACTCTTGCCCTTATTTCATCCCTGGGTATTCCAAGGTTCTCCGGTCCGAATGCCACCTCTTCTTCGACTGTCATGCAGAAGAGTTGACTCTCCGGTTCCTGAAAGACTATGCTGACTTTCGTGGCCAGCTGCTCGGTTAGGTAGTTCCTAGTATTCATGCCCAAGATCTCAACGTCGCCTCGCATACGACCGCCTAGGGAGTGCGGTATTACTCCGTTCAATGTGAGACATAGTGTGGTCTTGCCTGCTCCCGTCGGACCCATGATAGCTAAGAATTCGCCTTTCTTGACTGTAAGGCTGAGATCTCTGAGAGCTGGGCTCGTCGTCCCAGGATAGCTATAGGACAAGTCTTTGATACTGATCACGGAAGGGACCACTTTTAGGGAATTGAACATGTCAAGCCATGATTGCTCGATGAGTTGGTTCACCAACGAAATATTTCTGTATCGATTCGCCAAACCCACCCGCACTCATCATGTGCGCTGCAAGTGAACTCGTTTCATATTCGCCTCCAAGCAAAGAACTACATCGCTATCCCTAGCAAACTGACGGCAGCGAGGTACATGGCACCAACCAGCAGTACAACACCAACCGCGATGGCCCACTTGACCCATTCACGCATGGCCTTCACTTCCCTATTTGTTTTCGAGTCTTGGATAGGCCTTGATCACGGCATAGTGCAGCGGTAAACCGATTACCAAGGCAATGAAGAGACTCGGCAGAACAGGTATCGATGACAAAACCGCTGCAGCCCATCCGTACAACGGGATATATGCGAGGAAGTAGCCTCCCCACATCACGAACTGGCCTATTAGGGCTGCTGCTATCTTCCAATACATATTTTTGTGATAGCCCAGCTTGCCGATTATTGCTCCTTCAACGACCTTGATCAACAGAGTGATCGGCGCCCAAAACGGGTACCCGCCGAGGATATCCGCGAGTGCTGAGCCTATACCGGCCGAAAGTCCGCCCACGACCGACCCGCAAGTCAGCGCCGCGAAGATAATGATGACTTCCCCGGGACTGGCGTAGCCGCCGACCACTGGAAGCGGGATTCTTATGACCATGGTCACGACGGTGGTGAGTGCAGTCATTACTATAGTATACGCGAGATCGGTAGTACTGAGAAGTGGCTTTCTCCGTATCTCCAAGACTCCTGATCCTCCCTGATCCAACAGAGCCGTAGCGTTGCTTCTGTTGGTACTTATGGCTTTCCATCAACATCGCTCCGTGAACTGTCCACCCTGATGTGTCAGTGATAAGAATGTTTAGAGTTGAATAATCAAGCATTCGTGAACTACTGAAACTACGAGCGTCCACATCAACGAATAGGCTATCTATACCCGGCAGACGCATACTTCAGAGACCTGACACATCACAGCGGATAGAACAATCAACATCGCTCCGTTGGATTCTGCGGGATCAAGACTCAATCCGCAGATGTTTTAAGGGGATGAGAGGAATGTGGGCGCATGCAGTCCGAGAGATATGAACGAATCATGGCTGCCGTCCGACTTGAAGTGCCTGACAGGATCCCGTGGGCATTATGGGGGCACTTTCCTGCCCTGCCGTTCCTAGAATACTACAGCTGGGAGAAAGCAAACAGGGACGGCGAAGAAACGGCTAGAGCACACATAGCCTTGTTGAACGAGCTGGACTACAAGATGGACCTGTTGAAAGTGACGCCCTTCTATGGATACATGGCGTGCAAGTGGGGATCAAAATTCCCATTCAAGAACAACGACGAATCAGTCGATTGGAGCCTCGTTGACGTCGTTGTGAAGAAAACAGATGACTGGCAGAAACTCTGGGTACTCAATCCCAGACGCGAGCTAAGGGAGAATCTGAGAACGGTCTCGATTCTCTCGCGCGAAATCGGAAGAGGGATGCCATTCATATACACAATTCCAAGCCCAATCATTCAAGCATTGTACGATGTCTCAACGGCTGACCGCGTGCACGCTGACATGAAGTCGTCGCCGGACAGTCTCAAGCAAGGCCTTGAGACGATCACTCAGACCTGCATAGATTTCGGCAAGGCCTGCATCGAAGAAGGTGCCACGGGCATATACCTCGGTTCTGGAGGAGGCGAGGTGTTCTGGTCTAGAATGAACCCGACCCAGCTTGAGGAATACGCACTGCACTATGATAACAAGATTCTGAATGCTCTCAGAGATGCGCCGATCAGGCTCCTTCACATTTGCGGCGACGAGCAAGCCAACGCGGAAAAGAACGGTGGCCTGATGGAGTCCGGGTGGTTCAGACAATATTCAGTGAACGCCATCAACTGGTGGAGCACCTCACATACGCAAATCCCATCGGCAAAGAGAGTATACGGAGGCAGTTTCTGCCTCGTCGCTGGTGTCGATCATAAACGCACAATGAGATATGGCACACCCCAAGAGGTTGAGAATGAGGTCAAAGCTTCAATCGAGGCGGCAGGCGATGGAAGAGGTTTTATTCTAGGACCCGGTTGCACGCTCTTCCAGGACACCCCTCTCGCTAACTTCAACGCTGTGGCAAGAAGTGTCGAGAAATACGGCAGATTGAAGCGCTAGGCATCAAGCGAGACAGAGCCAGCGATCAGTGGTTGAGGCCAGCGATAAGCTTGCTCATCGTAGCCAAGGCATTCTCGGCCGAACCGTCGTAGTCTGCCCCGCCCGGATAGCTTCCTTCAAGTAGGTATCGCCGATTCCGATGTGCCCCATGTGGGGTAACCGGTACTGGTAAACTGGTGCGCGAATCCCACCCCCCGTATTTGTCACTGCTGAGCAGTGACATCTCCCCTTAACAGAATCGAACACGGGCTCTCATTTCCGTGGCGGATCGAGTGGGAGCTGCATCGGTTTCGTTGCTGGAAATCGTCTCAGA
>Ga0315289_10009857_pt1 | contig 13717 bp, 11 predicted proteins | sample YL17G11_40_MG_FD_203452 | JGI IMG/M metagenome (GOLD analysis project Ga0315289, IMG submission 203452) | Sediment microbial communities from Yellowstone Lake, YNP, Wyoming, USA - YL17G11_40 | ecosystem: Environmental > Aquatic > Freshwater > Lake > Sediment | place: USA: Wyoming | collected...
TGAGTCCCAAGGTAAGCTTCATAGTTGAGAAGGCTGACAAGGGCATCCGCGTGATGGTGAAGGGAAAGCCGGACAGCGAGGAGATTATCCCGCTGGCTGCGCTCAAGGCGTCGATTGGGAAAGCAGCCTACGGCTATACCGACAAGCACGTGGGTCCGCGAGAGCGCGTGGGTAATAAGGGAGGTACGCTCGGGAATAGGCTGAGAGCTGTGATGGCGGGGAAGAAGTAGAAGACTGAGTGAGGACCGTCTGTGATGACGGTTCTCCTCGTTCCGTCGACCCAACAAAGTGCGACACTACTCTTCTTCCAGCTGGTTCGCTTCGCGATACTCTCACTAACACCTTCAGGGTCGCCTTCGCGCTGTCAGAAACCCGCATTCCCAGCACTCAGGCCGTCACACATCCAACAAACCGCAGTTCCAAAAGCCTTGCAACCAACCTCTGTGGTCAGATACAATCCCCATAGGTAAGTGCGAAGCGGCTCAGTTCAACAAACCGTATCCAGAATGCTCACGCTCATCCGTCTCCTCTGGAATCGTGCCTTACCACCGTGAGCACTCCGGATACAATCCTATACGTTAGGCCCATCTGAGGGAACGAGAGGAGGAAGCTATGCGACTTGTCCTTGGTTGTGTCGTGGTGCTCTTGCTGGGTCTCGGGAATTGTCCTGCCCACGCCACAGTCGTTGCGCACTGGACGTTCGACGAGACGACCGGGACCATTGCCCACGATAACGTCGGAACTTTCGATGGAACATTGCAGGGGGGTGCCGCGTTTGCCCCGGGCAGCGGAATAGCTGGCGGGGCTATTAGCTTTCCCTACGGTCTTGGTGGCACGGTGGATATGGGCGATGTTCTGGGTTTTACCAGCGGGGACTTCTCGATTAATGCGTGGGTTAAGACGACTCGTACGGATAACCTCACGTTCCCCATTGCTAAACATTGGGCCGGTGACGTAAATGGGTATGCATTGGGTTTGAATTGGGGTTGGGGCCGCGGGGCAACTGGCCTCGCATACTTTTTCGCTTCAGCTCAGATTGGCGGTGATCCAATGTCAACCACAATGGTGACCGATGGCCAATGGCATCAGGTCGTCGGCGTCTATCACGCCGGCGGCAATCGGGAAATCTACGTGGATGGTGCGCCTGCTGAAGACACCAAACTGAGCGTGCCAGTGATCGGGAACTCGGCTCACCTTTGTGTTGGCGGAGTTTCATCTGGAGGTTCCCCTTGGAATCTCTACGAAGGTCTGATCGACGACGTCCAGATCTATGACCATGCCCTCACCTCTAACGAGGTTCAGTGGCTATACGAGCATCCTGGACTGACGCTCGTCATCGCGAGGGTGCCATCCCTCTCGGGAGTGGGTTTGCTCGGGTTGACGGTGGTTCTCATACTCTTGGGTGCTCTAGTGATTGTGAGAAGGACAGCAAGAAGCACGCATGTTGGGGTCGCCTAACGAGATTGTTGAAAAAGTCCGGACGCTACATTTGCCTGGGCTGTAACCTGTTGAATTCATTAGACACGTTCTCTCAAGAAAACGCCCCAACAGGGGTTTTTCGACAGTCTCAACTTGCGCATGCACCTGCCAGTCGCCTTCGGTGCCTGCAGGTGATGCGCATCTCGTAAAGGCCACCGCAAGGTGAACTTTGTCTATCCGGACCAGCTTGAGGGAATAGCCCGCAACCGGAGAGTGTGATCTGAATCCGCTGGCTGCGCTTAAGGCGTCGATTGGCAAAGCAGCCTACGCCTACACGGACAAGCACGTCGGGCCGTGAGAGCGCGTGGGCAACAAGGGAGGCACGCTCGGCAACAGGCTGAGGGCTGTGATGGCGAGCAAATAAGCTGCGATCGCGAGGATTGCCTAGAGGTGGTCCTCGCTTTTCTCTTCTCTTCGTGCGTCACAGTAGGAACCCGCATATTGTGACCACAACCTTTTGTTCCCACACATGTTAAGATTGACACAAGAAGAATCGAAGCGCCTTCATAATGTCACACAACTGGACATCGGATTGTACTCTGTAGCTTCGTAGCTATTAGTGCGGCCCCTGATGAGTAGAGACGGGATGTAATACGCGTTGTGGGCCTTGCTGCAACCGGAGACACGATACTTGTGGGACCGGTCGGCTTGGGATGGTGCTGACCTGGGATACCGCGAAACCGAAGGAGGCAAGAATGAGCATATTGGCACGTTGCCGGAGACGATTTCTGTTCTTCTTGGCTGCAATCGCTGTAGTCGCACTGTTATTGGTGGGATGCGCAAAGAAATCTCCCCCTACCAGTGAACGAACCCCTTACGTGGAGGAGGACCCGGTCGCAACGTTCATTGAGACGCATATGCAACCCGGGTCCGCAGCCTTCTTCGTCCCATCCCCCGTTAAACAGGATGCAGCAGTGGAGGCCACTCTCAAAATCAAGCCACCCAACGTTAGCCCGCAGGCACTTCAGCAGGAGTTACAGCAGCTGGCCGGGAAGCCTGGAGTCGGGGCATCAGAAAACATTATGATCTCGTCTCGCATGGTGGCCAAGCTCGAGGCCGATCGCAAATGCGACATTTTGGCAAGGGACCCATTGGATCAGGCGATAGTTCTTGCCAATGGGGCCATCTGGCACTGGTATGTCACACCTCGGGTGCACGGCAAAGTTCGACTGTCTGTGAGCCTGACCGCACCGGTGATGATCGATGGGAAAGAGACGTTTTACCCGGTCACGAGCTTTCGGAAGACTGTGACGGTCGTCGTTACCGCACATGGCATCGCCTCTGAATTGATGAGCTGGCTCAAGGAATACTGGAGTGTCCTCGTCGGCCTCGCAGCAGCTGTTTCCGCCGTAGCAGCTTGGTGGCGGACGCATCGGAAACGCCCGAAGCCGGCCGGATTCACGAGGTAGGGGCGGACACTACCTGCGTCATGTGTGGATCGTGGACAAATGCGAGGACTGCCGAATGGGCAGTCTTCGCTTTTTCTGCGCTTTTATAGTTCCCGCTGGAACCTGCGTTTTGTGACCATCCTTTGTTCATTGTCTTGAGTTTGAGATTGACACGGGAACCACTACAGCGTCATCATTAGGTCACGCAACCGGACAGAGTTGCTGGCTGATTCTTGCGAGGCATAAATATCCTGCCGCTCAGCTACACCGTTCGGAGGCCTCCCGTGGCGTTTGAGTTCCAATGTAAAGATTGTGGCAAGGACATCGTTGTTCGTTTCCTGCACCCGGGTGAAATCGCGGCGTGCAAGAGTTGTGGAGCGAGACAGCCGGTTCCTGAAACAGCAGATCGCATTGGTGATCAGGTAACCTTGCGGTACTTTGACGCGAGTAGGGAATCTGAACTGGGAGACTTCTCGGCTGACGCTGCAGCCTCAATTTGGCTCAACGGAAGAGTGATATACAAGATTGGTCAGCTGTGTCTGGTTCTAAAGGGCACTCGTCTCTTCCAATGGGTCAGTAGCTGGCCTCTTACCACTGTTTTGTTAGTCGTATCACTCGCTGGCCTCTCCACCGTGACTATTCTTTTTCTCTCATCTGCGATAAACCGTGGCCAGCGCACACTTGTATACTTGGACTATTCGGGATCTCAAGAATTTCGTGTAGAAGAAGTCCTTGTGGATCTCAGATATCATAGCAAGGGATCCGACGAGGCCAACCTTGCTGTCAAACTAGCAGAGCGGCTCGAGCCGTATGAGAATCACGGTGAGTTCACCTTCAACTGCTCAAATAACTTGGTTCCAACTGACGAATGGTTCGGGGAAAGGACGCCGAACAAGAAGTATGGCACCACGCTATACAAGCTTCCGTTGTACGGAGGCGGCGTGTGGCAAGATTTCAGAGGCAACATTTTCCACGGCATGGCTGACGAATTTAAGCTTGACTTCCTAATCGATGCTGACCGCTTCCTCAAGCTTAAATCGACGCCAATCATAATTTCCATTTCGGGTATATCGGGTGTCTCACTGACAGACGTATATCCTCAGCCAACTAGACGTAGTTTGGACACGCTCCTATATAGATTTCCCTCACTGATTAGTGGCTCCGGGCAAAGCATATCCATTGCAGGAATTGATAGAAGAGCAGCGTTGTCAATTCGACTGCACTACTTCGTTTATGGAGCCTTGATTGCCACGTTTGCAGGAATATTGGCGCCTATAGTCTCCGACTTAGGCAGACGCTTTGATGTGGCTCGGAGAGAAAATAGGCAGGCAAAAACCGGACGTGGTCAGCAGAAGAACTCGCTGGAATTCTAGAGCACAACAGCTGATGTTGGCAGTCTGTCGTGCGGGATGCGGCTAGTGATTGGCTGCGGGAATTAAGACAGGGAGGGTCGTGTAAGGCTACGTCCGAAGCGAGAGACGAGAGGCCAGAGGAGAGGGGCATGCTTGGTGTGAGCTGAGAATGCCCCTTATCTCCAGCAGGAAAGATGGTCAGGGAAGACGGCCTTGCTCTTCTGATTTTGTGCGATTGACAGGCAAGCGATTCACAGCTATGCTCACTGTGGCTGATTAGCATAGAGCACAATCTGGAAAAGAAGACGTTCTAGAGACAGTCATCTGGAAACGGCATAAGCCGTCGTTGGGCTTCGATGTACCGCATGGCGTGAAGATAGTGAATCATGGAGACGGACGAAACACTGTTTGAGACACGCTTCCTTCTTAATATGAAAAGGGTTAACGACTTGTGGGCGCTCATCCTTCCCCGCAAGGCTCCGCCGCAGTCACCGGGTGGGCTTGAGAGCAAGACCCTCCGGGGCGACCTTGGTCGTGCCGTCGTCGTGTTTATTCACGCCACATTTGAGGACGTTTTGCGTACTGTGGCGCGCCAACGCCTCGATGCGGCTAAATTGCAGGACTTGGACGGCATTCCTTTGGTTGGGGCGGGCCGCGGCGAGAAATTCAAATTGGGCGCGTTGGATGCACACCGTGGAAAGACTGTCGATCAGTTGATCCATGAGTCCGTCGAGGACTACTTGAACAGGCAAAGCTTTGGCTCGTGTGGTGACGTTGAGGAGGTCCTTCGCCGGATAGGGCTGGATACCGAGCCGTTTAAACCCCTTTACGCCGATCTCGATCAGTTGATGAAGTGGCGGCATAGAATCGTACACGAAGCTGATCTCCCGACACCTAAGGACAGCGTTTCTCCTCCGTGGACGTTTGGTGACGACTTCCAACTTTGCCTGGGATGGGTCGCCGTTATGACATTCTTTGCGCAGCTATGCGTGGTAGTTGATCCGGCGGACGAGCTGCAGCGTTTGTATCTTGCAAGGAGGTCAAAAGCGCTCGAGCTTGCGCGAGAGGCGCGAGCGGAGCTTATCGCTCTACAAAATCAGCCTGCGGAAGCACTCGTTCTCGGCGCCCAGAAGGCGATCGAAAGGTTGCGGGAGGTACGTGCGCTTCTCGGCCCGCCGTCGGCCGAGGAAATGTTCCTGCTCTGGAAGAAAATGAAATCTCCAGATGATGACACCACTGATGAGCAGGCTCGGGCAAAGATCATTGCCTGGCGCGACAACAGGAAGTGATGAGACGAAAACGAGGACGCATCTCATCTGATCGGAGTAAGCTACTCAACGTGGGCAAGTCGCCGCCTAACACGCATGAGGCCTCCGGGCGTCACGAGATAAGGTTTCCCTTTGACCGGTGCGGCGGCAAGCGGTTTTGTTTTTAGATCACCAATTCGCTTCCTGACTCAGTTTCACATCTCCGGTGTAAAGCGTTGTCCTACGCCTGCACGGACAAGCACGTCGGGCCGTGAGAACGAGTCGGCAACAAGGGTGGAACACTGGGAAACAGGCTCAGGGCTGTGATGGGAGAAAGGAAATAGCATCAAGCTGAGTGAGGACCGTCTATGATAGACGGCCTTCGCTTTTCAGGCCTCTGACGCATCGTAACGGCACCATGCAGTTTGTGACCTGTCCCGCCTACCGTTCATGACCTATTGCAAACAACCTCTGTCTTCCGATACAATCCCCATAGGTAAGTACGAAGCGGCTCAGTTCAACAAATCGTATCCAGAATGCTCAGGCTCATCAGTCTCCTCAGGAATCGCGCCTTACCATCATGAGCACTCCGGATACAATCCTATACGTTAGCTGGCCAAAGCAGACTGGAAAGGTGTGACTTATGGATAGGTCGGAGACAGAGTCCCTCATTGAACAAAAGATCTCTCAGGCAAAACTAGACCTTGCTGAGAAGAGGCTTCAAACCGTGACTTGGCTGGCCGGTGGGTTACTTGCCCTCTTTGGCGTGATTATTCCACTCTGGTTCGCGAGCCACTCCAGCGAGAAGGTCGATTCTGCAATCACTGAAATGAAACGTGATTTCGTTGGACTTTCGAACTCACTGTTCGATCAATCCAAGTCACAAACTGAGAGAATTGACAAGTCGATCGACGCTCTCAGGCTCGAATTGAAGGGTAATGCGGACAACCAGACCCGAGAATCAAAATCTGCGACGGACAGAGTGGATCGCGCAATTGGAGACATGCAAACTCAGTTCAAGGAACTTGCTGGCGTTCAGCTACGCCATCCCCTATTGGTATGTTTGGTTGGCGGGAGATCGTTGGAAGCGGCGGTACTTAGCTTGCAAGGGCAGATTGCCGACATTCGGCTCGAATTGCGTAATGAAGGAGATGCTCCGGCAAGAAATGTGCGCATCCGACTCTACGTCGCCACCGAGCAGAACGTTCAGCTGGGCGGTGAAGTAGTCAATTGGCAACAACTGACATTTTCTGATGAACCAACCTACGGAATCGTTTTTGAAACTTATCTGCCTTATGCCTCTATCGATCCCAAGGAGTCACGCCCCCTTGGCTTCAGCCTAATGGTCGAATCGATGCGCGGCAAGAGTTTTCCTGCGCTTCTCAAGATCTATTATGAACAGCCCGAGCCCAAGAAGTACGCATTTACCATCAGTATCGGCAGTTGACGGAGGGCGTTCGGCCGGTAAACCCCTATGAGGCCTCCCGCTGTCAAGAGATGAAGTTTCCCTTTGACTGGTGCGGGGGGAACAAGACAGGTACGCTCGGGAATAGGCTGAGAGCGGTGAGGGCTGGGAAGAAGTAGCTGCAACTGAACAAGCGAGGACTGCCCGATGGGTGCTCTTCGCTGTTCTTCGTGTGTAGCAAACCTACCGCCCTTGTCCTCTTCCAATAAGTCTGCTCCTGTGATAGCCTCGCGTTGTTGGTAGCTCAAAGGGCCACTTTGACTCATCCACGAGCTTGCCAATGGTGGATGCTAGATCCGATCCTGTTCAGCAGCACAGCGCTTGTGCGCCCTAATAGGCTGTTCGGTCAGCCGCGGAGGCTCAAGAGATGAACTTGATGAGGGCTGTTCGCACACTTGGAAGACTCACCAGAGTCGACAAGCGCACCGTGGGGGAGATGGAACGATACCAGAGAAAGCAAGACATCCTCAAAGAGAAGCGGAGTCAGCTAGAGACGCAAGCTGAGGAAAGCATATACAATGCAGCGGAGAGAGCCCGCAAACTGGAACGTGAGCTTAGACGGGATCCCATCAAGGCCTTAGGTATCAGTTGGTCCGATGAGCTGGGTATGACTGCCCGACCGTTCGAAATAAAGACCCCTCTGATGTCCGCTTCCGTAAAACTGCTGCAGCCACCTCGGAAGGATGATGCTAGTGTTGGTTTTGTGCCGAAGAAACACGAAAGTGCCGCGTCCTGCGTTGAGGTTCTGCAAGCGGGTTTCCTGCAGTGGTTCACTATCATTGCCTTACGTGTGACCAATCGTGATGCCGAGCACAGAATCAGACTTGACTGGTTCAAGAAGAGCGCTCCAATGGAAAGCCGTGTGTTCCTGCTTGATGAAGCAAACAGCAAGTACTATCACCCGGTTTCATGCACGCTCACCGGTGAAGTGTTGTTCGACCACCCGCGTGTTGGGATCATAGCGTTTGGGCCATTTACGGTACCAACCGACAAGTTTCAACTTCATGTCTCTGACGTGAGACTCTCACGTGGAGCCGGAAAGCGCGAAACATTCCACTTCAGCTATGCTGATGACGCTTTGAGTTCTAACATAGAGGAGATGATGTCAAAGCTCTCGCTTGGGGATCAGGTGGAGTCCATTCTGAAAGATAAAGTGGAACGCGTAAAGAAAGAAACTCAAGCTGAGACAGGAGACGGCTGCTTGGGCTGTGGCGGGTGTCTACTCGTAACAACAGGTCTTATCATTGTGCTGGTTGTTGTCATGCTAGTTTCTTTGGGTTGATGTGAAAGGGGAAAGCGGTGGAAGTGAGGAATGCGGGATAGTGGGCCGCGGAATTGTCTCAGTTGGTGGTGTTTCGTTTCAATTCCTGCTGCACTCCGTCTTGCTTTGACCTCACTTCCAACCAATTCGTTCTTGTGATACTCTCCAATTGTTGACAGTTCACGTGACCCTCTTGGTCATCGACGGAGGCAAGCGTGGCAGGAGAGCAAGCGACTCGCTGGCCGTTCCCAGGCGGGCAGCAGACTTCATCTGCATGTAGCCAAAGAGGGTTGATGAGCGAATGACTCCCGATGGCAAGAATGACAAGTCAGTTGCTCCGAAATCAATCCTGAGTCTTGTGGAGCGCTTCGAGCTTTACAAAGAGTCGTATCGCTCCGGCCAATATAACGAAGCTCAGCTCCGCCACGATTTCCTCGATCCCTTCTGGGAAATCCTCGGGTGGGACATTCATAACAAGCAAGGTTTCGCCGAAGCCTACCGAGATGTCATTTACGAGGACGCTCTTCGTATCGGGCACGCTACCAAGGCTCCCGACTACTGTTTCCGCATCGGTGGCACGCGCAAGTTTTTCCTCGAGGCCAAGAAGCCCTCGGTTCTTATCAAGGAAGACGTCTCGCCTGCCTTCCAGCTCCGACGTTATGCGTGGAGCGCCAAGCTCCCACTCAGCGTCCTGAGCAACTTTGAGGAATTCGTTGTTTACGATACCCACGTACGACCCGTTAAGGACGACCCTGCGCCCACCGCTCGTATCTTCTGCTGCACTTTCCGCGAATACGCTGAGAAATGGGATTGGATCGCATCGATCTTTAGCCACGACGCTGTACTCAAAGGCTCTTTTGACAAGTTCGCAGAGGGTGCCAGAGCCAAGCGGGGCACAGCCAGTGTAGATGATGCCTTTCTCGATGAGATTGAATCCTGGCGCAAGTCTCTCGCTCAAAACCTCGCGCTACGCAATCCCAAGCTTACCCAACGTGAACTCAACTTCGCTGTCCAGTGTATCATTGACCGCATCATCTTCCTGCGCATCTGCGAAGACCGCAACATTGAAGACTACGGTCGTCTCCTAGCACTCGTGAATAGTGGAGACATCTACCAGCGGCTCTGCGAGCTTTTTCAGGAGGCCGACGACAAATACAACTCCGGCCTGTTCCACTTCAAGACCGAGAAAGGTCGTCACGAGCCCCCCGACGAACTCACCCCTGGTTTACACGTAGACGACAAGCTGCTCCGTGACGTCCTCCGGAACCTCTACTATCCCGAGAGTCCTTACGAATTCAGCGTCCTATCAATCGATATTCTTGGCCAGGTATACGAACGCTTTTTGGGCAAGACAATCCGTCTCACGGAGGGTCACCGCGCCGTAGTCGAGGACAAACCCGAAGTCAAGAAGGCTGGCGGCATCTACTACACGCCTACATACATCGTGAATTACATAGTCAAGAACACTGTAGGCAAGCTCCTCGAAGGCAAGACGCCCGCCCAAGTTGCCAAGCTCAGAATCCTCGACCCTGCCTGTGGATCCGGTTCTTTCCTCATAGGCGCTTACCAATACCTCCTCGACTGGCATCTCGACTGGTACGTGGTCAACGATCCTAAGAAGAGGACAAAAGGAAGCAACCCCGCCCTCCTTCAGGCTGGTGCCCGTGGATGGAGACTCACTATCGCTGAGCGTAAACGAATCCTGCTCAACAACATATTTGGGGTAGACATCGACTCACAGGCAGTCGAGGTCACAAAGCTCTCTCTACTGCTGAAGGTGCTCGAGGGGGAGACGGAACAAACCCTCCAGCCTATGCTGCGCTTCCTCCACGAACGCGCGTTGCCTGATCTCGGCGACAACATCAAGTGTGGCAATTCGCTCATTGGTTCGGACTACTTCGAGGCGCGACTGGTGTCAGATGAGGAGGAAATGCGACGGGTGAATCCGTTCAACTGGAGGGCTGAGTTTGCGGAGGTGATGCAAGCGGGAGGATTTGACGCGGTGATTGGGAATCCGCCGTACGGAGCTTGGTTCCGAGATCCAGAATTGGAATACTTCGACAGGCACTACGAAGTGTTTCGAGGCGTGAAGGATGTCTACACTTGTTTTGTACAGAAAGGGATGAGGCTGTTGAAGACACGTGGACGTCTCTCCTACATTGTGCCTTCGGCTTGGCTTGGTGGTCCACGCTATGTTCGGTTCCGCTCTTTCTTGTTAGGCCATCAGATCGAGAACATAGTGGTGTTACCTTTCGACGTGTTTCCCGATGCGTACATTGACACAGCAATTGCAGTAATCTCTGGAGTTTCGCCGCCGAAGAGTCACGCTGTTCGGACTTTCAGTTATGGAAAACGCGAGCAGGTAACTGCCATAAACCCCAGGGAAAATCAGTATCAAAAGGTCCAACAGCAAAAATGGCAGAGTGTGGAAAACAAGAAATTCGTGCTTGATTTCGATGCGCTTCAGTTGGTCGAGCGCTTGCGACCAACCTGTGGCCGTACGATAGGGGATGTCGCCCTCATGAAGAGAGGAGTGCTGTTTGATAGCTCGCTTCTTACAAAGAGACGCGAAACAGACAATCACTACAGATATTTTCAGGGGGATATCTACAGATACCGAGCTAATGTGAAATCGAGTCGCTGGGTCGAGTTCGGTCCGAGAATGAAAGAAAAGCCAAAGGAGTTCTTTTGGTTTCAGGGAACTCGGATATTGCTGCGGAGACTGGTCAATCGACAACAGCGGTTGATGGCCATGCTGGTAGCTGAAACCTTCATCACAAACAAGAATCTATACACAATTCTCCCGCGTGGCGATGCTGTGGATCCTCGGGTTCTTCTCGCAGTTGTCAACAGCAAGTTGGTCTCCCATTTGTATCTAAAGCAGGTTAGCCAAGCGACTAAGGATGACTTCCCCCAAGTCACTGTCAGAGATATGTGCAATTTGCCATTTCCACCAGCTTCAAGAGTATCCGGTCACTCCGGTCGCTTAGCTGCCCTAGTTGAACGCATTTTGGCGTTGCAAAAGAATCTGGCCGCCGCCACCATTCCTCTTGAGAAGGCACGTTACCAGCGCCAAACCGAGGCCACAGACGCCCAAATCGACCGACTCGTCTACGAGTTGTATGGGCTGACCGAACAAGAGATCAAGATCGTCGAGAGCGCCACGTGAGCTGGTCACTCTAGAATGATGCAGGGGATTGATGAGCTGATTCCGAAGCGGCCGATCGAGTGAACGTTCGCATACTCATTGTTCTGCGGAGGGCAGCACTCGCGTCGGCAGTGAAAGGAGTCGAGGCATGGCTGAGGAATTTTTAGAGGGCTTTGAGATAGCTATCCAAGTACCGGAGCAATTCTGGGATAGGGAGTCGGAGTCAGACGATCCTACTTCGGAGTACGTTGATTCGGTGAAGGTGGACGCTTCTGAGCTCGGTTTCTCGACAAATGAAATATTACACGAGACCCGAGAGACCGGTTGGGGAGCGGGCATCCCGACTCTCATCTTGATTTTTTCCGGCCTCACTGCTCTGTTCTTTTCTGCAAAGAAGATCGAAGAGAACCTCGATTCTTGGATCCGGCTTGCAAGGCGTTTCACGTCGGCTTTCCGGAAGCTGTCTGACCGCGGACGCGTTTATCTGTCAGACGCAGCTGCGGTCACGTTAGCCCTATCCCGCATACTGACAGAAATTCCTGAGATAAAACACTTGGAAATGGTCGCCGTTCACAAATTTCCTATTGCCGCAGGCGGCTGGTATGAGGACAAGGGTACACAATTCAGGGTTAATCCAGGGAGATCCTATCTTTTCGTAATCAAGATAAACAGAGAACGCGTGTATGTCATTTGCATTAAGTCTACTGGGGAAGTGGAAGTCTGGTACAGCTTCTCTGTTGACGATTGGTTGGAGTTCCATGGCGTGAGGTGACGCAGAAAGGCGGTGGACTTGGAGCTATCAGGAACTTTCGTCAACAACAATAGGAAGTTGTTTGAGCTCTGCCTATCTTTGCGCAAGGCTGCTCTCGAGCCAAGCGGTAGTACTGCCGCAGTGCTAGCGCCGGGCCAAAAGGAGATTGAACGTGAGCTCATCTGGCGCAAGACGCTGCAGGCATTCAGCGCCAAGGCAGACCGAACATTCTGCGCCGTACTCATTCTGTGTGCCGAAGGATTCACTGAGGACGCAGCCATGTTAGCCCGGAGCCTTGTTGAGTTGGATGTGTCTCTGCGCTACGTTTCGGTAGACCCGCAGGCAAGAGTGATGGAGATGATCTACGAAGCAGATCGTGAGTACAAGGTTGAGCTTCAGGCGATGGCCAAGATTCGCGGACCAGACCAAGAGTTGAAGCAAGCTATAGAGGAGGGTGAAAAGAGATTGATCGAACTCGAGCGCGAGTCTGGGATTGAAGCTGACAGGTGGAAGAAGAAAACCCTTTGGCAGAAGATGAAAGACACTAGTCTAGAGGATCATTACTTCGTCTTTCGTAAGTTTTCCGGTCTCATTCATCCGAACCCGAACGAGCTTATGCCGTACATCCGATCGCCAGAAATCAACAATCAGCCGTTTGAGGTCGACAGCGCTCCTAGGGGAGAGAATCTGGACAAGGTCTTGGTTAGCGCTGCTGCCTACTTCGCAGATGTCCTGCTTATTATGAAGGAAACCGCTGGCCTGGACACTTCTGAACTGATCGGAGCGCATGCGCGTCTCAAGGAGCACTTTGAGCGAGCAGCGGAGAGTACGGCTCGTCAGCGAAAAGCTGCAATCGATAATGACTGAAGCACGAACAAGAGCAAGAAGCCAAAGACTATTGTGAAGAGAAAAGCTTGCGCCGAGTCTCAGCGAGCGGCAGAGAAAGAACCCGTCTCTTTAGAGACTCGGAAAGCGCGAGACCGTGAATGCGGCGCAGGACAGCACCATCTATGCAAACATCTCCTAACAGCTTTCAGATACATTTATTTATGAGGCAACGAATGGCCTTTCAGATACTTTTTATTTTGACGCAACAGGTTCTGTTATACTGCGGGGTGCCCTTGATCGCTCTTCTCAGGATGTGAGGGAGGAACGCATGGCCCGGCAATACTCGCCGAAGACGTTTCTGCGACAGGCTCCGAATACGCTGCTCCAGCGCTATCTCACCGAAAAGGGTGTGGGTAGCGACCTACCCTGGGATCACCTAGTGGAGAACAACATCGAACCGATCTACGGCGCCATTGAGGCGGTCGAGGAGCGGGTGCGCCGAGTGATTGACTGGGATTTCCAGCGCATCTCCGATATGGCGGACGAGGGCGGCGTGAAGACGTTGATCGCGGAAGGGCGCGACTCCCACCACCGGGGACTGGACCTCGCCGGGAAAGCGAATGAAGTTGGCAGCCATTTGGAGTTCGCCTTCTGGGTCTTTCTTGAGCATCCTAGCGCGAGTTTATTAAAATGAAGGGCAAGTGTGGTTCAATTGATTGATAATTAAGGGGTAGCAGTGGTCTAGCTGTAGACACTGAGATCGAGTCTGGTGCGGATGTTGTCATCAGTGATGGCAAA